>Ga0268299_1000349_pt1 | contig 155154 bp, 115 predicted proteins | sample NOBtaG_FD_193484 | JGI IMG/M metagenome (GOLD analysis project Ga0268299, IMG submission 193484) | Activated sludge microbial communities from bioreactor in Nijmegen, Gelderland, Netherland - NOB reactor | ecosystem: Engineered > Bioreactor > Aerobic > Activated sludge | place: Netherlands...
AAGACCGAGTAGGAACCACGAAACACACGAAATACACGAAAGAAGACAAAGGCAAAAACGGTCTTTGCTTTTGTCTTCTTTCGTGTATTTCGTGTGTTTCGTGGTTGATATTCCTCCTCGCCCCCCTGGAGGCCCCGCCATGCTCCCGCTCGTGACCGCGCTGCTCGTCGCCTTCCCGCCGGACGAGAAGCCGCCGTTCGTCTACCTGCCGTGCAAGGCGGCCCACATCCTGCCCGAGACGACGACCGACGAGTCGGGCTACTTCGCCCTGTGCGAGGGCAAGAACGGCAAGGTGTACGTCGGCACCGCCGCCTACGGCAAGAACGCCTACCTGGTCGAGTACGACCCGGCGACCGGCCGGCAGCGGATCGTCCTGGACACGCACCAGCTCTGCGGCCTGACGGCGACCGGCTACGCCGCCCAGGCGAAGATCCACACGCGCAACTTCGTCGGCCCGTCGGGGGTGATCTACCTCGGCAGCAAGCAGGGCTACCGCAAGGACGGCGACACGTCCGAGTACCCCGGCGGCTACGTCATGACGTACGACCCGGCGACGGACAAGGCGGTCAACCTGGGGATGCCGTACCCGAAGGAGGGCGTCATCGACGTCGTCGCCGACGAGGGGCGCGGCCTGATCTACGTCGTGACGTGCGAGGAGCAGCACTGGGTGCTGTGGGAGAAGGCGACCGGCAAGTTCCGCGAGCTGGACGCGGCCCTGCGGCTGACGCCGTACGCGACGACGCTGATCGACGCGAAGGGCCGGGCGAACGCGATCACGAAGGACAACAAGCTCGCCCGGTTCGACCCGGCGACGGGGAAGGTGACGGTGCAGGAGATCGACCTGGACGGCAAGCCGTGGACGAGCGAGAAGAACCGCATCCCGACATGGCACCTGGCGGCCGACGGCAAGACGGCGTACCTGCTCGCGATGAGCGACGCGACGCTCTTGACGCTCGACCTCGGCGGCGACGCGACCGGGCCGGTGAAGGCGAAGGCCCTGACGAAGATGGTCGAGGGCGAGAACCCGGACAGCCGGTGCGCGCTGAGCCTCGCCCCGGACGGCCGGGTCTACGCGCTGGTGCGCGTGGACAACAAGACCGGCTTCGGCAAGGGCTACCTGCACCACCTGGCGCGGTACGACCCGAAGGCGGGCAAGACGGAAGACCTCGGCGTCATCACGATCGCGAACCCGGACTACTTCCCGTTGGGGAAGACGAACAAGCCGTGGACGCACGGCTTCCACCAGCTGCCGGACGGGACGTGGACGCCGCTGCACGCCCACATGGCGCTGATCGTGTGCAAGGACGGGACGATCTACGCGACGGTGATCTACCCGTTCACGCTCATGCGGCTGGAGGGGGTGAAGTGACGGACCCCGGCGAAACCGCATGGAATTGCCTATTTCCTCGAACCGAGTTAGCGTTGATCGTGGTGGACATCTCGGGAAGGGGCACAGGGGCACCGAGATACCAGTATGGCTCACCACAAATGGAACCTGTTCGAAGGACTGCGTAATCTCAATCTCAGTCCAGACCAGGTGGTGCTGACCAGCATCTTCCTCGCCGTGCCTGGTGCGGTACTGATTGCCATCGGAAAACTGGGAGGCATCTCCTGGGCAACAATATGCGGTATCGTCCTGGTCATCCCGGCGGGCACCTTTATCGTGCTGTTAGTCTTTGTGGGGATCCCCTGCGGGATGTTGTTTCATTTCGTTTCCTACTTCATCCGCTCGGATCTACCCCCTTCAGGTGGTGACACCGCCGAGGGGCACCCAGACGGGGAGAGCGAAGCGGACCGACGGTCGCAGGATAACGATGGTTGACGACGCTCGTCAGTAGCCCGAAGGAAACCACAATGGCCACCGTCACGCTCGAAGAGGCCCAGGCCCACCTTCCTGACCTGCTTGATCGCCTCCAGCCAGGCGAGGTACTCGTCATCACGCGCGAGGACCGCCCCGTCGCGCGGCTCGTCGCCGAGGAGGCCCCGCGACCGAGGCCACGTAAGGCTGGCAGCGCGACGGGGCAGCTGATTATCCTCGACCAGGGCGATGGGCACCTGGCCGACTTCGCGGAGGACATGGGATGAGGTTCCTCCTCGGCACCCGTGCCTTCTCCGAGTGAAGGGGGTGAAATGACCGAGCCCCTTGCGAGACTGGTGGGCAGGTGCGATCCTCTTGTCGCCCAGGGGCTTTGGGCCGACGTTGCAGGATCGAACCTCGAGTTCCACAGTCTCTTGTACTTTCGCAACGTCGGAACTGGGGTCGCGATGGTGGCCGCGCTTGTGGCCGCCTTGCTGGCTCTTCCGAAGTGGGGTATTACCAAGGAGTTATCCGTCGCTTGCGGCCTGGTGTCGATCTTGACACTGATCGTCGTCTCGGCTCCTTTCCGCTTTTTCACATTCGGGACGATGCTGGCGGATTATCTCGCCGTCGCCACGATTGCACTTCTCGCATTCGCCACGTGGCGTGTCACTCGAGGGGACATTCCGTGACGCGCAGAGTGGACGCAAGGGGCCGCGTGCGGCTCCCAAGCGACTTCGCCAACCAGACCGTCATCGTTGAGCGAGTCAGTGAGAACGAGGTGCGGGTTCGCAAGGCCCGTGTCGCCCGAAAGCGGAAGTATCGCTTGAAGGAACTTATGGCCCAGATCACCGACGAGAACATTCACCGATTTGCCGACGCCGGCCCCCTCGTCGGCAATGAAGCGCTTTGATGGCGGGGACCAGGCCGAGGCCGTCATTGCGCCGGCGTCATGTCCCGTATCGGGGCGGCCAGGTCGGGATCCACCGGCTCTCGTCCTCGCGTCGCCCCATTCCATCACACGGGTCGGCCGGTCACTTCTTCGGCGTGGCCGGAGCGTCCCGCAGGCTCCGGCAGGCGTCCTGCGAGCCGAGGCACGCGGCGCAGCCCCAGTAGCCGCTCCACTCCTTGTACGCCGGGTCCGTGCCGATCAGGCCGCGCAGCGTCGTCGTCCCCTGGCCGGCCCGCGCCGCGACGTCGGCCCACCACTTCTGCCGCTCGTCCGTGTCGAGCTTCATCGCCACCAGGCGCGCCTCGACCCAGCGCTTGATCGGGCCGCGCAGCGTGATCAGCCGCGTCGAGACGGTCTTGCTCAGCAGCCCCTCGACGGTCTTCTCGTCCAGGCCCTTGCCCAGGGCGGCCGGCTTCTCCTCGCCGAGGAAGCGCGGCCGGGCCTGGTAGGCGCAGAACGCCTCGTACGCCGGCTGGCACAGCGGGCAGTCCAGGACGAAGCTGTGCCGCATCTTCTCCCGGCCGGCCTTGTCCCGCGGCACGATGCTGTTGACGACCTCGTCGGAGACGCCGTCCTCGTAGAGCCCCTGCAGCACGGCGAAGAACACGAGCCGACACGCCGGGTCGGCCTTCCAGTCCTTCACCGTCGGCGGCTTCTCCGCGGCGGGCCGCGGCTCGTCGGCGGTCACCAGCGTGACGAACATGACCGCCAGGGCGGCGCTGATCAGGGTACGCATCTCGGCCTCCTCGCAAGGGTAGTGTCCACGCGGCACTATACCAGGCCGGCCCGATCCGTGGTGTAACGCCCTCGTAACGGCTCCTCCTGGGTGGTGTCCTGGCCGGCGGAAAACGGTTGACGGCTCGGAACGGGTCGGGGTGTAATACCTCCCGCCGAAGTGAGCACATCGGAGGTGGAGACGATGGCGGACGTCCTGCCCGCGCCGGTGCCGGAGTGGGTCCCGGCCCTGGACGGAATCCTGCCGGCCCCCGCGGCCGACCGGGCCGCCAGCCTGGCGGCCGTCCTGCCGGGCCGGGCGGCTCGCGCCTTCGCGGCGGCGTGCGCCCGCCGCGTCCTCCCGGTGTTCGAGGCGGTGGTCGAAGGGGACGACCGGCCGCGGCGGCAGGTCGGGCTCGCCGAGTTGTACGCCTTCGGCCGCGCCGAGCTGGGGGACGACGACGACCGGTACGACTCCGCGAACGCGGCCGGCGACGCCGCCCTCGACATCTGGAACAACGTCGGCCGGGGTGCCCCCTACCTCGACGACCCCGCCGAGGTCGCCGACCTGATCGCCGGCGACGAGGCCAGCGTCGTCGCGCTGAAGGCCGCCGCCGACGCCGCCAGCGCCGCCTTCAGCGCGATCGAGCCGGGGCCGGACGATTGCGCCGCCGCGGCCGCCTACGCCGTCGATGCGATCCGCGGGTTCACACGGAGCCGCCCCGGCGCGGCCGTCGCGGAACAGGTGGCCCAGGCCCGCCTGCTCTGGCTGGCCGTGCCGCCGCCCGGCCCGGCGCTCGGCGGGTCGGCCGCGATGTTGGCGGCCGCCTGGCTGGAGGAGTGGTTCCGGACCGGCCAGGACGACCGCGTCTGTCGGGCCGTCCTGGCCGACGCCCTGGAGGAGGCCGGCACGCCCCCGGACGACCCGCGCTTGCGGGGCCTCCGCGAGTTGGCCGAGTGGCACCCCGGCCTGTAGCCGATGACGCCCCCGCCGCTCCCGGCGTAGCGGCCTCCCCGTTCTCGCCGGGCCCCGACCGTCGCGGCTGTCGTCGAGCGTCCGGCCCTGGATCCGAGGAGAGCCGCGGATTCGATTATCGAACGCCGTCCGGGAGGCGGTCGAGGCGTCAGCGCTGCGCCGCCAGGAAGGCGCGGTAGCGCCTGGCGTAGTCGTCGATCCGCGCGTCGAGGTCCTTCCGCCGCTGGTCCGCCGACTTGTCGTGGCTCGCCGCCACGCGGTCGAACTCGGCCTGCTCGCCGAAGCTGCCGACGTGCAGGCCGCGCCAGCCGGCCGCGTTCCGCAGCAGGTAGTCCGCCACGGCCAGCTCGACGGCTTCCCTGGCGTCCGGCGGCAGGACGATCTCGCCGTCGGCGGCCTTCGCCACGTCCGGCGGCCGATCGGCGTCAACGACGTAGCCCCAGCCGAGGCTGCCGACCAGGTACGCCACCTTCACGCTCTGGCCCGCGCCGGCCTGGCCCTCGATGGTCCCTGTCTGGTGCTCGCCCTTGTTGCAGACGCGCAGCACGACGTCGAAGCCCGGGCCGGGCTTCTTCTCCCAGACCGGGTCGTCATTGCCCGGCGGCTGGTCGAGGGCGACCAACTCGACGCGCAGGCCGCCGAAGAGGCGCTTCAGGCACGCGGCCGTCTCCGGGTCGGCGGCCAGCGCCGGGAAGAGGCCGTCCCAGAACGCGTCGGCCGGCTTCGGCGGGGCCTCGGCGTCGAGCCGCACCAGGTAGGCCGCCCCGCCGACGCTGGCGGCGGTGCCCCGGATGGCTTTCATCCGCGGCGGCGCGGGAGCGGGAGCCGGGGCCGGCCCCGGTTCCGGGCCGGGAGCCGGCGGCCGCAGGAACCACCACGCCCCCACCGCCACGCCGAGGACCATCACCCCGGCGACGACCGCGACGACACCACGCGAAGGATTCATCGGGCACCTCCACTCTCCCGCCTGTCTGCCCGGCATTCTACGCCGCCCTTGACGCCACCGCCGCCGCGCGGGACCATGACCGGACGATCCGCAAGCCCCGGAGGCGTCGGCCATGGACTCCGTCAGCATCCACGACTCGTCCGTCGAACGGTTCATCGACCGCCTGCTCGAGGCGTTCCACGCCGACGACGGCCGGTCGGCCGAGAAGGAATGCGAGATCTGCAACGTCAACCGCCTCGTCGAGCAGTACAAGGCCATCGCCCGCGGCGACCTCGCCGCCGCCCTCGCCTTCATGGCCGACGACGTCGAGTTCCAGCTCGACATGCCGGCCGAGGTGCCGATCTCCGGCACCTGGCGCGGCATCGCCGCCGTCGCGGCGGCGGTCGGTCAGAACTACCGCTCCCTCGCCGACCAGCAGGCCGAGCTGCTCTCCGTCTGCGCCCAGGGCGACATGGTCGTCATCTGCGCCGAGGAGCGCGGCACCGTCCGGACGAACGGCCGGCCGTACCACATCCGCTGGGTGCAGGTCTATCTCTTCAAGGGCAACAAGATCGCGCAGATCCGCGGCGTCGGGGCCCAGCTGTCCGGAGGGGCGTGAGTGACCAGCATCCACGACGCGGCCGGCCTCGACCGCCTCCGGGCCGCGTGCCGCCTCGACCCGGACGCCGTCCGCCGGCTCCGCAACGCCTTCTACAAGAAGCACCGCCCCGCCGACGCCGCCCTGGAAGAGATCCCGGAGCCGGCCCGGGCGACGTTCCGCGAGGCGGTCGCGTTCCACACCCTCGAGTTACACAGCCTGCACGACTCGCGGCTCGACGGGGCGACGAAGCTCCTCTTCCGCACCGCTCGCGGCCATCTCCTGGAGACGGTGATCCTCCGCATCGGCACCGGCCGGACGACGCTGTGCATCTCGTCGCAGGTCGGCTGCGCGGCGAAGTGCGCCTTCTGCGCGACGGGCCGGATGGGCCTGGCCGCCAACCTGAGCCGCGACGAGATCCTCGACCAGGTCGTCCAGGCCAACGCGCTGCTGCGCGAGGAGGGCCGGGCGGTCCGCAACGTCGTCTTCATGGGCATGGGCGAGCCGTTCCACAACACCGACGCCGTCCACGCCGCCCTGGATGTGCTCCTCTCGCCGCGCTGCTTCGGCCTGCCTGCCGGGCGGGTCATCGTCTCGACGGTCGGCATCCCGGACGGCCTGACGCGGACGGCGGCGACGTTCCCCGGGTTGGGGTTGGCGGTGAGCCTGCACAGCGCCCGCCAGGAAGAACGCGAACGGCTCATCCCGCTCGCCCGCCGCTATCCGCTCGACCGGCTGCGGGCCGCGATCGCCGAGGTGGCACGCCCGGTGATGATCGAGTACCTGATGCTCGACGGCCGGACCGACACCGACGCGGACCTGGAGGCGCTGCGGGCGTTCCTGGCCGGGCTGGCCGTCCACGTCAACCTCATCCCGTTCAACGCCATCGATGACGCCGACCTGCGCGGCTCGCCCCCGGAGCGGGTGCGGGCCTTCGCCGATGCGCTGACCGCGGCGGGGTTCCTGACGACGGTGCGCTACTCGCTCGGGGCCGACATCGCCGCGGCGTGTGGGCAGCTGGCGCGGCGCGCGGTAGAGTAGCACCCCCCCTCGTTCCAATCCCAGGTGCTGCGTCACCTGGGGTTTCCGGCTCCCAGGCACCGCAGTGCCTGGGCTTGTGGGTCCCTCCCATCCCACCACGCCGCCGTCAGGGCATCTGTAAGAACGGCTCCAGGTGCCCCTCCAGCACCAGATCCAACCGGGCGGTCCGCTTCCCGGTCCGCACGTCGCGGACGAGCTGGTCCGGCGCGAGGTTGTACCGCCGGATGAGCGGCAGCAGCCCCGGGGCCGTCGTGCTGCTGTCCGCCTGGACGAACGCCTGCAACAACGGCGGCAGCACCTCGTTCGCCTCGCGGCGGCTCCGGTCCGTCCAGACCGTCAGCGTCCGCAGCGACGGCTCGTGCCGCAGCGTCACCTCGAGCGTCAGCCGTTCGATCAGCCGGCCGGGCACGTCCTTCAGCTCCTTCACCTGGAGCCGGATCGCCTCCGTCGGCGGCAGCGGCCCCCACGGCACGCGCAGCACCTCGACGCGCACCACCTCGCGGTCGGTGCCGCCCTTCTCGTCCTTGTCGTCGAACTTGCCGCCGCGGCCGACCCGGTGCAGGCCCGCCTCGCCGGCCAGCAGCGCGTACGACCCGGCCCCGGTCACGCCGAGCACGATGACGTCCTCGTCCGGCTCGCGGCGCTGCCGGTCGTCGAGGACGGCCACCTCCAGGCCGCGCCGCCCGGCCAGCTCGCGGTACATGCGCGCCAGCAGCCGGACGCCGTCGAGCGGCTCGCCCTGGTGCGTCACGCGCGTCAGCACGACGTAGGCGTCGCCCAGGTCGCGCGGGTCCTGGCAGCCGACGAGGAAGCGCAGAAACCGGGCCTGCCCCTCCAGCACGTCGAGGTCGCCCTCGATGTCCTGGCCCGGCCGGCCGAGCGTCGTGTCCTGGCCGATCTCGCGCAGCTGGGCGACGGCCCCGTCCAGGTCGTCCAGGTCCTGCAACACCTTATCGACGCGGTAGATCTCGTCGTAGGCCAGGCGGGCCTCGTGCCGGTTGCGGTGGAAGCTCGTCTCCAGCATCCGCGCGTTGAGGACCGACTTCCGCTCGCTCAGCGGGGCGGCCAGGTCGCGCAGCCGATCGACCTCCTCCGTGAGCTGCTGCAACCGCGCCTGCTCCGACGCCGACGCGACCGGCACCGGCGTCGCGGTGACCGGCCCCTCGACCGCCGCCACCTGGACGTCGATCCGACCGGCGTACGGAACGAGGCGGATGATCGCCCCGGGCTGGGCCTCGCCGGCGGCGATCGTCCGGGCGACCGGCAACAGCACCATCCGCTCGACGGTGCGCTTGAGGTGCCGGGCCCCGAACGCCGGCGAGTAGCCCTCGCGCAGCAAGAGCGGCACGACGCCCGGATCGACCTCGACGGCGAGGCGGCGGCGCGTGATGCCGGAGCGCTGGACGACGCGCTCCAGCTCGCGCCGGGCGATCTGCTCGACGTTCGCCTCGGACAGCTGCCGGAAGAAGACGACCCGGTCGAGCCGGTTGAGGAACTCCGGCCGGAACGACTCGCTCAGCTCGCGCTGCGTCTCCTGCACGTCGAGCGGCGGGGCCGGCCGGCCGAACCCGACCGGGGCCTGCATCCGGATGCGCGAGCCGACGTTGCTCGTCAGGATGATGATCGCCCGGCGGAAGTCGGCCGTCCGGCCCTGGCCGTCCGTCAGCCGGCCGGCGTCGAACATCTGCAAGCACAAATCGAACACCGCGAGGGTAGACTTCTCGAACTCGTCGAGCAGCAGCACCGAGAACGGCTGCTCGCGGACGGCGCTCGTCAGGACGCCCGGCCGGGTCGCGCTGCCGATGAGCCGCTCGAAGCCGTCGAGCGAGACGTACTCGCTCATGTCGAGCCGGACGAGCCGGGCCGGGTCGCCGAAGAGGTACTCCGCCAGGGTGCGGGCCAGCTCGGTCTTGCCGACGCCGGTCGGGCCGACGAACAGCAGGACCGCCATCGGCTTGCCCGGGTCGGTCAGGCCGGCCTTGAGCATCGTCACGACATCGACGACGGCATCGACCGCCTCCGGCTGGCCCATGACGCGCTGCTCGAAGAACTGGCGCGTCGCCGCCCGGTCGAGCGGGACGCGGTCGTCGAGCAGATGGATCGGCACGCCGGTCGCCTGGGTGACGGCCCCGAGCAGGTCCGGCTCGGTGAGCGTCGTCTGTCCCGGCGGCAGCTTCGCCAGGACGAGGCGGAGCAGGCCGACGGTCCGGCCCGGCTGCATGCTCCCGGCCGCGGCGAAGTCGGCCAGCTCGATCAGGTGATCGACGACGTCCGGCGGCGCGGTGATGCCCATGCCCTGGGCGACCGCGCCGACGATGCCGCGCGTCGCGTCGGCGTCCTGCGGGTGGAGCGTCACCGCCTGGAACAGCCGCCGCAGCGACGGCACCGAACCCAGGCCGCGCGCGAACGCCTCGCGCGTGCTCTCGCCGAGAACGACGATGTCGCCGCGCTCGATCGCTGGGGCGAGGGCGAGCGCGACGTTGAAGTCGCTCGACGACGACTTGCCGACGGCGGTCAACTCCTCGATGTTCGGGACGTAGAGCACGACGCGCCGCGGCCGGGAGGCGAGGCGGACGAGCTGATCGACGCGCGTCTCCCACTCGCCGACGTAGCGCGTCCCGGTGAGGAACGTCGCCGGCGGCACCTGGACGACGACCCAGCCCCCGGCCGGGTCGTCGCGGAGGCGGTGGGTCACCTCCTGGACGAGGGCGGTCTTGCCGACGCCGGGGTCGCCGAGGACGACGACGGCCCGGGCCGCCCCGGGTTGGTGCAGCAGGCGGAGGACGGTCTCGACCTGCTCGTCGAGGCCGTGGGCCCGCGGCAGCCGGCCGGCCTCGGCTTCGAGGGTGAGGATCGAGCCGTAGTCGCGCAGGCCGTCGAGGTCGATGTCGGTCGCGAGGCGCTGGTCGAGCCAGGCGGTCAGGGCCCGGCAGTCGGTCGCCCGGATGGCGGTGAGCTTCTCGCGGACGGCCTTCGCGTCGCGGTACGGCGGCAGGGCGACGGCGGGCGGCCAGCCGTCCAGGGCGAGGAAGTGGCGCTGGCACGCCAGTGCGGCGGCGAGCTGGACGTCGCCGTCGGCCTCGACGACGAGGCAGGCCCACAGGGCGGCGAGCAGGTCCGGTCCGGCCGGCAGCCGGCTCAGGGCCTGGGCGGCCTGCTGGCGCAGGGTCCATTCGAGGTCGTCGGCGAGGCGCTCGACGAGGACGGCCCGGCCCCACGGCCGGCCGGCGGCACCGGCGAGGGCCGCCCGGCGGACGGCCGGCTCCGGGTCGCGGGTCAGGTCGCGGAGGGCGTCCTCCAGCGGCAGGTCGCGGCTCTCGCTCAGGACGATCGCCAGGGCGGTGCGGACGGCGGGGTCGTGGTCGGCCTTGCGCGTCTCCAGCGCGAGCAGGAGCAGGTCGAGGTCGCGGCGGGCCTGCGACCCGGCGAGGTGGACGCCGAGCCAGCGGACGGCCGCCTCCGGGGCCTCGATCCAGACGAGGAGCTGCTCGACCGCCGGCGGCGTCGGCCGGAGGCGTTCGAGCAGCTGGGCGGCCGAGTCGAAGTCGCCCCGGCGGGCCCGCTGCAACAGGTCTTCGGCGAGGGTGTCCACGATACGGTGATGATACCGCGACGGGGCCGTCTTTCCAATCGCCCGGCCGCCTGCGATGATGGACGTATGGAGACGAACGCGAACGACCGGCCGGCCGTCGTCCTGCTCAGCGGCGGCCTCGACTCGGCGACGGCGCTGGCGATCGCCCGCGCCGCCGGCCACCGCTGCCACGCCCTGACGGTCGCCTACGGCCAGCGGCACGCCGTCGAGATCGCCGCGGCCGGGGCCGTGGCGCGACAACTCGGCGCGGCCGAGCACCGGGTGACGCACCTCGACCTGCGCGCCTTCGGCGGCTCGGCCCTGACGGCCGACCTCGCCGTGCCGGAAGGACGCACCCTCGACGAGATGTCCGCCGGCATCCCGATCACCTACGTCCCGGCGCGGAACACGATCTTCCTCGGCCTCGCCCTCGCCTGGGCCGAGGTGCTGGGGGCGTTCGACATCTACGTCGGCGTCAACGCGGTCGATTTTTCCGGCTACCCCGACTGCCGGCCGGAGTTCGTCGCCGCGTTCGAGGCGCTGGCCAACCTGGCGACCAAGGCCGGCGTCGAGGGGCAAGGCCGGTTCCGCGTCCACGCCCCGCTCATCCATCTGACGAAGGCGGAGATCATCCGCCGCGGCGTCGAACTCGGCGTGGACTACGCCGCGACGCATTCGTGCTACCAGCCGACGCCGGACGGCCTGGCCTGCGGCAAGTGCGACTCGTGCCTGCTCCGCGCCGACGGCTTCCGCCAGGCCGGCGTCGCCGACCCGACCCGGTACGCGCCATGAGGCTCGCCGAGATCTTCTTCTCCGTCCAGGGCGAGGGCGTCCTGACCGGCGTGCCGAGCGTCTTCGTCCGGACGACCGGGTGCAACTTGCGGTGTCGGTGGTGCGACACGCCGTACACCTCCTGGAAGCCGGAGGGCGAGACGTACACCCTCGACGCGATCCTGGCCGAGGTCGCGCGGCACCCGGCCCGGCACGTCGTCCTGACCGGCGGCGAGCCGCTCCTGCAGCCGGAGATCGTGCCGCTGAGCGAGGAACTGCGCCGCCGGGGATACCACGTCACGGTCGAGACGGCCGGGACGGTCTTCCGCCCGGTGGCGTGCGACCTGGCGAGCCTGAGCCCGAAGCTGTCGAACTCGACGCCGACCGAGCGCGACGGCGGCCGGTTCGCGCTCCGGCACGACGCGCTGCGCCAGCGGCCGGACGTGATCGCGGCGTTCATGGCCCGGGGGGAGTATCAACTGAAGTTCGTCGTCGATCGGCCGGAGGACCTGGACGAGATCCGCGACCTGCTCGCCCAGCTGCCGGCGGTGCCGCCGGAGCGGGTGCTGCTCATGCCGGAGGGCGTCTCGACGGCGGCCCTGAACGCGAAGGCGCTGTGGCTGGTGGATCTGTGCAAGGCGCACGGCTACCGCTACTGCCCGCGGCTGCACGTCGATCTGTTCGGGAACCGGCGCGGGACGTGAACGAACACGGACGCGGCGGCCGCCGCGTCCGGGGTGACTGCGGAGCCGCGGGCCTCAGGACGAGCCGGACGCGACCTCGAACGGCTTGCGCCGCTGCGGCCGCTGGACCCGGCCGGACCGGATGCAGGAGACGCAGACGCGCATCCGCTTGACCGCGCCGTTGACCTGGCACTGGATCGACTGGAGGTTCGGCTGGAACGTCCGCTTGCTGATGCCGCGCACCTTGACGCCGTTGCCGCCGAGGTACTTCGGCTTGCCGCTGGTCACGTAGGTGTTACCGCCCGAGGGCCGCTTGCCACAGACCTGACACTGCACGCTCATGCTCGACGCCCCCTCGGGGGTGGTGTTGCGAGGAAAACCTCATCGTAGCGGATTTTCCCCCGCCGGCAAGGCCACTCCCCGCGGCCGGGCCTTGAGCCGGCCGCCCAGCGCCAGGCGCACTGTCGCCTTGAAGTAGACCCAGAACGTCTTGAGGAACCGGCTGTTGCCCGCCCCCTTGAGCCGCTCGCCGTTGACGGCCGGGAACTGCAAGATGTTCACCCCGCCCCGCTGCAGGGCGTGCAGCAGCCGGATGCAGTACTCGCCGTAGCCGTCGAAGATCGCGTCGAAGTCGCACCGCCGCACGACGTCCGTCCGGATCGCGAAGTAGCCGTACAGGTTGTCGGTGATCTGGCCGCCGGTGGCGCACCGGACGAAGACGTTGAACAGCCAGCTGAGCAGGTGCCGGGCCCGCGGGAACATCCGCCCGCCGTAGAGGAAGCGCGACCCGAGGACGCAGTCGTAGTAGCGCAGCGAGTCGACCATGAACGGCAGGTACGCCGGCTGGTGGTTGAAGTCGGAGTCCATGACGACGACCGCGTCGCCGCCGGCGTGCTCGATCCCCGCCCGGATCGACTTCGCGAAGCCCTTGTCCTCGGTGCGGACGATCACCCGCACGGCCGGGTCGTCCGGGTAAGCGGCGCGGACGGCGTCGGCCGTGCCGTCGGGGCTGTCGTCATCGACGACAAGGACCTCGTGGGCGACGCCGGCCAGGGCGGCGCGGATCGCGCCGACGAGCGGGACGACGTTGCCGCGCTCGTTGAACGTCGGCAGGACGACCGACACGAGCCGGGGCGCGGAGGGGGGGGCGTTGGGGGAAGTCATTCTCACCGACTCCTGCGCCGTGCGTTGAATCGTCGAGGTCGCGCAAGCCCAGGTGCTGCGGCACCTGGGGACCGGAACCCAGGCACCGCAGTGCCTGGGCTTGTGGGGTTCGACCCATACCACCCGGTCCTCGAAGGTGCAACGGCACCCTACCCCCGCGCGAAATCGACTCCGGTCGCCCGCCGCTCGTGCCGATAATCGGACGTGTACCGACCCCGGTGCAAGGAGGCACCCATGCCGAGCGACTCTCCCCTGGCCCCCCCCCGTTCCCGGGCCCTCGTCCTGGCCCTGGTCCTCGGCGTGCCGCTCGGCGTCGGCCTGCTCGCCGGCGCGGACGCCTTCCTGCCCGAGGGCAGCCTCCTTCGCCGCTACCTGCAACACCCGGTCGAGAAGGTCGAGGTCGTCCTCTTCTGCTGCGCGGTGATCGCCCTGCTCGTCAAGCTACTCGACGTGCCGCGGCAGTATCTCGCCCTCGGCCGGCCGGTCCTGCCGACGTCGGCCGGCGAGCCGGTGCCGGCCGGCGACGCGGACACGTACCTGAACATGGCCCGCCAGCAGCCGTACTGGGTCCGGGCGAGCCGGGTCGGCCAGCGCCGCGAGGCGGCGCTGCACTTCGTCGCGGCCCGGCGCAGCGCCGACGGCCTCGACGACCACCTGCGGACCCAGGCCGACAACGACGCGATCGCCCTGGACGGCTCGTACGGCCTGACGCGCTTCATCACCTGGGCGATCCCGATCCTCGGCTTCCTCGGCACGGTGCTCGGCATCACCGAGGCGATCGCCGGCGTCACGCCGGAGGTGCTCGAACAATCGCTCAGCAGCGTGACGGACGGCCTCGCCCTGGCGTTCGACACGACGGCCCTCGCCCTGGGCCTGACGATGGTGCTCATGCTCGCCAGCTTCCTCGTCGAGCGGGCGGAGCAGACGCTGTTGTCGGCGGTGGACGCCCGGATCGAGGACGAACTGGCCCACCGCTTCCGCCGCGACGCCGCGGTGCCGGCCCTGGCCGGGGTCGAGGTCCTCGTCGAGAAGCAGGCCGAGATCTGGGCGCGCAGCCTGGAGGCGATCGAGCAGCGCGCCGCGAGGCAGCAGGAGATGCTGACCGCCGCCCTGGCCCAGGCCCTGCAGCAGACCCTGGCCAAGCACGACGCCCACCTGGAGGCCCTGGAGTCGCGCGTGCAGGCGCGTCATGTGCAGATCCTGGAGCAGATGGTCGTCCTGGCCGACCACTGCGTCAAGCTCGGCCAGGACCAGCAGGCGGCGGTGCAGCGGCTCGCGGAGGGCCTGCTCGCCCAGGGCAAGGTCTGGCAGCAGATCCAGCACGGCGAGCAGCACCTGCTCGCGCTCCAGGCGAGCCTGCAGCAGAACCTGGCCGCCGTCCTGGCGACCGGCTCGTTCGACAAGGCGATCGAGGCCCTCCTCGCGGCGATCCACCTGCTGACGGCCCGGGCGACGCCCGCGCCGGAGGTGCTCCCGTTTCGGCCGGCCGCGCCGGGGAAGGCCGCATGAGACGCCCCCGCCGCCTCGGTGTCGATACGTTCCCGTTCCTGGCCGTCCTGCTGGCGGCGATGGGGTCGCTCATCCTCGTCCTGCTCGTGTTCGACTACCGGGCGAAAAAGGCCGCCCGGCAGCGCGTCGAGACGGCGGCCGCAAAGCAGGCCGCCGAGGTCGAGAAGGACGCCGCCGCGAAGCGAGCCGAGTTGCTCGCCCAGGAGGAGGCCCGCCGCCTGGAATGGGAGAAGCAGCGCGACGCCGCCCGCCGCGACGCCGACGCGAAGAAGGCCGCCTTGGCCGTCGAACTGGGCAAGGCCCGCGGCGAACAGGACGAGGCCGAGCAGCGCGACGCCGCCGAGCGGCAGGCCCTGGCGAAGGCGACCGAGCAGGCCACCCAGGAGCGGGGCCGGATCGACGCCCTGCGCCAGGGCGTCGAGCAAGGCGCGAGCCAGGTGAGCCAGGCCGAGGCGTCGTCGTCGCAGGCCCGGCGGACGCTCGCCGAACTGGGCAAGGAGATCGCCGACCTGGAGCGGGCGGCGGCCGACGCGAAGGCGGCCCGTCCGGCGGACGGCCGGACGTACACCGTCGTGCCGTACAAGGGCAAGCAGGGCTCCGGCCGCCGGGCGATCTACGTCGAATGCGCCGCGGCCGGGCCGGTCTTCCAGCCGGACAGGGCGGCCGTCGCGCCGTCCGGCATCCGGGCCGAGGTGCGGCGGCGCGTCGAACGGCAGGAGCCGACGCTGTCGGACGCCGAGCGCAAGTTGCCGCCGTACCTGCTGCTGCTCGTCCGGCCGGACGGCATCGAGGCGTACTACGCCGTGCAGCAGGCGCTGCACAACGAGCGGCTGACGTTCGGCTACGAGTTCATCGAGGCGGACTGGCAGCTCGAGTTCCCCGACACGGCGGCTGAGCCGACCGGCGGGACGGGACTGGCCGGGCCGGGTGGCGGGAAGGCGGGCGGCCCCGGTGGCGCGGTCGCCGGTCCGCCCGGTGGCGTCGGGGTCGCGGTGCCGCCCGCGCAGGGGACGCGAGGCCCCTCGGCCGGGACCGGAACCGGCGGCGTGCCACCACCCCCCCCGCCGGAAACCGGGCCGGCGACTCCGGGCGTGGTCCCGGTGCCGGGCCCGCAGTCGGAACAGCCGCGCAAGCCGGCCCGGATCTCGCCGCCGCGCGAGTGGCTGCTGTTCGTCGAGTGCAAGGCGGACGGCGTCGTCGTCCACCCGCGCAAGGAGGCGTTCGCCCTCGCGAAGGTCGAGGCGGCGAACAACCCGCTCCGGGCGTTCGTGACCGAGGCGCTGACGCGCCAGCCGGAGCCGACCGCGGGCAAGCCGCCGAGCCGGCTGCGGGTGCGGTTCGTCGTCCATCCGGACGGCGGCCGGAGCTTCCACGCCGCGTACCCGGCCCTGCTCGGCCTGCCGATCGACATGGACCGCGTCGCCCTGGAGCCGGGCGACGACGTGCGGGCGGTGTTGCAAGGCCCGTGACGGAGGACCGACCATGTACCGCCGTCGCCGCGTCGCGGAGCGGGGCAGCCCGTTCTCGTTCGACTCGTTCCTCGACCTGGTCGCCAACGTCATCGGCGTCGTGCTGCGCCTGATCCTCGTCGCGTGGGTCGGCAGCCGGCTGTACAAGGGGCCGACGCCGCCCCCGCCGCCGTCGGCCCCCGAGGTCCAGGTCGCCGCGTTCGTGCCGCCGGCCGAGGACGCCGCCCCGCTGCGCGAGCTGGAGCGCCTCGCCGACGACCTGGCCCGCTCGCGCCAGGCCGCCGCCGCGGTGACGCAGACCGTCGAAACGACCCGCCAGCGGCGCGAGCAGGCCGACCGCCAGGCGGCCGACCTGCGCCAGCAGCGCGAGGATGTCGAGAAGCGTCAGCCCGCCGTCGCCGCCGGCCTGGCGACGCAGCGCCAGGCCGGCGAGGAGGCCGCCCAGGCGATCGCCCGCCTCCAGGAGCGCCGCCAGGCGACGAAGGCGGAACTGGACGCCCTCCAGAAGTCGCCCCGGGCGACGAAGCAGCTCGCGTACCGCCTGCCGCTCAGCGCGACGGTCCAGGGCGAGGAGGTGTTCTTTGAGTGCCGCCAGGGTCGGGTCGCCCTGATCGACGTGGCCGCTCTGGTCGACGAGATCCGCGACCAGCTGCGCGAGAAGGGCAAGCTCCTCAAGTCGCAGTGGTCGGTCGAGGCGGCGACGGCCCCGGTCGGGCCGTTCCGGCTGCGCTACACCCTGGAGCGCGAGCGCAACCTGCTCGAAGGGGCCGGCGCGCCGAACGGGCAGGACAGCTTCCGCTACGGCCTGTCGCGCTGGGTCGTCGAGCCGGTGCGCGACGCGCGCGGCGAGACGGCCGAGGACGCCCTGAAGCCCGGCTCGGCGTTCCGCAAGGTGATCGACGGCCTCGACCCGCGCGACGTCGTCGTGACGCTGTGGGTCTACCCGGACAGCTTCGCCCTGTACCGGGCCCTGCGTGACCACCTCCACGACCGCGACGTCGTCGTCGCCGGCCGGCCGTTGCCGGACGGCGTGCCGGTCGCCAGCTCGCGCGACGGGGCGGCGTCGCGCGGCCAGTGAGCCGCTGGACGTGGGCCGGCGGTCGGGGTACGATCGAGAGGACGCTTCGTCCCCACCCCGCGGAGGCGGCCCGTGTCCGGCACCTGGCGCTGCCCTGCTTGTGGCGATCTCACCCCGGCCGAGCCGGACAGCGTGACGCTTCGATGTTCGGCCTGTTCGTGCCAGTTCAGCGTCCTCCAGCACCCGACGGCGACCGCGTCCGGGCCGCCGAGCCCGGAGCCGCCGACGACCCCTGACGCGCCGCCCGGCTACGAGATCGAAGCCGTCCTCGGCCACGGCGGCATGGGCGTCGTCTACCGCGCCCGCCATCGCGGCCTGGGCCGGGCGTGCGCCCTGAAGATGATCCTCGCCGGCGGCCACGCCAGCGACGACGACCGGCAGCGCTTCCGCACCGAGGCCCAGGCGGCGGCCCGGCTGCAGCATCCGAACATCGTCCAGATCTTCGAGATCGGCACCCACCACGGCCAGCCGTTCATGGCCCTGGAGCTCTGCCTCGGCGGCTCGCTCGGCCAGAAGCTCGCCGCCGGGGTGCTCGCCCCGCGCGACGCGGCCGAGCTGGTCCGTACCCTGGCCGTCGCCGTCCAGGCGGCCCACGCGGCGAAGGTCGTCCACCGCGACCTGAAGCCGGCCAACGTCCTCTTGACGGCGGACGGCCAGCCGAAGCTGACCGACTTTGGCCTGGCGAAGAAGCTCGACGAGGCCGGCCGGACGCACACCGGGGCGGTCCTCGGCACGCCGAGCTACATGGCCCCCGAGCAGGCCCAGGGCCGCGGCGACGTCGGGCCGGCCGCCGACGTGTACGCCCTCGGCGGCCTCCTGTACGCCTGCCTGACCGGTCGGCCGCCGGCCCAGGCGGCGACGGCGATGGACACCCTGCTCCAGGTTCTGTTCGCCGAGCCGGCGTCGGTCCGTCAGCTCAACGCCGCCGTGCCGCGCGACCTGGAGACGATCGCCCACAAGTGCCTTCAGAAGGACCCCGCCCGCCGCTACGCCTCCGCCCAGGCCCTGGCCGCCGACCTGGGGCGATTCCTGCGCGGCGAGCCGATCGCGGCCCGGCCGGTCGGCGCGGTCGAGCGGGCAGCGCGCTGGGTGCGGCGCAACGCGGTCGTCTCGGCCCTGGCGGCGCTGGTCGTCCTGGCCCTGGCGGTCGGCGTCGGCGTCGCCAGCTACTTCGCCGTCGCCGCTGGCCGGGAAGCGACCGCCGCCCGCCAGGCGGAGGCCGACGCGAAGGAGGAAGCCTACCGAGCGAAGGTCGCCCGCCACGCGATGCAGATCGATTCCGCCCTGCGCGCCTGGGACGCCGACGACCTCACCCAGGCGGAGCGGCTCCTGGAGGGGGTTCACCCGACCTTCGGCGACAACTGGGAAACCGGCCACCTGCGCGCGATCTGTCACCGACGCGGCCGGGCCGTGCGGGGACACGCCGGCGAGGTGCGCGACCTGGCGTACGCCCCGGACGGCAAGACGCTCGTCGTGGCCGGCGACGGGGCGATGCCGACGGTGCGCGACGCCTGGACGGGGAAGGAACTCGTTGCGCTCGAAGGCGAGGCGGACACCGTCGCCGCGGTGGCCTTCAGCCCCGACGGCGCGACGATCGCCGCCGCGTGCCACCGAGGCGTCCGCCTGTGGGACGCGCGGACGGGCCGGACGATCCGCACCTTCCCGGGGCGCGCCCGGCCGTTCGGCGGCATCGCCTTCCGCCCGGACGGCACGGCCGTCGCGGCGTGCTGCCACGACGGCACGGTCACGGTCTGGGACGCCCGCACCGGTCGCGAACTGCTGTCGTTCGCGGACCGCGACGTCGAGTGCCTGGCCTTCAGCCCAAACGGGGCGACGCTCGCCACCGGCGGCCTTCTCCGGGAGTTCCGGGTCCACGACGCACTGACCGGGGAAGTCCTCCGTCGCTTCGGCGGCATCCTGGAGGGCGGCTCCCGGATCTGCTTCCGCCCCGACGGGGTGAAGCTGGCCAGCGCCCGGTCCACGCGGGTCGGCCTGTGGGACGTCCCAACCGGGCAAGGGGCCCACTGGTCGGACGGGGCCTTCACCACGGTGCTGGCGGTCGCCTTCAGCCCGGACGGCAAGACGCTCGCCAGCGCCGGCGCGGACGGGGCGGTGCGGTTGTGGGACGCCGCGACCGGCCAGGTCTCCCGGACGCTGAAGGGACACCCGGCCGGGGCGAGCGGCGTCGCGTACCACCCCGGCGGCACCGCACTGGCCAGCGGCGGCAAGGACGGGTCGCTGCGCCTGTGGGACCTGCGCGGCGACCTGGGACGCTTCCAGCTGCGCGGCGGTGCCCTCGCGCTCGGCAGCGCCGCCTTCGCCCCCGACGGTGCGACATTCGTAGCGGCCAGCCCGGACCACGCGATCGGGCGCTGGGACGCGCGCACCGGCGAGCCGGTCGCGTCCTGGAAGGGACACGCCACCTGGCCTATGTGTACGGCGTACAGCCCGGACGGCCGGCGCGTCGTCAGCGGCGACGAGGCCGGGACGATCAAGGTCTTGGACGTGGCGACGAACCGGGAGGTCCTCTCCTGGAAAGGCCACACGCAGATGGTCCAGAGTATTTGCTTCTCGCCGGACGGACGGCGCGTCCTGAGCGGCGGTCGTCCCTCCACCGCGCCGCTGAAGCTGGGCGACCCGAATCAGCCCGACGGCCCCGGCGAGGTCAAGGTTTGGGACGCCGACACCGGCCAGGAGCAGCTCGACCTCGCCGGGCACACGCTCGGCGTCCGGGCCGTGGCGTTCAGCCCCGACGGGCGGACGATCACCAGCGCCGGCAACGACCGGACGGTCAAGCTGTGGGACGCCCGCTCCGGACGTGAGTTGCGCACCCTGACCGGGCACCCCGGCCCGGTGCGCGGCCTGGCGTTCCATCCGGACGGCGACCTCCTCGCCAGCGCGAGCGCCGGCGGCGACGAGGACGCGCGGGACCATCCGGTGCCGGGCGAGGTCCGGCTGTGGGACTGGCGTGCGGGCGAGGCGACGCTCACCCTCGCCGAACACGGCGACACGGTGACCGCCGTCTGCTTCCGCCCGGACGGCAAGGCCCTGCTCACCGGCGGCGACGATCGCCGCGTCCGGCTGTACGACGTCCACACCGGGCAGGTCACACTCACCCTGCCCGGCCTCCCGGATCGCGTCACCGGCGTCGCCTTCTCCCCGGACGGCAAGACGATCGCCGCCGCTTGCGCGGGCCGTGACGTATGGCTGTGGACGACCCGCTGACGCTCAGCGATACTGGTCCAGCCCCTTCAGCCCCAGTTGCGACACGAGGTGCTTCAGCTCCGCCTCGGCGTCGCGGTGGGCGACGAGTGTCACGTCGCCGTCCTGGATGATGATCAGGTCGTCGACGTTCACCGTCGCGATGAGGTGGCCCGGCGGCGCGACGAGGATGCAGTGGCGCGTCTCGACGCCGAGGTGTTTCGCCAGGACGGTGTTCCCGGCGGCGTCCTGCGGGTGCATCCGCTCCAGGGCCAGCCACGAGCCGACGTCGTCCCAGACGTACGGGGCCTGGACGACGAGGACGCGGCGGGCCACCTCCATGACGGCATAATCGATCGACACCTTCTCCAGGTGGGGGTACTCGCGTTCGAGGGCGGCCTGCCAGCCGGGCGTGTCGTAGCGCTGGGCCAGGCGCGTCACGGCGGCGTGCAGCTCGGGGCGGTTGTGGGCCAACTCGGCGAGCAGGGTCGTCGCCCGCCAGATGAAGATGCCGCTGTTCCAGAGGTACTCCCCGGTGGCGAGGAACTCCTCGGCGATCTTGACGCCCGGCTTCTCGCGGAAGCGCTTCACGTCGAAGACGGCGAGGCCGAGCCGGCCGGCGAGCGGCTCGCCGCGTTGGATGTAGCCGTAGCCGGTCGCGGGATACGTCGGCGTGATGCCGAAGGTGATGAGGGCGTCGGGGTGCTCGTGGGCGAGCTGGACCGCGCCGTTGACGGCGCGGCGGAACTCCTGGGCCGGCTCGATGACGTGGTCGGCCGGGGTGACGACCATGACCGCCTCGGGCTCGCGCTGGGCGATGATCGCGGCGGCCAGGCCGATGCACGGGGCGGTGTCGCGGCCGGTCGGCTCGCCGATGACCTGGCCGGCGGGGACGCCGGGGAGCTGTTCGGCGGTCTCCTCCACGTAGGACTGGCCGGTGACGACCCAGAGTTCCTCGGGGCCGACGAGGACTTCGAGGCGGTCGTGGGCCTGCTGGAGGAGGGTGCGTCCGCCGGCGAGGTCGAGGAACTGCTTCGGCCGGCGCTGCCGGCTGCGCGGCCAGAACCGGGTGCCACCGCCGCCGGCCATGATCACCGCGTGCAGCATGTGCGACTCCTGTCGGGAGAGGGGACCGCCCAGGGTGTAGATACCAGGTCGCGGCGGCGGCGGGAAGGACAACCCGGCCTCTTCCGCTGGCCGGTGTGCGGAGCGGCGTGGTAAACTTGCACGACCGCATGTCGTCGGGATGTGGCAACCGCTACGGCGGGGCTGCTTTGTCGTGGGGCGACCGAGGACGGTCGCCCCACGGAAGACCACTCCTGTATTGTGGTAGCCTCCGTCGGAGGATCGCGCCGTGCCGATAAGCCTCGACTCTTTCGACCCGGAGCAACTCAGCGTCGCCGAGCGCCTCGCGCTGATCGAGAAACTCTGGGAAAGCCTGCCGAAAGATCTCCCGCCCGAAGCGGTGCCCGACTGGCATCGCGCGGAGTTGGCGAAACGCCGCGCCCAGGCCGCGGCCGAGCCCGGAGTCGGCAAGCCGTGGCGCGAAGTGCTCGACCCGCTCGAAGGGACACCGCATCGCCCGCACGAGGCCGACCGGCGCTAAGTCAGGGTGCTGTGATGTCCTCGACGCCAGTCCCTGCCGGCCCGTGGCTCGACTCGGACGCCGCTCGGGCTATCGGCCCGGTCGAAGCCGTGTTCGAGCCAGGTGCCCAGGCGGTGAACGCGGTCTGTGGGGCCGCGCTCACCCTCGCGGGGATCGCCACGGTGGGATTCGCACTGCTCACGTTTGCGCGGGTCACGGATGATTTTCACCTCCCCGCCTACCTGGGCGGAGAGCTGACCTATCCCTGGGCGGCCTGCGGACTGCTGCTGGCTTCCTGGGTGTACGCCGGCTGGCGTGTGGCGAAGTTCCAAACCTACTCGCGGTGGCGGCTGCTCCTCGGACGGGAAGGGTTCGCGGAGTGGACCCCGCGAGGCTCGACCGTGGTCTTCTGGGTCGAGTTGGGGCGGACCTGGCGCGTGTCCGGCGAGGCCGGCAAGGTGCCTGGACACCTGCTGTGCGTTTTGCTGACCCTGCGATCCTCCGACCGGACGTGCTGGCGGCTCCTGGACCTGTACGCCCAGGGGGAGCAAATTCGACAGCGGATCGAAGCCCAACTGCTCTACTGGCAACTCGGTACGACCAGGCCGTGGCTTCCGGACCAGCCTTCCGGGCCGCCGCTCCAGCCGCCCGAGCCCGGGCCTTGGTTGGAGTGCGAAGCCGTCTGGCAAATCGAACCGATCGAGCAGGTCAGCCGACTCACGGGGTGGAGCGAGTTCGTCGTGTCGTTCTGTAAGCCGGCTCTCGTCAGTTACGGCTCCTGGTTGGTGGCCCTGGCCCTCTTTGGGCCGATCCTCGTCGCTTTCCGCGAGAACCTCGCGGTGTATGTCCCGGCCGGCGTCTGCCTGCTGGCGCTCGGTGGCGGCAGCGCCTGGTACCTCTTCCACCGGCAAACCTGGACGGACGCGATCTGGGTTCGGCTGATTCTGGGTGCGGGCGGCCTCGTCGTGTATCTCCGCGAACGCCAGTGGCTGTTTCGCTGGGAGTCCCTGGCGCGAGAGGGAGCCGAGGTGGCCGAAGTGTTGCCGGATCGGCGTGCCGCGGTCTTCACTCGGTTGCTGCTTGCCAGGATCAACCGGGAGCGAACCGAGATGGACTCTGCCGTCTTCTTCCGCGACACGGATCGGGTGGTCGCTCGCCTGCTGGACGAGTTGCGACTTCGGGCTCTCGTCCCGCCCGAACCGACCACCACGCCGCCACGTCACGGGCTACGCTCCGAAGCGGAAGATTGTCCCTGAACTGGCCCCGGCTCGCCAACGTCACCGATCGACCGTCACCCGCGCCCCGTCGGTCAGCCCCGCCGCCACGGCGGCGACCTTCTCCTGCCCGGTCGGCTCGGCCATGCCGAGGCGGAACACCTCGACCGCCTTGCCGTCCGTCGCGCCGACCTGGACGACCGTCCGCACCGCTTTGTCGCCCTGCACCACGAAGCAGACGCGGTCGTCGCCCTGCTTGACGACCGCCGTCGCCGGCAGCGTCCACGCCTGCGGCAGCGCCGCCGTCAGCGTCGCCGACACGAACATGCCCGGCCGGAGCCGCTCGTCCGGGTTCGGCCGTTCGACCTCGACGCGCAGCGTCCGCGCCCCCGGCTCCAGCGACCACGACGTCCGCGTCACCGCGTCCTTGAGCGGCGGCCCCTTCAGCGCCGGGATCGTCAGCTCGACCGGCGTCTTCTCCGCCACCAGGGCCGCGTCCGCCTCGGGGACCATGACGACGATCCGCACCGGGTCGAGCTTCGCCACGGCGAACAGCGCCTCGCCCTTGCCGGCCGGCGGCTGGACGTGGTCGCCGCGGCTGACCCGCCGCCGCGTCACGACGCCGTCGTACGGCGCGACGATCTTCAGGTAGCCGACCAACGCCTCCGCCCGGGCCGACTCCGCCTTCGCCACGGCGACCTGGGCCACCGCCGCCTCGACGTCCGCCTCGGCCTTCGCCACGTCGGCGTCCGCCTTCGTCGCCAGCGACCGGGCCGACGCGATCCGCGCCGTCGCCTCCTGGTGCGCCGCCTGCGACGCCCGGTACTGGTTCAGCGTCTCGTCGGCCGTCTGCCGGTCGAGGATGCCCTGGTTGACCAGCCGCGCGATGCGGTCGTTCTCCGACGCCCAGCGCTGCCGGGCGGCGTCCGTCCGCGTCAGGCCGGCCTCCGCCTCGGCGATGTTCGACGCGACCGCCGCCGCGTTCGCCTTCGACGCCGCCAGGGCCTTGCGCGCCTGGTTCGCCTCCGCCTCGTGGCGCGTCACCAGGGCCGCCTTCGCCTTCGCCTCCTGGACCTGCTCCGGCACGTCGAGCGTCGCCAGCACGTCGCCGGCCTTGACGCGCTGGCCGATGTCGGCCTTCACCTCGTCCACGAAGCCGGCCACCCGGGCGTAGAGCTGCGTCTCCTCGTGCGGGTGGACCGCCCCGGGCTGGGTCACGACGCGCGGCAGCATCTTGCGCACGGGCGAGACGACCGCGACGCGCGTCGGCTCCTGGGCGGCGGTCAGGCCGGCGACGAGGAAGACGACCGGGACTAGCAGCAGCTTACGCATCGGGGTCGAGCCTCGGGGTGGCGGGGACGTGGTAGGCGCTCTCCGGGTCGTCCGGGTCAAGCGACGCCGAGCGCGTCGAGGCCCCGGCGAGCAGCAGGCCGAAGACGCCCGGCAGGATGAACAGCGTCGCCAGCAGCGACGCGAGCAGGCCGCCGATGACCGCCCGGCCGAGCGGGGCCATCTGGTCGCCGCCCTCGCCCAGGCCGAGCGCCAGCGGCACCATGCCGGCGATCATCGCCAGGTTCGTCATCAGGATCGGCCGGACGCGCGTCCGCGCCCCCTCGACGCCGGCCGTCGGGGCCGGCAGCCCGCGCAGCCGCTCGCGCTCGGCGAACGTCACCAGGAGGATCGCGTTCGCCACCGCGACGCCGACGGCCATGATCGCCCCGAGGAACGACTGGATGTTGAGCGTCGTCGCCGTGACGAGCAGCGCCAGCACGACGCCGACCAGCACCGCCGGCACCGCCGCCACGGCGACGAGGGCGAGACGGACCGACTGATAGTAGGCCGTCAGCAGGAGCGCGATGACGACGACGGCGAGGCCGAGGCCGACGGCCAGGCTCTGGAACAGCTCGCCCATCGGGGCGACCTGGCCGCGGACGTCGACCTGCACCCCGGCCGGCGGCTTGCCGGCCGCCTCGACCGCCCGGCGGACCTGGGCCGTCACCCGGCCGAGGTCCTCGCCGGCGATGTTCGCCGTCATGGCGACGACGCGGCGCATGTTGTAGCGGTCGACCTGGCCCGGCATCGTCCCCTCGCCGACCTCGGCCACGTCGCGCACCAGCACCGGCCCGGCCGAGCCCTGCTTGACCGGGACGCCGCCGACGTCGGCCGGCGAGCGCATCAGGGCCTGCGGCACCTCGACCTGGACCTGGTAGGCGATGCCGGAGCCGGGCTCGCGCCAGTAGTTCGGCAGCGTGAACCGGCTCGACGAGGTCGCGACGACGAGCGACCGGCCGAACTCCTCCGCCGTCACGCCGGCGTCCTGGGCCCGCTCGCGGTCGAGGCGCACGTCCACGGTCGGGTAGTCGAGCGACTGGGCGTAGCGCAGGTCGCGCAGGCTCGGCACGGCGGCCAGCTCCTGGCGGACCTTCTCGGCGAAGGCGCGGTTGTCCGGCATCTTCGGCCCGCTGACCATCACCTCGACCGGGGTCGGCGAGCCGAAGCTCATGATCTCGTTGACGATGTCGGCCGGCTCGAACGACAGGCGTAAGCCCTGGAGCCGCTCGGCGACCTTGTCGGGCGACTCGCCGAGTTCGACCCAGCGCCGGGCGGTCCACTCGCGCAGGTGGCCGGGCAGCTTCTCGCGCAGGCGGCGCTTCAACTCCTCGACGCGCATCGAGCCGTGCTTGAGCGCGACGCGGACGACCGACTCCTCCGGGCCGCCCATCCACAGGTAGACGCTGTTGATCGGGTAGCTCGACGGCACGACGCCGACGTAGCCGAGGCTGATCGCGACGTGGTCCGGGCCGCCGACCTCCTTCGCGATGAAGTCGAGCGCCTCGCGCGTCATCGCTTCGGTCTGCTCGATGCGCGTGCCGTCCGGGGCCTTGAGCCGGAACTGGAACTGGCCGGCGTCCACCGGCGGGAAGATCTCCGTGCCGAGCAGCATCGCGCCGAGCGCCAGGCCGCCGAGCGTCGCGGCGAGGTACGCCGGCACGACGACCCACCGCGCCTTGCCGAGGATGCCGACCGCCCCGCCGTAGAGGTAGCCGAGCATGCCGGGGCCGCGCTCCGTGTCGGCGGTGGCGTGCGTCTTGCGCAGGAGCCAGACCGCCAGCACCGGGACGAGCGTGCTCGACAGGACGTAGCTGGCGATCATGGCGAAGCCGACCGCCAGGGCGAGCGGTACGAACAGGGCCCGGGCCGAGCCGGTCATCAGGAACGCCGGCAGGAACACCGCCAGGATGCACAGCATCGCCAACAGGCGCGGCACCGCCGTCTCGGCGTTGCCGCGCTGGACGGCGACCGCGACGGAGTCCGTCCGGGCCATCTGCGTGTGGATGTTCTCGACCTCCACCGTCGCCTCGTCGACGAGGATGCCGACCGCGAGGGCCAGGCCGCCGAGCGTCATCAGGTTGACCGTCTGGCCCGTCAGCCACAGCGCGACGAGGGCCGCCGTCAGGGCGAGCGGGATGTTCAGCACGACGATCAGCACGCTGCGCCAGTCGCGCAGGAAGACGAGGACGAGCAGGCCGACCAGGACCGCCGCGAGGACGCCCTCGGTGCCGACGTTCCACATCGCGTTCGTGACGTAGGGCGACTGGTCGAACTCGAACCGGACGTCGATGTCTTCGGGCAGGACGGCCTTCATCTTGCCCAGCTCGGCCCGGACGTTGCGGACGACGTCGAGCGTCGAGGCGTCGGCGCGCTTCGTCACCAGGATGTAGACCGCCCGCCGGCCGTCGACGAGGGCGTAGCCGGTCGGGATGTCGCTCGCGTCCTCGATGACCGGGGCGACGTCGCGCAGGAAGACGCCCGGCTTGACCGGGATGCTTCCCAGCTCCTTCGGCTGGACGACCATGGCGTTCGTCGGCACGAGCGGCATCGACGTCGGCGTGCGAATGACGCCGGACGGGGCGATGGCGTTGCCGGCCGAGAGGGCCTTGACGACGTCCTCGCCGGAGAGGTTGTACGACCGGAGCCGGTCCGGGTCGGCCCGGACGACGACGGTTCGCTGGTTGCCGCCGAACGGCGGCGGGGCCGACACGCCCGGGATGCTGGCGAACATCGGCCGGACCTTGAACAGGGCCTGGTCCTGGATCTCGCCGACCGTCTTCGTCTCGCTCGACAGGACGAGGTAGCCGACCGGGACGGACCCGGTGTCGAAGCGCATGATGAACGGCGGCACCGTCCCCGGCGGCATGAATGCGCGCGACCGGTTGACGTACCCCACTGTCTCGGCCATGGCCTGGGCCATGTCGGTGCCGGGGTGGAAGAAGAGCTTCATCAGCGAGACGCCCTGGACGTTGCGCGACTCGACGTGGTGGATGCCGTTGATGTAGAGGAAGTGGTACTCGTAGAAGTTGGCGATCATGCCCTCCATCTGCTGGGGGTCCATGCCGCCGTACGGCTGGCAGACGTAGACCACGGGCAGGTTGAGGGCCGGGAAGATGTCCACCTTCATGCGGTAGAAGGCGAGGACGCCCGCCCCGAGCAGGGCGACCGTGAGCACCACGACCGTGACCGGGTGGCGCAGCGCGAAGCGGATCGGGTTCATGGTGCTACTCAATTGGCGAGCCGGGGGCGTCAGCCCCCGGAGGACACGCTTCGGTAGCCGCGACGGACCTCTGGGGGCTGACGCCCCCGGCTCGCCCGGCTTTCTTTATCTTGCCAGATCCGCCGTCACGGGGCCACCATCAAGCACTGCCCCGGCTGCCCCATCGCGCGGTACAGCCGGAACTGGGCCCGGTTGTAGTCGGCGACCGCGCCGAAGTAGTCGCGGTAGCACTGCTCCAGGGTCTGGAACGCCGCGACGACCTCCAGCGGCCGGAACACCAGCTGGAGCACCTCGCCGACGCGGCGCGTCTGCTTCAGGCCCTCCAGCGTCTTATCGGCCGTGGCGATCGCGTGGCCGAGCGCCTCCTCGGCGAGCTGGAAACGATTCAGCGACCGCCGCGCCTGCGAGTGGGCCTGTACCACTTCCGCCGCGATCGCGTCCTGGACGCGGAACAATTCGAGCATCGCCTGCTCGTTCTCGACGCGCCGCTCGCGCACCGCGGCGTGGTTGCCGAAGCCGAGGTTCTGGATCTCCCACAGCACCTGGACGTCGACGCTGTTCCGGCCGGTGAAGTTGTTGAGGTGGCTGTTGACGCCGCCGCCGAACAGGCCGGACGACAGCGTCCCGGCCGGGTTCGTCGCGTTGCCGCGCAGCAGGACGCTCGGGATGAGCGGCCGCATCTTCTCCTGGCGCAGCCGGGTCAGCGTCGCCTGGACGAGGGCCTGCCGGCTCGCCAGCTCCGGCCGTTCCGTCAGGCCGACCGCGACGAGGTCGTCGATCGGGATGGCGAGATCGACCAGGTGCGTCCGCAGCTGCGGCACCTCGACCGGCGACAGCATCGCCGTCGGGCCGAGGCGGAGCAGACGGGCGAGGTCGGCGCTGGCGACCTCCCACCGGCCGACGGAGCCCTCGACGGCCTGGCGGCGGCGCGACAGCTCCGTCCGGACGCGGTCCACCTCGACCGGCGGGATGAGCCCCTCGGCGAGGCCCTCCGCCCGGCGGAGCAGCTCCTCGGTCCGGCGGACGACCTCGAGCGACCCGGCCACCTCGCCGCGCGCCTGCTGGACGGTGAAAAACGCCTCCGCCGCGGCGAGGACGGAATCGTTGATTGCCGCCTGGCGGTCCGACTCGCGCGCCTTGACGACCTGCCGGGCGGCGAGCGGGGCGTAGATCGCGTCGGTGACGGCGAAGACGGCGCTGGGGCCGGCCCCGACCATGAACGAGCTGCGGCTGGTGGTGAACACCTGGCCGACGATGTCCTGGAGCTGGCCGTCGTGGCGGGCGTAATCGACGCCGAGGTAGAGGGTCGGAAGCCAGAGGGCGTTCGCCCGGGCGAGCTGGGCCGAGGCGGCCTCGACGCGCTGGGCGGCTAGGGCGACGTCGATCGGCCGGGCGTTCGACAGGCGGAGGGCGGTCGCCAGGTTGATCGGCAGGACGGGACGGTCGGTTTGCGGTGCGGCCAGGGGAGGCGGGGCGACCTGGCCGGCCAGGGAGCCGGCGACGGCCAGGGCGAGGAGGCAAGCCCCGACGCCGATCTGGGGGTGCCGTCCCGGGTTGTTCGCTACCCCCATCGCCCACCTCCGCCGCACGACCAGGCAAACCGTCCGGGTCCCGCAAATCTTATCGTCGATCCGGGGCCGCCTCTGGAAAAAAGAAGGTGAAATCGGCTTTAGGTTGCAGTCGGCGGCGTAACGACCGGAGGAGGGAGGCCGATGGCGCAGACGCCGGCGGACGGGCGGGGCGGGCTGGGCACCCTGGCGGCGGTGTTCCTGCGCCTCGGCCTGGTCAGCTTCGGCGGCCCGGCGGCGCACATCGCCCTGATGGAGGACGAGGTCGTCCGCCGTCGCGGCTGGCTGACCGCGGACGAGTTCCTCGACCTGATCGGGGCAGCGAACCTCATCCCGGGGCCGAACTCGACCGAGGTGGCGATCCACGTCGGCCACAAGGTCGCCGGCTGGCCGGGCCTCGTCGTCGCCGGGGCGTGCTTCATCCTGCCGGCGGCCCTGATCGTCGCCGCCCTCGCCGCCGCCTACGTCGCCTACGGCGGGCTGCCGCCTGTTGCGGGGGTGCTTTATGGCGTCAAGCCGGTCGTCATCGCCGTCGTCGTCCAGGCGCTGTGGAGCCTAGGCCGGACGAGCGTCAAGTCGGCGACGCTCGCCGTCGTCGGCCTCGCCGCCGCCGGGCTGGTGCTGGCCGGCGTCCACGAACTGGTCGTCCTGTTCGGGGCCGGCCTGCTCCTGGCGGTGACGCGGTGGAAGGCCGGACCGAACCCCGCGCCGCTGGCCCTGCTCGTCGTGCCGGCGGTGCCGGTCGCCGCCGCGACGGCCGGACTGTGGCCATTGTTCCTGTACTTCGCCAAGGTCGGCTCGGTGCTGTTCGGCTCCGGCTACGTCCTGCTCGCGTTCCTGCGGGCCGACCTCGTCGAGCGCTACGGCTGGCTGACCGAGCAGCAGCTCCTCGACGCGGTCGCGGTCGGCCAGGTGACGCCGGGGCCGGTCTTCACCACGGCGACGTTCATCGGCTATCTGCTCGAAGGCCCGGCCGGGGCGGCCGTGGCGACGGCCGGCATCTTCCTGCCGGCGTTCGTCTTCGTCGCGGCGAGCGTGCCGCTGCTGCCCCGGCTGCGGAAGTCCGCCGTCGCGGGCGGCTTCCTCGACGGCGTCAACGTCGCGTCGCTGGCCCTGATGGCGGTCGTCACCGGACAGCTCGCCCTGGCCGCCGTGGTCGACGTGCCGACGGCCCTTCTGGCGGTCGCCAGCGCGGTGCTGCTGTTGCGCTACCGGGTCAACTCGGCGTGGCTCGTCCTCGGCGGGGCGGCGGTCGGCCTGGTCAAGGCGCTGCTGGTCGGCTGACCGGCAGGGCGACCTCGAAGACGGCTCCGCCGCCGGGCGCGTTATCTGCCGCGATCGTGCCGCCGTGGGCCTGGACGAGGCTGCGGGCGATGCTCAGCCCGAGGCCGGTGCCGCCCTCCGCCCGGCTGCGCGACTTATCGACCCGGTAGAAGCGGTCGAAGACGCGCGGCAGGTGCTCGGCCGGGATGCCCGGCCCGGTGTCGGCCACGGCGACGATGACCCGCCCGGCTTCCCCGGTCAGGCGGACGACGACCAGGCCGCCGGCCGGCGTGAACTTGATCGCGTTGTCGAGCAAGTTGATGAACACCTGCCGCAGCCGACCCGCCTCGCCGGCGACAGGCGGCACCGCGTCGGCGGTCATCTCCAACCGGACGCCCTTCGCCTCGGCGAGCGGCCGCAGCGCATCGACCACGCCAGCCAGCAGCGCCGGCAGATCGACCGGAGTGGCGGCGAAGTGGTCCACGCCGGCGTCGCGGCGGCTCAGGTCGAGCAGCTGGTCCGTCAGCCGGCTCATCCGGCCGAGTTCCTCCAGCAGGCTCCCGAGCAGGTCGCGATCCTCGTCCGCCGCTCGCGGCCGGGATAGCGCCACCTCGACGGCGGTCCGCAGCACGGTCAGCGGCGTGCGCAACTCGTGCGACGCGTCGGCGGTGAAGCGGCGCGTCTCGGCGAAGGCGCGCTCTAGCCGCTCCAGCAGGGCGTTGACCGTCCCGGCGAGCCGGCCGATCTCGTCGTCCGGATCGGCGACCGCGACGCGGCGGTCGAGCCGCTCGGCCGTGACGGCGTCCGCCTCGCGGCGCAGGTGGTCGACCGGGGCCAGGGCGCGGCGGGCGAGCCAGTAGCCGAACGCGCCGCACAGCGCCAGGGCGAACGGCCCCGCCGTCAGGAAGACGGACCGCAGCAGGGCCAGCTCCCGGTCGGCCGCGTCGAGCGGGGCGAGCAGGACGACGGTGTACTCCTCCCCGCCGAGCCGCAGCCGCGCGGCCAGGGACCGCCGCCGGCCCGCGCCGGGCCAGTCGACCACGGCGCTGCCGGCCTCCGGCGGCGCGGGCGTCTCAAGCCCCGGCGTCCGGGCCACGACCGGGCCGACGGCACGGTAGACGACGCTGTCGAGGCCCTGGTGCTCGTCGTACTCCTCGACCCAGAACGCGATGCGCCCGGCCGGGTCGGCCTCGGCGCGCGGGTCGTCGCGGAGCAGGTCGAGCGACGCGGCAAGGAGCCGGTCGGCCTGGTCGAGGAACGCCCGATGGACCAGGGCGTGGACCAGGGCGGCGAAGCACGCCAGCACGACGGCGAAGGCGGCGACGTTCCAGAGGGTGAGCCGCCAGCGGATGGGGAGGCGCACGGGTCACTCCGTCAGCGAGTAGCCGACGCCGCGCAGCGTGACGATGCGCGGCGGCCGGCCGGCGACCTCGACCTTCTTGCGCAACAGGTTGACGTAGACCTCGATGACGTTCGTGCAGGCGTAGCCCGGGTCCTGGAACACGTCCCGGCCGAGCATCTCGCGCGTGACCGGCTCGTTCTTGTGGCGGACGAGGTACTCGAGCACCTCGAACTCTCGCGGTTTCAGGTCGAGCGGCTGGCCGTCGCGCGTCGCCTGGCGTTTGAGCAGGTCGAGGGTCAGCCCGCCGGCGTGGAGGACCGTCTCCGCGACGGCCCGGCCGCGGCGGAGCAGGACGCGCATCCGGGCGAGCAGCTCGGCGAAGGCGAACGGCTTGACGAGGTAGTCGTCCGCGCCGCCGTCCAGGCCGAGGACGCGGTCCTCGATCGCGTCGCGCGCCGTCAGGAGGAGGACCGGGACGGCGTTGCCGGCGCGGCGCAGGTCGGCCAGGACGCGCAGGCCGTCCTGGCCGGGGAGCATCCAGTCGAGCAGGACGCAGTCGAACGCCCCGGTCGCGGCGAGCCGGCCGCCGTCGTCGCCGGTCGCGGCGGCCTCGACGTCGAACCCGGCGGCGCGCAGGCCGTCCACCAGGCTGCGGCGGACCTGGGGTTCGTCCTCGACGACGAGCACGCGCGGCATCGGCTGGCCCTCCGGCGGTATCGTACCCGACGGCGGCCGGCCGCGAGAAGGGCGGCGAGGTTAAAACCGCTTTAGGTCCGCCGCGTCCGTGCCGGGCGGCGGGGCGTAGTGCCGCAGCGGGTCGGGCGGGCCGCCGAGGCCGACCTTGTACAGCAGCGCCGCCTGCCAGCCAGGGTGCGTCAGGCCGCATACCAGCGCCAGCGACCACGCCAGGCCGACGACGCCGACCGCGCGCAGGCCGCCCTTCCAGTGGTGCCAGGCGAGATGCGTCAGATACGCCAGCAGGACCGCCATCCCGAGGATGCTCAGCGTCGCCTTGTACGCCAGGACCGGCACGCTCAGGTACGGCCGGAACTTGATCAGCGAGTGCGTCGAGAACCCGGTCACGACCAGGACGAGCAGCGCCCCGGCGATGAGGACCGGCACCGTCGGCCGGGTGAAGGCGCGGCGCAGCAGGAACACGCTGGCGAAGGCGACCGCGCAGAAGACGATCCCAGCGTGGAAGTGCCAGAAGTAGTGGTAGTGCATCGGCACGAAATGCGCGTACGCGGCGTGGTAGCCGTTCTGCGCCGCGATGAGCTTCGCGTCGCCGAGCGAGACGACCGACGACGACGTCATCACCCAGTGCGGCACGAAGTTGTTGACCGTGATGAACAGGTACGTCATCACGTTAGAAAAGTAGTCCTCCCACATCAGTGAGAGGTGCTGGTGCTGCGTCAACAGCTCGCACTCCGACCCGCCGGCGTTGTGGTTGCCGCCGTAGGCGACGCGCACGGCCAGGTACGGTATCGCGACGGCGAACGCCGCTGCGAGGACGAAACCGGGCCGGCCGGGGATCGACGCCTTGTGCCAGTGGCGCACAAGCAGGCCGAGCACGGCGACGACGCACAGGAAGACGAAGTAGTCGAGCCACGTCTCCCAGCAGAACGCCAGCACGACCAGACTCGCGACGAAACCAACGCCGACCCAGAGGGACGATTCCGTCGGTTTCGCGAGGAGCCAGTACAGGAACAGGAGGTTGATCTGCGCGTAGATGGCGAGCAGATAATAGATCGAACACGACGCGTTGACCCACGCGAAGTTAAACTGTGGGCCGAACGCCATCCACAACGTGAACGTCAGCGTAAAAACCAACGACCGGAACGCGAGCCACGACACGACGAACGACACGACGGTGAGCAGGCTCGCCAGGGCGTAGATCGTGTTCGCCGGGCCCCACACGTGGTCGAGGACTGTCGTCACGACCATGCCGGTCGTGCTCCAGCGGACGTAGCCGCCCTCCAGGGTGAACGGCACGAGCAGCTTGAGCGGCTTCTTGAACGCCTGGTCCGGGACGTACTGCACCGAAAGGACCGTGCCGGCCTCCCAGCCGACCTTGAACGCCAGCTGGCCGGCGACGATCAGGGCCAGCAGGGCGGCCAGCGTCCAGAAGCGCGGCGCGGGCGTCATGTCACCAGGCCTCCGGCTTGACGGCGTGGACGAAGACGAGCCCGCCGCGGGCCGCGTGCGTCGCCCGCTTCGACGCCGCGCCGGCGACCGCCGCGAGCGGGGCCAAGACGTACCGCCGCAGGCCGGGGAAGAGCGTCCAGCGGTTGAGCAGCTTCTTCAGCACCATGCTCGGCAGGCAGAACGGCACCAGGAAGTCGTTCATCACGCACAAGGCGCGCGGGCCGTAGGCGTGGCATTCCTCGACGCGGAAGCCGTGGCCCTCGAAGCGCTGCCGCCAGCCGTCCGGCGAGTGGAAATGGTGGTGGTGCCAGAAGCGGTTGAAGAACCGGCGGTACTTCTCGGCGAGCGACTTGAGGCCGACGCCGTGCAGCAGCTTGAACAGCACCGAGTACTGGTCGAACTTGTCCGACGGCACCGTGACGTAGAACGAGCCGCCCGGGGCGAGCACCCGATGCACCTCGCGCAGGACGGCGTCCAGGTCGGGGATGTGCTCCAGGACGCTGTTCGAGAAGACGGTGCGGAAGGCGTTGTCCGGCTTCGGGATCGCGTCGCCGAAGCAGCAGAGCAGCTCGTCGTAGGTGGCGTTCTTGCGGGCGTACTCGACCTCGCGTGGGTTCGGGTCGAGGCCGACGTCGACCGGCTCGCGGAAGAGCATCCGGGCGAAGATGCCGTCGCCGCAGCCGAGGTCGAGGACCGGCCGGGTGAAGGTCTTCTCGCGCAGGAGGTTGATCTCCCACGAGCGCTCGAACGCGAGCGGGAACGGCGTCTCGGCGAGGTACGCGCCGAGGCCGGCCGGGCCGACCGGGACCGCCGGGCTGAGGGTCGTCATCGGGCCACCTCCGTTCGGGTTCGGTCACGCCGCCGGGGCGATCGCCCCGCCGCGCTGCGACAGCAGCGCCCGGCAGATCCGGTCGAGCTCGTCCGCCGTCAGGCCGGGGTACGTCGGCAGCGACAGCACGTCGCCGGCGAGCGGCGTGCCGACCGGCAGCGGCGACGTGTTCCCGGCGTAGATCGGCTGGTCCTCCGGCGAGTAGAACCCCGGCCGGGTTTCCACGCCGAGGCGGAGCATCCCCTCCAGGACGGCGTCGCGCCCCTGCGGGTAGTGCCACGGCCCGAGGCGGACCGCCATCGCCCACAGCACTGGCGACACCTCGGCCGGGAAGACCTGCAACGTCAGGCCCCGCTCGCCGGCGAGGCGCGCCGCGTACTCGCGGTGGAGCCGTGCCCGCTCGGCGACGATGTGCGGCACGTGGTCGAGCTGGGCGCACCCGAGCGCGGCCTGGAGGTTCGTCAGGCGGAAGTTGTGGCCGGGCACCTCGTGCCAGTAGCGCTTCCGCAACATGCCGTGGCTGCGGTACAGGGCCATCCGCTCGTACAACTGGCGGTCCGGCGTCACGACGAGGCCGCCCTCGCCGGTCGTGATCGTCTTCGTCGCCTGGAAGCTGAAGCAGCCGACGGTGCCGAACGCCCCGGCCGGCTTGCCGCGATACCGCGACAGGAACGCCTCGGCGACGTCCTCGACGACCGGGACGCCGTGCCGGTCGGCCAGGGCGCGGATGTCGTCCATCGGGCAGACGTTGCCGTAGGTGTGGACCGGGACGATCGCCCGCGTCCGCGGCGACAGGCGCGGCCGGATCGTCTCCGCCGTGACGCACCACGTCGCCTTATCGACGTCGGCGAAGACCGGCCGGGCGTTCATCAGCAGGGCGACGTTCGCCGCCGCCTGGAAGCCGAACCCCGGCACGATAATCTCGTCGCCCGGCTGGATGCCGAGGCCCAGGTACGCCAGGTGGATCGCCGCCGTGCCGTTGGCCACGGCCAGGACGTTCGGCACCTCGCACAACTCGGCCAGGCGCGACTCGAACTCCTCGACGTACGGTCCGCCCGAGATCCACGTCGATTGCAACGCCTTGGTGACGGCCTCGACCTCGCTGCCGAACAGCGTCGGCTTCGCCCAGGGGATGACGGTACTCATGCGGCTTCCCTCCGTGGGTGTAACGTCTTCGTGTACCGCTGGAGCGTCAGCGGGTGGTGCGGCTGTAGGCCGGCCTTCCGATGGCCGAGCCGCTGGTAGAACGCGTTGGATTCCGGGTCCTCGGCGTTGGTCGTCACCTGGTACGAATCGACGCCGCATTCCAAAACAAGGAACCGCTCGAATTCGCCGATCAGCGCCTTGCCATAACCCTTGCCTCGGGCCGATTCATCCAGCGCGATCGCGAGCAACTCACCACCCGGGGCGACACCCTCGGCCGGGGCGGGTCGGCGGCGGAACGGGTACGCCAACAGGACACCCACCCGCCGCAGCACGTCGAGCGAGAAGAGGCGAGGCAGGGCGGACCACGCCAGCAACAGCCCGCGCCGGAAGAGCACCTCGCGGAAGCTGCGCCGCAGGTCGGCGCAGCCGACGAGGAAGCCGACGGTGCGGTCGCCGTCGCGGACGATCCAGGCCCCGCAGCCGGCCGTGCCGGCGAGGCCGTGGTAGAGGCGGGCCATGAACGGCACGCCGAGCAGCGGCAGCGCCCCGTGATGGATCGCCCGGCAGTGCAGCTCGGCGATCTCGCGGAAGCGGCCGTGCGCGTCGCGCGGCGTCAGGCGGCGGATGTCCATGGGGCCTCCCGCGCTCAGGCCGCCTGGCCGGCCGCCGGCCGGGCGACCGCCTCGATGCGCGGCAGCGGGAACAGGAGCGTCCCGCCCTGGGCCAGGTAGCCCTGCTCGCGCTGGACGATCCCCTTGCGGAAGTGCCACGGCAGGACCAGGAACACGTCCGGGGCCTGGTCGCGCGCCTGCCGCTCCGACACGATCGGGATCGCGCTCCCCGGCGTGACGCAGCCGAACTTGTCCTCGTTCACCTCGGCGATCGCGGCGACGTCCGCCGGGCCGAGGCCGCAGTACTGCAGGACGACGTTCCCCTTCGTCGATGCCCCGTAGCCGAAGACGCGCCGCCCCTTGCGGCGCAGGGCGTCGAGCGTCCGGGACAGGTCGTCGCGATGCGCCTCGACCCGCCGGCGGAACTCGGCGTAGGGGGCCGGGGTGCGCAGCTGGCGTCGCTCCTCCTCAGCGAGGGCGCGGGCGATCTTGCTCTCCTGGGCCGGGTAGGGCGACTCGGTCCGGGAGGCGAGCACCTGGAAGCTGCCGCCGTTGACGTCGTTGAACGCGACGTCGAGGACGCGTAGCCCGGCCCGGGCCGCCATCCAGGCGACCTGGCGCAGGCCGTAGTATTCCAGGTGCTCGTGGCAGACCGTGTCGTACGACGTCGTGTCGAGCATCGCCGGCAGGTAGCTCTGCTCGAAGACCCAGACGCCGTCCGGGGCGAGCAGGTCGCGCACCTCGCGCATGAACTCGAGCGGCGCCTCCAGGTCGTAGAACATCGCGATCGACGTGACGACCTTCGCCGCGGAATTGCTCGCCTTCGCCCGCACCGCCGCCGCGGAGAAGAAGTCCGGGATGAGGCGGACGTGGCTCGGGTAGTAGTGGGCGAACTTGCCGCCGGACGGGTCGATGCCGACGAGTTCCAAATCGGTGCGGTCGTAGTGGCGCAGGGTGGTGCCGTCGTTGCTGCCGATGTCGAGGACGAGGTCGCCGGGGCGGAGTTCGACCGCCGCCTTGACGCGCTCGACGACGCCGCGCAGGTGGGCGACCATGCCGGCGTTGAGGCCGGAGCGGTAGCCGTAGTTGCTGCCGTAGAGGTCGCACGGCGGGAAGGAGTGGCGCAGCTGGACCAGGCCGCAGACGTCCGGGCCGTCGCCGGCGCAGCGGACGAGTTCGAGCCGGCCGCGCGGCACGGCCTGGCCCGGCCGGGGGAAGATCCCGGTGTAGGCCATCTCGCCGAGGTCGAGGATCGGTTGCAACCGCGGATTGCCGCACGCCCGGCAGGCTTCGATCGCTCGCGACACGTCCCGTTCTCCCTTGTCGGTCTCGCCGGGGGGATCGCAAGGTGCCGGGCTCGCTGGTGGCCCGGCACTCTAGCTCAGATCCGCCACGCCGACAAGACGAACTCGCCTCACTCGACGTGGATCAGGACCGTGAGCGGGTCGTCCGCGGCCTCGGCCGCGTGGGCGGTGAAGGCGACCGCGCCGCGGAAGTCCGGCGGCGGGGCGTACGCGAACGAGCCGTCCGGGCACCAGACCAGGCTGCCGACGTGGGGCGGGGCGTCCAGCACGAACTCGAGGCCGGCCCGGGCGACGGCCGGGTACAGGTGGGCGAGCCCCTGGCGCGGGTTGTCCGCGGCGTAGTTCGCCAGCAGCTGGCCGTTGGCCGGCATGCGGTAGGTCGTCAGCGGCGAGGCGGCGCGCTCAAGCTTCGGGGCGACGACCTCGATCGCGACCGGCACCGGGTCGCTGGCGACGCCGCGGTTGACCGCCCGGACGGTGAACGTCACCGGGCCGCGATACCCCCACGGCGGGACGTAGGCGAACGAGCCGTCCGCGTACCAGGCCAGTTCGCCGACCTCCGGCGGACGGTCGATCGCGAAGGTGAGGACGCTGCCGCCGTGCTGGCTGAACGCCCGGCGGACGCCCGGGTTCGGGTTGCCGGGGGCGTAGTTCGCCAGGAGCTGGCCGTTCGCCGGCGTGCGGAACCGGGTCAGCTCCGGCCGGAGCACGACCGGCTTCGCCGGCAAGAGGCGGTCCCACGGGTCGGGCGGCAGCCGAAGCGACACCTTCTCCATCTGCTGCCCCTGCCAGCCCGGCCGGGCCAGCGCCCCGACGAGGACGACGGCCCAGAGGCCGGCCAGGAGCAGGCCGCCGCGGTACGACCCGCCGTGGTGCCGCCACGCCGCCCGGGCGAGCAGCCCGAGCAGGACCGTCGCCCCGAGGATGCCGACCGGGATCTTGTAGGCGAAGACCGGGGCGCTGAGGTAGTTGCGGAACATGATCAGCGTGTGGACGCTCATCCCGGTCCAGACGAGCAGGCACCCGGCCAGCCAGCACGCCCCGCGCGCGGAGGGGCGCACGGCGTACGCGGCCAGGAGCCGCCACGTCGCGTAGGCGAACGCCAGGAAGACCATCCCGGCCTGGAAGTGCCACAGGTAGGCGTAGTGGCCCGGGACGAGGTGGGCGTTGGCCGGGTAGTAGTCGTGGTGGGCGGCGACCAGCTCCCGGTCGGTCAGGGCGCGGTACGCCTGCGACGTGAGCAGCCACGGCGGGGCGTAGTTCGTCAGGGCGATGTAGACGTACGTCACGACGTTGGAGAAGTAGTCCTCGACCATGAGGCTGACGTGCGGATGCGTCGTCAGGAGCTGGCACTCCGACCCCGGCTGGTGGTGGTTGCCGCCATGGGCGACCCGGATCGCCAGGTACGGCACCGCGACCGCGAAGGTGACGACGGCGACGAAGCGGAGCGGCGGCAGGGCCGACCGCCGCCACAGGGCGAGGGCGGTCCCGCCCAGGGAGAACAGCGCCAGGAAGACGAAGTAGTCGAGCCACGACTCCCAGCACAGGGCGAGGAGGACCAGGCTGACGACGAACCCGACGCGGACCGCCCACGGCCGGTAGCCCGGCCGGGCGCACAGCAGGTAGAGGCAGAGCAGGTTCACCTGGGCGTACGCGACGAACAGGTAGTAGATCGAGCACGACGTCTCGAGCCAGGCGTAGTTGAACTGCGTCCCGAACGCCATCGCGAGGGTGAACGTCAGCGTGAACGGCAGCGACCGGAACGCCAGCCACGAGGCCACGAACGAGACGGCCGTCAGCAGGCTGGCGAGCAGGTAGATCGTCCCCGTCGCGGTGACCCAGCGGTCGAGCAGGCTGGCCGGGACGAGGCCGGTCGTGCTCCACCGGACGTAGGCCCCCTCGCCCTCGACCTCGTACAGGACGATCGGCAGCAACAGCCGGAGCGGCTGCTGGAGGTGTTCGTCGGTGACGTGGTAGTGGAGGGGGACCGGCCCCGTTTCGAGGTGGTACTTGAACAGGAACTGGCCCAGGACCAGCCCGCCCAGCAGGGCGGCGAGGGCGAGGAACCCCGGACGGACGGACCCCGCCATCGGCAGCCCCGAAGTCTCGCTCATGCCCCCCTCCCCCGTCGGCGACGGCCCCCGGCTAATCGCCGGGTCCGATACCGTTCGCGCCGTCGGTGGTCAAGGCGGAATCGCGACGGCCGCCTCACCGGAACCGGGCCGTCAGGCTGTCCCAGTCCATGACCAGGCTGCCGCCCGTCGCGGCGTGCTGCTTCTCCCAGTTCATCAGCAGCTCCAGGCAGGCGTGGTCGATGAAGCTCAGCTTCTCCAGGTGGACGTGCAGCTCGGTGTTCGGCTTGACCGACTCGAGCACCTTCGCCAGGTACGGCAGGCGGATGAACGTCGCCGCCCCGTCCAGGTGGAGGATCGTCTTGCCGTTGACCTCCTCCAGGCGGATGTCCAGGTGCGAGAACGTCCACAGCAGCTTGAGCAGGGCCAGGCCGAGGCCGACCCCGACGCCGATGAGCAGGTCGGTCGCGACGATCGTCGCCATCGTCGCCAGGTAGATGACCACCTCGCCGGTGCCGTACTTGCCCAGGGCGAACAGCGCCTTGGGGTGCATCAGCTTCCAGCCGGTCAGGACGAGGATCGCCGCCAGGCCGGCCGTCGGGATGCGCGTCAGCAGGAACGGCACCAGCGCGACCAGGCCGAGCAGCCAGACGCCGTGCAGGATCGCGGACAGGCGCGTCCGCGCCCCGGCCTCCAGGTTCGCGGCGCTGCGGACGATGACGCCCGTCATCGGCAGCGCGCCGCACAGGCCGCACAGCGTGTTGCCGACCCCCTGGGCGAACAACTCCTGGTCGTATTTCGTCCGCTGGCCGGTCGTCTGCATCTGGTCGACGGCCGCGGCGCAGAGCAGCGTCTCGGCGCTGGCGACGACGGCGATCGTCACCGCGGCGATCAGGACGGGATACCACAGCGTCAGGGCGGTCTGCCACGCCTCGGGCGTCGGCACCTGGACGCCGGCGGCCAGGTTCTCCGGCAGGGCGACGTACTTGACCGGTGCGACGAGGACGGAGGCCATCACCGCCGCGACGACGACGCCGACCAGGGCGGACGGCACCAGTTGGAGCCGCTTCGGCGCGAGGGCCTTCCAGCCGACGGTGACGAGGAGGGTGACGACGCCGAGCAGGAGGGCGAGCCGGGCGTCCGTCTTCGCCTCGCCGTTGGTCAGGCCGAGGCCGACCGCGAAGACGCGCGGGATCTCGAGCAGGTTCTCCCACCCCTCGCTGTGCGGCTTGTGGTCGATCATGACCTGGAGCTGGCCGGCGACGATCAGGACGCCGATCCCGGCGAGCATGCCCTGGACGACCGCCGGCGAGACGGCCCGGAACCACTGCCCGAGGCGCAGCACCCCGGCGAGCATCTGGATCACGCCGGCGAGCAGGACGACGACGCCGAACAGGAGGAGCCCCGGCCGTGGGTCGGTCTCGGTCGGCGTCAGGCCGAGCTTCGTGCCGTCGATCAGGCCGGCGACGATCGTCACCAGGCCGGCCGCCGGGCCGCTCACCTGGAGCGGGCTGCCGGAGATCACCCCGACGATGATGCCGCCGAGGATGCCGGTGATCAGGCCGGAGACCGGGTCGGCCCCGGAGGCGATGGCGATGCCGAGGCAGAGCGGCAGCGCGACGAGGAAGACGACCACGGAGGCGAATAGGTCCGCTTTCCAGGGGGCGGCAGACGTCGTCGGCGGGAACGAGCGCGGGTCGGCGTTCATGGCACTTCGCGTCCGGGCGAGGAGGGAATGGCAACGGGACCGAGTGCGTCCGGCCGCGGGCGCGGCGACGCGGGGGGATTGTCACGGGTACATACCGTCATGTGCGGGGAACGGCGCGCGAAGTGACGGCCTAGCAGCGCAAAACGGAGCAGGTGCCCGAAGCCGGGCTGGCGGGGCAAGACGGGGGGGACGCCCCGGGGGCGCAGCCGGCCGGGCTGCGGAACGACGGGGCGACGCGGATCACCTCGTGCCGGCACGGCTTGCGCGACCGGCCGCCCGGATGGCCGACGGGGGCGTTCTCTTTCTCGTCGCCGTCGCGCTTCTCCTCCTCCGGCGTGCCGGCCGGGGCGAGCGGGACGGCGGCCCGGGCGACGGAGACGGCGAGGCCCGGCATCGGGAAGAGCCCGACAAGCAACGACGCCAGCAGCAGGGCGAAACCGCAGCCGCGGCATAGCACCCCGAGTTGTCGGCCGATGCGTTTCATCCCGCCCTTCATCCGCGTCCCGCCTGAGGAAATGCGAATCAAACTACCCTACGGCCGATCCGGAGGCCCGTCAATCGGTAACCCGAACCGTTTTGTCGGCCGGCTGTCAGCAGTCGCGCCAGCAAAACCGGCACGGCTTTCCGGGTTCCCCAAGGAACGCCGCAAGCCGGCCGGCCGGCCCGGCCGATAACCTGGGGAGGGATTGCCGGTCGTATCGGATGTGAGGGCGAGAAGCAATGAGACGCGGCGTGCTGGCTCTCGGCCTTCTCTGCGGCGTCCTGCTGCTTTCCGGCCTCGCCTCGGCGGACGGGCCGGCACCGGCCCCGCCGCTGCCGCCGGGCGTGGCCGTCGCCCCGCCGTGCGACGACCCGGACGCCCGGACGATGGCGATCGTCGAGGAGGTCCTCCGCCGCAAGGAGGCCGAGAAGAAGGCCGAGGAGGACGCGAAGCAGAAGCAGAAGGAACTCGAAGGCACCGTCGTCGGCGAGGCCCTCGACTTCAAGGTACGCTGGGACCACGGACTCTGGGCCGAGACGGCTGACAAGGCGTTCCGCGTCCACATCGGCGGCCGGACCCAGTTCGACACGGTCTACATGACCGCGCCCGACGCGCTCATGTTCGGCCCGCTCGGCACCGGCCGGATCGACGACGCCGTCGCGTTCCGCCGGGCCCGCTTCGCGATGGAAGGGACCTGGTACGACCTGGTCCAGTTCAACATGGAATACGACTTCCTCAACACGGTTAACGACGTGCCGCCCGGCCTGCCCGGCGGCGTCCAGACGATCGACACCCCGGTGCCGACCGACCTGTGGATCCAGTTCGACCGCCTGCCCGGCCTCGGCCACCTCCGCGTCGGCAACCAGAAGGACCCGATCTCGTTCGAGCACATCACCAGCAGCCGGTTCCTCAACTTCATGGAGCGGTCCTACGGCTTCGACGCGTTCATCGGCGGCATCAACAACGGCTTCGTCCCCGGCGTCTCGCTGTTCAACACCTACCTCGACAAGCGCCTCTTCGCCCAGGTGGCGGTGACGAAGAACAACCAGACCGTGTTCGGCTTCAACGTCGGCGACGGCGAGGCGGCGTACTCGGCCCGGGTGACCGGCCTGCCGGTCTGGGAGCAGGAGGGCCGGCAGCTGGTCCACCTCGGCGTCGGCTACCAGTACCGCGACCTGAACGACGACCTGGCCCGGCTGCGGGCCCGGACGACACTGCGCAACGGCCCGGCGGCGCTGCACACGTCCCTGGTCGATTTCGCCGTCGCCGGCATCAGCCAGCAGGTCCTCGTCCCGGAGTTCGTCGTCGTCTGGGGGCCGTGGACGCTCCAGACCGAGTACCTCGCGAGCTGGATCCAGGGGGCGCGCGACGTCGCCGGCCGGCGACCGGGCGACACGGCGTTCTACCAGGCGTACTACTGCGAGGTGCTGTACATGTTCACCGGCGAGCACCGCGTCTACGACCGGGACATGCCGCGCTTCAACCGGGTCGTCCCGTTCGAGAACTTCTTCTGGACGCGCGGCGAGGACGGCTCGCACCTGTGCGGCACGGGGGCGTGGCAGCTCGGGATGCGCTACCAGATGATCGACCTCGACGACCGGGAACTCGGGGCGGGCCGCGGCACGGTCCACGGCCTGACGGTCGGCCTGAACTGGTTCCTGAACCCGAACCTGAAGGTGCAGTGGAACTACGCCGTCGACTGGCGGCAGGTCAAGGCCGCCGACGGCAGCGACGGCGCGGTGCGCGGCTTCGGCGTCCGGCTGGCGTGCGACTGGTGAGCGGAGGGAAGGCGATGAACGTGCGTCGAATCGTGGCGCTGGCGGTCGGCCTGCTGGCGCTCGGCCGGGCGGCGGCCGACTCTGGGTACATCCCGACGCCGGCCATGCCGGCGGCGATGCCGGCCGTGCCGGTGATGCCGCCGTGTCCGGTCCCGCCGGGGCCGATCGTCGCGCCGCCGTTCCCGGTCGGCCTGCCGATCCCGCCCTGCCCGGACTGCCGACCCGATGCGTCGACCGGGGCGAAGGCCGCGAAGAAGGACGCGTCGAAGGGCGAGCCGACCGGGCCGACGGTCTGCGTCCAGAAGGTCGAGGTGAAGAAGGTGACCCACCCGGTCTACGGCGTCAAGGTGGTCGAGTACTGCCTGCCGAGCCACTGCGGCGACGGCTGTAGCGAGGTGCGCACGAAGAACGTCCTCGTCAAGAAGATGGTCACCGAGGAGAAGCTGGAGACGAAGTGCGTCGTCCAGGCGGTCGGTGCGCCCAAGACGCCGAAGGAGCCGACCTGCGAACCGCCGCCGTGCCCGTGCCCGCCGGCGATCGCCTTGCCGCCGGGGTTCCCCGGCGGGGGGCTGTAGCGCGGCCCCGACGGACGCCTGGGCGAGCCGGGGGCGTCAGCCCCCGGCGGACACCTTTCGGTCACCGACACGGTCCTCCGAGGGCTGACGCCCCCGGCTCGCCAGGTCCGGTGTCCAGCACACGTCGGGAGCGTGCAGACGCTTCCGATGCCGGGCCACGTCGCTCAACTGGCCCCACGCCCGGAGCCGGCCGCGCAGAAACGGCAGGAACGTCCCCTCGCCGAGGCGGCGCAGCGCCTTGCCGACCAGGACGGCGACGTGCCGCGGCAGCGCCCGCGCGAAGAGGCCGGCCGGCATGTTCCGCCAGAAGACGAGCTCCTCGTTGCGCGACTGCTGCTCCAGGAGCGCCCCGCGCGGCGGCCCGTGCGACGCCCCGCCGCGGTGCCAGACGCGCGACGCCGGCTCGAAGACGACGCGCCAGCCGGCCCAGCGCAGCCGGAACGCCAGATCGACGTCCTCGAAGTACGCCCCGAACGGCTCGTGGAACCCGCCCAGGGCGAGGACGGCGTCGCGCCGGTAGAACGCCGCCGCCCCGCTCGCGCCGAAGACCGGCCCCGCCTCCAACGTCACCTCGTCGAGCCGGCGGCCGTGGTGCCGCTTGCGGGCGATGCCGCCGAGGCTGTACACGTCGCCGGCGCTGTCGATCCGCTCCGGCGTCGTGCCCGGCGCGCCGAGCAGGACGAGCGGCGCGACCGCGGCGACGCCGGGCTGTCGCAGCGCCGTCAGGGCCGCCTCCGCCCATCCGGCGGCCGGCTCGGCGTCGTCGTTGAGGAGTTGTACCCACGGCGACGTCGCCGCCCGCAGGCCGGCGTTCGCCGCGACGCAGAAGCCGGACGGCGTCGGCATCCGCACGACGCGCACCCCGGTGAAGGACTCCGCCATTTGTGAGACGCAGCCGTCCGGCGAGGCGTCATCGACGACGACGACCTCGGTGCCGGCCGGGGCGTGCGCGCGCACGGCGGCGAGGCAGCCCGCGAGCAGGTCAACGCGGCGATGGCTGGGGACGATCACCGACAGGGGCGGCGTCACCGAGGTGCTCCTCGTGGTCGTGGACGACGCGGCTCAGGCGCTGCTCCGCCGCGTCGATCCGGCCGTTGGCCAGGTCGCCGGCCAGCGCGGCGAGCTCGCCGAAGATGGCCGCCTCGCGCCGCCGGCCGCGGAGGACGGCCCAGAGCCCGCGCGCCCAGCCCTCGGCGCGGACGAGGCCGGCCAACAGGCGTGTCCGCCAGCCGGGCCAGTGCCGGCCGGCGTAGGTGAGCAGGGCGTGCCGCGTGATGAGCCGCAGGTGGGCCGGCACGTCGCGGCCATGCAGCGGGTGGTGGTGCGTCACGGTGACGGCCGGCTCGTAACGGACCTGCCAGCCGGCCTGGTGCGCCCGGCGGCACAGATCGACGTCCTCGTAGTAGAGGAAGAACGCCGGGTCGAAGCCGCCGAGTTCGCGCCAGCAGTCGCGGCGGACGAGCAGGCAGCAGCCGGTCACCCAATCGACCGGGCCGGCGGCTGGCGGCCGGAGGTGGTACTTCCGGCTCGACCGCGGCAGGAGCAGGCGCAGCAGCGTGCCTGCCGCGGTCGGGAACGGCCCGGTCGAGCGCTGTGGCGAGCCGTCCGGGTTCTGGAGCCCGAGGCCGACGATGCCGACGCGCGGCTCGTTTTCGAGGCGGTCGGTCATCTCGACGACGCGGTCGAGGAACTCGTCCGGCAGGGTGATGTCCGGGTTGAGGAGCAGGAGCCAGCCGCCCTGGCCGAGGGCGCAGCCGCGGTTGACGGCCCGGGCGAAGCCGTGGTTTCTGCGCGACCGGCGGACGGCGACGCCCTTGTGCTTGCGGAGCCGGCCAAGGCGCGAGCCGGGCCGGGCGGCGTTCTCGAGCAGGACGATCTCGGCGAGGCCGTCGCGGGCGGCGAGGGACTGACGGAGCTGTCGCACCAGGCGGGTGGTTTCGTCGGCCTGGCGGTAATCGACGACGACGACGGACAGGCGGGCGACGGCCGGCGTGGGTGGGTTGGCCGGTGTCGCCTCGGCGGGAGTGCCGGGTTGCGCGAGGATCTGCGGGTCCATCGGGAATCCTTCCCCAGCGGCGCGCGGCCGTTCCGTCTCTGGCAAGCGACGGGATCATACCCGGATGGCGCGACGGGAGGCAATGGCGAGTTTGGCGCGGCCGTTTTGGAGTGCGCCGATTCGTCGCCGCTTTGGACTTCGCCTTCGTTTTTTGCCGCGGATTGGCCTGGTCCCATCCCGCGCGTCGCGTGTCGAATGGGAGGTTGGCGTGGGGGTGGTCCCCGGCCACAAACGCACCCCCGGCGGCGCGCAAACCGTTGGCGGACCTGGCGGACCTGGCGGACCTGACCTGTTTGTCCGCGATTGTCGCTCATCGTCGCCCGGCGCGCGCCGCGTTGGCGGACCTGGCTCCGTCGGGATAGAACATCTCCCGTGCTGGAAGGAGGCGCGGATGGCAAGCTGGCGTTGCGGCTGTTGCGGCGAGGTCCACGACGAGCTGCCGATGCACTACGGGGCGCACGCCCCGGCGCTGTGGTACTCCCTGCCCGAGGCGGGGCGCGACGAGCGGGCCGTCCTGTCGTCGGACCTGTGCCTGATCGACGGCGAGCACGGCTTCCTCGTCGGCAACGTCGAGATCCCGGTCCTCGGCTGCGACGAGAACTTCTCGTGGGACGTGTGGGTGTCCCTCAGCCTGGCCAATTTCAAGCGGGCGTACCAGCTCTGGAAGCAGCCCGGCCGGGAGGCGGAGCCGCCGTATTTCGGCTGGCTGAGCACGTCGCTACCGGGCTATCCCGAGACGCTGAACCTGAAGACGCACGTCCACACGCGCGAAGTCGGCCGTCGGCCGTGGGTCGAGCTGGAGCCGACCGACCACCCCCTCGCCGTGGAGCAGCGCCAGGGCATCACCCTGGCCCGGGTGCAGGCGATCGCCGAACTGGTTCTCCACGGCCAGGGGAACGACTGACGAGAGGGGAGGGAACGATGATACGCGAGGGCATACGTCCGTTCGCCACCTCCCGTAGCTCAGTGGCCAGAGCGTGGGCCTTATAAGCCCGTGGTCGCGGGTTCGATCCCCGCCGGGAGGACTGGCCGGTCGGGACGCCTCCCACCCGATCCCGGAGAGAAGCCGTGGCGAGCCGCTCCGCTCGGACCCCCGACCTACCCTTTCGCGGGCAACCCGGCCGCTGTCCTCACTGCGGCACCGAGGTCTGCCCGCGTCCCGAGGCCATCTTCCCGGTCGGCCTCTGGGATGGCCGGGACGCCGCGGGCAGTCCGACTGGCGGGGTCGTGTTCGGGACGAACTGCCCGGAGTGCGGTGTCGTCCTCCTCGCCCACGGCGGCGGACGATGGAACGCGGCCGGGTCGTCCGCGGTGGCCTGGCACACCGGCGGTTGTCGACGGCTGGTCGGTGGCGACCGATGGCGGGGCCGTCTCGGGGCGTGGTCGCCAGAAGACGCCCCGCGGCACGAGGCCCGGTTACGGGAGTTGGTGGATCGTCTCGGGTCGCTGGAAGAAGCCGTCCTGACCCTGCACGGCAGTGCCGGGTTGGGGGCGCTGCATCTCACCGGCCTAGTGGAACGGGTGGCCGGGGTGTCGAAGGTCGAGGCCCAGCGGGTCGTGGTTCGGGCGCTCGATCCGGACCGGGACCGATAAGGGGCCGAACCGATCCAGGCAGATCGATTGACGGCCGGGATACCCGGGGGTGTAATACTCTGTCAGGCAGGCAACCCGGCCGGATCGAGTCCCAGGAGACGCTGCATGCGCTGGCTGACGCGAATCCTCATCGCCCTCGCGGTGGTGGCCATGGCCGATCGCCAGGGCCGGGCCGCCGAACCGGACGCCGCGGAACTGGCCGCCCTCATCGACCGGCACCTCGACGCCCGCCTGAAGGCCGAGAGCGTCCCGGCGGCCCAGCCGGCCGACGACGCCGAATTCCTCCGCCGCGTCTACCTCGACCTGCACGGCGTCGTCCCGACGGCCGAGCAGGCCGCCCGCTTCCTGGCCGACGCCGGCCCGGACCGACGCGCCCGCCTGATCGACGCCCTCCTGGCCGACCGCCGCTACGGCGAACACCTCGCCGACATCTGGCAGGGGTACCTCGTCTCGCCGCTGGCCGACGACCGGCGCGTCCGGGCGGACCAGCTCCGCAAGTGGCTCGCCGAGCGGTTCAACACCCAGACCTGGGACCGCATCACCACCGACCTGCTGACGGCGACCGGCAATCTGGACGAGAACCCGGCCGTCAGCTACCTGGTCGAGGGCCGGCTACCGCGGACCGTCCCCGACCTGACCGACCTCGCCAGCCGCTACTTCCTCGGGGTCCGGCTGAGCTGCGCCCAGTGCCACGACCACCCGTTCGTCGCGTGGAAGCAGCAGGACTTCTGGGGCATGGCGGCGTTCTTCACCCAGGTCCAGACGCCGGGCAAGCCGAAGCTGGTCTACCAGGTCGGGATCAAGGACAACCCCGACGTCACCCTCGACTCGCTGAAGGACGGCACCCCCGACGGGTTCCTGTCCCGGCCGCCGACGTTCCTCGGCGGCGGGTCGCCGCCGGCCGACCGGCAGACGCCCCACCGCGCCGCCCTGGCCGCCTGGCTGACGTCGGCGAAGAACCCCTACTTCGCGCGGGCGATGGCGAACCGGACCTGGTGGCGGCTTTTCGGCCGCGGCCTCGTCACCCCCGTCGATGACATGCACTCCGCCAACGAGCCATCCCACCCCGACCTGCTCGACCTGCTCGCCCGACGGTTCGCCGAGTCGGGCTTCGACCACAAACACCTCACCCGGGCGATCGTCCTGAGTCGGGCGTACCAGCGGACGAGCCGGCCGGGCGACGCCCCGGACAAGCAGGCCGCCCTGTTCGGCCGGATGCCGATCAAGGTGCTCACCGCCGGCCAGCTGTACGACTCCCTCGTGACGATCCTCGGCGCGCCGACGCGCCGGCCGGGCGGCGGCCCGCAGATCGACGCCCGCGCCGAGTTCGTCCAGTTCTTCTCCGACGACGGCGACCCCGACCCGACCGGGTACCGGCGGGGCATCCCGCACCTGCTGCGGCAGATGAACTCAGACCAGTTCGCCGGCCGGAACCTCGACGCCCTGGCGGCGCGCCTGGCCGGCCCGGGCCGGTCGGCGGACGACGTGGCCGGGGACCTGTTCCTGGCGATCCTGTCGCGCCGCCCCACCGCCGATGAACGGCAGCTGTTCCGCGCTCACGCGACCCGGGTCGGCTCCGTCGAGACGGCGGCCCGGGAACTCGCCTGGGCGCTGCTGGCGACGAGCGAGTTTTCCTTGAACCATTGAGTCCAGGCCCTTGAGGAAGCGCGACCATGTCCACCACGTTAAGCCGGCGGGAATTCGTCGCTTCGGCGACGGCCGGCGCGTCGCTGGCCGGCTGGCTGGGTCGGCTGGCGGCCGCTGTGCCGGAAGGCCCGCGGCCCAAGGCCTGCATCCTGCTGTGGATGGGCGGCGGGCCGAGCCACATCGACACGTTCGATCCGAAGCCCGACGCGCCGGTGAACGTCCGCGGCGAGTTCCGGCCGATCGACACGGCGGTGGCCGGTGTGCGCATCAGCGAACACTTCCCGAAGTTCGCCCGGCTCGTGAAGCACGCCGCGATCCTGCGCGGCATGAGCACACAGGAGTCGGACCACAAGCTGGCGACGTACCACCTGCACACCGGCTACCAGAACCGGTCCGGCGCGGTGGCGTTCCCGAGCCTCGGGGCGATCGTCGCGAAGGAACTCGGCAAACGTGACGTGGCGCTGCCCAACTTCGTGACCATCGGCCGCGGGCCGCAGGAGGCGCTCACCGCCGGCTTCCTCGGGCCGGAGTACCAGCCGCTCGGCGTGACCGACCCGGTGCGCGGCCTGGACTTCATCGAACCGCTCGGCCCCCGGCCGGAGTTCGACCGCCAGGTCGAGTTGTTGCAGCGCCTGGAGAAGCCGTTCCACGAGGCGTACCGGAGCGAGGCCGGCGACGCGCACCGCTCCGCGCTCGGGCGGGCCGTCCGGCTGATGAGCGCCGAGCAGAAGCAGGCGTTCGACCTGTCGCGGGAGCGGGACGAGGTCCGCGCCGCGTACGGCCGGCCGGGCCAGGCCGGAGCGCCCCGGGGCGGCGAGAAGGCCCTCACCGGCGGGTCGGGCGGCTTCGGGCAGGGGTGCCTGATGGCCCGGCGGCTGGTCGAGGCGGGGGTGCCGTTCGTGGAGGTCGTCCTGGGCGACGGGGCGGCGTGGGACACGCACCGCGACAACTTCCCCCGCACGAAGGCCCTCTCGCTGGAGTGCGACACCGCGATGTCGGCCCTCGTCGAGGACCTGCAGGGGCGCGGCCTGCTCGACACGACGCTCGTCGTGTGGATGGGCGAGTTCGGCCGGTCGCCGCCGTGTGGCGGCGGCGGCCGCAACCACTGGTCGAAGGCGTGGAGCAGCGTCCTGATCGGCGGCGGCATCAAGGGCGGCCAGGTGGTCGGCAAGACCGACCGGGACGGGGCCGCGGTGACCGAGCGGCCGATCAGCGTGCCGGACTTCCTCGCCACGGTCTGCGCGATCCTCGGCATCGACCACACGCGGAAGAACCACCCGCCCGGGGTGGACCGCCCGATCCCGATCGTCGATACCAGCAAGGGCGTCAAGGCGATCTCGGAGGTGCTGTAGCCGCCCGCTGAACTTGTGACCCGCCGCCGTTCGGCGTAGAATTCGTGGTGTATTACTTCATCAAGAGGTGGAATATGCCGCGTCGCGCACCGAAGACGGCGGTCGTCGCGTTCAAGGTCGAGCAGGAGCTGGCCGACCTGCTCAACAAGCTGCCGAACAAGAGCGAGTTCATCCGCAAGGCGATCGCCGCCCAGCTCGGCGTCGCCTGCCCGCTCTGTCGCGGCAAGGGCGTCGTCGCGCGCGGCGTCCACGACCACTTCGCCCCGGTGCTCGCGGAGCACCACCACAAGGACTGTCAAGGTTGTGGCAGCCAGGTCAACGTGCCGCTCGACGACGGCCAGCTCGGCGAGGAGGACCGGTCGCGCCTGGAGCAGTTCCTGCTCGGCGGGCCGCTCTACTGCGACGACTGCTACGACAAGGCCCCCGAGTGCGACGACTGCGGCTGGCACGTCACCGAGGACCAGATCCCCGACCACGTCCGCCACCAGCATCACGCCGAGGAGTGACCCGCGCCGCGATCACGGGTCGAGCGGCGACCAGTCGACGATGTCGAACCGGGCGTGCGGCGACTGGTTCGGGACGCTCGCCGCCGCCTCGTAGGCGGCGCGGCAGGGGCGGAGGACCGGGTCGAGGTCTTCCAGCGACAGGGACGACTGCTCGCGGCAGAACATCAGGTCGGCCTGGCCGGGGACGGTGATCAGGGCGATGCGCGGCAGGACCTGCTCCGCCTCGCGGCCGAACTGCTTGCCGGCCTCGCTCGCCGGGATGAGCAGATACCCGGGCACCTCGGCCGGCTGCGCCCCGCCGTCGGCGCGGTAGGATGGGCTCGCCCCCGTCGGCACGGCGATCAGCGGGGCGGCCGAGTCGAAGTACGACGGGATGCGCTGCGCCGTGTCGCCCTCGTCGGACGGGTCGAGGCCGAGCTCGACCTCGGCGACGTCGGTGATCGGCAGCTGGCTGCCGAGGTAGGTGATCGCCTGGTTGAGCAGCGGCAGCAGGAGGTGCTTGCCCAGGTCGGACACAGTCGTGCATGCCTTGTACAGGCCGCCGCGCACCGCGAGGACCGCGTCCTGGCACGACTGGTCCAGGGCGGTCCACTGCTCCTGGGACAGCGTCGCCAGGAAGGACTGGGCCGCCTGCTCCAGGTCGCGTACCCCCTCCGGCAGGACGACCCGGGCCGTCCGCAGGTCGCGCAGCAGCTCCCAGAATCGCTCCGACGCCAGCGACGGCGGCGGCGTCGGCTGGTTCGCCAGGATGTTCGCCTCGGCCGGGTCGACTTCGCCGTTCGCGTCGAGCAGGGACAGGGCGTGCCGCAGGCGCTGCCGGCACAGGGTCAGGTCGCGCAGCCGATCCGTCAGCCGGCCGCGCAGCGCGACGTAGAACTGCCACACCGCCGCGGCGAGGTCCTCCGCCAGGCACTGCCGCGAGAACGCCGCCAGGTGGTCCATGAAGACGCGCAGCAGGCGGCGCGTCTTGCCGCCGAACCACGAGAAGCCGCCCGCGCCGACGGCGCAGTTCTGGACGGCGGTCTCCAGCTGCTCCTGGGCCCGCCGCGTCTTCTGGTGCAGCTGCTCGACGCGCGCCTTCAGCGCCTGGCCGCCGTCGTCGCAGACCTTGAGCAGGCGCTCCAGGGCGACCTCGGCCAGGGCGAGCCGTTCGCCGGGGTGCTCCATCACCTGCGAGATGGCCGCCGTCAGGCGTTCGTCCCACTGGCCGGCCAGCGTCGTCGCCGCCGTCTCGAGGGCGCGCGTCAGCTTGCTCTTGCGCAAGTGGACCGGGTTGTACGTCGCGTCGCGCGGCCCGCCGAGGTCCGGGTTGGTCGAGAACAGGCCGCTGCCGAGCCACTCGCGGGTCCGCTGGACCGTCTGGCGGGCCCAACTCGCCGGGTCGTCCACGGCGAGGACGTGCTGCGACTGGTCCTCCAGCGCGGCGAGGAAGCTCGTCAGGGCGTCGGCCGGGGCGGCCTCCAGCTCGCCGGCGGCCAGCTCGGTGATGCGCGTCGTCAGGGCGTGGGCGTGCAGCTCCGGGTCGGAGACGATCCGGGCGTAGGACGCCTCCAACTCCGCCGTCGGGGCGACCGGGCCGGGGCTCTGCCAATCCTCGATCATCCGCTCCAGGGCCGACCACGCCGCCAGGCGCAGCATCAGGCCGCGCGGGAACCAGACCCCGAACGTGCCGAACGTCCGGAAGCGCGTCGCCCCGGCGGCCGGCGTCGCGCGCGACCGGTCGAGCCGGATGCCGAGCGGCGTGGCCAGGTCGTGGAACAGGTAGCTGCCCAGGTGCGACAGCGCCTCGCGGCGCAGCTCCGCCGACCGGTGCGCCAGCGGCAGGAGGTACGTCGCGTCGTAGCCCGGGCCGTCGTAGGTGACGCGCGGCCCGTCGGTGCCGTACTGGGCCGAGAACGGGATGCCCGGCTCGGCGAAGTGGTTCAGCTCGGTCAGCGTCGCGTAGACGTTCGCCTGCTCGGCGGCCGGCGTCGCCGGGTCGTCCGGCGAGCCGAGGAAGACGACGCCGACGAGCGAGGCGTCCGGCTGGTGCATCTGCTCCAGGGTCCGCCGCACCGCGTAGCCGAGATCGACCAGGAAGCCGCTCGACCCGCCGGCGGCGCTGGCCAGGACGTAGACGCGCGGCACCGCGTCGCGCAGGGCGAGGCCGGTCTGGGCGACGGTCTGGTAGATCGCGTCCGGGTGGCCGGCCGCGTGCAGCTCGCGCTTGAGGCGGGCCTGGAGACGGACGTAGTTGTCGGTGAAGGCGAGCCGGCCGAGGGCGCGCGAGCCCTGCGTCTTGAGCGACCGCGGCAGGGCGTAGAGCTTCTCGCGCGGCAGCCAGTCGTTGAGCTGGTCGAGCTGGCGGCGGCGGTAGTGGCCGACCGGCTGGAGCGGGAGGTGGTACACCTCGTTCGCGCCGAGGGCCAGCTCCGGCGAGCCGCGCACCGAGTTGCGGACGGCGTCCTGGTCGGTGTCGATGTACAGGAAGCGGAACATCGGCACCTTGTCCAGGTCGCCGAACCGGTCGATGAGGCGGCAGCGGAGTTCGAGCAGGGCCCGCCGGCCGAACGCCCCGAGGCCGAGGACGAGCGTCGGGCGCAGGGCCCCGGTCTGCGGCAGGGCCATCGTCATGCCGAGGCGCGAGATCTGCTCGCCGTTCGTCGTCAGCGTCGCGCCGAGGTTGACGCCCTCCTCTTCCGGGTCGATCGGGATGAGGACGTCGTCGTCGGCCGAGCCGGGCATCGGGCCGAGGAACATGTCCTCCATCGAGTCGGCCATCGTCCGGCGCGGCGGCCCCGCCTCCGGGTTGGCCGGGGCCGGATGGGCCACCGGCGGCCGCGACAGGAGCAGCGCCCGGACGAACGACAGGCAGTTCGGCCAGCGGTCGTTCGGGTTCTTGGACAGGGCCCGGGCGACGACCGGCCGTTCCGCCTCGGGCAAGGCGCGCAGGTCCGGCTCGGCGGTCATGTGCGCCTGGGCCATCTGGCGGACGTTCTTGCCGACGTACGGCCGCTGGCCGGTCAGCAGCTCCATGTAGACGATCGCCAGGCTGTACTGGTCGGAGTGACACGACACCGACCCGGTGAACGTCTCCGGCGGGGCGTACAGCGGCGTGACGCCGCTCAGCCCCGAGGCGTTCGACCCCTGGACGTACTTCACCAGGCCGAAGTCGGCGACCTTGACCCGGTCCGAGACGAGGAACAGGTTGCGCGGCTTGATGTCGAGGTGCTGGAGCGGCTCCTCCAGGCCGGCCATGTGGTCCAGGGCGTCGGCCGCGTCGCGGATGTAGCGCAGCAGCGTGTCGCGCGGCAGGCCGACCAGCCCGGACGCGACCGCCTCCTCGAACGCGTCGTGGAGCGACTTGTCCGCCAGCTCCATGACGATGACCAGCTCGCCCTCGACGACCTCGATCCGGTCCATCGGCAGGACGAACGGGTAGCGGACCTGCTTGACGCGGTGCAGGGCCTTTAGCTCCTGCTCGGCGCGGGCTCCGTCCATGTCGAGCGAGTTGAGGTTGCCGTAGACGAACTTGATCGCCTTGAAGATGTCGCCCGGCGCGACGCACTTCCACGCCTCGCCGAACCCGCCGCTGCCGAGCGGCTCGATCAGGCGATACCCCGGGATCGGTTCCGCCCCCGGCTCGCGCAGAAAACTCATCGGCTGTGTACCTCTAGGGGAGGGCCCACGAGTCGGGGCGAGGGGGCACCCGCCTCCCGTTCCGGGCAGGGCGTCGTCAACGAAGCCTAGCTCGCGGAAGCGGACGTGTCCAATTCGACCGCGACGGGTGGCGAAACGGGGCAGCCGCCGCGACCTTTGCCGATCCGGTAACGCCCGGCCGGAGAATCGGCCGGACTTGCCCGACCGGCACAACCTGTCCGTCCGGCGCGGGAATCCCTCTGGAAGTCGTCCGCTCGGCCAACTCGTCGGTCGGGAACTCGTTACTCTTGAGGTGGGAATGGACTCCTCCGCCGGATTGACCCGGCGGCGAGGCGGCTTGTGCCGGGCAGGGAGGCCGTGCCGAGGAACGACGCCGAGCGGCTTCGCCGCTGGCTTGTGCGAAGGAGGTCTCGATGCTGACCCGCCTGCTGCTGACCGCGAGCCTGTGCTTGTTCGGCCTGGTCGGCTGTGCCCATAAGTGCTGCAAGCCGGCCTGCCCGGCCCCGTGCCCGCCGGTCGGCGTCATCTCGAACGCCCCGCCGGCCGTCCTGCCCGGCCCGCCGCCGTGCAACACCTGCCGGAAGTTCTGACCGCGCCGCCGGGCGATAGAGTCGCCCCGCGCCGACCGACCGACACGTCCCGTCCGTTGGCCCCATCCGCCGTCGCCGGACCGGCTGGCGCGTCTTCGCGCCCGTCGGGGCGATTTCTCCCGGCCGCCTCCTCGATCCGCTTGCCTCGACCGGCCCGTCGGCCATAGTTCGGGGTGACGGGACCGCCTCGCCGTCGCGGCGGGCCGACGCAGGGAAGAGAGGAGACGCCGATGTTCAGTCGCTGGAGTGCGCTGCTGCTCCTGGGAGCGGTTCTGCTGTCGTCGGGGTGCTGCCACCGCAAGTGCCACTGGCGGAAGCATTGCTGGGGCGGCTGCCCGACGATCGTCCCGGCGGCGTACGCCCCGGCGTGTGCCCCGGCCTGCCCGCCGCCGTGCGCCCCGGTCTGCCCCTGCCCGTGCGGGCCGTGACGTCATGATCGCGCACCCGTGGCACGACGTCGAGCTGCCGGCCGACCCGGCCGACTGGTTCTGGGCGTTCATCGAGATCCCGCGCGGATCGAAGGTGAAGTACGAGCTGGACAAGGCGACCGGCCTGCTCAAGGTCGATCGCATCCTGCACAGCGCCGTCTTCTACCCGGCTAACTACGGCTTCGTCCCGCGCACCTACTGCGACGACGGCGACCCGCTCGACGTCCTCGTCCTCTGCCAGGAGGACGCCGCCCCGGCGACGCTGATGCGCGCCCGGGCGATCGGCGTCATGAACATGCGCGACGAGAAGGGCCAGGACGACAAGGTCATCGCCGTCCACATCGACGACCCGGCGTTCGTCGATTACCGCGACATCGCCGCCCTGCCGCCGTACGTCCTGCGCCAGATCCGCCAGTTCTTCCTCGACTACAAGACGCTCGAAGGGAAGGCCGTCCTGATCGAGTCGCCGCTCGGGCCGGACGAGGCGCGCAAGGTGCTGCGCGAGGCGATCGCGCTGTACGACCGCGACCGCGAGGCGCTGCTGAAGCAGAAGTGACCGTGGGGCTTAGAATCGAGGGTCGAGCGCCTCACGGCCGCGGACCGGGTCGAACATGACGACCTTCGTCAGCAGCCAGCCGCGCGAGCCGGCCCACTCGAACGTCGCGCTCGCGCCGAAGGCGATCCCGGCCCCCGGGCCGTCCACCTTGAACAGGAAGCGCACCGCCGCCTCGCCGCTCGCCCGGCTCGGCGGCTGCTCGAACTCGAAGTCCCACACCCGGACGGCGGTCACCTGGTTGCCGATCACCTGCTCGGCGAACCGCCGCGTCTCGTCGCGGCCCTTGCCCTGCGGCGACTTGAACTTGTCGCTGATGTGGCGGAAGAGGGCGTCGAAGTCGCGCCGGCCGACCGCCGCCGCCATCTGCTCGATCCGGCCCTGGAGCTGGTTGCGGTCCGCTTCCAGTTCCGTCTCGACGAGGAAATCGATCACGAAGTAGCCGGCCAGGAATCCGAAGACGACGCCGGCGGCGACGAGGACGCCCCGGCGGCGCGACTGCCACCAGATCGCCACCAGGACGACGACCGCGATCGCCAGGGCGAGGTAGACCGTCCGGTTGCCCTCGAACAGCAGGGCGTTCATGGGCGCGGGGCCTCCGGGTGGGGGAGCCCCGGGCGTCGCAACGCCCGGGCTTGTTGGGGAGCGGGTTACCGCCGGGAGGCGGGCCAGATCTCCGCGCCGTAGCGGGCCGCGTCGCCGAGGTCCTCCTCGATCCGCAGCAGCTGGTTGTACTTCGCGATCCGGTCCGTCCGCGACGCCGACCCGGTCTTGATCTGGCCGGCGTTCGTCGCCACGGCGATGTCGGCGATCGTCACGTCCTCCGTCTCGCCGCTCCGGTGGCTGATGATCGTCGTGTAGCCGTTCAGCCGGGCCAGCTCGATCGCCTCGAGCGTCTCGGTCAGCGTGCCGATCTGGTTCACCTTGACCAGGATGCTGTTCGCCGCCTTCTTGGCGATGCCGTCCTTGAGCCGGGTCGTGTTCGTCACGAACAGGTCGTCGCCGACGAGCTGGACCTTGTCGCCGAGTTCCTTCGTCAGCTTCTGCCACCCCTCCCAGTCGTCCTCGGACAGGCCGTCCTCGATCGACTTGATCGGGAACTTGGCGACGAGCTTCTTCCACTCGTCGATCATCTCGTCGGACGAGATGATCCGGTCGGGGGCGCTCTTGAAGAAGCAGTAGCCGGTCTTGCCCTTCTTCTTCGCCTCGTCGAACAGCTCGGTGCAGGCGGCGTCCATCGCGAAGACGATGTCCGTGCCGAGCTTGTAGCCGGCCTTCTCGACGGCGATCGACAGCAACTCGAGCGCCTCGGCCGGGCTCTTGACCGACGGGGCGAAGCCGCCCTCGTCGCCGACGGACGTGCTCAGGTGGCGGTCGTGCAGGACGGCCTTGAGGTGGTGGAAGCACTCGGTGCCCCAGCGCAGCGCCTCGCGGAAGGTCGGCGCGCCCAGGGGCATGATCATGAACTCCTGGTAGTCGAGGTTGTTGTCGGCGTGCTTGCCGCCGTTGATGACGTTCATCATCGGCACCGGCAGGACGCGGGCGTTCGTGCCGCCGAGGTAGCGGTACAGGTTCAGGCCGGCCGACGCCGCCGCGGCGTGGGCGACCGCGAGCGAGACGCCGAGCATGGCGTTCGCACCGAGCTTCGCCTTGTACGGCGTGCCGTCGATCTCGCACAGGAGCCGGTCGATGCCGATCTGGTCGGTGGCGTCCTCGCCTTCGAGCTTCGGGGCGATCTCGTCGTGGACGTTCTCGACCGCCTTGAGGACGCCCTTGCCGAGGTAGCGCTTCTTGTCGCCGTCGCGCAGCTCGATCGCCTCGTGCGCGCCGGTACTCGCCCCGCTCGGGACGGCGGCCTGGCCGCTGGAGCCGTCCTCGAGGATGACGGTCACCTCGAGGGTCGGGTTGCCCCGGCTGTCGAGGATCTCGCGGGCGTGGATGGTCTCGATCGTGCTCATCGGCCGGCTCCCAGGCGTGTGCGGGTCGCGGTGTTTTCGTAGTGGTGGCATAGGTCGCGGCGGGGGATCGTCAAGGGGCCGGAAAACGCGGACACCCCCCGGAGGACCGGGGGGTGCCGCGTTTATACGAGGGCTCCGGCACGAGGCAGAAACGGGACCGCGAGGCGGCAGCGGGAGGAGGTCGATTCGCGTGGCGGTCGTGGGGTCGATCGTCGGCCGGGGCCCTCGGTTTCGGGCGGTGAAGCGGCCCGTCGCCCTTCTTGGGGGAGGGGCGGACGGTGGCGTTTCGCGTTCGGGGGAAACGCGCCGTACCGGGTGGTGGGGGGCGGCACGGCCGCCGGTGCTTCACCCGTCCCGAGGGTGGGGGTCTAGTGGCGTCCCGGTCGTCGTCGCGTTTCGCGGCGACTTGCGGGACACCCCTAGATTCGGCAGCCGGGGCCGGGCGGCTTTGCGAAAAGATGAAACGAGCGCGAATCACGCCGCCTCGGCGAGCGGCCCGCCGGCCAGGGACCGCTCTAGGACGGCCAGCGTCCGCTCCGTCGCCCCCTGCTGGCCGCGGACGAATTGCCGCGCCGCCAGGCCGAGCGACGCCCGCCCGGCCGGGTCGTCCAGCAGCCGGACGACGGCGGCTTGCAGCGCGTCGGCGTCGCCGACCTGGACCGCCCCGCCAGCGTCGAGCAGGCTGCGGGCGATGGCGGCGAAGTTCCAGACGTGCGGCCCGAAGACGACCGCCGCCCCGTACGCCGCCGGCTCGATCATGTTCTGGCCGCCGCGCCGCCCGTCGAGGCTGCCGCCGACGAACGCCACGTCGGCCAGGCCCCAGACGGCGTTCAGCTCGCCGATCGTGTCGATCAGCACCACCGGGGCCGCCCCCGCCGTCGGGTCGGTGCGGCGGACGAACGGCACCCCCTCGCGCTCCAGCAGGCGGGCCACCTCGTCGAAGCGGTCCGCCTGGCGCGGCACCAGGATCAGCCGCACGTCGCGGCCCTCGGCGACGAGGCCTTTCCAGATGCGGACGGCGACCTCCTCCTCCGGGGCCTGCGTGCTGCCGACGACCCAGATCAGCTCGTCCGGGGCGATGTCGAAGCGCTCGGCCAAGGCGGCGGTGCGCGCGTTGGCCCGGTCGCCGCCGGCCCCGTCGAACTTGACCGCCCCGCCGACGTGGACCCGCTCCGGCGGCAGGCCGAGCGTGGTCAGGCTGACGGCGAACGCCTCGTTCTGGACGACCCACAGGCCCGGCAGGCGGAGCAGCCAGCGGGCCAGGCCGCCGAGGGCGCGGTAGCGGCCGAAGCTGCGCGGGCTCATCCGGGCGTTGATGACCGCGACCGGGACGCCGGCCCGCCGACAGGCGAGCAAGAAGTTCGGCCACAGCTCGCACTCGGCGAGGACGACCATCGCCGGCCGCAGCTTGGCTAGCGCGCGGCGGACCGCCCACGAGAAATCGAGCGGGAAGACGATCACCGGCAGGTCGGCGAACGCCTTGCGCGCCTCGGCGAGGCCGGTGTCGGTCGTCGCGGAGACGACGACCGGCGTGCCCGGGTTGCGCCGCCGGAACTCGGCGACGACGGTTCGCAGCAGGTGGATTTCGCCGACGCTGACGCCGTGGAACCAGACCGCCCCGACCGGGACGCCGTCGGGGACGGAGCCGGCCAGGCGCGTGCCGAGCGAGCCGAGGTAGCGGCCGGTGCGGACCGCCCGATAGAGGAGGTACGGCGACAGGACGACGAGCGCGACGAGGTAGAGGGCGTTGAGGAGCCACGGCATGGGGGGAGTCCTTTCCCGGGGCGTTGTCGCGTCGTTCGCAATCGATACCTGCCCGGAGCGCGAGCGACGGGCGTCACTTCCGTCGCTTGCGCTCCGGGCTGGTGAAGTTCATGCCACCGCGTTGCGGCCGTGGCACGCCTTGTACTTCTTGCCGCTGCCGCACGGGCACGGGTCGTTCCGGCCGACCTTCGCCCCGCGGTTGCGGATCGTCTCGATCTTCTTGTCGCCGCCGCCGGCCCCGGCCGCCGCCTCGACGTCGGCCTGCTGGTCCTTCGTCGCCTGCATCTTCGGGGCCGCGTCGTGCCGGGCCGACGAGATGACCCAGACGCTGGACTGGGCCCCCTCCATCTCCTCCATGCGGAAGACCATCTCGCCGACCCGGTCGGCGACGCCCTCCCACATCGACTCGAACTCCTTGCCACCCTGGATCTTGTACTCCGTCTTGGCGTCGATCTGGCCGACCCACATCAGGTTCATCGCCGCCCGGAGCTGGTCCATCGTCAGCAGGTGGCCCTTCCACGAGCTGTCGAGCTGGCCCAGGAGCAGGTTCCGCTCCATGAGCCGCATCTCGGGGCGGTACTTGTGGTCGAAGGCGTTGTAGAGCACCTGCCGGGCCTGCTCGGCCGACACGCCGGTCAGCGCCTTCGGGTCGATGTCCAGGCCGAGCGTCGTCCGCGCCCAGGCGGCCATCTCGGCGGCGTCCTCCGCCTCGGACAGCTTCGTGCCGCTCATCGCCTCCTCGACCTGGTCGTCGATTGCCTCCTGGCCCTTCTCCGGGGTGGCCGACCGTGCGATGCCCAGGAGCAACTCCTGGAGCTTCGACTTCGGCAGGGTGCGGAAGTCGTCCTCCTTCAGCTTCGCGGCCGCGTCGGGGAAGCGCGACAGGGCCCAGGCGAGCAGCCCCTCGCGGTTGTAGCGCTGGCCGGCCGGCTGGCCCTGGGCGGCCTTGTCGCTCATGAACTTCTGCAGGGCGGCCCGCACCGGGAAGTCGCGGTCCTTCTCGCGGTAGAGCTGGAGCAGCCGGTCCATGATCAGCTCGACGAGGGCGGCCTCCTTTTTGCCCTTGAGCGGCTCGGCCTCGAACGGGATCTGGAACTTGAGCCGGACCCAGTCCGCCAGGGCGCGGACGCCCCAGTCCGGGTCGAGGAACGCCGCCCCCTCGGACAGGTCGATCGCCTCCAGGGCCTTGCCGGCCAGGTCGGTCAGGTGGTCGGCCGCCCCGTCCTTGCCGAGCGCCCGGAGTTCGGCGTCGGTCGTCGTCAGGTTCCAGCGCGTGTTCGCCGCGTTGGCCAGGGCCTTCCAGTTCCAGTCGCGCTCCTCCTCCGCGCCGAGGTTGTTCTCGACGATCTCCTGCACCTGGACCTGGACGCCACGGTGGGCCTTGTCGTGGGCGTAGGCGACCGCCTGGTCGTAGCTCGCCCGCTGGAAGTCGGACGCCTCCATCTGCAGCGACAGCCGCTTCGACGCGAACTCGGCGAAGCTCGCCGCCCCGTAGTCCGACGCCAGGAACCGCTCGACCGCCAGCTCGACCTGGTCGCGCAGCATCTCGACGACGAGGAGCTTGCAGTTCGCCCCGTCGAGGATCTTCTGGCGGTAGCCGTAGACGCGCTTGCGCTGGACGTCCATGACCTCGTCGAACTCGAGGAGGTTCTTGCGGATGTCGAAGTTGCGCTCCTCGACCTTCTTCTGGGCGGCCTCGATCCGGCGCGACACCATGCCGCTCTCGATCGCCTCGCCCTCCTGCATCCCCAGGCGCGTCAGCACCGCGGCGACCCACTCGCCGGCGAAGATGCGCATCAGGTCGTCCTGGAGCGACAGATAGAACCGCGACGAGCCCGGGTCGCCCTGCCGGCCGGCCCGGCCGCGGAGCTGGTTGTCGATGCGGCGCGACTCGTGCCGGTCGGTGCCGATGATGTGCAGCCCGCCCATCTCGGCGACCTGGCGGCCCTGCTCCTTCATCTTCTCCTTCGTCTCGATCTCCTCGACGAGGGCCTTCCACTCGGGCTCCGGTACGTCGAGGCGGGTGGCGTACTTGTCGCGCAGCTTCGCCCAGGCCATCGTCTCCGGGTTGCCGCCGAGGATGATGTCCGTGCCGCGGCCGGCCATGTTCGTCGCGATGGTGACCGCGCCGATCCGGCCGGCCTGGGCGACGATCTCCGCCTCCTTCGCCGCGTGCTCCGGCAGGGCGTTGAGCAGGTTGTGCTTGATGCCGCGCCGCTTGAGCATCTCGGAGAGCTTGAGCGACTTGTCGACGTCGGTCGTGCCGAGCAGGATCGGCCGGCCGGTCTTGTTCACCTCGACGACCTCGTCGACGACGGCCGTCCACTTCTCCTTCTCGGTGCGGAAGATCCGGTCCGGGTGGTTGACGCGCGACAGGGGCTTGTTCGTCGGGATGGCGAGGACTTCGAGCTTGTAGATCTTCCAGAACTCGTCCGCCTCGGTCATGGCGGTTCCGGTCATGCCGGCGAGCTTCTTGTACATCTTGAAGTAGTTCTGGAGGGTGACCGTCGCGAGCGTCTGCGTCTCCTCCTTGATCTTGACGCCGTCGCGGGCGTGCTTCGCCTCGACGGCCTGGTGCAGGCCGTCGGACCACTGCCGGCCGAGCATCAAGCGGCCGGTGAACTCGTCGATGATGACGATCTGCTTCGTGCCGGGGGCGTCCGGGTCGTCGAGGACGGCGTACTGCTTGTCGCGCTTGTAGAGGTGCTGCGCCTTCATCGCGTTGTCGATGAGGTGCGGCCACTCCATGTTCCCGGCCGTGTAGAAGCTCTCGACGCCGGCCAGCTCCTCCGCCTTGCGGACGCCGTCGTCGGTGAGGTGGACGGTGTGCTCCTTCTCCTTCACCTCGAAGTACTTGCCGTGGCCGGCCTTCTGCTGCTCGGTCAGCTGCAGGGCGATCTGGTTCGCCTTGTCGTAGCGGCGCACGTCGGAGAACGCCTGGCCGGAGATGATGAGCGGCGTCCGCGCCTCGTCGATGAGGATGTTGTCCACCTCGTCGATGATGGCGTAGACGTGCGACCGCTGCACCTGCTGGTAATACGGCTCGTACAGGTCGTCGCCCCAGCGGGCCGGCTTCATGTTGTCGCGCAGGTAGTCGAAGCCGAACTCGCTGTTCGTGCCGTAGGTGATGTCGCAGTTGTACGCCTCGCGGCGGAGGCGCGGGTCCATGTCCGCCTGGATGAAGCCGGCCGACAGGCCGACGCCGCGGTAGATGGGCAGCATCCACTCGCAGTCGCGGCGGGCGAGGTAGTCGTTGACGGTGATGACGTGGACGCCCTTGCCGAGCAGGGCGTTCAGGACGGCCGGCAGCGTCGCGACGAGGGTCTTGCCCTCGCCGGTGACCATCTCGGCGATCTTGCCCTGGTGGAGGATGATGCCGCCGACCATCTGGACGTCGTAGTGGCGCATGCGCTTCATGCGCCGGCCGGCCTCGCGCGTCGCGGCGAACGCCTCGGGGAGTAGGTCGTCGAGCGTCGCCCCCTGGGCGAGCTTCTCACGTAGGCGGGCGGCCGTGCCGCGCAGCTCCTCGTCGGAGAGGGCCTCCATCTTCGGCTCGAGTTCGTTGATCTTCGCCAGGATCGAGCCGGGCGTGACGACGTGGTTCGCCTGACCCTTCGGCCGGACGAAGCCGAGCGCCTTGACCATGCGCTCGTTGTTGCTGCCGAACAGGCGCGTCAAGAACCGGCCGATCCCTTCGCCGAACGACGCGAAGACGTCGCCGATCTTTTCCCAGAACGATAGTTCCGTCGTAGCCTTGCTCATGCTAGCCCGGGCCTCCTCCCGCGTGCGTTCTCTTGCTGTCAAGATAAGAACGGGGGCGGTACCCGGTCAATACGGACCGCCCCGGAGAGGACCGGACAGGGAGGAAGGAGGATCTCGTCGCGCTCCGCGCGCCGCACCCCCCAAGCCCGGGCGTGGCAACGCCCGGGGTTAGTCTTCCCCCGGGCGTTGCCACGCCCGGGCTTGGAGGAGGATGAAGAAGGGGGCTATTTCCGTCCCTTCAGGCGCTCCAGCGCCGCGCGGGAATGGCGCGTCACCTCCGCCTCGGGCAGGCCGCCGGCGAGCTTCTCCAGCACGCCCTTCGCCTCGGCGGAGCCGACGCGCTCGAGCACCTCGATGCCGCGTAGCGCTTGCAAGTATTCCGGCGTCGCCTTGTTCTCGGCGATGCGGTCGAGCAGCTCCTCGATCCGGACGCGCTTGTCGAGCGTCGCGTCGGGGCTCTCGCGCGACGCCTTGAGCGCCCCTTCGACCGCCTTGCCCATCCGGCCCAGCTCGCGCATCGCCCCGTCGCGCGTCTCGAAGTCGTCGCTGCCGAGATCCTTGAGCAGCTGCCGCACCCGGTTCGCATCGATCGGCTGGAGGCGGGCCTTCAGCCACGGCATCGTCTCCGCCTCGGCCCGGACGAGGGCCTGGATCGCCAGGGCGACGCCGCGCGCGTCCTGCAGGCCGAGCTGGGCCCAGTGCTCCTCCAGCTGCTGCCGCGTCAGCGTCAGCGGCTGGGGCCGGTTCGCCTTGAGGACCGCCGCCACGTCGCGCAGGTAGAGGACGCCGTCGTTGCCGACGCTGACCAGGGCGTTCGTCCCCTTCTGGAACGCGACGGTCGTCACCGCGCCGCGGTGGCCGTCGAGCTGGTCGAGCAGGACGCCGCGGTCGAAGTCGTACAGGGCGACGCCGCCGGCGCTCGTCCCGACGGCGAGGAACCGTCCGTCCGGCGTCAGGGCGAGGCTGGTCGGGTAGCCGGAGCCGACCGGGATCTCCTGGCGCGACTTGCCGGTCGCCGACTCGACGACGCGCACCATGCGGTCCCGGCCGGCGGCGACGACGAGGCGGCTGTCCGGCGAAAACGCGACGGCGAGGCCGCCGCCGAGGGCGGCATCGACCTCGTGCAAGATCCGGCCGGTCGCCGCGTCCCAGGTGCGGATCACCGCCGCCGTCGCCACGGCGGCGACGTACTTGCCGTCCGGCGATACGGCGACCGCCTTGCCGATATCGCCGTCGAGGCTCAGCTGCCGGGCCGCCTCCTTGCCGTCGAGGTCGATGACGTGGACATGCCGATAGCCGCTCAGGCCGGCGAGCCGGCCGCCGCCGAGGGCGACGTGGACGATGTGGGCCGACGCCGGGAAGATCTCCTTCGCTTCGCCGATGCCGTCGAGCGCCGCCCGGACGACGGCCCCGTCGAGGGTCTGGAGCAACACCGCGTCGCCGTGCAACTCGGCGGCGCGGAGGTCGTCCCGGCCGGCGAGCGGCCCGGCGATCGGGAGCGGCTCCAGGTCCTTGCCCCGGTGCAGCTGGAGGCGCTTGCCGACGACGAGGGCGGCCTGCTCGCCGTCAGGGCGGAGGGCGACCGACCGGACGGCGAACGCCGCCGCCGGGCCGACGCCGCGCGGCTGGCGCGTCGCCGGGTTCCAGCGCTCGATCAGGCCGTCCTGATGGCCGGTCATCAGTTCCGTGCCGTCCGGCGAGAAGGCGAGGGCGAGGACCGGCGAGCGCACGCCGGCGAACTTGCCGATCTCCTCGCCGGTGGCGGCGTCCCAGTGGCGCACCTCGCCGTCGAGGCCGGCGGTGACGATCGACTTGCCGTCCGGGGCGAACGCGACCGCGGTCACCTCGCGGCGGCGGGCGACGCCGGTGGCGGCCTTCTTCTTCCAGGCGAGGTCGCCCTGGGGTAAACGACGAACCGCCAGCTCGCCGGCGAAGTCGCCGACGGCGGCGAAGGTGCCGTCCGGCGAGACGGCCAGGCAGCGCGGCGACTCGCCCGCGGCCTCGTGCAGCTTGCGCGGGGTATCGACGCGCCAGACGACGAGGCCGCCGTCGCCGCGCGGGGCGACCAGCTCCTTCCCGCCGGGCAGGACGGCGAGGACGCGGACCGGGTCGCCGGCCTCGCGGCTGGCGAGTTCCTTCGTCGTGGCGGCGTCGTACCGGAGCCAGGTGCCCTCCTCCAGGCCGACGAAGAACGTCGCCCCGGACGGGTCGAACGCCAGGCACTCGACGCTCGACATGCGCGGCGTGACCGTCGCCTTGTTGACGACCTCGAGGACGCCGGACTTGCCGGCCGCCAGGGCGTCGTAGAGGCGGACGACCTTGTCGCTGCCGCCGGAGGCGAGCGTCTTGCCGTCGGGGCTGAGGGCCAGGGTCCGGACGAGGCCGACCGCCCCGACGAAGCGGGCCTGCTCCGCCCCGGTCTTCGCGTCCCAGCGCGAGACGGTGCCGTCCTCGGCGGCGCTGTAGATCGCCTTGCCGTCGGGACTGTAGAGGACCGCCCGGACCGGGCCGCCGTGGCGGAGCGTGTCGGGGCCGATCTGCTTGACGGTCGGGACGGGTTCGCGCCGGGCCGGCTCCTCGGCGGCGAGCAGGCCGAGGCCGGGGACGAGCGCGGCGGCGAGGAGGACGGGATGGACGGACATGGGTGCCCCTCGGGGGTGTCGCGGATGGCTCGTCGAAGTTGACGAGACGCCGGCGTGGAGCTAACGACCCGGTGGACATCTCCCGCCGGCCTGGTATGCTGCACGGCGGCCCGCTCGACGGGCGACCCGGGCCACCCACAGGAGAGGCACAACATGCTGCAACCGACTCGCCGCGAGATGCTGGCCGCGCTCGGCGCGGGCACCGCGACCCTGCTCTTGCCGTCCGGCCTGGCCCTGGGCCAGCCGGCCGACGGCTTCAAGCTCCCCCCCCTGCCCTACCCGAACGACGCGCTGGAGCCGCACATCGACGCCAAGACGATGGAGATCCACCACGACCGGCACCACAAGGCCTACGTCGACAACCTCAACAAGGCCCTGGAGGGCAAGCCGGACCTGCTCAAGCTGTCGATCACCGAACTGGTGAAGAACATCGACAAGGTGCCGGAGGCGATCCGCCAGGCGGTCATCAACAACGGCGGCGGCCACTCGAACCACTCGCTGTTCTGGGAGATGATGGCCCCGCGCGCCGGCGGGACGCCGAAGGGTGAGCTGGCCAAGGCGATCGACACGACGTTCGGCAGCTTCGACAAGTTCCAGGCGGCGTTCAACACGGCCGGGGCGACGCGCTTCGGGAGCGGCTGGGCCTGGCTCGTCTACGACGGCGGCAAGCTCGCGGTCGTCTCGACCGCGAACCAGGACAGCCCGTACATGAAGGGCCAGGTGCCGCTCCTCGGCTGCGACGTGTGGGAGCACGCCTACTACCTGAAGTACCAGAACCTCCGCGCCAAGTACATGGAGGCGTGGTGGAACGTCGTCAACTGGCCGTTCGTCGCCGAGCGGCTCGCCGCGGCGCAAAAGGGGTGAGGTTCCTCACATAGCCCCGGGCTTGCCCGGGGTCTTCGCATCCGGAACCCCGGCCAAGCCCGGGGCTAAATGGAGGCGCTATTCCTTGACGCCGAGGTACGCCCGGAGGTCCTTCCCCAGGGCGGCCAGGTCGGCGGCGACGGCGTTGAGCTGCTCGACGCGGGCCTGGTCCTCGGGTCGGCCGGTCGGCTTGAACTCGTCCATCTCCTTGCGGACGCGGATCGCGTGGACCGCCGCGCTGTCGAGCAGCCGCCGGGCGGTGAGCTTGTCGTCGGCCTTCTTCACCTCGGCCAGGGCCTGACGGACATCGGCCAGCTTGGCGTGGACGCCGGCCGTGTCGAGTTTCGGCCACTCCTCGAAGATGAACTTGCGCGCCGCGCGGTGTTCGTCGCCCTTCGGCTCCCAGAGCCTGGCCAGCTCGTCGCGCTCGGCCTGGAGGCCCTCCGCCGCGAAGCCGTCGGCCAGGAGCTTGTCGTAGATCGCCAGGGCCTGGTCGTAGTCGCCCTGGCGCTTGAACAGCCGGGCGCGCTCGACCTGGGCGAAGCCCTCCTTCAGCTTCGGGTCGTTCTCGCGCTGGTCGATCTCCTCGATCTTGGCGAGGAAGTCGCGCAGCTCCTTCTGGCCGTCCTCGACCTTCTTCAGGTGCTGGTCGATCGGCTCCAGGCGCAACTCGGCGACCTTGCCGGCCTTGTCCGCCAGGGCGACCAGGGCGACGCGCTCGCGCTTCAGCCGGGCGACGTCCTCGTCGGCGCGCGCCAGGGCGCGGTTGACAAGCTTGCGCGTCTCGTCGCGCTGCTCCGCCTTGCCGGCGAGCTTCTGCGCCCGGGCCATCAGGTCGGCCTGGACGGCGAACGCCGCATCGACGCCGACGACCCACGCCCGGCGGGCGACGCCGACGGCGTTGTCTTCCGGCTGGCCGGGCGAGACGGGGACGACGACCTCCGGCTGGCCGAGCAGCGGCACCGGTACCTGGGCGATCGCCTTGCCGTCGCTACCGGCGACCGTGACGAAGACGAGGTGGTCGAAGACCCACTCGCCGCGCGGCTCCAGGGTGGCCGTATCGATCCGGTCCTCCTTCGTCTTGACGCGCCGCCCGGCGCCGACGTCGAAGCCGTGCTGCCGCAGGGTCAGGGTCATCTCCTCGCGGAGCGGCTGGAAGAGGTTCCCCTCCTGGCGGTCGACCAGGCGCAAGCGGACGGCCGCCCCGGCCGTCGTCGCGAGTTTGACCGCCCGGCAGCCGGCCAGGTCGGGCAGGGGCTGGTAGCGGTGGGCGACCTTGCAGACGCAGGCCCCGGTCCGGTCGTCGTCCTTCGGCGGGGTCAGCACCTGGAGGTAGGCCGAGTCGATCGGCTCGGTCGGGCCGACGGCGTCGCGGACGCGGACCAGGGCGAACACCTCGCCCGGCTTGACCCACCGGCTCCAGGCCGTGCCGGGGCCGCCGTCGAGGTGGAGCGTCACCTGGCCGCCGGCCGGGTTGTCCGCCACGGTGCCGAGCAGGCCGAAATCCTTCTCGATCGCGTCGGCCGCCAGGCGGAAGATGAAGTCCCGGTCGCGCGTCCGGCCGACGCGCACCTGCGGGCCGGCGCGGCCGGTCGTCCCGTCGTGTTGCAACGACTGGAGGCGGTACGTCTCGTCGGCGAAGTCGAGCAGGAGGAAGTGCGTCTTGACGTCGGAGCGATCGCCCCAGCCCTCGACGGCCCGTTGCAGGCCGACCTCGGCGATCCGCGGCTGCAACTCGTGCTTGCGGACGACCTCGACCCGGGCCATGCCGCCCAGGGCCGCCTGGAGGCCGTCGCCCAGCTCGCGCTGGAGTTTGTCCTGGAGGACCTCCGTCAGGGCGCGGTGCTTCGCGACGAGGAGGACGACCTGGAGCTGGTACGGCTTGCCGTCGCCGGCGCGGGCCGGCGACGGGACGAGCAGGGCGGCGGTGGCCAGAGAGACGAGGAGCGGTCGCATCGGTTTCAACCCGCGGGTTCGGCCAGGCGGTGGAAGTCGGCCCAGAAATGGGGGTACGTCTTGGCGACGCAGCCGGGGTTCTCGATCACCACGCCCCGGGTGCGCAGGCCGACCAGGGCCAGGCTCATCGCCATCCGGTGGTCATTATACGTCGCCACGCGCGCCCCGTGCAAATACGCCGGGTGGACGCGCAACCCGTCGGTGAACTCGTCGACCCGCGCGCCGAGCTTGCGCAGCTCGGTGGCGATCGCGGCGAGGCGGTCGGTCTCCTTGTGGCGGATGTGGCCGACGTTGAGGATCGTCGTCGGCTCGCTGGCGAACGGCGCGACGGCGGCCAGGGTCATGACCGTGTCGCTGAAGGCGTTCATGTCCACCTCGACGCCGCGCAGCGTCCCGCCCTCGACGATCGTGTCCACCTCGCCGGGGAACAGCTCGGACGACTCGTGCCAGACGCGGCAGCCCATCGCCCGGAGCACCTCGACGAAGGCGACGTCGCCCTGGAGGCTGCCGGGGCCGAGGCCGGGGACGCGCACCTGGCCGCCGGCGATCGCCGCCGCCGCGAAGAAGTAGCTCGCCGCCGAGGCGTCCGGCTCGACGGGGAACTCCGGCACGCCCTCGTAGACCTGGGGCACCTCGACCCGGAAGCGCTCCAGGCCGTCCGCCTCGACCTCGACGCCGAACGTCTCCATCAGGGCGAGCGTCATGGACACGTACGGCTGCGAGACGAGCGGGCCGTCCACCTCCAGGGTCACCTCGCCTTGCGCGAGCGGGGCGACCATGAGCAGGGCGCTGAGGAACTGGCTCGACGCGGAGCCGCGCACGCGGACGTGGCCGCCGCGCAGGCCGTCGGAGCGGATGACGACCGGCGGGCAGCCGTCGTTGTGCTCGCTGGCGGCATCGACGCCGAGGGCGCGCAGGGCGGCGAGCAGGTCCTCGATCGGCCGCTCGTGCATGCGCGGGTCGCCGAAGAGGCGGTACGTCCCGTGGCCGAGCCCGACCAGGGCGGCGAGGAAGCGCATGCTCGTTCCGCTGTTCGCGACGTACAACTCCGCCTTCTCGGCCGGGATGAGCGGCTGCTCGAGCTGCCGTTCGACGTAGATGGCGTCGTCGCCGAGTTCGACGACGTGGCCGAGCTGGCGTAGGGCCTCGGCCATGACGTGGGTGTCGTCGCTGTGGAGCGGCCGGAGCAGCTTGCACGGCTGCTCGGACAGGGCGGCGAGCAGCAGGGCCCGGTTGGTGATGCTCTTCGACCCGGGCACGACGACCGTCGCGTTCGGCGGCCGGTCGAGCGGCCGGATCTCGTACGTCGCGGGGTAGTCCGGGTAACTCGGCACGTCGGTCATGAGTCGTAGGTCACGCGTAGGAGGAACAGCCCCTGGGCCGGGGCGGTCGGTCCGGCCTGGGTCCGGTCGCCGGCGTGTAGCACGTCGGCGAGCCAGCCCTCGGGCCGGTAGCCCCGGCCGACATCCACGAGGCTGCCGGCGATGGCCCTGACCATGTTGTACAGAAAACCGTCCGCCTCCACGTCGAGCCAGAGCCAGTCGCCGAACCGGTTCACCGCCAGGTGGGTGACCGTCCGGACGCTGCTGGCCCGGTTCGGCCACTCCGTCTCGAAGCAGCGGAAGTCGTGCGTGCCGCGCAGCGGGGCCGCCGCCCGGGCCATCGCCTGGGCGTCGAGCCGGACGCGGGTGTGCCAGCAAAACCTGCGCCAGAACAGGTCCGGCACCTCGCCGTCGTGGAGGACGTAGCGGTACATCTTGCGGACGGCGTCGCGGTTGGCGTCGAAGTCGAGCGGCACCTCGGCGACGGAGCGGACGAGGACGTCCTCGGGCAGGTGGGCGTTGATGGCGGGGCGCAACCGGTCGGTCGGGATGCGCGTCGTCGAGAGGAAGTTGACGACCTGGCCGACGGCGTGGACGCCGGTGTCGGTCCGGCCGCTGGCGTTGACGCGGACGCGCTCCTGCGAGAACAGACGCTGGAGGGCGTCTTCCAGGGTCTGCTGGACGGTCCGCAGTCCGGGCTGGGTCTGCCAGCCGTGGAAGGCGGAGCCGTCGTAGCTGAGGGTAGCCTTGAAGTTACGCATCGGGGCCATGACGAAGAGGATCACGAAAGCACTAAAGAACGAAAGCGCGAAAAAGAAATGAATCCTCTTTTTCGTGCTTTCGTCCTTTCGTGCTTTCGTGATGATGGCTGTTCACCGCATCCGGACGAGCACCTCCGCGATCTGGACCGCGTTCGTCGCCGCCCCCTTGCGGAGGTTGTCGGAGACGACCCAGAGGTTGAGGCCGTTCGCCAGCGTCGGGTCGCGGCGGATCCGGCCGACGAAGACCTCGTCGCGGCCCTCGCACGCCAGCGGCAGCGGCGCGTCCGGCTCGTCGATCAGGACGATGCCGGGGGCCTGACGCAAGACGGCCTTCGCCTGCTCGACGGTGATCGGCCGATGGAACTCGAGGTTGATCGCCTCGGAGTGGCCGACGCGGACCGGGACGCGGACGGTCGTGGGCGAGACGAGGATGCTGTCGTCGCCCATGATCTTGCGCGTCTCGCGGACCATCTTCCATTCTTCCTCGCTGTAGCCTTCCTCGCCGGCCTTCCAGTCGTGGGGCAGGACGTTGCCCGCGAGCTGGGCGGCGTGTGCCGTCGGGGTGGGCACCGGCTCGCCACGGCCGAGGGCGGCGAGCTGAGCGTCGAGGTCGGCGAGGCCCTTGGCCCCCTTGCCGCTGGAGGCCTGGTACGTCGAGACGACGACGCGCTTGATGCCGGCCAGGTCGTGGAGCGGCTTGAGCGCGACGACCATCTGGATCGTCGAGCAGTTCGGGTTAGCGACGATGCCCTTGGGGATGTTCCGCAGGGCGTCGGCGTTGACCTCGGGGACGACGAGCGGCACGTCGGGGTCCATGCGCCAGGCGCTGGAGTTATCGACGACGATCGCCCCGGCCGCGGCGGCCATCGGGCTCGTCTCGCGGCTGACGCCCGCCGGCGTGCTGGACAGGACGATCTGGACGTCGTGGAACGCCTCGGGGCGGATGGCCTCGACGGGGTAGGATTTGCCGCCGAAGGTGAGCGGTTTGCCCGCGCTGCGCTCGGACGCCAGGAACTTGATGCGCTTGAACGGGAAGTTCCGCTCGAGCAGCACCTGCCGCATGACCTCGCCGACGGCCCCGGTCGCACCGACCACCGCTAGACTGGGCTCCACGCTCTGGGCCCTCCTGTTCTCAGGTTCTGGCCGACCGATTCGATCGGCCAAGGTTTCAGTATGAAGGCCGAAGGCGAGCTTGACAAGGCAAACCGGAGGCGGACCGGCCGTGGAACCACGCGACGAGGTCTGGATGCGCCGCGCCCTGGAGCTGGCCGAGCGCGGCCGCGGGGCGGTCGAGCCGAACCCGCTCGTCGGGGCGGTTCTCGTGCGCGATGGGATCGCTGTCGGCGAGGGCTGGCACCAGCGGTTCGGCGAGGCCCACGCCGAGGTCCACGCCCTGGCCGCCGCCGGCGAACGGGCCCGTGGCGCGACGCTCTACGTCACCCTCGAACCGTGCTGCCACCATGGCAAGACGCCGCCCTGCACCGACGCGGTGATCGCCGCCGGAATTACCCGCGTCGTCGCGGCGATGATCGACCCGTTCCCGCGCGTCGCCGGCGGCGGCGGTCGCAAGCTCCGCGAGGCGGGCGTCGCGGTCGAGTTCGGCGTGGGCGAGGCGGAGGCCCGCCGTCTGAATGCGCCGTACCTCACCCTCCTGACGCACGGCCGGCCGCACGTCCATGCGAAGTGGGCCTGCACCCTCGACGGCAAGATCGCGACGCGGGCCGGCGAGTCCCAATGGATCAGCAACGAGCGGTCGCGGGCGGCCGTACATCAGCTGCGCGGCCGGGTCGATGGCGTCCTCGTCGGTATCGGGACGGCGTTGGCCGATAACCCCCGGCTGACCGCCCGGCCGGCCGGGCCGCGCTTGGCGACGCGCGTCGTGCTCGACCGGCGCGCGCGGCTGCCGCTCGATTCGTTGTTGGTGACGACTGCTCGCGAAGTGCCGGTCCTGGTCGTCACGTCGGCGGACGCGCCGAGCGAGCGGGTCGAACTGCTCAGGGAGGCCGGCTGTGAGGTGCTGGTCGCGTCGCTGCCGGAGTTGCTTGCCGAGCTGGGCCGGCGGCGGTGGACGAACCTGCTCGTCGAGGGCGGGGCCGAGGTGCTCGGCAGCTTCCTCGACGGTGGCTTGATCGACGAGGCGCACGTCTTCGTCGCGCCGAAGCTGTTCGGCGGGGCGGACGCCCCGGGGCCGGTCGCCGGGACGGGCGTCGCCCGGGTGGGCCTCGCGTGGACGCCGGCCGGGTCGCGCGTCGAGCTGCTCGACGGCGACGTGTACGTCCACGCCTGGCGCTAATCCTCGGCGTCGCGCAGGGCGAGCGCCTTCATGACGACGCTCTGGGCTAGGCCCATCGCCAGGCTCGTCGCGATCGAGAACCAGCTGTTCTGGAAGTAGAGCAGGATCAGCACGGCCACCCCGGCGACGGCGACGTTGTCGAGCAGGATGCGGAACGGATCGACGCCGCGGCGGATCAGTCCGACCGACACGAGGTTATTTAGGCCGTCCACGAGCACGCCGCCGATGAGCACATTCCAGAGCACCGTCGCGAGGTAGGGGCCCGGGTGGCGGTAGGTCAGGACGTAGTACGGGTCGATCCAGACCCAGGCGAGGGCGGCAGTCGCCGTCAGGACAAGCGCGGCGCTGATCAGGAAACGGTACGGGTCGAACGCCTCCCGCTCGAAGCGGCGGAACAGCGGCACCTGCCGCAGGCCGACGAGACGGCCGGCCAGGCTGATCGTCAGCAGGCGCATCCCCCGCTGGACGAGCAGGGCATAGACGACGACCAGGGCGGCGGCGAACAGGCCGAGCGCGGTCTGGTCGTCGTCCCGGTTCTCCCCGAGCGGCGGGGGCCGGAACCCCTCCGACAGGGCGAGGTACGCGATGTCGTCGTTGGGGTAGAAGACGTTCAGGGCCATCGCCTGGACGGTGTAGCCATCGACCGATTCGTTGACCTCGGCGGTGCTGTAGCCGGCCGCGGCGACGGCACCGCGGAAGCGGTCCATCCGGGCCGGGAAGTCGTCGCCGCCGGAAAGCCTGCGCGCGGCGGCGAGGAGGGCGTCCGGGACGGTGACGGGCGGCTTCGCGCCCTGCTCCGCGGCGAGGGACCGGCCCCAGTCGATGACCGCGCCGCCGAGGTCGCGTCCGAACCGCCGGCCGCCGCCGAGCCGGGCCGCGAGGTCGCGCTGGAGTTCCGGCCAGCGCGGGTCGCCAGGGTCGTGCCGGGCCGCCTCCAGGGCGGGTAGCCGCGCCGCCAGGTCGCCGAACATCGCCCGCACTTCCGCCAGCTGCCCGCCGAACGAGATCTCCTGCGGGGACAGCCCTTGCCGGTTCGCCGTCCAGACGACCGGGGCGAACCGGACCAGCAGGTACGCCGGGACGCCGAGCAGGGCGGCGTAGACCGCGACGCCGACCAGCCCGAAGACGGCGTACGCCAGCCAGCGGAAGGTCGGCAGCGATCCGCCGGCGGCCGCGTATGCCTCGTCGGCCTGGCGGCGACGCCGGTCGAGGAAGAGGATGCCGTAGGCCAGCCAGATCAGGATGACGAAGCTGACGCCGCCGCAGACGTTCGCGGTGGCGTCGGCGAAAACCAGGGCCGGCATGGTCGCTCCAGGGCAGGCCGCCTTCACACCGGGCGGTCCGCCTTCCGCGCCGCGAGGAGGAACGTCGGGTTCGCGCTCTCGAACCGGAGCGTCTCCATCTGCTCGACGCCCCGGGCGATGTTGACCAGCAACACCTCGACCGTCCCGGCCAGGCGCTTCAGCGTCTGGTACGCCCCCTGGAGCGACTCCAGGCTACCGACGTTCAGTACCAGCCGGCCGCCCGGCCGCAGGGCGGTCCACGCCGGCTCCAAGAGCCGCTGCATCTCCCGGCCGACCGCCCCGATGAAAACCGCGTCCGGGGCCGGCAGCGTCGCGAACACCGCCGGGGCGACGCCGTGCACCGCCTTGACGTTCGCGACGCCGAGCGCCGAGGCGTTCGCCTGGATCAGGTGGAAATCGACCGCGTCCTGCTCGATCGCGTAGACGAGCCCCGGCGCGCACAGCGACGCCGCCTCCAGCGACACCGAGCCGCTCCCCGCCCCGATGTCCCACGCGACGCAGCCAGGTTCGAGGTTCATCCTCGCCAGGGCCAGGGCGCGCACCTCGCCGGTCGTGATCAGGCCGCTCTTGGGCCGATTCTGCGCGAAGACCTCGTCCGGGTTGCCGAACCGGCGGTACGTCGCCTGGCGCGGCGGCACGTCCGGCCGGCCCGGCTTGCGCTTCAGGACGACGACGTTGAGCGGGGCGAACTCCATCTGCTGCACGTCGGCCAGTTCTGCGTGGGTGATCCGTTCGTCCTTGCCGCCGAGGTTCTCGCAGACGTAGCAGTGGAAGTAGTCGAGGCCCCGGGCGAGCAGGGCCCGGGCGATCTCGCGCGGCCCCTCCTTCTCCGACGGGAACAGGCCGACCACGTCGGCGGTGCGGATGCGGTCGAGCACCGCCTCCAGCGGGTGGTTCGCCAGGTTGGTCAGGAACGCCTCCTCCCAGCTCTCCTTGACCCGGGCGAAGGCGAGCTGCATCGACGATACGTGCGGCAGCACCTCGAACGCGTCGTTGCCGAGCTTGTCGCACAGGTAGCGTGCCAGGCCGTAGAAGAGCGGGTCGCCGCCGACCAGGACGACGACGCGCTTCTTGCCGACGACGGTGCCTAACTCCTCGACGAGGGCGGCGAGGTCCATGCCGATCCGGCGGCGCTCGGCGGCCAGCTCGGCGACGAGGGCGAGGACCGGCTCCGCGCCGTAGACGATCTCGGCCGCGGCGAGGATCTCGCGCTCGCGCGCCGTCAGGCCGCGCGGGCCGTCGTTGCCGATGCCGATGATGTGGACCTTGCTCTCGGCGCTGGTCACGGCCGGGCCTCCGCCTTCTTGCGCTTGTCGTACCGCACGTAGCGGTACGGCGTCTGCTTGAACGTCTCATCGACCAGGGCGTACAGGTCCGGGTCGTACTTCGCCAGGCGCTCGCGCGTGTTGACGTCGTTGTGGACGCCGCCGGCCGGGGCGTTGCAGTCGAAGTAGCTCTGCACCCCCTCCGCCCAGTACTCGCCGGCGTTCGTCGCGGCGTAGGTGTCCTTCCACAGACCGGCGTCGGTCGCCTTCTTGTGGGCGGCGCGCAGCCTGGCGTTGAACTCCTTATCGACCCGGCCGATGCCGTAGGTGTGGATCGCGTGGGCGAACTCGTGGATGAGGATGTTCTCGTTGCGGTAGCGGTCGCCCTTGAGGTTGAGCAGGTTCTCCTCGCCGCAGGAGGTGATCTTGCCGCCGAGGCCGCGGGCGCGCTGGTCCCAGTTCGTCTTCGGGTCGTTCTTCATGTGCCGCTGCTCCGGCACGTCGGTCGTCATCTCCGTCGGGGCCATGACGACGAACCGGACGCCGGCCTTGACCATCGCCTGGCGGATCTCCTCGCGCGGCGAGAGCATCTGGTCGATGAGGTAGACCGCCTCGCGCAGGCCGTCGTCGGTGACCTTCGCCGAGGCGAGGATCGGGATGCCGCCGGCGTCGAGGTGCTTCTGGTAGAACGGGTCGAGCTTCGCCTTCTCGCGCAGCTCGGCCGGCACCGGGCCGACGTAGCGCTTCGGCTCCTCGCGGATCCGCTCCGGCTCGCCGGCCGGGACGAGCGACGCGAGGAGGCAGGACAGGACGACGCAGCGGAGGGCGGTCATGGCGGCTCCGGTCGGTTGAGGCGGCACCCCACGGAGCATTGTCGCTAGAATGACGCGGAGGACAATGGGTTTCGCCCGTGGGAGGATGGACGATGCGAAAACGGCTCGCGGCCGTGCTGGCCCTGGCGATCCCGGCCCTGGTCGTGGCCGACTACCCGCGCAAGGAACTGCTCGTCGAGGTCGGCGACGTCGCCCGGCTGGTCGAGGCCGGGAATGTCGCCCTGCTCGACGTCCGGCCGAAGAAGGCGTACGACGAAGCGCACCTACCGAAGGCGACCTGGATCGACGCCGACGCCTGGGCGAAGGAGTTCAAGGACGGCGACGACGTCGCCGGCTGGTCGAAGCGCCTCGGCGAGGCGGGCCTCAAGCCGGCCCTGACCGTCCTCGTCTACGACGACGACCAGCACCGCGCCGCGGCGCGCGTCTGGTGGATGCTGCGCTACTGGGGCTTCCCGGACGTGCGCGTCGTCCACGGCGGCTGGAAGGCGTACGTCGCGTCGGGCCGGCCGGCGTCGAAGGAGCCGCACAAGCGGGCCGCGGTCGAGGGGCTCGACCTGAAGCGCGAGGCGGCCCGCCTGGCGAGCAAGGAGCAACTCAAGGAGGCGCTCAAGGCCGGCACCTGGCAGATCGTCGACGCCCGGTCGGAGGCGGAGTTCTGCGGCACGAAGGAGATGGCGAAGCGGAACGGGGCCGTCCCCGGGGCGCTGCACCTGGAATGGAGCGACGCCGTCGATAAGGCGACCGGCAAGTTGAAGCCGCCGGCCGAGCTGGCCGCCCTGTTCAAGCAGGCCGGCATCGACCCGAAGAAGCCGACGGCGACGTACTGCCAGGGCGGCGGCCGGGCGGCGATGATGGCGTTCACACTCGAGCTCATGGGCGGCGACCCGGCCCGGAACTACTACAAGTCGTGGGGCGAGTGGGGCAACGCCGACGACACGCCGGTCGTCAAGCCCGAGAAGAAGTGACCAAAACGCCGACCGGCCCGCGTGGGCGAACGCGGGCCGGGTCGTTGGGGAATCAGAGACGCGAGTGGGAATCGAACCCACTGGAAACCGCTTTGCAGGCGGTCGCCCGACCATCGGGCCTCCGCGTCGTCGTCGAACCAGAGCCGAAGGCCGGAGTTGCACCGGCGTGACCCACTTTACGAGAGTGGTGCCTGACTGACTCGGCCACCTCGGCAAATCGGACAGCGGAAGGAGCGGGAGTCGAACCCGCAAGTCGCCACATGGGCAATCCGCCGGCTTCCAACCGGCTCCCGTCGCCAATCGGGTTGCCCTTCCGTCGCAGTGTGATCCAGGAGAGTTGAACTCCTACCTTCTGCTCCACAGGCAGACGTGCAAGCCTTTACACCAGGACCACCGTCCGTAACAGCACCCCGACCTGGAGTCGAACCAGGATCTGCGGTTTCGAAAACCGCCGTGACGTCCGCTTCACTATCGAGGCGACCAGTGGACCTCGCGGGAATCGAACCCGCACCCTCGGCATGCCATGCCGATATCCTCCCGTTAGACGAGAGGCCCAGTTTCATGGAGACGGCCGGAATCGAACCGGCCACAGTCTGCTTGCAAAGCAGTCTCGCCACCTTGGCACATGCGTCCCCGAACAACCGACCAGTGGACCGCCCCGGAGTCGCACCGGGATTACCAGCATGCGACGCTGGCGTCTTCCTGTTAGACCAGCAGCCCAATCAAGGTCCACGCCGGAGTCGAACCGGCTCTACCTCGCTTACCAGGGAGGCGTGCTGCCACAACACTTGCGGACCGGAGCGGACATGATCCCGGATGGAGTCGAACCATCGTTGCCGGCATGTCATACCGGCGTCTTCGCCGCTGGACCACGGGACCGACAGTGACCAGGGTGGGACTCGAACCCACAGGCTTCAGGCTCTCGACCTGACGGCTTTGCCAGTTTGCCTACCCGGCCAAAAGGACAGTCGCGGGAGTGGGAGTCGAACCCACGTAGAGCGGCTTATGAGACCGTGCTGGAACCACCTCCAGTCGATCCCGCGATAGTAGCGCCGGTGGGATTCGAACCCACACGTTCTCCGTTCTGAGCGGAGCGACTCCTGCCGTTGGTCTACAGCGCCATGTCGAACAGTAGCCCCGGATGGACTCGAACCATCGTCGCCTGGATGTGGGCCAGGTATCCTGCCGTTGGAAGACGAGGCTGCGTTGCGTTGCCAGTCGGTCCCCTCGGATTCGAACCGAGATCCCCCGCGATTTCAGCGCGGTGTTCTACCAGACGAACTCGGAACCGAGACAGCAGGGAGGCCTGGACTCGAACCAGGACTGCAGGTTTAACAGACCCGCGTGCTACCGATTACACCACTTCCCTATCGCATATCCCCGCCAGGAATCGAACCTGGTCTGCAACCTTCGCAAGGTTGAGTGCGAAACCGGCACACTCCGAGGATAACTACCAGCGGTCCGTAGGGGAGTCGCACCCCTATTACCAGGATGAGAGCCTGGCGTCCTGACTGTTAGACGAACGAACCGAAATCGAACCATCGGTCGCGGAGGATTCGAACCTCCACCCTTCCCGGTATCAGCGGGACGTTCTGCCAGATGAACTTCCGACCGTCGCAGAGCGGCCAGGGGGAGTCGAACCCCCACGTCTACCATGGCAAGGTAGCAGGCTCCCGCTACATCATGGCCGCGTATCGATCAGTGGGCCCGCAGGGATTCGAACCCTGACCACCCGGGTAAGAGCCGGGAATGCCGCCGCTAACACCTCAAGCCCAGTCGCTTCCTTCCAGCAACCTCGGAGGGGCTCGAACCCTCACCGTCCGGGTTGGAGCCGGACATGCTGCCGCTAACACTTCGAGGCTATCTTGCTTCCTGACTCGTCGTTTCCTTCACCCTTCGGACACCCCACTAACGGCCGGGTTCGCTCCGGGTGACACTTTTCTTTTCGTCTCGTTTCCAGCGCCCCCGACGGGATTTGAACCCGCGGCCTCCACCGTGACAGGGTGGCGAGCTAAACCACTGCTCCACGAGGGCGTGTGTCGTCGTACCGGATTGTCAAAGAACCGACCGTCCGAGTAGGGTCGCTGGGATTCGCACCCAGACCTCAACGCTTAAAAGGCGTGTACGCTACTGTTACGCCACGACCCCGTTTGGAGTCGTCGTGCGTTTGTAACGCGAGGTCGTGATGCGATGCCCCATGCGATCCCTTCCACATGACCCGTGCCAGAGTCGAACTGTGCCTGTCCGGCTTGAAAGACCGGCGTCCTCACCGGAGGACTAACGGGCCGTCGCGTCGTACACCTAGATAGAGCGGCTCGGCCAAGGGAGGTTCGCGTTTTATTTTGGAGTGCGGCGATTCATCGCCGCTTTTGGCTTCGGTTCTCTTTTTCCGACGAGAAGACCAAAACGAAGGTCAAAAACAAAAGCGGCGATGAATCGCCGCACTCCAAAAGGGGCGAATGAACCCAACGGCGCGCCCGTTGTCTGTATCGGTGAACGCACGGGGCGTTCGCTCCCGACGCGGTGTCGGGGACGAAACCAACCCGGCGTGATGACGGAGGGCCCCCGACACGGGGGACGCCGATGGCCAAGGAGCAGTACGTCCGCACCAAGCCGCACGTCAACGTCGGCACGATCGGCCACATCGACCACGGCAAGACGACCCTGACCGCCGCCATCCTGGCCCGGCAGGGCCACAAGCACGGGGTCGGCAAGGTCAAGTCGTACGGCGAGATCGCCAGGGGCGGCATCGTCAAGGACCCGACCAAGACGGTGACGATCACCGTCGCCCACGTCGAGTACGAGACGGCCGCCCGGCACTACGCCCACATCGACTGCCCGGGCCACGCGGACTACGTCAAGAACATGATCACCGGGGCGGCCCAGATGGACGGGGCCGTCCTCGTCGTCGCCGCCGACGACGGCCCGATGCCCCAGACGCGCGAGCACATCCTGCTCGCCCGCCAGGTCGGCGTCCCGCGCCTGGTCGTGTTCCTCAACAAGGTCGACAAGGTCGACGACCCCGACCTGCTCGACCTCGTCGAGATGGAGGTCCGCGAGCTGCTGGCGAAGTACGACTTCCCGGCCGACGACGTGCCGGTCATCCGCGGCAACGCCCGGGCCGCCCTCGACACCGGCGGCAAGGACGACGCCGCGGGACGCTGCATCGACGAGCTGATGGACGCCCTCGACCAGACCATCCCGGAGCCGCTCCGGCTGGTCGATCGGCCGTTCCTGATGTCGATCGAGCACGTCCTGTCGATCGAGGGCCAGGGCACCGTCGCCACCGGCAAGGTGGAGCGCGGCGTCCTCCGCGCCGGCGAGGAGGTCGAGATCCTCGGCCTCAGCCGCGAGGGTCGGCGCACGGTCGTCCGCAGCCTGGAGTCGTTCAAGCGCCAGGCGGACGAGGTCCGGGCGGGCGAGAACGTCGGCGTGCTGCTCCGCAACGTCAAGCGCGACGAGGTGGAGCGCGGCATGGTCCTGGCCAAGCCGGGCACCATCCGGACGCACACGAAGTTCGAGGCCCAGGTGCTGCTCCTGACGGCGGCGGAGGGCGGGCGGCACGCGCCGGTCTTTACCGGCTACCGGCCGCAGTTCTACTTCCGCACGACGGACGTCACCGGCGGGATCGCCCTGCCGGCCGAGGTCCAGATGGCCATGCCGGGCGACAACCTCGCCCTGACGGTGGCCCTGTTCGACGACCACCCGATCGCGATGGAGGAGGGCCTCCGCTTCGCCATCCGGGAGGGCGGCCGGACGATCGGCTCGGGCACGGTGACCCGCATCCTGGCATAGATGCGCCGGCCGCCGTACCCGGATACGTAGGGCCGTGGCGTGTCCCAGCGACCGCCACGGCCCATCCCGTCAACCGCCCTTCCCCCTACAATCCGTCACATCCGCACGGTCACGCACAGCTTAACCAAAGTGAACGCTTGCCGTTCCGCTGGCGCATCCGTTACTCTGGGAAGGGTTCCGGGTTATTTCCTGGGCTGGCTCGACGAAGTCCCACCCCGGCTCGCGGCTCCTCCGTAGGAAGTTCGAGGCGAACATGCAGCTTTTGCAGCGTTTGGTCCGTCGCGGCGTGCTCTCGCACACCGACGTCGGCAAGATCCTCGAGGCGCACGCCCTCGCCCCGCACCGGCCGATTCACGACCTCATCGTCGAGAAGGGCTTCGCCAAGGAGGAAGACGTCCTGCCCGCCCTCGCCGAGGAGTTCGGCATGGACGTCGTCGACCTCACCACCGTGAAGGTCGATCCCGAAGTCCTCAAGGCCATGCCGCTCAAGCTCGTCCACCGCAAGACGATCATGCCGCTCTCCCGACAGAACGGCGTCCTCATCGTCGCGACTGGCGATCCGTTCGACGTGTATTCGCTCGACGAGCTTCAGATGCTCACGGGCATGAGTGTCCACCCGGTGCTGGCCAGCCAGCGCGAGATCGCCCGGCTCATCAAGACGCACTTCGGCGTCGGCGGCGAGACGGTGTCCGCCCTGATCGACGAGCGGCCGGACCAGGAAGACCTCGAGCTGCTGGAGGGCCTGGAGGCCGACGACAGCGAGGCGGCGAAGATGGCCCAGGAGGCCAGCGTCGTCAAGCTCGTCAACGAGATCCTCATCGAGGCGGCCAACGAGCGGGCCAGCGACATTCACATCGAGCCGGAGGAGCACGGCCTGCGCATCCGGTACCGCATCGACGGCCTGCTCCAGACCCAGCCGACCCACGAGCAGATCAACCGCTTCCAGGCCGCGATCATCAGCCGCATCAAGATCATGTCGCGGCTGAACATCGCCGAGAAGCGACTGCCGCAGGACGGCCGGATCAAGATGCGCGTCCAGGGCCGCGAGATCGACGTCCGCGTGTCGATCATCCCGATGGTCCACGGCGAGGGCCTCGTCCTCCGGCTCCTCGACAAGGGCCGGATGGTGTTCGACCTCAAGGGCGTCGGCATGTGGCCGGACACCTACGACACGTTCAAGAAGTTGATCGACCGGCCGCACGGCATCGTCCTGGTGACCGGGCCGACCGGGTCGGGCAAGTCGACGACGCTCTACTCGGCCCTGAACGAGATCAAGGACGAGACGGTCAAGATCATCACCGTCGAGGACCCGGTCGAGTACCAGCAGCCGAACATCAGCCAGATCCAGGTCAACGCGAAGATCAACCTGACGTTCGCGGCCGCCCTGCGGAGCATCCTGCGTCACGACCCGGACATCATCCTCATCGGCGAAATGCGCGACCTGGAGACGGCCCACAGCGCGATCCAGTCGTCGCTGACGGGCCACCTCGTGTTCAGCACCCTGCACACGAACGACGCCCCCAGCGCCTACACGCGTATGATCGACATGGGCATCGAGCCGTTCCTGTGCGCCAGCACGGTCGAGGGCGTCATGGCCCAGCGGCTCGTGCGGACGATCTGCAAGGACTGCAAGGTCGAGTACACGCCGGACGAGCACGAGGTGCCGGCCGACTTCCCGCGCGGCGACGGCAAGCTGCGCGTCTTCAAGGGGGCCGGCTGTCGCGGCTGCCGCCAGACGGGCTACCGCGGCCGGACCGGCATCCACGAGCTGCTGCTGACGACCGACGCGGTCCGCGAGCTGTGCGTCAACCGGGCGAACGCCTCCGCCATCCGCCAGCAGGGCCTCAAGGAAGGCATGGTCACCCTGCGCCGCGACGGCTGGCGCAAGGTCCTCGCCGGGGTGACGACTATTGATGAGGTCGCCCGGACGACCGCGATGGATTCGCTCTGATCGGGGTCTTTCGTGGCGGCGGGCTTCCAGCCTGCCGATTCGGGGCTCGCCCCGGCAGGCAGGATGCCCGCCGCCACGAAAGAGCCGGCAGGGCGCGGGAACCAGAAGAAAATGCGGCGGGCCGCCGCCCCGCCCCGCGACCAAGCCAGTAGGGCCGGCCGTGCCGGCGAGCCAGGAGTCGACCATGCCGGAATACGCCTACGAAGCCCTCGCCACCACCGGCTCCCGGAGCCAGGGCAAGATCACCGCCAACAGCGAGCGCGAGGTGCTGGCCCAGCTCGACTCGAAGGGCCTCTACCCGCTCAAGATCGAACTGGTCAAGGCGAGCGGCCTGGCCCGGTGGACGTCCGGCGGCGGCTCGGTCGGCAAGTCGCAGATCGCGACGTTCTACAGCCAGTTGGCCGACCTGCTCCAGTCCGGCGTGCCGCTGTTGAAGAGCCTCGACATCCTGGAGCGGCAGAACCCGACCGGGACGCTCGGCCAGACGATCCGCGAGGTGCGCGGCAAGGTCGCCGACGGCGTCGGGCTCGCCCAGGCGATGACCCCCTACCCGCGCGTCTTCGACGAGCTGGCCGTCAGCATGATCCGCGCCGGCCAGGAGGGCGGCTTCCTCGAGGACGTCCTGCGCCGCATCGCCGACTTCACCGAGCACCAGGAGGAGCTGCGCGCCAAGGTGACCGGGGCGATGGCCTACCCGATCTTCCTCGCCGTCGTCGGCGCGGTCGTCCTGAACATCCTCGTCATCTTCTTCGTGCCGAAGTTCGAGCCGATCTTCAAGCGCCTGGAGGAGAAGGGCGAGTTGCCGACCATCACCGTCGGCCTGATCGGCTTCAGCCATTTCATGCAGAGTTACTGGTACGTCTTCGTCCTCGGCATCGTCGCCGGCATCTGGGCCCTGCGGCGTTACATGGGCACCGAGCACGGCCGGCGCGTCATCGACGCCTTGACGCTGAAGATCCCGATCGCCGGGAAGCTGGCCCTCAACCTGGCCATCGCCCGGTTCACGCGCATCCTCGGCACGATGCTCAAGAACGGCATCCCGATCCTGAACGCCCTGCGGATCGCCAAGGACTCGACCGGCAACCGCGTCCTCGCCGACGCGATCGAGCAGTCGGCGGAGAACATCAAGGCCGGCGAGAAGCTCGCCACGCCGCTGAAGGCGTGCAAGCTCATCCCCAACGACGTCGTCGAGATCATCGCCGTCGGCGAGGAGAGCAACAACCTGGAGAAGGTCCTGATCGACGTCGCCAACGCCCTGGAGCGGCGGTCGAACCGCCAGCTCGACATCTTCGTCCGGCTGCTCGAGCCGGTCATGCTGCTGGTGATGGCGCTGCTGACCCTCGTCGTCGTGATCGGCCTGCTGCTGCCGGTCTTCAAGATGTCGAGCACGATGGGTTGAGCAAACGAGTGTGTCTCATCGCCCTTTAATTGGTCGCGCGGGTAAACTATTCCGGCGAGGTCGCCGGGAGCGGAGAAGGAGAAAGTCCCATGGTCAGTCGTCAGGCCGCACGGCGCAGCGCGTTCACGCTGCTGGAGATCCTCATCGTCGTCGCCATCATCGTCGTGGTGGCCGGCATCGGCGGGTACTACCTGTTCGGCGCGCTGGAGAGCGGCAAGATCAAGGCCTCGCAGGCGCAGATGCAGATCGTCGAGCAGGCCCTGGAGGCGTACCGCCTCAACAACAGCGAGCCGCCGCAGAACCTCGAGGTGCTGCTCCTCGCCGACCCGGCGAACGGTAACTACCCGTACCTGAAGGAGCCGAAGCACATCCGCGACTCGTGGGGCAACGTCTTCAACTACGAGTACAACGACCCGGTCGTCGGCCCGATCCTCGGCTTCCGTTCGCCGAGCGGCCAGACGTTCACGAACAAGCAGGCGCTCAACGACCAGATGGGCCCGTGACCGGGAGGGGGCAGACCGTGCGGCGAGGCGCGTTTTCGCTGGTCGAGATGATCCTGGTGATGGCGCTGCTCGTCATCGTGGCCGCCATCACGATCCCGTACACGGAATCGATCTTCCGCGAGGGCAAGCCGCGCGCCGCCGCCGACGCCTTCCGGGCCGCCCTGCTCCGGGCCCGGACCGCCGCCATGGAACAGGGCCGGGCCTACCGCGTCGGCATCGTCCCCAACGACGGGGCCTTCCGCATCGCCCCCGACGACGACAGCTACTGGACCGGCTCCGGCACCGGCAGCTCCGTCGGCCAGGGGTCGATGCCGCCGGTCCGCGAGGCGTGGTACCTGCCGCACGACATCACCTTCGGCGGCGGGCCGGGCGACGTCCCGACGGTCGAGCCGGCCATGGCGGCGAAGCAGGCCCGGCCGGACCCCAACTCGATCGACGCCAGTCAGTTCGTCCCGTGGGTCGTCTTCTTCTCCGACGGGACGGCCGAGGCCGACCAGGAGATCACCTTCCGGACCGGCTCCGGCGGCGGGCCGGGCCTTGCCGTCACCCTGCGGGCGATGACCGGCGTGACGACCGTCCGCAAGCCGGCCGCGCAGGCCGCCCCGACCGTCTCCCCAGGAGCCAAAACGCCATGACGCGCCTCCGCCCGGTCCGACGCGGCCTGTCCATCCTGGAGGTGCTCATCGCCCTGATGATCCTCCTGCTGGCGATCGGGGCGATCAACCAGCTGATGACGATCTGCTCCGAGCAGGCGCTGACCATCCACCAGAGGAGCCAGGCCGCCCGCCTGGCTCAGTCGTTGCTGGCCGAGGTCGCCGCCGGCAGCCTGCCGATCCAGGGCACCGCCTCCGGCTCCGAGGTGCCAGACGACCCGGACTACACCTACACGATGACCAGCGAGTCGAACGTCCTCGCCGGGCTGTACACCGTGACGATCACCGTATCGCGCGAGATGTCCGACGGCCGCAAGGTCGAGTACACGCTCCGACAGATGATGCTCGACCCGGCCTTCGTCGGCAGCAACCAGGACCAGGCCGCCATCAACGGCGCGGCCGAGACGACGGGGACGACGACCGAATCGACCGGCACCGGCGGCACGACGACGCCGAGCACCGGCGGTACGACGACCCCGGGTACGACTACTCCCAGTGGGGGCACGGGCGGTGCCGCGGGCGGGGCCGCCGGCGGCGCGGGAATGACGGGGGGACGCTGACATGCGACGGACGCGACACGCCTACTCGCTGCTGGAGATCCTCCTGGCCCTGGCCCTGACCGTCCTGCTGCTGAGCGGCCTGTACGTCGCCGTCACCGTGCAGATGAACCTGGCACGGACCGGCCGCAACCTCGTCGAGCGGACGACGCTCGCCCGGGCGGTCTTCGCCCGCATGAACACCGACATCGCCGCCGCGACGACCCTGGTCGATCCGGGCCGCTACCGCCGCGACGTCGCCGCCGCCTCCGGCCAGGCCCTCGGCAGCGCCCCTGGCACGACGACGACCACGCCGGCCACGACGACGCCGAGCACGACGACCCCGTCCACGACGACCCCGTCCACGACGACGCCGACCACCGGCACCGGCGCGACGACCGGGACGACGACGCCAAGCACGACGACGCCGAGTACGACGACCACCCCGAGCACGACCACGACGACCGACCCGGCCGCGACGACCGAGACCGGCTCGACGACGAGCTTGACCGGGCCGGTCAAGCTGCCGATCGGCGTCGTCGGCGACAGCACGACCCTCAAGCTGATGACGACAAAGCTGCCGAGGGAGACGTGGCGGATCGCCTACCCGACCAGCCGCGACGGCGACGTCGAGATCGGCATCCGGCCCGAGGACGGGACGCAGCTGGTCAGCGACCTGCGCGTCGTCCAGTTCTGGCTCGCCACGGGGGACGGGACGACGCCGGCCGGCCTGGCCCGCTACGAGGCGAAGATCGCCACCCTGGACCAGGCGATCAACTTCACCCTGCCCGACCCGAGCGTCCACTCGCGCTTCCTGATCGCGCCGGAGGTGAAGGGCCTCACCTTCGAGTACTTCGACGGCTCGGCCTGGACGTCGAGCTGGGACAGCAACACGCCCGGCCTGGACGGCGTCACGCCGCAGGGGCCGCCGCGGGCGATCCGCATCACGCTCGAGATCGACTTCAGCGAGACGCTCGGCAACCCGGCCACCGACGAGGTCGTCCTCAAGACGTTCCGCCACGTCGTCGCGATCTCGACGGCGAACGGCGCGCCGACGATCGTCCCGGAGGAGCCGGGCACCGAGACGCCCGTGCCGACCGACCCGGGCGCCGGCGGCACCACCACCCCAACGACCGGGATGTGACCCATGACGATCCGTCGCCTCCCCTCCGACCGGCGTCGCGGCCTCGTGCTGATCGCGGTGCTGGTCGTCGTCGTCATGCTCAGCCTGGCGGCGTACCAGTACAGCGAGCTGATCACGGCCGAGTACGGCGCGATGGCGAGCTACACGCGGACGACCCAGACGCGCGCCTTCGCCGACAGCGGCGTCCACTACGGGGCGGCGATGCTCTCCGACCCGTTCAACGTCGTCGGCCAGCTCGGCGGCAACCCGTACGACAACCCCGGCGCGTTCCAGGACGTCCTCGTCCAGGACCCGCTCACCGAGGGCGGCCCGCGCGGCCTGTTCAGCATCATCACCCTGCCCCGGCCGGAGGAGTTGCAGCAGGGCGCGTCGCAGCAGTTCCGCTTCGGCGTCAGCGACGAGAACGCCAAGCTCAACCTCAACGCCCTGCTCCAGTACCAGCGCTCCGGCGAGCGCGGCCTGGCCATGCTGATGCAGCTGCCGAACATGACCGAGGACGTCGCCAACTCGATCCTCGACTGGCTCGACGCCGACGACACGATCCGGGCCGGCGGGGCCGAGAACGAGACGTACAGCGCGATGACGCCGCCGTACCGCTGCAAGAACGGCGCGCTGGACAGCCTCGAAGAGCTGCTCCTGGTCAAGGGCGTCACGCCATACCTGCTGTTCGGCAACGACCGCAACCGCAACGGCTACCTCGACCCGGACGAGGACACCGGCAACGGCATCGACCTCGGCTGGCAGGCGTACCTGACCGTCTTCAGCGTCGAGCGCAACGTCGACAACTACGGCGAGGCGCGCATCAACCTCATGGACCAGGACTACCTCGCCGTCCTCGGGGCCCTGGACGAGGCGTTCCCGGACAAGCTCGCCGTGCAGACGTTCGTCCTCGCCTACCGCCTCTACGGCGGGCAGGCCCCCGAGGAGGGGGCGGCCGCCCCGCCGGAGCCGACCGAGGACGACCTCAGCCTCGTCCAGCTCAAGGTGCTCGGCGACTGGGGCAAGCAGCGCCGCAGCCGGATGCGCTCGGCGTGGGACATGATCAACAAGAACGTCACCGTGACGATCACCGTCGGCCAGCAGACGAAAGAGATCATCCTGCCGAGCCCGTTCACCGACCCGGTCGTCGCCCGCGAACTGCTGCCGGTCCTGTTCGACCGGTTCACGACGCGCAAGAGCGCCGACCTGACGCCGCGCATCAACGTCGCGACCGCGTCGGTGGTCAACCTGGCGATGCTGCCGGACATCACGCCGGAGGAGGTGCAGCAGATCGTCGCCGCCCAGCCGGTCTACGGCGGCGGCAACACGACGGAGTCGGTCTTCTCGACGCCGACCTGGCTGTACACCGACGCCGGCCTGCCGGCGTCGAAACTGGCGCAGTGGGACCGCTACCTCACGTCGCGGAGCCAGGTGTACCGGTTCCAGGTGGTCGGCTATTTCGACCGGGCCGGCCCGATCAGCCGGGCCGAGGTGGTCATCGACGGCAACCTCGGCCGGCCGCGCGTCGTCTACTGGCGCGACCTGACCGAGCTCGGCCCGGGCTTCCCGCTCGGCGGGAACGTCCCGGTGGAGTGATTGCGGAGCCGAGCCGGAAGCGTCCGCGACGGAAGGAGAACGCCGTCGCGGACGCTTCCGGCTCGGACGGCGGTTGGTCGTAGGAGTTTTCGCACCCAGGCGGTTTGTTTCGGGGGTCATCGGTGTCGCGCTACCTGGCGTTGGATTGGGATCAGCAGCTCCTGCACGTCGTCTCCGGGACGGTCTCGGGGAAGAAGTGCACCGTGCAGAAGGCGGCCGTCTGGCAGGAGGAGAAATCCCCCAACCCGGCCGACGCCGACGAGCTCGGCGCGCTGCTCAAGGGCCGCCTCCGCGAGGCCGGCATCGCCCCGGCCCCGGTCCTGGCCGTCGTGCCGCGCGACGCGGTCATCCTCAAGGACCTGCGCATCCCGAACATCCCGGCCCACGAGGAGCCGGCGATCGTCCGCTTCCAGACGCTGAAGGAACTGACCCACCGCGAGGACGAGATCGTCCTGGACTACACCGTCCTGCACGGCTCCGCGACGGCGTCGATTGGGTCGGACCGCCGCGTCCTGGCGGTCGTCCTGCGCAAGGAGACGCTGGAGACGTACCAGCGCCTGTGCGCCGCGGCGGGGCTGAAGCTCGCCGGCGTGACGCCGCGGCCGTTCGGCCTCGCGGTCAACCTGCAGCGCGTCGCCGGGGCGATGAACGACACGATCACGGCGACCGGCGAGAACGCCGTCGCGATGGTGCTCATCGCCGGGAGGTGGGGCGAGTTCAGCGTCTTCCGCGGCGATGTGCCGGTCCTGACCCGGTCGATCAACGTCGGCGGCAACCTGGCGAGCGAGCTGCGCCGCAACCTGACCGTCTACGCCGGCCAGAGCCCGCAGCACCCGGTTCGGGCGGTCTACCTCTGCGGCGACGTGTCCGACGCGGCCCGCGAGGCCCTCGCCCAGGCGCTGCCGGACCTGCCGGTGCACACGATCGACCCGTTCGCCGGCGTCGGCGGCCAGGACGGCGTCCCGCCGCTGCAGCGGCCGGGCTTCACCGCCGCGGTCGGCGTCCTGTACGCCCGGGCGCGCAAGGCCGGCCTGCCGATCAACTTCCTCGAGCCGCGCCAGCCGAAGCCGCCGGCCGACCCGAACAAGCGCTGGGTCTGGGCCGCCGCGGCCGGCCTGCTGCTGCTGCTCGGCGGCGGGGCGGTCTACGGCTACCTCCAGCAGATGAGCCTCGGCCAGAAGAAGGTGGAACTCGACGACGAGCTGGCCAACCTCAACCTGCAGGTCGGCGCGGAAAAGGCGAAGGGAAGTAAGTTGCAGGCGCTGGACAACTGGGATAACCTGAACTGGTTGGTCGAGATCCACGAGCTGAACAAGAAGCTGCCCCAGGACGCCGTGGAAGCGATCCGCCTGACGAAGTTCGAGACGCTGCCGCTGGTCCGCACGGACACCGCCCGGCACGTGGCCGAGGTGACGCTGACCGGGACACTGCTCAACGACAAGGCCGGCCGCAAGGTGCTCGACGAGTTCATGGAGGCGATCCGGCGCGACCATCATTACAGCGTGGCGGCCCCGTCGTACAACGGGAACACCTTCACCCTCAAGGTGAAGATCGAGAAGCGTCCCCTGAAGGCCGCCTAACCACCCCAGGCAACCACGAGGACATCGGACATGACGACTCGCGAGAAAGTCATGAGTGTGCTCCTGGGCGGCTTCATCGTCGTCGCCGGCCTGGGGTTCCTCTACTACCTGTTCATCTACGGCCCGCTCGTCGAGATGCAGGGCACCGTCGATAATGCCACGAACGACATCCAGGCGAAGAAGCTCGAGCTGGCCAAGGAGCGGGCGAAGAACAAAGCCATCGTGGAGAATTCGCCCCGGCTCGGCCTGGCGTCCCTGATCAGCCTGCCGGAACTGGACCCGGCCCTGGCGAAGAAGGAGCCGCAGAAGCTGACGACGTTCCGGGAGGACCTGCACCGCGGCTACCACAAGTTCCTGGAGAACTCGTTCGTCAAGGCCGGCTTCGCCCACGACAAGGTGAAGATCCTCGCCAAGGCCCCGCCGAAGGTCGTCCTGCCCGCGGCGAAGGGGACCGGCGTCGGCCGACCGGGCCAGAAGGCTCTGCCCTACGTCGCGATGGAATACACCATCGACGCGACGGGCCCGCACGAGAAGATGCTCGCCGCCCTGCGCGAGATCCAGCAGGCCCCGGTCCTGCACGCGACCAAGTCGATCACGCTGGAGCGGCCGCTCCAGCCGAAGCCGAACATGGCCAAGACCGACCTCACCCTGAACCTCAAGATCGAGGTGCTCCAGCTCCAGGGGGCGGAGAAGGCCGACCCGAAGGCGTACGTCGACATCCCCAAGCGGATCGAGGAGCTGCGGAACAAGGTCAACAGCCTCGCCCTGCTGCCGTCGCAGTACGCCGACGCACAATCGCTCTTGAAAAATGATTGGTTCCTTGGTAAGCCCCCGCCTCCTCCGAGTTACCGGTCGGCCGAGCGCATTCAGGAAGCGCCCCTTCTCGTGCAGGGCGAGGGGCCGGCGACGTCGCCCAGCGCCCGCAAGGAGGAGCCGAAGGACGTCCTCGGCGTGGTGAAGCTGGTCCAGGTGAGCCACAACGGCCAGCGCTGGATCGCCTACTGCTACGACCAGGCGAAGGGGACCGAACAGACGTTGAACCTGGGGGGGCTGCGCGGGTTCGAGTTCAAGGACCGCTACGACAACCCCCTGCTCAAGGGCGAGGTGATCAACATCTCGACGACGGAGGGGATCTACTTCAAGACGCCGGACGGCAAGGTCTATCGCTGGGGGATCGGCGACGTCCTGCTCGAGGCGACGGCCCAGCCGCTGGAGGTCATCGCGGTCGATAAGAAGTCGATCCTGCTGAAGGGGCTGCCGGACGTGGTCGGCCTGGCGGTCATGTCGTACGGGGACGTCTGGTATCCGTACGCCCCGCGGCCGGCCGCCGCCTACGGGATGGGGGCCGGCCTGGCGACCCTGCCGACGCCGAAGCCGAGGGCCGGCGCGGCGACGACGAGCGCGACGAAGGACGAGACGGGCACCGCGAAGGAGGCGACGACGAGCACCAGGGACGGCCAGTGACGGAGAAAGAAATACGGGGTACCACGTTACCCGCGCCGCCGGGGGCTCCCGCATGGGAGATGGCGGAGGCGGACTAACGCCTGTATGGTCCTAAACGGGGGGTGAGGCGTTCCATGCCAAGGTTCCCAGTACGATCCGTGGCCCGCTGGGGGTTGGGCCTGGTGCTGGTCGGAGCGATCGGCTCGATCGCCTCGCCGGGCCTGGTCGCCCAGCCGGCCGTGCCGGCGACCGGCCAGCCCGGTGACGGCGTCAAGCAGCCGGTCTTCGACCCGGCCCCGAAGCTTCCCGACTCCAAGCACAAGTTCAGCATGGACTCGAAGAAGTGGGACAACGTCTTTTCCTGGCTGACGAAGGAGACGGGCCTGCCCGTCATCGCCAACTCGTACCCGGCCGGCAGCTTCTCCTTCCAGGGGCCGCCGGAGAAGGACTACACGCTGGGCGAGATCCTCGACATCCTCAACATCGCGATGTTGAGTAACCGCGAGTCGCAGAAGTACCTGCTGCTCACGGGCGAGAAGACGTTCATCCTCGCCGGCGCGGACGAGAAGATCGACCCGCAGCTGATCCGCGAGGTCCACCCGGTGATGCTGAAGGACTACGCCCGCACGACGGACCTGCTCCGCGTCACGCGGACGCTGAAGAACCTCGTCGCCGGCGACCTGGCGTTGGAACTCAAGCCGCTCCTGGGCCCGTTCGGCCGGATCGACATCCTGTCGCGGTCGAACCAGCTCATCATCACCGACACGAGCGGCAACCTGAAGCGCCTGATGCGCATCATCGACGAGACGGACGACGGGCCGGACAAGTCCGGCGGCGAGACGCACACGCACCAGTGCAAGTACGTCACGCCGCGCGAGGCGCAGCGGTCCCTGATCGAGAGCATGGGCGATCCGAAGGTGCTCTTCACGCCGGCGATCCTGAACGACCCGAAGCGGGCGACGACGCCCGGCCAGCGGCCGTTCAACTTCATCATCGACGACCCGAACAACACGATCCTGGTCATCGGCTCGGCCGACCGGATCAACCAGGCCAAGGACATCCTCAAGCGCGTCGATGCTCCGCAGAAGGAAGGCCAGGACGTCCTGCCGCGCGGGCCCGTCGAATTCAAGGAATACCAGATCAAGGCCGGCAACGCCGACCTGCTGTCGAAGTTCCTCAACGAGCACCCGGCGTTCAAGGGGAGCAACGTCGGCATCTCCGCCCCGAACGCGACGACGATCATGGTCTACGGCACGCCGGCCGAGCAACTGAAGATCAACAACCTGATCGGCGGCTGGCGCGAGAGCACCATAAAGACGGTCGTCTTTAACGTCGGCGGCCTGGAGGCGACGAAGATCGCCACCGTCCTCAAGAGCATGTACGGCGACTCGAAGACCGGCGCGCCGTTCATCGAGGGCGACGACGACCAGGGCGTCATCCTCATCCGCGGCACGTCGATCCAGACCACCGACGTCATCGAGACGCTGAAGGCCGTCACCGGCATCGGCGGCGACGCGGTCGGCGGGGCCGGCACGAGCACGACGCGCGTCTTCACGATCGACAAGGGCAGCGCGATGACGCTGGCCGAGGCGATGCAGAAGCTGATGATCGGCATGAAGCCGAACGCGGTCGAGATCGTCACGCCCGAGGGGACGATCATCAAGCAGGGCACCGGGCCGAAGCAGGGCGTGCCGAAGCCGATGGTGCCGCCGGTGCCGCCGGCCAGCGGGCCGGGGGCGCGCTACACGCCGGTCGAGAAGCCGGTCGTCTTCCCGGTGACGGAGAACACGCTCTTCCAGACGGCGGCCCAGCCGCCGGCTGAGGAGCAGCCCAAGCCGGTGCGCCTGACGGCGTTCGGCAACCGGCTCGTCGTCGTCAGCGACGACCCGGAGATGCTCCGCCTGGCGGCCAACCTGCACAAGCTCCTGACCAAGACGCCGGCCGGCGAGGGCGACTTCGAGATCATCCGCCTCAAGTACGCCATCGCGGCCGAGGCGGCCAAGGTCCTCGACGAGGCGTTCAACGGCCCGCCGCAACAGCAGCAGGGCCGCGGCGGCCCCGGCGGCGGCATGGGCGGCCCCGGCGGCGGTCGCGGCGAGGGCCGAGGCGGTCCGGGCGGCGGCGAGGGCGGCTTCAACCCGCTCGGCATGATGATGCAGTTCGCCGGCGTCGGCGCGCAGGCCCCGACCGGGGCGCGCGAGAACCGCATCCGCGTCGTCGCCGACACGGCGACGAACTCGCTGCTCGTGCGGGCCAACCCGCTCGACCTGCTGACGATCAAGCGCCTGCTCGAGAAGGCGATCGACACCGGCGAGACCGACTCGAAGGCGATCGCCCGGACGTTCTACATCCAGCTCGAGAACGCCGTCGCGTCGGAGATCCTGCCGACCCTCCGCGAGGTGTTCAAGGAGCAGATCAACCCGTCCCAGAACAACAACGTCAACCGCGGCGCGGTCGTCTCGCCGTTCATGATCGGCTCGACGCGCGGCATGACCGAGAGCGGCCAGTTCAAGAACATCAGCCTGACCGTCAGCAGCGACGACAAGTCGAACATGGTCGTTGTCAACTGCACCGAGCTGCTCTACCGCGAGGTCGAGGCCCTGTGCAAGACGCTCGACGAGGCGGCCCTGGGCCGCTTCCGCCTGACGGCGGACAGCATCAAGGCCCTGCGGAAGGAAGGCGTCCCGACCGGGACGCTGCAGAAGCTCGTCCCGCTGCTGGAGATGAACGAGGAGACGTTCAACTACCTCAAGCGGAAGGGCGTGCCGGAGCGCGTCCTGACGAAGCTCGCCGGCCAGGTCGAGATGAAGGATCCGGCGACGTTCGACACGCAGCGCGACTTCCTGATGACGCTGGAGACGCTGCTCGACCGCGACGAGTTCAAGACGAACCGCCAGCTGTTCATCGACGAGGGCCAGCTGGTCGATTCGTCCGTGACGGTGCGGATCATCCCGATCCAGGGCATCGACCCGCGGCTGGTGCAGCAGGCCGTCTCCGCCGTCCAGGGGCAGACAATCACGCCGCTGAACCAGGGCCGGGGCGGCTTCGGCCAGGGCACCGGCGGCTTCGGCCAGCAGGGCGGCCGCGGCACCGGCGGCTTCGGCGGCCAGCAGGGCGGCGGCTTCGGCCAAGGCGGCTTCGGCCAGGGCGGCGGTTTCGGCCAGGGCGGCTTCGGCCAGGGCGGCTTCGGCCAAGGAGGGTTCGCGCCCGGAGGAGGCGGCATGGGTAGACCCACCGGAGGCGGAACCGGCGGGTTCGGTGGCGGTCGCGGCGGGCGGACCTCCGCCCTGCCGACAGGAGACCCCAATTTTTTCGCCCAAGCGGTCAAGGATGACCACCTGACGGGCTTCGTCGATCCGCGGTTCGGGACGCCTCGCACGGTCTCGGACACGCAGCCGGTGCAGTACATCCCGCCGCAGCCGGTCGCCTTCCAGGCGCAGCCGGCTCCGGCCCAGCCGATGCCCGGGCAGCCCCTGCCCGGGCTCGGGGGGCAGCCGATGCCGCAGCCCCAGCCGCCGCCGGTCCAGCCGATGCCGCGCTCGGTGATCGACCTCACCCAGCCGGAACTGCCGCCCCTGCCGGGCGACCTGGACCGCGGCAACCCGCCGCCGCCGCGCGGCCCGGTGACGATCCAGTCCCTCCCCGAGCTCGGCATCCTCGTCGTCCGCGGCCGGCCGGCCGACGTCAAGGCGGTCCTCGACCTGATCGAGGTCATCCGCCAGCAGGGCCAGGTCGGCAACATCGAGTTGGAGATCGTCCCGCTCGTCCAGGCCGACGCGACGAGCGTCACGACGATCCTCAACCAGGTCTTCTCGCGCATCCGGGTCGACCCGAGCGGCAACGCGCTCAACCAGCAGCAGGGCGGCTTCGGCCAGCAGGGCGGCTTCGGCGGCCAGCAGCCGGGCGGCTTCGGCCAGCAGCCCGGGGCGGGGGCGACCGGCTCGGTCCTGCTCATCCCGCTGCCGCGCTTCAACGCGATCATCGTCGGGGCCCCGAAGGCCCGCATGGAGTACGTCAAGGGCGAGATCCGCAAGCTCGACAAGCCGACGCAGGAGGCGGGCCAGCCGCACGCCTTCCCGCTGAAGAAGGCGTCGGCCCAGCGCGTGGCCCAGCTCATCCAGAGCTTCTACGCGACGCGCTACGCAAGCGAGCAGGCGGCGGGCGCGGCCGGCGGGGCCGCCGGCGGCGCGCCGGGCGGGGCCGGCGGGGCGGGCACCGGCCTACAGCCGGGCGTCGTCGCCCAGGCGTCGCCGAACAACCAGGTACGCGTCACGTTCGAGCCGTCGACGAACACGGTCTTCGTCCAGGCGGCCCCGGCCGACCTGGCCGAGATCGCCGACCTGATCAAGTGGGTCGATTCGGCGATCCCGGTCTCGGTAAACGACATCCGCGTCGTCCAGTTGAACGCCTCGGTCGCCAACGACATGGCCCAGCTGCTGATCCGGGCCATCTCCGACGCGGTCCAGGGCGGCCAGGTCTTCGGCGGGCAGTTCGGCCAGGCCGGCGGCCAGCAGGGAGGCCTGCAAGGCGGCTTGCAGGGCGGCCAGCAGGGCGGCTTCGGGGGCCAGCAGCAGGGCCAGGTGTTCACCGGCGTCAACGGCGTCGCGACCAAGGCGGTGTCGCTGCGGTTCCAGTCGCTCGGCCGGCCGCGCAACGGCCAGCCCGGCCAGCCGCAGCAGCAGCCCGGCCAGCCGCAGCAGCAGCCCGGCCAGCCGGATGAGGCCGTCGCCGGCATCCTGGAGGATGTCCACATCCTCCCGGACCCGCGCACGAACCGGCTCATCATCAGCGCCCCTGAGAAGACGATGCAGCTGCTGCTGAAGCTGATCGAAGAACTGGACCTGCCGCCGAACTTCCGGGCCGAGGTGAAGGTGTTCAGCCTCAAGCGGGCCGACGCCACCCAGGCGGCGACCCTGCTGCAGAACCTGTTCCTCGGCCGGGCCGCCGGCGCGACGGGCCAGCAGGCGGGCGGCTTCGGCCAGGCCGGCCAGGCGGGTCAGACGACCCGGCCGATCCTGCCGGCGATCGGCGGCGACCTCGTCCCCGGGGCGGCGATCATCGACGTCCGCTTCGCCGTGGACGTCCGCACCAACAGCATCCTCACCGCCGGCAGCACCAACGACATGATCGTCATCGAGGCGATCCTCAACCGGCTGGAGGACTCGACCAACATCCAGGAGCGCCGCAACGAGGTCTACACCCTCCGTAACAGCGTCGCCGTCGATGTGGGCAACGCGCTGACGACGTTCTTCACGAACAACCTGACGGTCCTCAACACGGCGCAGCAGCAGAACCCGTTCACGACGCTGGAGCGGCAGGTCGTCATCGTCGCCGAGCCGATCACGAACAAGCTGCTCATCAGCGCCACGCCGAGCTACTTCCTCGAGGTGATGCGCATCATCGGCGAGCTGGACGCCGAGCCGCCGCAGGTCGTCGTCCAGGTGCTGATCGCCTCGGTCGGCCTGCTCGGCCAGGAGGAGTTCGGCGTCGAGCTGGCTCTCCAGACGCCGGTCCTGTTCCGCCGCGGCGTCGGCTTCAGCGCGGCGGGGACGGTGTCGAATAACACGACGCAGGCGTTCCCGGGCTTCCAGTTCGGCGACCCGACGACCGGCCTGCCGCTGGGCGTCGTCTCGCCGGGGAGCGTCGGCTTCCAGGGCATCAACGGCCTCGGCGTCGGCCGGACGTCGTCGACCGGCGGCCCGGGCGGGTTCGTCTTCGCCGCGTCGAGCGACGCGTTCAGCCTGCTCGTGCGGGCACTCAAGACCCAGGGTCGGCTCGACATCCTGAGCCGGCCGCAGGTCATGACGCTCGACAACCAGTCGGCGCGCGTCTTCGTCGGGCAGAACTTCCCGCTCGTGCAGGGCGTCACCCTGACCGCGACGGGCTTCGCCCAGCCGAGCGTGACCTACACGCCGGTCGGCGTCGAGTTGCTCGTCACGCCGAAGATCCAGCCGGACGGCCGGGTCCTGATGCGCGTCACGCCGGGCGTGTCGTCGATCGCCCAGACGAACGTCTCCCTCGGCGGCGGCATCACCGCCCAGGCGGTCAACCAGCAGGTCGTCGATACGACCGTGGTGGCGGCCGACGGCGAGACGGTCGCGATCGGCGGCCTGATCACCGAGGGCGACACGAAGGCCGAGACGAAGGTGCCGTGGCTGGGCGACCTGCCCTACGTCGGGGCGGCGTTCCGCTACCGGACGCAGAACAAGACGAAGCAGGAGCTGCTCGTCATCCTGACGCCGTACGTCGTCCGGACGGTCGAGGACCGGCTGCGGATCCTCAACCAGGAAGCGTCGCGGATGGACTGGATGGTCGGCAACGTCGCCAAGCTGTGGGACCACGGGCACGACCCGATCCTGAACCCGGCCCGGCGCGTCACCGACGTGGACGGCTGCCTGCCGGGCCAGCAGGCCCCGGCGCTGCCGGTCCTGCCGACGCCGACCGCGCCCGACCACACGATCAACCCGATCCTTGGGGCGGAGAACGGCGGCCAGCAGCAGCAGGGGCAGCTGCCGAACCCGAGCACGCTGCTCGTGCCGGGGCAGGGTCAGGGTCAGGGCCAGCCGGCCCCGGCCCAGCCGCAGCCGATGCAGGGCCAGCCGCTGCCGCCGGCCCCGCAGCAGCCGATGTCGCAGGCCCAGCCGGCGGCCCCGGCGACGGCCCAGGCCCGGCCCGTCGCGCAGCAGCTGCTCGCCCCGGCCCAGCCGGCCGGGCCGCAGCCGACGCCGACGACGCACACGGCGAACATGCCGGTGCGGCAGACGGCCCCGCCGCCCCTGGCGGGCTCGACGGTGGGCACGACGCCCGCCGCGACGCCGGCGGTGTCGAACATCCCGGCGACGCCGGCCACGAACGGAAAGGAGTCCGAAGCATGGCGACCGTCAACGCAGCGTCGCTGACCGGTCGGCGGGGTGGCTGGCTGGCCGGGTTCGTCCTGGCCGGCCTGGCCCTGGCCTCCGGCTGCGTCACGCTCGACAAGAAGGCCGGCGGCACCAAGCACTCGGTCGTGGCCGAGAAGCCGACCGGGCCGAAGGTCACCCGGCTGGTGATGGCCTGGGAGCCGAAGATCCTCAAGGCCCCGGACCCGCTCCGCAACGGGTCGATGTACCCCGCCCTCGGCGGGCGCATGTACCTGTTCGACGAGGCGATCAAGGACCCGCTCGTCTGCGACGGGACGCTCCACGTCGAGCTGTACGACGTGAGCCCGCGCGGCCGGGCCCCGGTCGAGCCGAAGCTGCTGGAGACGTGGGACATCACGGCCGACACGCTGCAGAAGTTCCACAAGAAGGACCTCTTCGGCGACGGCTACACGATCGTCCTGCCGTGGGTCGAGTACCGCGAGACGATCACGAAGGTCGTGCTGAAGTCGCGGTTCACCCCGGCGGCGGGGCCGGCCCCGCTGTTCAGCGATCCGGCGACGATCAACCTCGGCAACCCGCTCCTGGGGTTGATGAACCAGCCCGGGCACGGGCCGATCGGGCAGAACATCGAGCAGGTGAAGGGGCCGCCGCGGCGGTGACCGTCCTTGCGACAGCGGCCAGGCCCGGAGGGGTGTCATAGAACACCCGTCCGGGCCTGGTTCGTTTCGCCACCCCCTTGAGGCCTGCCATGTCGAACGAACCCCGCCTCCGCGACGACGCTCGGGCGATCTGGGACGCCGCGGTTGCCGCCGTCGAGCCGGGCCGCCTCGTCCGGGCCGCATTACCCGAGTTCGACCTCGCCGGGCCGATCCTCGTCGTCGGCGGCGGCAAGGCCGGCACGGCGATGGCCGTTGCCGTCGAAGACGCTCTGGCCGACCGGCTCGACCACGTCTCCGGCTGGGTGAACGTCCCGGCCGGCACGGAGCGGCGGCTGGCCCGGATCGTCACCCACCCGGCCCGGCCTGCCGGCAGCAACCACCCCGCAGCCGAGGGCGTCGCCGGCGTCGCCGAGATGCTCGCCCGGATCGACGCCGCCGGGCCGGGCGACGCTGTCCTGTGCCTGCTCTCCGGCGGCGGCTCGGCCCTGCTGCCCTGCCCCGCCGACGGCGTCACCCTCGACGACAAGCAGCGCGCCAACCGCGTCCTGCACGCCTGCGGCGCGACGATCGCCGAGCTGAACTGCGTCCGCAAGCACCTATCGGGGTTCAAGGGCGGCCGGCTCGCCCAGCGCGTCGCGGCGCGCGGGGCGCGCCTGGTGAGCCTGATCCTGTCCGACGTCGTCGGCGACCCGCTCGACGTGATCGCGTCCGGGCCGACCGCCGCCGACCCGACGACGTTCGCCGACGCCCTCGCCGTCCTCGACCGGTACGGCGTCCGGGCCGACGTGCCGGCGGCGGTGGTCGCCCACCTGGAGCGCGGCCGGGCCGGCGACATCCCGGAGACGCTGAAGGCCGACCTGCCGTCCGTGACGAACCGCGTGATCGGCAGCAACCGCGTCGCGCTCGCCGCCGCCGCGGCCGAGGCGGTCCGGCGCGGCTACCACCTGTTCGACCTCGGCGCGTTCCTCGAAGGCGAGACGGCCCCGCTCGCCGTCGCCCATGCCGGCCTGGTGCGCAGCGTCCGCCGCGACGGCGTGCCGGTGCGACCCCCGGCGTGCATCCTGTCCGGTGGCGAGACGACGGTGACCCTGTCGCCCGACGCCGGCAAGGGTGGCCGGAACCAGGAGTTCGTTCTGACGGCGCTGGTCCACCTCGGCGCGGAAGGGATGCGCGACGTGTGCGTCCTGTCCGGCGGCACCGACGGCGAGGACGGCCCGACCGACGCCGCCGGGGCGGTCGCCTCTGCGGCGACGTGCCGCGTCGCCGGGGCGGCCGACCACCTCCGCCGGCACGACGCCTACCCGTTCTTCGCCGGGGCGGGCGACCTGCTACTGACCGGGCCGACCGGGACGAACGTCGCCGATGTGCGGGTCGTCCTGGTCCGCTGACGACGGCCGGTCACGCCGATTGTAGGAACTTCCCGGCGCAAGCCGGCCGCGTTGCAATCTCTACAAGCCGGCCGCCGCGAGACGAGTGGCCGTAACTCAAGCCAGGGTAGATACCTGCGGCTCGCTGACGGCCCGCTGTCGCCTCTGGCACACCATCTGCATGCAGGATGGAAGCTGCCAGTGAGTTGACACCGCTGCACGACGGGGCTGGGACGAAAGAGGCTCGACACGACCCGGACGCCGAACGGAACGCGGCCCCGGGTCGTGTCACGCGCGGGTGTATCGTTTCGCTTACACCGGGAACCCGGGGGCTAACGGCCGACAACGCCGTCCGCGACGGCGACGTCGCCCGACCTCGTGAAAATAGGCGGTTTCAGAGGTTCAGCGGCGTCTTCGGCCTGCCGAAAGGAATCGGCATGGCCTTTGCAATGGAGGCAGGGCAGGAAATGGCTTCGGCACGACGCCCCGAGGGAGACGGTGTCATGGACTTTCGCTGGGTCGCCACCATCGCTCTGTGGACGCTGTTGATCGGGCCGGTGATCGGCCCGCCGGCCGGCCATCGGGCCGCGACGGCGGAGCGGGCTCCCGCCAAGGTCGCCCCGGCGAAGCCGGCCAAGGCGGTGCGCTGAGCTACAGCTGGGCCTCCGGCAGCTGCTGGCCGGCCGCCCGGGCCATCGCCGCCTGGACGGCCGTCGCCAACTCGCGGTACGCCGCCGCGACGACCGAGTCCGGATGCTTCTGGACGATCGGCTCGCCCTGGTCGCCGCACCGGGCGACGCGCGGGTCGATCGGGATCTCCCCAAGACACGGCACGCCCGCTTCCTGGGCCAGCTTCCGGCCGCCGCCGTGGCCGAACAGGTCGAGCCGTTCCCCCTTCTCCGTCGTGTAGTAGCTCATGTTCTCGACGATGCCGAGCACCGGCACCCGGACCTGCTTGAACATCTCCAGCCCCTTCCGGGCGTCGATCAGGCTGACGTCCTGCGGCAGGGTGACGATCAGCGCCCCGGTCAGCGGGGCGTTCTGCGTCAGGGTCAGCTGGGCGTCACCGGTGCCGGGCGGTAGGTCGATGACGAGGCAGTCGAGCGTGCCCCAGTCGATGTCGGTCAGGAACTGCGTCAGGGCGCGGTGGACCATCGGCCCGCGCCAGACGACGGCCTGCGTCGGCGGGACGATGAAGCCCATCGACATCAACTTCACGCCGTACTTGACAACCGGCAACGGCGTCGTGTGCTGATCGACCGGGCTCGGGACGCCCATCATGAGCGGGACGCTCGGGCCGTAGATGTCGGCGTCGAGCAGGCCGACGGCCGAGCCGGTCTGGCTCAGGGCCAGGGCGAGGTTGGTCGCGACGGTCGATTTGCCGACGCCGCCCTTGCCGCTGGCGACGGCGAGGACGTACTTGATCCCCGGCAGGGAGATCTTTTGCGGGACGCCGCCGTGCGGTTGCATCATCGACTCCTGTGGCTCACGCCGGCGGGATGCACTCCGGCCGTAGGCCGAGCTCGCGGAGGAACTCGACCGTGTAGATGCCGGTGTCGTGGCCGTCGCTCCAGACGATCTTGTAGGCGTAGAGGCCGACGCGCGGCATGGCGACCGCCTCGAGCGGCAGCATCTCGTTGGGTTGCAGGATGCGGAACGGGTCGGGCGGGGCCTGCCGCCGTTCGCGGCACGTCGCGCAGGGGCAGTTCTCGCGCAGGAACGCCCACGGGTAGAGGCAGACGAGGCCGTCGCTCCACTCGATGCGCAGCTTGCCGCCGTCGCGGCGGACCGCGACCGGCAGGACCGCCGACGACCTGGTGGGTTGCGTGCTCGACATCGCCGTCCCCTCCCTCCAAGGGCATTATAGGGACGGAATCCCATATAGCCCCGGGCAAGCCCGGGGTTCTTCGCAGCCAAGACCCCCGGCAAGCCGGGGGCTATGTGGGGTCAATTCACACTCGGCTTCGGGATACTCGACGGCAGGAGGCGTTGCCACAGCTCGGCGACCGGGACGTGGAAGAGGCGTTCGCCGCTGGCCGGCACGACGGCCCACGCCCCCTGGGCGATCTCGCGTTCGAGCTGGTCCGGCCCCCAGCCGGAGTAGCCGGTGAAGACGCGGAAGTCCGGGTACTCGTCGGCGTTCTCCTTCAGCCGGGCCATGATCGCCTCGTCGCCGAGGTAGACGCCGGCGGCGACCTTGCCGACCGGGTTGCCGGCCTCGTCGAACCAGTCGGCGTAGCCGTGCAGCAGGAACATGCCCGGCATCTCGCACGGCCCGCCGAGGTAGATCGGGACGTGGAACCCCTCGACCTCGATCCGCCGGTTGACGATCAGCCCGAACGCCCCCTCGGCGTTGTGTTGCAGGATGAGGACGACCGACTGGACGAAGTTCGGGTCGTCCAGGACCGGCCGCGCGACCAGGAATGAACCGGCCAGGGTTGTCATGATCGGCCCTCCCACTGCCGTTACTGTACCAGCCCGGCCGGGGAACGCGAGAGGGAACCGGCGCGGGCCGGTCACAGCACCGTCAGCGACCGGACGAACGCCGCCTCGGCCTGGACCTCGTCCTCGCTCAGGCCGCTCGTGCGCCGGATCGTCGTCCGGGCCATCTTGCCGCTGGTGACGTCCTTCGCCTCGACGTCGATCAGGCCGTTGCTCGCCACGGCGCAGCGCACCTGGATCGGCGACCGCTGCGGCAGGCCCGGCGGCAGGCCCTCGACCCAGCACTCGCCGATGCTGATGCACGCCTCGGCCTGCGGCGCGTCGCCTTGCAGCACCTTGACCAGGACGCGCGTCTGGTTCTCCGCCACGGTGTGGAACGTCCGCGTCGCCTCGGTCGGCAGCTGGGTGTTCTTCGGGATGAGGACGTTGTTGACGCGATCGCCGGCCTTCGTCTTGATCTCGATGCCGAGGCTGTGGGCCAGGACGTGGACCTCGACGACGTCGCCGAGCGCCTCGCGGGCGGCGGCCTGCAACTCCGCCGCGGCGACGATGCCGGCGTGGATCGCCGCCCCGCGGGCGACCACCTCGCTGACGGCCAGCGTCCGGTCCGGCGTCGAGCCGGTCAGCTCGCGGAGCATCTGGGCCGTCATCGGCATGTGCGACGACCCGCCGACCATGAGCACCCGATCGACCTGCGGCCAGGTCAGGCCGGCCCCGGCCAGGGCGCGCTGCGTCACGAGGCGCGTCCGGATGAGCAGGTCGCGCGTCAGCGTCTCGAAGTCGGCCCGGGTGAGCGTCGTCGTTAGGACGTGGCCGGCGTGGGTGCAGGTCAGGCCGGCCTGCGGCAGCTTGCTCAGGGTGCGCTTCGCCCGCTCGGCGACGGCGTGCAGGTTCGCCAGCGCGACCGGGTCGGCGCGTGGGTCGCTGCCGTACCGGGCGATGAACTCCTCGGCGACGTGATCGACGATGCGGTCGTCCCAGTCCTTGCCGCCGAGGCGGACGTCGCCCTCGATGGCGAGGGTCTGGAAGCGCTTCCGGCCGAGGCGGACGAGCGTCGCGTCGAACGTGCCGCCGCCGAGGTCGTAGACGAGGACGGTCTTCGACTCGCCCGGCTTGAGCTGGTCGGGGCGGAGATCCGTCTCGCCGTGGGTCGGCGTGTGGGCGTACGCCAGGGCGGCGGCGGTCGGCTCGTCGAGGACGTCGAGCACCTCGACGCCGGCGATCCGGCCGGCGTCCTGGGTGGCCTTGCGGCGCGTCTCGTCGAAGTACGCCGGGACCGTGATGACCGCCCGGCCGATCCTGCCGATGCGCAACTCGGCGTCCTGCAACAGCCGCCGCAGGAGGATCGCCGAGAGCGTCTCCGGCCGGAAGTTGCGCCCGGCGACCGGCCGGCCGTAGTCGGCGAAGCCGATGCGGCGTTTGATGAGCGTCGCGACGCGGTCCGGCTGGTCGAGCGACACGTCGAGGGCGGCCTGGCCGACGACGGCCGAGCCGTCGTCGAGCAGGAGGACGGCGCTCGGCGTGAGCAGGTCGCCGTCGCGGTTGGGGATGGTGACCGCCTGGCCGCGGTCGTCCAGGGTGGCGATCGCGGAGTAGGTCGTTCCCAGGTCGATGCCGACCAGGTTGCCCGGGGGCGCGGCCATGGCGGGGTCCTCGGCGCGGGGTGTCGCGAACCATTGTACCGCGCGGCGGCTTGGCCTTGCCCTCCTTGCCGGGATTTGCGAAACTCCCCCGGCCCACGGACGGGCCGTCGCGGGAGGGAGCCATGTTTCGCTGGCAGCGCGCGCCGCTGGACCGGATCGACGCCGAACGGGTCGCCATCATCAAGCCGAGCGCCCTGGGCGACATCGTCCACGCCCTGCCGGTCCTCTCCGCCGTCCGGACGCGCTTCCCGAAGGCCCACGTCACCTGGGTCGTCAACCGCACCTACGAGCCGCTCCTGGCCGGCCACGCCGACCTCGACGCGACGCTGCCGTTCGACCGGGCCGGCCTGAAGCGCGGCGTCGGGTCGCTCTTCACCACGCTGTCCGGCTTTCTGCGGGCCCTGCGCCGGGGGCGTTTCGACCTCGTCATCGACCTCCAGGGCCTGTTCCGCAGCGCGATGATGGTCTGGGCGACGTTCTCGCCTCGCCGGGTCGGCCTGGCGACCGCCCGCGAGGGGTCGCGCTGGTTCTACACCGACGTCGTCCCGGTCCCGGACGCGAAGGCGATCCACGCCGTGGACCGCTACTGGAAGGTCGCCGAGGCCCTCGGCGTCGGCGACGTTCCGAAGCGGTTCACGCTGCCGCGCTCCGAGACGGCGGAGGCGTGGGCGGAGGCGACCCTGCGCGAGTGGCCCCGGCCGTGGGTCGCCGTCGCGCCCGGGGCGCGCTGGCAGACGAAGCGCTGGCTGCCGGCCCACTTCCAGACGACGACCCAGCTGTTGCAGCAGCGCTACGGCGGGACGGTCGTCTTCGTCGGCGGGCCGGAGGAGAACCCGGTCGCCGCCCAGGTCGCCAGCGGGCTGCGTGGCCCGACGCTCAACCTCGCCGGCACGACGACCATCCCCGGCCTCGTCTCGATCCTCGCCCGGGTCGATCTCCTGATCGGCAATGACACCGGCCCCCTCCACGTCGCGGCGGCGCTGGGCCGGCCGGTCGCCGCGCCGTATACTTGCACCCAGGTCCGCCTCACCGGGCCCTACGGGGCCTTCGGCGGGGCGGTCCAGACGAACGTCTGGTGTGCCGGCAGCCTGCACAAGAAATGCTCGCGCATGGAGTGCATGGCCGAGCTGCTCCCCGAGCGCCTCTGGCCGGCGGTCGAGGAGGCCCTTTCCCGATGGCAGCTGCAACGCCCCGCCTGATCCTCGCCAGCGCGTCGCCGGCCCGCCGCGAGCTGCTCGGCCGCCTCGGCCTCCCCTTCACCGTCCAGCCGGCCGACATCGACGAGCCGACGACCGGCTTCGCCGACCCGCGAACGTTCGTCCAGACCGTCGCCTGGCTCAAGGCGGCAAAGGTCGCTTCCGAGGTGGCCGACGGCGTCGTCCTCGCCGCGGACACGATCGGCTGGCTCGACGGCGAGCCGATCCTCAAGCCGTCCGACGAGGCCGACGCGCGGCGCATCCTCCGCAAGCAGGGCGGCCGCCTCCATCAGCTCTGGACCGGCGTCGTCCTGTGGCGCAGGCCGGACGACGTCCAGCTCGCCTGGCAGGAACGCAGCGACGTCGAGTTCAAGGCCCTGACCGAGGAAGAGCTGTCGATCTACCTGGCGACGCGCGCGTGGCGCGGCAGCTCCGGGGCGTACAACATCGACGAGGCCGGGGACCCGTACGTCCGGGTCGTGGCCGGCAGCGTGACGAACGTGATCGGCCTGCCGCTGGAGTCGCTGCGGCGGATGCTGCTGCTGCTCGACGCGGCTCAGTGGAGCCAGGCGAGGTAGGCGTAGCAATACGCCGTGTACGCCCGCTGGCACGTCTGCTGCTTGAACCCGAACGGGTCGAAGGGGGACGTCGCGCAGGCATAGTAGGCGTTGACGTAGCCGCAATAGGCGTAGTTGTAGGCGTAGGCCCGGTAGGTCGAGTAGCCGACCGCGGAGTAGTAGGCGCATTGCTGCATGTAGTAGAGGTTCGTGTAGGCGAGCTGCGAGTACGAGTTGTAGCCGCCGCTGGCGCAGGCGTAGTACGAGTAGGAATAGGCCGTCGTCGCGCAGGAGTAGCAGGTGGCGGCGTAGTTGCCTTCGGCGGGGGTCTTGCCGCCGAGCAGCAGGCAGACCGCGAAGAGGCCGGCGATACAGAAATTGCGCAGCATGGGGAGACTCCGAAACCTGGGAACGAGACACAGGGTCGGGGTTGGGGATTTAGGGGACGTGGGGATTTTAGCGAAGAAATGAATTTTTGGCGAGACAATAATCCAAATGCGACCGGGCCGAGACGAACGTCTCGGCCCGGTCGCGTTTCGTGGGTCACTTCTTGCCGGGCTGGGAATCCTTGGCGTAGATCTCGACCTTCTCCGGCAGGCCCTGGGCGTTCAGGCGGATGATCGGCGGCGGCGGCGGCAAGGGCAGGCCGTCTTTCGGTAGCGGCGGGAGGTAGCTCGGATCGGGCGGCGGTGGCGCGGGGCCGAGGCCCTTGGCTTGCAGCTCGCGGATCAGCTGGGCCGGCGGCGGCGGCGCGGCGAGCGGCTTGCCGGTCCTCGGGTCCGTCGGCAGGTGCACCGGAGGCGGCTGCCGCGTCGAGAAGCCGTTGATCGTCTCCGGGATAGCCGCCCGTCCGGGGGAGAGCCACCACCAGAGCAGGCCGGCCAGCAGCAGGACGCCGAGGCCGGCCAGCAGGGTTCGGTCACGTCGCGACATCGGATCGACCTCGAAGGCGACCGCACCGGGGCGGAGTGAAGGTCACGGCGGCCCCCAGTAGGTGTAGGCGTAGTTCGCGTACAGGTAGCCGAGGTTGCCGTAGTAGTAGCCGTAGTAGTCGTAGGAGTCGTTGTAGAAGTAGTAGTAGTGGTAGTAGGCGTAGAGCTGGCCCCAGTAGGCGTAGTACTGGGAGTAGTACCAGTAGTTGTAGGACGTCGTCCCGAAGGACTGGTCGCCGTACAGGGCGTAGAGGTAGCCGTAATAGAGGTAGTACTGGCCGTAGTACTGGTAACTGTAGGGGTCGGTCCCGGCGTAGTACTCGTAGAAGTAGCCGTAGTAGAGGTAGTTGATCGCGGTGCTGTCGTAGATGCTGTTCGCCTGGGCCGGCTCTTGGCCGCCCAGGACCAGGCACAGGGCCAGGACCAGCAGGATCAGCGCATTGCGGAGCATGGATACTCCCCGAACTCGGTGGTGGGTGACGCAGCGGCTCGCCGCGGTGGGGGACTGCACGTGAGTCGTTTGAGCCGCTACGATTAGCAATTAGATCGCGCCGCAGGGGCCGAAGTCAATCGGGTTCTTCGGTTTTACCAGGGCCATCCAGACTTCCTAAACAGCCCGCTGCTCTTGGGTTGAGGTCGCCGTCGGTTGTCCGCAGCCGTACGATAACACGACGGCACAGGACCACCGGCAGGCGAGGAGCAACCCGGACGATGAGCGGCAACGTGGCGCGGCTGGCCCTGGAAGACGGCACGGTCTTCACGGGGCGGTCGTTCGGGGCGGACGGCGAGTCCGTCGGCGAGGTCGTCTTCAACACGAGCATGCTCGGGTATCAGGAGGTCCTCACCGACCCGTCCTACCGCGGCCAGATCGTCACGATGACGTACCCGCTCATCGGCAACTACGGCATCAACCGCGACGACGACGAGTCGGCCGCGGTCCAGGTGCGCGGCTTCCTCGTCCGCGAACTGACCCAGCTTCCCAGCAACTTCCGCGCCGAGAGCAGCCTGCACGACTACCTGGCGAAGAATGACGTGCCCGGCATGGAGGGCCTCGACACGCGGGCGCTGGTCCGCCGGCTGCGCATCCGCGGGGCGATGAACGGCGTCCTCTCGACGCGCGAGACGGACCCGGCCGCCCTGGTGCGCAAGGCCCGGGCCGTGCCGGCGATGACGGGCCAGGATCTGGCGAAGGAGGTGTTCCCCGCCGGCGAAAGCTCCTGGTCGGCCGGGTTCGAGCACCCGCTGACGACCTACCTGCCGCCGCGACCGGTGCGGCACCACGTCGTCGCGCTCGACTACGGCATGAAGTGGAACATCCTCCGCTGCCTGGCCCAGGTCGGCTGCCGGGTGACGGTCGTCCCCGGGACGGCGTCGGCCGAGCAGATCCTCGCGCACAAGCCGGACGGCATCTTCCTCTCCAACGGCCCCGGCGACCCGGCCGCCCTCGGCTACGCGATCGAGGAGATCAAGAAGCTCGTCGGCAAGGCCCCGATCTTCGGCATCTGCCTGGGGCACCAGCTGCTCGGCCTGGCGCTGGGGGCCGAGACGTTCAAGCTGAAGTTCGGCCACCGCGGCGCGAACCAGCCGGTGCTGAACCACCTGACGGGCCAGGTCGAGATCACGACGCAGAACCACGGCTTCGCGGTACGGATCGACACGCTGCCGCCGACGCTGGAGCCGACGCACATCAACCTGAACGACCAGACGCTGGAAGGGATGCGGCACAAGACGGAGCCGCTGTTCAGCGTGCAGTACCACCCCGAGGCGTCCGCCGGGCCGCACGACAGCAGCTACCTGTTCGAGGAGTTCCGCAAGCTGATGGAGCGCTGACGCGCGCAAGCCCACCGCCTGTCCGGCGTTTCCCCCGCGCCAACGCCCCGGTCGCCGTGGCGTTTCTTCCGACAACCCTGCCCTTGCGGCGGGGCGACGCATCGGTGATACTGGATCCCACTCCGGCGATCCACGCCACGGCACGTCTCGGAGTAACGACGATGGCGAAGTGGGCGGTGATGGTCCTGGTCGGCCTGGCCCTGGTCGCGCCGACGGCGGCGCGCGCGGACGACGGGCGGTTCGCAATCGCGAACCTGCTCGCGAAGCCGATCGATTTCCAGGGGATCGACGACTTCAAGACCCCTCTCCAAGAGGCGCTCGATCAACTCGCGAAGCGCTACGAGACGCCGTTCGCCGTCAACGAACGGGCCTTCCGGGACGAGGGGGTGATGGACGTACTGAAGCTGGAGATCGCCCAGACGACGCCGGTGCCGCCGATGCCCGGAAGCCGCTACGAGGCCGTGCTCCAACGCATCCTAGCCCGCGTCCCGGCCCCGAGCGGCGCGACGTTCCTCATCCGCGAGGGGTCGATTGAAATCACGACGAACGCCGCCTCCCGGGCGGAGATCTGGGGCGACGAGTACCCCGGCCCGTTCCTGCCGCTGGTCCACGTCCACGCCCGCAAGTTGCCGCTCGACGAGGTGCTCAAGACCGTCGCCGACCGGGCGACGCTTAACATCGTCGTCGATCCGCGGGCGATGGAGAAGGCCGCCACCGACGTGACGGCCCGCCTGCTCAACACGCCGGCCGACACGGCCCTCGACCTGCTCGCCGACATGGCCGGCCTCCAGGCCGTCCGCGTCCGCAACGTCTTCTACGTCACGACGGCCGAGCACGCCGCCGAACTGCGCAAGGAACAGGACATCCAGGCGAAGAAGGACGCTCTGAAACCGAAGCCGCAAGTCGCGGGTGGCATGTGAACCTGAGGAGCCCCATGTCGAGTCGCATCCCCCTCGGCCTCGTCGCCGGCCTGGCGGTCATCGTCGCGTCCCTGGGCGTCTCCGCCCCGGTGCCGCCCAAGGAAGCCGCCAAGGATACCTGGATCGGCAGCCGCCTGCACAAGGTCGTCGAGTTCCCCGGCGTCGACGACCCGAAGACGACCGTCGGCGAGGCGGTCGAGCAACTCGGCAAGCTCGCCGACGTGAAGATCACCTTCAGCCGGAAGGCGTTCCGGACCGCCGGCGTGGCCGACCCGGACGCGGTCGAGTTCGTCGCCGAGCGGCCCTTTCCGGCGACGAAGGGCAAACTCGGCACCGTCCTGGCCCAACTGCTCGACCACGTCCCGGCCGACCCCGGCTTCGGCTTCCTGCTCCGCGGCGACCGGATCGAGATCCTGCCCGAGTCGGAACTGCGCCGCGAGATCTGGGGCGAGCTGGCCTTCGATAACCCGGACGGGCCCTTGACGCCGCTCGTCCACCTGAAAGCGGCCGACCGGGCCTTCGAGGACCTGCTCGAGGACGTCGCCGAGCAGGCCGACGTGAACGTCGTCCTCGACCCGCGCTGCAAGGAGAAGGCGAAGCAGGCCCTGACCGTCCGGCTGGTGAACGCCCCGGCCGACACCGCCCTCGCGACGCTGGCCGACATGGCCGGGCTCGACCTGGTCCACCAGCGCAACGTCCTCTACGTCACGTCGGCGGAGAACGCGGCGAAGATCCGCAAGGAGCAGGAGCGGCGGATGAACCTCGTCCCGGCCGGCATGACCCCGTTCGGGGGCGGCCTCGGCGGTCCGCCGCCGGGCGGCCTGAACCCGTTCGGCGGCGGCTTCGGCGGCCCGGGCGGCGGCCCCCGCCCGGAGGCGGAGAACCCGAAGTAAACCGCCGCGGCGGGAATTTCGCAGCCGGGCGGTAAGGTTCGCTCGTCTGGAACGTCGGAGAGTAGAATGGCGGCCGTCCGCCGCCCGACCTGGTGAGGTAACCAAACGCATGTCGTTCGCAACGTCGCATACCGGCCGCAGGCTCGCGGTCGTGGCCCTGGCGCTCGGCCTGACCCTGTCCGGCCGGGCCGCCCCGGTCGAGGAGCCGGCCACCAAGACGGCTGAGAGCCCGGCCGAGAAGGTCCGCAAGGACCTCGACAAGCCCGTCACCGTCGACCTCGCCGAGCAGCCGCTCACCCTGGCGATGAACCAGCTGCGCGAGACGACCAAGGTCAACATCGTCGTCGATCGGAACACCCTCAACCAGATGGGCATCGACCCGGACTCCCTCCCGGTCACCGAGAACCTGAAGGACGTCAAGCTGCGCACCGCCCTGCGGCAGATCCTCGCCAAGAACAACCTCAGCTTCGCCGTCGTCGGCGACTCGGTCGTCGTCAGCACCGACGACATGTGCATGCACCGCCAGATGCGCCAGCGCGTCCAGGTCGATTTCGAGAAGGCCGAGCTGGCCACGGCGCTGCGCAAGCCGGCGAAGGAGACCGGGACGAACGTCGTCATCGACCCGAAGGTCGCCAGGGAGGCGGCGACGCCGGTGACGATGCAGCTCGACGACGTGCCGTACGAGATGGCGGTCAAGCTCATGACGGAGATGGCCGGCCTGAAGGCGGTCCGGCTGGGGAACGTCCTGTTCGTCTGCTCGAAGGAGAAGGCGGCCGAGCTGCGCCAGGACCCGGACTTCGCCCCGAACCCGAACGGCGGCGGCCCGGTCCTGATCTACCCGCTCGGCCGGACGGTGCCGAACGTCTTGCCGAACCAACCTCCTGCGGGGGCGAACTGCCCGCCGTCCCGCCGGGACCGCCGGCGGCCAACCCGCCCGTCCCGGACCGCGCCTGACCGGGCCGCCCCAACCCCCGCCTCACTTCACCGAGCGGGGCCGTCGGGCTTCCTCCGCTCAGCCGCGCGGGACGAGGACCGGCGGCGGGGTGACGCCGTCCGCCGGGCGCTTGCCGGCGTCGGCCCGGCCGCTGCCGGCCAGGCGGCTGACGCACCGGACGGCCATGTCCCCGTCGCAGACGATTTGACAGCTGAGACGCACCCCGGTCAGGCCCTTGGCCTGGAGGACCTGCTTCTCGGCTTCCGTCATCTGGTCCGGCTCGCCGGCGAGGAACTCGACCCGGCACGTCGTGCAGCGGGCGTTCCCGCCGCAGGCGTGGAGTTGGTCGACCCCGGCCTCGTCGACCAGGGCCAGGACGAGGCGCTTCCCGGCCGGAACCTCGAACTGGCCGACCCCTTCGACCGTCAGCAGCGGCATGGCTCCTCCCTCCCGTCACAGCGGGCGATGACTGCCCCTATCCTACCGCCCGGCGGCCTGGGCGGGAACGGCCCGCTATCGACCTTGCCGGAACGCACCCCGGCCGTGGTAGGCTGGTCCGTGTCCCAGCCGGACACGGAGCCGCAGCATGACCGCCCAGACCCGCCACGCCAGCGACGAAGACGAGACGGCTCACCACGAGGCCGGCCTCTCGCTCGGCCCTGAGGCGCAACGGCGTACCGAGCTATCAGGCGGTGCCGCACTTCTCACCGGGTCAGCCGCGGAACAGCTCGAACGCCGGTAACCGGTCCGCCCCGGCGTCGGCCGGCAGGCCCATCCAGCGGTGCGACCTGGACGGCAACTTCGTCGGCTACGTCAGCCTCGTCGGCCTGCTGTCCGTCTCCGGGTCGACGCTGACGATCGACTTCGGGGCGGCCGGGCTGGGCGGGAACCGGACCGGCGAGGCCGGGGACGGATACTACCGGCTCGAATTCGACCTGGACGGGGACGGGACGTTCGAGGCGGCCCGGTCGTTCCGCCTCCTCGGCGACGTGGACGGCGACGGCGCGGTGACGGACGCACCGGGACCTCGTCCGGGACAACTTCAGCGGCGGCGGCCGGCCGTACGTCCCGGCGTTCGACCTGGACGGGGACGGCGTGGTGAACGGCTTCGACCTCAGCCTGGTCGTCCGCCAGCGCGGCCGCCCCCTGGCGGACGGCCTGCACCGCGACGACCGACCCCGGTGCCCTTCCGGGGGGACGCACCGTTCCGTAACCGTCAGCCGAATGGGGGTGAGACGGTCGATGTAAGCCCCCCCCTCGGATTTAACCACTGAGGGCGACCCAGCCGTGGCCGACCGACCCGGCCCAGTCGAAGTGAAGTCCCGGCGGCGCGCATTCGCCGATCCCCAGGCCCGTTCGCCGCGGAGGGGAGGCGGTGCCGGTCATGCCTTTTCGCCCTGGCCGCCTTCCTTGCTGGGCCGCCGGGCCTCGCGGGCGTGCCGCTTCGCCTCCGCGCAGGCGTCGGCGAGCTCCTTCAACAGTCCGGCGACGCGCGTCAGGGCGGCCCGGGCCGCCTCGCCTTCCTTGCCCACCGTCTCGGCCAGCCGCCCCAACTCGTCCGGAGGGACCTTCGACCAGACGTTGCGGAAGAAGGCAAGCCAGCGCTGCGTCTGCCGCTCGAGCTCGCCCAGGGCCGGCCCGGCCCCGTGCGGCGTCCCCGCCCGCGGCGTCCGGCCGCCGGCACCGCGCCGGTTCGATTTGGTGAGGTTCTGGACCTCGTAGCGGACCCCTTCGACGGACAACTTTTCTTTCTTCGCCTCGCGGAGGAGTTCATGGCGTCGCTCCCGGTCCGGGACCGCGAAGGCGAGGGTGAGCCAGCCCCACGGCACACCGAGCCCCTTCGCTTCGGCGAGGTCGCCCTCCGTCGGGTAGAGCTCGGCGAACCGGGCCGCCTTGTAGAAGAGCGACTCGCCCCAGCCGAGCGCCGCCGCCAGGGCCTTGAACCACCGGGCGGGCCGTCATCCGGCTTCAGGTCGCGGACCCGCCCGCCGACGGTGTGGTACCAGGCCAGCCCCTCCTGAGGCGCGGCGAGGGCTTGTTTGAGGCGCTCGAACGCGGCGTGCCGGTCGGTCGGCAGCCCGGCCAGAAACGACTGGGTCTTCGTCGGGTCGGCGGTTCGGGGGTGTGGCACGGTCCGGCCTCCTGGGTGTCGGGGCGTCCCGCCCCAGGAGCGGGCCTGGCCGGCTCGCGGTAAAGGGGCGACCCGAGGAATTCGCGACGGCCCTGAAGCCGGTGCCGCGTCCCTTCGGTGGCCCGGTCGGGCCTCTTTCGCGACCCGCCGTCAGGAGGGGCTCGGGCGCGGCGGCGTACCATCGCCCGAGAGATCGGCGGGTCGCGCCTTGCGACAGCCACCGGCGGGCCGGCCGATCCCCGCGACGGGTCGCCCGCCAGGTCAAGGCGGCCGCCCGGGCCGTGCGCCGCTCGGCCGGGTGACGCCGCGCCGTGAAGCACACGCTCAGCCCGGCAGGAAAGAAACCCCGCCGCGAAACCGCAAGGAGTCGGCCATGTCCGAGTCGAAGCCGCCGTACCCGCCGCCGGTCCCCCTGCCGCCGCCGCTCGACGGCGAGGTGGCCCGCCTCGTCGGCGTGATCCTCGCCGCGGCGGAGGCCGACGTCCGGCCGCTCGTCCGGGCGATGCTCGGTGCCGAGGATGTCGCCGGTGCCCGGCCCCACGCGGTGCTCCCGGTCGTCGACCGGCTCCTCGTCGCGCTGCGGGACGACGACGAGGCCGTCCGGCGGAAGGCCGCCCTCGCCGTCGAGGAGGTCGGCCCGGCCGCCCTGGCGAACGTCGTCCGGACCTTCCTCGAGAGCGCCGACCCGGGTTACAAGGCCGGGCTGATCGACCTGGTCGGCCGGATCGGGGCGCGGGACCGGGCCCAGACCGTCCCCGCCCTGGCCGGGATGGTCCTCGGCCAGTCCGACCCGGCGGTCGTCCGCGCCGCCGTCCGGGCCGTCGCCGCGATCGGGGCGGGGCGGCGGGACGACCCCGGACTCGTCGAGCTGGGCGTGTAACGCCGCAAGGAGGAGGGCCGGGCGCCGAAGTCGAACCGGCCGTGCCCGAGTCGATCGTTGCCGGGCGGCAACAATAAGAACCAACTCGGGCCCGGTGTCCCCCTCGTGTTATGGGCAGGGCTTCGCGGCCGGCTCCGGCCGGATCGCCAGCGCCAGGCCGCCGCCGGCGAAAAGCGTCCCGGCCACGGTCCACAGCCCGAACGCGCCGAGGATGCTCGGCCCGAACAGTCCGCCCAGGTTCGCGACCGAGTTGATCAGGGCCAGGCCGCCGGCCGCCGCCGCCCCGCTCAGGAACGACGCCGGCATCGCCCAGAAGCACGGTAACATGCTCATCATGCCCATCTGCGCCAGGCACAGGCCGGCCAGCACCAGCCACGGCTCCGTCGCGCCTGCGCCCAGCGCCCAGCCGGCCGCGGCCAGGAACGCCGCCACGGCGACGTGTCCCCGCCGCTCGCCGGTCCGGTCCGAACTCGCCGCGAAGAGCACCATCGCGACGGCCGCGCACAGGTGCGGCAACGCGGCCAGCAGGCCGATCTCGAACTTCCCCCGGTCCGGAAAGTTGGCCTCGATCAGCTTCGGGAAATGAGCCCCCGACGCGTTTGCCCCGACCGCGACGGTGAAGTAGACACAGATCAGCAGCCAGACCCGGCCGTCCACCAGGGCGCGGAGCCAGTCGGCCCCGTGGCCCCGGGTCTGCTGCCGCTCCTCCCGCCGCAACTCGTCGCGGATCTGCTCCCGCTCCTGGGCCGTCAGCCAGCCGGCCTGGTCCGGGCCGTCCGGCAGGTAGAACAGCACCGCGACGCCGAGCAGGATCGACGGCACGCCCTCGACAAGGAACATCCACTGCCAGCCGCGCAAGCCGCCGACCCCGTCCAGGTACTGCATGATCGCCCCGGAGAGCGGGTTGCCGAAGACGCCGGAGAAGGCGATCGCCAGCATGAACAGGGCGACGACCTTGGCCCGCTCTCGGGCCGGGAACCAGAACGTCAGATACAGGATGATGCCGGGGAAGAACCCCGCCTCCGCCACGCCGAGCAGGATGCGGACCGCGTAGAAGCCGACCGGGCCGGTCACCGCCATCGTCGCGCAGGATACGAGGCCCCAGGTGATCATGATCCGGGCGATCCAGACCCGGGCCCCGAAGCGCCGCAGCAGGAAGTTCGCCGGCACCTCGAACGCCAAATAGCCGAGGTAGAAGATGCCGTAGCCAAGGTCGAAGACCGCCTGGCTCATCCCCAGGTCGTCCTGCATCGTCAGCCGGGCGAAGCCGACATTCGACCGGTCGAGGATGTTGAAGACGTAGAGCAGGCACAGGAACGGGACCAGTCGCCAGGCCACCTTCGCGTACGGCACGGAGAACGTCGGCAGGCTCATGGCGTCGCTTCCCCGGCTTGCTCGATGTGCCGGCGCACGGCGTCGAGGAACCGGGCGGCCGGCGCGCCGTCCACGACGCGGTGGTCGAACGTCAGGCTGAGGGTCAGCCGGTCGCGCGGCTCGACGCGGTCGCCGACCACTGCCGGCTCGCGGACGATCCGGCCGACGCCGAGGACGGCGCACTGCGGCAGGGCCAGGATCGGCGTGAACGCATCGACCCCGAACATGCCGAGGTTGCTGACTGTGAACGTCGCGCCGCGCATCCGCTCGGCCGGCAGCCGTCCGGCACGGGCGAGGGCCAGCATCTCCCGCGTCTGGACGGCGATCTCCTCGACGGTGAGGCGGTCGGCGTCGCGCACGACCGGGGCGAGCAGGCCGGTTTCGGTGTCCACCGCGACGGCGAGGTGGACCCCGTCCGGCACGAAGAGGCCGTCGTCGCGCCACTGGGCGCGCAGGAGCGAGTGGTGCCGCAGGGCGTCGGCGACCGCCTTCAGGATCAGGTCGTTGTAGGTCGGCCGCGCCTCGCCCGGGAAGCGGCCCCGGAGGGCGACGAGGTGGGTCGCGTCCGCCTTCGTCGTCAGCGTGACCGGTGCGGCGACCGTCACGCCGGCGACCATCCGGGCGGCGATGACCTTGCGGGCGGGCGTGTGCGGGATCAGTCGTCCGCCGGTGGCCGTTGCTGCGGCGCGGACGTCGCGCTCTCGCACCCGGCCCCCACGGCCGGTCCCCGGGACGGTGGCCCAGTCGATGCCGAGTTCGCGGGCCGCCCGGCGGGCGCGGGGCGAGGCGGCGATCCGTCCCGAGCGTGTTTCCCCCGGCGAGCGGCGCGGCGTCAGCCCGCCGGTTGATTCTCCCGGCACCGAAGACAACCGGCGGGCTGACGCCGCGCCGCTCGCCAGGTCTTCCCCCTCGGCGGTGAGGTACGCCAGCACCTGCCCGACCCGGACCACGTCGCCGGTGCGGGGCCCGTCCGGCAGAAGGCGCAACGTCCCCGCGTCGATGGCCTCGATCGGCTCGGTGGACTTTTCGCTCTCGAGCGTGAACAGGGCATCGCCTGGCCGGACGGCGTCGCCGTCCTGCTTGAGCCAGCCGGCGAACGTTCCCTCGTCCATCGTCCAGCCGAGGCGCGGCACCGTGACCGGGGCGGCCATGTCATTCCTCCAGCAGGGCCAGGATCGCCCGCTCGATATCCCCGACTTGAGGGACGATGGCCTGTTCGAGCGGCGGGCTGTACGGCGTCGGCGTGAACGCCCCGTGCAGGCGGCGGATCGGGGCGTCCAGGTCGTCGAAGCCGGCGTCGGCGACACACGCCGCCACCTCGGCCCCGAGGCCGAACGGCGCGAACCCCTCGTCCACGACGAGCAGCCTGCCCGTCTTGCGGACCGAGCGCAGGATCGTCTCCGCGTCGAGCGGCGACACGGTCCGCGGGTCGACGACCTCGACTGAGACGCCGCGCCCGGCGAGCCGGTCGCAGGCCTCCAACGCCCGCCGGACCATCAGGGCCAGCGCGACGACCGTGAGGTCGGTCCCCTCCCGGACGACGACGGCCTTGCCGAACTCGACCACGTAGTCGCCGCGCGGCACCGGGCCCTTGACGGCGAGCAGCTCGCGGTGCTCGAAGAACAGCACCGGGTCGTCGCTCCGCAACGCCCGCTTGAGCAGGCCCTTCGCGTCGGCCGGCGTCGAGGGGACGACGACGCGCAAGCCGGGGAAGTGGGCGTACATCGGGTAGTAGTTGCCCGAGTGGTGCGTCGCGGCCGAGTGGCCGACGCCGACGCAGCCGCGCAGCAGCAGCGGCATGCGGACCCGGCCGCTCGACATGTACTGCATCTTGGCGACCTGGTTGAGCACCTCGCCGACCGCGTCGAGCAGGAAGTCGGCGAACATGAAATCGACCACCGGCCGGGTGCCGGTCATCGCCGCCCCGCACGCCAGGCCGACGAAGCCGCGCTCGCAGATCGGCGTGTCGCGCAGCCGCTCCGGGCCGTACAGTTCGTACAGCCCGGCCGTCGTCTTGAAGTTGCCGCCGCGCTTGCCGATCCCCTCGCCGAGGACGAAGATCGTCGGGTCGCGCGCCATCTCCTCCGCCAGAGCCTCGTGCGTCGCCTGCATGAACGACAGCTCGCGCGTCTCGGCCGGGTCCGGCTCGGGGGCCGGGCGCTCGCGCGGCACGGCGTAGACGCAGTCCGTGGCGGTCGCCGGCTCCGGCCAGGGGCTCGCCTCGGCGAACCGCTCCGCGTCGGCCGCCCGGGCGGCGACCTCCGTGTCGATGGCCTCGACGTCCGCCGCGGGGAGACGCTCCCGCAGCCGCTGGAGCGGGCAGCGCGCCTTCCATGCCTCGACGTCCTCGCGCGTGCGGTAGGTGAAGTCGCCCATGCCCTCGGCGTGGGCGCGGGTGCGGTACGTCCGGCACTCGATCAGGGTCGGCCCGCCGCCGGCGCGAGCCCGCGTGACCGCCTCGCCGGCGGCGGCGTGGACCGCTTCGACGTCGTTGCCATCAACCAGGACGCCGGGGAGGCCGTAGGACGCCCCGCGGCCGGCGACGTCGGGGTTGCCGGCCGCGTACGTGAACGGCACCTCCGTCGCGAACTCGTTGTTCTCGCAGACGAACAGGACCGGGAGCTTCCAGATCGCGGCGAGGTTGAGCCCCTCGTGGAACGCGCCGTTGTTGACGGCCCCGTCGCCGAAGAACGCGACGGCGACGTGCCCCGTCTTGTTCAGCAGGGAGCTGTACCCGGCCCCGGCGGCCTGGAGGATGCACGGCCCGACGATGCCGCTCGTGCCCATCATGCCGACCTCGGGCGCGAACAGGTGCATGCTGCCGCCCCGGCCTCGCGAGCAGCCGGTCGCCCGGCCGTACAGCTCGGCGAACAGCTCGCGCGGCGGCAGCCCCTTCGCCAGGGCGTGGCCGTGCCCGCGGTGGGTGCTGAAGACAGCGTCGTCCGGCGTCAGGTGGGCGCAGACGCCGACGGCGATCGCCTCCTGGCCGACGTAGGTGTGGCACGCGCCGTGGACCAGGCCGCGCTGGTGCGCCTTCGCCAGCTGCTCCTCGCAGGCGCGGATCAGCCGCATCCGGCGGTAGAGGTCGAGGAGCACGTCGCGCGGGGGGGGCATGGTCACGCCTTTCCGACCGTTCCGCCGGCGTTCATCGCCAGGTTACCGCCGTCCATCGGGATCAGCGTCCCGGTGATCCACGCCGATGCGTCCGACGCCAGGAAGACGGCCAGGCCGCGGATGTCGTCCGGTCGGCCGAGCCGGCCGATCGGCAGGCCAGCGAGGAACCGATCCCGCAGGGCCGGGTCGGCCGCCATGCGCGTCTCCAGGCCGGGGTTGACCACCTGGGCAGGCAGGATGGCGTTGACGCGGACGCCCCGTCCGCTCCACTCCGTGCTCAGTTCGCGCGTCATCTGGACGACCGCCCCCATCGCCATGCCGTAGGCGACGTGGCCCCGGCCGAGGGCGGTCACGCCGGCGATCGAGCCAATGTTGACGATGCTTCCCCGCCCGGCGGCGAGCATGCGTCGGCCGGCCTCCTGGCACATGCAGAACCGGCCGTAGACGAGGTTGCGCCACGTCTCCTCGACGTCGTCGAGCGAAATGTCTTCCGGCCGGCCGAGTTTTCCGTCGCCGGCGACGTTGCCGAGGAAGTCGACCCGGCCGAACGCGTCGTCGAGCCGAGCGAAAAGGGTCCGGATCTGGGCCGGGTCGGCCACATCGCAGGCGACCGGCACGGCCCGCCGGCCGAGGGCGGCGAGGGCGTCGGCCGTGTCCCGGACACCGTCGCCGTTGCGGTCGGCGAGCAGCACGTCCGCCCCGGCCTCCGCCAGGCCGGTCGCCATCGCCCGGCCGAGGCCCTGGGCCGCGCCCGTCACCAGGCCGACCCGGCCGGTGAGATCGAACAGGTCGTGCGGCATGGCGGTCACCTCGTTATGCCGTTGACCACGTTGGGGAGCGGCTCGCCGCGGACGGCGCGGGCCACCGTCCCGGCGGCCGACTCGCGGAGGCGGCGCATCGACGCGGCGCTCACCGCCGCGACGTGCGAGGTGAGGACGACGTTGTCCATCTTTCGCACGGGCGAGTCAGCCGGCATCGGCTCCGGGTCGAACACGTCGAGCCCGGCGGCGGCCAGCCGGCCCTGGGTGAGGGCCTCGACCAGGGCGGCAGAGTCCACGAGCGTGCCGCGGCCGGTGTTGACGAGGATCGCGCCCGGCTTCATGCGGGCGAAGGCGTCCCGGTTCAGCATCCCCTTCGTGCGGGGCAACGTCGGCGTGCCGTCGTGGGCCGGGCAGTGGAGCGTGATGATGTCGCTGGCGGCGAGCAGGTCGTGGAAGCCGGCCGGCTCCGCGCCGAGGCCGCGGACCTCGCCGTCGGACAGGGCCGGATCGTTGACGAGGACGCGGCACTTGAAGGCGAGGAGCCGGCGGACGACCTCGCGCCCGATCCGGCCGCAGCCGACGACGCCGACGGTCGCGTGTTTCAGCGTCGTGAGGGAGGCGACCGACCCGACGAGGCCCCACCCGCCGGCGCGGATGGCGTCGGTACCGACGACGACCCGCCGCGTCAGGGCGAGCAGCAGCGCCAGGGTGTGGTCGGCCACCTCGTCGATGCAGTAGTCCGGCACGTTGCAGACCGGGATGCCCCGCGAGCGGGCGGCGTCCAGATCGACGTTATCGACCCCGACGCCGTAGCGGACGATGACGCGGGCCCGGGCCATACCCGCGATGATCGCCGCGGTCAGCGGCGCGAAGCCGGTCAGGACGTGGTCGGCGTCGGCGACGAGGGCGGCCAGTTCGTCCGGCGGCGGCACCGCCTGGCGGACGACGAGCCCGCAGCCGAGCGGCTCCAGGATGCCGGCTTCGATGTCGAGCGAGTCGAACGGCCAGTCGGTCACGGCGACCTTGATCATACGCAGCGAGCCCCCCGGGAAGGTGGCCGCTACTGTATGGCCTGGCCGGGCGGACCGCAAGCATTCGTCGGTCCGCTCTCCCTTGGCTGGCTACCGGCCGACCGCCTTGAGCATCGCCTCGGCGACGACCTTGTTCCCGGCGGCGTTCAGGTGGACCCGGTCGGACGTCAGCACGCCCTTCTCCTTCCCGTCCGGGTTGTGCTCCTTCAGGTGGGCCAGGAACGCCTGCCGCAGGTCGCACACCGGCACCCCGAGCCCCTTCGCCACCTTCCGGCCGATGGCGGCGTAGGCGTCGAGCTTGTTCCCGGCCGGCTTCTCGCCGATGACCGTCGGCGTGCACTGGACGACGCGCGCCCCGCCGGCCTGGATCCGGCCGACGACGTCCTTCAGCCCGGCCGCCGGTAGGGAAGGCCCGCCCTATCGAAGGACGCCGCGGACCACCTCGCCGTGGACGTCGGTCAGGCGGTAGTCCCGCCCGGCGTGGCGGTATGTCAGCTTCGTGTGGTCAAGGCCGAGCAGGTGCAGGATCGTCGCGTGCAGGTCGTGGACGTGGACCGGCTTCTCGACCGCCTTGATGCCGTGCTCGTCCGTCGCCCCGTGGACGACGCCGGGTTTGACGCCGGCCCCGGCGAGCCAGGAGCTGAACGCCCAGTTGTGGTGTTCCCGGCCGGGGTTCGCCGCGGTGTTGTTGAACGGCGTCCGGCCGAACTCCGTCGTCCAGACGACGAGGACGTCGTCGACCAGTCCGGTCCGCTTCAGGTCCTGGAGCAGTCCGGCCATCGGCCGATCGACCTGGCGGGCGAGCCGGCCGTGGTCGGCCATGTCTCCGTGCGAGTCCCAGTTCGCCGACGACCCGGTGTGGATCAACTCGACGAAGCGCACCCCGCGTTCGACCAGGCGGCGCGCGACCAGGCACTGCCAGCCGAAGCCGTCCGTCTCGCCGCGCTTCAGGCCGTACAGGGCCAGGGTGGCGTCGGTCTCGCGCGACAGGTCGAGCGCCTCGGGCATGTCGGCCTGCATGCCGAACGCCGTCTCGAACGACCGGATCCGGGCGGCGAGGTTCGGGTCGTCCGGCCGCGCGGCCCGGTGCGCCTCGTTGAACGCGTTCAGGGCGTCCAGTTCGAGCCGCTGCCGGTCCGCCGGGGCGACGCGCGGCCGAAGGTTGGCGACCGGCTCCGCGCCGGGGACGACGCGCGTCCCCTGGTGCGCCGCCGGCAGGAAGTCCGCCGCCCAGACCTGCGTGCCGGCGTACGGCATCCGCGGCGCGAGGACGAGGAACGACGGCAGGTTGCGGTTCGGCGTCCCGAGGCCGTAGCTCGCCCACGCGCCGAGGCTCGGCCGGGCGAACGCGAACGACCCGGTGTGCATGCCGAGCGTCGCGTTGTAGTGGTTCGAGTGGCTGGTGTGCATCGACCGGATCAGGGCGACGTCATCGACGCGGTTCGCCAGCTCCGGGAAAAGGTCGCTCACCTCGGTGCCGCTCTCGCCGCGCGGGGCGAACTTCCAGCCCGGCTTCTTGAGGTAGAGCTTCTCGTAGCCGGGGCGGTCCCGCGTCTCGGGGTGGTCGAACGTCACCTGCTTGCCGTGGTCGGCGAACAGCTTCGGCTTCGGGTCGAACGAATCGACGTGCGACACGCCGCCGCTCATGAACAGGAAGATGACCGACTTCGCCTTCGCCGGGAAGTGCGTCGCCTTCGGCGCGAGCGGGTCGGCCTCCCCGGCCGCGAGCAGCTCCGAGAGCAGGCCGGACATCAGGAGCGACCCAGGCAGGGTCGAGCGCACGAACCGTCGCCGCGAGAACGCCATCGGGGTCACTCCACGAACAGAAACTCGTTGCTGGCGAGCAACACCCGGGCCAGGGCGGACCACGCCGCCCGCTCGCGCTCCGCCACCGGCGCGTCGGGTAGGGCCTTGCCGTACCGTTCGACGAACCCGGTCGCGAAGGCCCGGTCCCGGATGGCCGGAGGGCGGCGCAAAGCGATCCGGAATAGCTCGTCGAGCCGCTCACCCTCCGGCCGGGCGAGCGCGCGGGCGGCGACCCGGTCGGCCTGGGCGTGGAAGAAGGCGTCATTGAGGAAGTAGAGCGCCTGGGTCGGCACGGTCGTCGCCTGGCGGGCCGGCGTGGTCGCGTTCGGGTCGGCCCCGTCGAACAGGCCAAGGAACGGGTGCCGACGGTTGCGCACGCTCACCAGGTAGACGCTCCGCCGGTCCGTCTCGAAGAACGTGCCGAACGGGACGTGCTGCGTGTAGGCCCACTGCGACTCCGGCGGGAACGGGTGGGCCGCCGCCGGGGAGCGGTCGAGCCGGCCGGCCGCCTCGAGCAGGCCGTCGCGGATCTCCTCGGCGCTGAGGCGCCGCCGGTCGAAGCGCCAGTAGAGGTCGTTCGCCGGGTCGGCCGCCAGGGCGTCGTCGCGCGGCCCGCTCGCCTGGCGGTAGGCCGCCGAGAGCAGGATCGTCCGGTGCAGCGCCTTGACGCTCCAGCCGGACGCGACGAACTCGGCCGCGAGCCAGTCGAGCAACTCCGGGTGCGTCGGGGCCGCCCCGCGCGTGCCGAAGTCGTTCGGCGTCTTGACCAGGCCCTTGCCGAAGTGGTGCAGCCAGACGCGGTTCGCCATGACGCGCGCCGTCAGCGGGTTGTCCTTCGACGCGACCCAGCCGGCCAGGTCGAGCCGGCCGCTGCCGCCGGTTGAGATTCTCTGGCCGCCGAGCACCTCCAGCCAGCGGCGCGGCACGGCGTCGCCGAGCTTCTCTGGATCCCCGCGCAGGTGGATGCGGGCGTCGGCCGGCTTTCCCTCGGCCACCGCGTAAGCGACGTCCTGGCGTGGTGCGGTCCGGGCGAGGTCGGCCCGCTTCCCTTCCAGCTCGCGGAGCCGTTCCGCCGCATCCGCCAGGCCGGCCAACTCGGGCCGCACGTCGGACGCGAAGTACTCCAGCACCCAGCCGACGCCGTCCGGCCCGCCGGGGTGGGCGTCCTTCACCCGACCGGTGACCGTCACGCGGCCGGCGATCGGGCTCAGCCAGCCGACCGCGACGTTGCCGTCCGGGGCAGGGTGGACGAAGAGCGACCGCGGGGGCAACTTCGTCCAGACCGCCGCCTCAGTGTCGGAGGCGTTCGCGACGACGGAGGGCGTGTCGCCGTTGCGCCAGGCGGCGAGGCCGGCCTTGCCCTGGAGGTCGCGGACCGCCTCGGGAAGCGGCGTCGGCTGGTGGCGGACGTCGAGGAGCCACCACGCCTGCTTGTTGCCGTGCCGGTCGGCGTGCGGGTTGCCGGCGAGCAGGTCACCGGCGAGGTCGGCCGTCGCGTCCCACTTCCGGCCGTCGCCGCCAACCTCGGCGATCTCCCATTCGGCGAGGGTGGTGTCGGCCCCGTGGTTCTTCAGCGGCGTGACGGACAGCAGGAGCACCTCGCCCGGCTTGACCGTGACCGGCTCCGTGCCGCCGTCGAAGCGCTTCTCGCCGCCGTCGGGGATCTCGCCGGTCGAGAGGACGCGGCGGCCCTTCTCGAACGCGGCCTGGACGGCCCGGCCGTGGCGCGTCCGTGCGTCGGTGGCCGCCCGGATCTCGGCCTCGACGGCGGCGACCTTGTCCCGATGCGGCCGTACGACGCGGTCCCATTCCGCCGGGGGGAGGAGCGGGACGAGGTCGCGCGGCTGCTGCTTCGCCTCGCAGCCGGGGAAGGCGAACTTCGTGCTGTCGAGGATGCCGTAGAGGGCGTAGTAGTCGCGCGTCGTGACGGCGTCGTACTTGTGGTCGTGGCAGCGGGCGCAGCCGAGCGTCAGGCCGAGGAGCGCCTTGCCGAGTGTGTCGATGCCGTCCTCGTGCGTCAGGTGCATCGACTTGTCGCTGTCGTGGTCGAACCGGCGGGCCAGGGCGAGGAACCCGGTCGCGACCGTCCGCGAGGCGTACTCGCCGGCCGGGCCGCGGGCGGCGAGGAGGTCGCCGGCGATCTGGTCGCGGAGGAACGCGTCGTAGGGCACGTCGCGATTGAAGGCGTCGATGACCCAGTTGCGGTAGCGCCAGGCGTGCGGCAGTGGATGGTCGCTGTTCTCGCCGGCGGTGTCGGCGTAGCGGACGAGGTCGAGCCAGTGCCGGCCCCAGCGCTCTCCGTACGCCGGCGACGCGAGCAGACGCTCGACGACGCGTGCGTACGCTGTCGGCGAGGTGTCCGAGAGGAAGGCGGCGATCTCGTCCGGCGTCGGCGGCAGGCCGGTCAGGTCGAACGTCACCCGGCGCAGGAGCGTCCGGCGGTCTGCCTCGGGCGACGGGGCCAGGCCGCGCTCGGCGAGGCGGACGCGAAGGAATGCATCGATTGGGGTGTCGCCGCCGTTCCCGGGGACGGCGGGCCGCTTCACCGGCTGGAAGGCCCACCACTTCCGTGCCGCCTCCACCGTGGTGCCGCCCAGGCGCGCCGGCCCGCCGTCGCGCGGATCGACGGCCCCGTTCCGGACCCACTTCGTCAGGGCGGCGATCTCCGCGTCGGCGAGCGCGGCGGTCGGCGGCATGCGCTTCAGGCCGTCCTCGCCGCGGACGGCCCGGAGAAGCAGGCTCTTCGCCGGGTCGCCCGGGACGACGGCCGGGCCGCCGTCGCCGCCGGCCTGCCAGCCGGCCTTCGTGTCAAGGCGCAGCCCGCCGCGTTGCTTCGCCGGCCCGTGGCAGGTAACGCAGTAGCGCTCCAGCAGCGGGCGGACGTGCCGCTCGAAGTCGTCGTCGGCGCGGGCTGCCGTCGCCCCGGCCGCGAGGACGAGCAAGCTCAGGGAAGTTCGCACGGTCGCGTTCTCCTCTCACGGGGCGGGTCAGGGCCGGACCACGACCTTGCCTTTGCCTTCGATCCAGGCCGCGGTGTCCGCGGTATACACCCCGGCCGCCAGTTTCACGCCGCCGACGGTCAGCGACCTCACGGTCAGCGTCCCGCTGCTCCCGTCGGGCGCGTCGGTCCTGACCTTGTTCCGGGCGGTCATCGTCAGGCTGGCGGCCGTCTCGTCGCATCCGTTCAGCCCAAGGTAGGCCGCGCCGTTCTTCCCGGCGTCGAGCAGGGTGATGGCGACGCTGTCCTTGACCTGGTCGCTCCGCGCCCAGAACAGGCAATCGTTGAAGCCCTGCCCCCCCACGACCACGTCGCCGGAGATCGCGTCGATCCCCTTCGGTTTCTCCAGCTGCACCCGCCCCTTCTTGACGTGGAACTTGCCCGTCGTCGTGTTGGGCCTGTCGCCCCCGAGCCGCAACGGGGCGTCCTTGAACCCGGTGTGGGTCGGCCCCATCAGGAACGCCACGTCCCCGGTCCCGACAATGGCACCCGTGCAGGAGAAGGCGTTCCCGTCGCCGCTGTCGAGGGTGAGCGTGAAGCCGTTCGTGATGACATCGACAGGGCAGCCGCTCGCCGGGTAGGAGAACGTCGCTTCGCCGACCAGGTTGGCGACATTGCCCGGGCCGATCTGTACGTCGGGCGAGCCGACCACGCCCCGCACGTCCACCCGGGCGTCGATGGTCACAGTCCCCTTGCCTTCGAGCCAGGCCTGCGGCGCGGCGTAGACGCCGTCCTTGAGCCGTTTGCCGCCGACGAGGAGCTGCTTTACCCGAAGCGCGCCGTCCTTGCCCAGGCGGATCAGGGCCACGTGGGAGAGCGAGACCCGCCCCAGGGTGACCTTGTGGCCGCCGAGGTCGAGGAAGGAGGGCCGGTCGCCTTGCAACGTCACGGCCGCGCCGGGGTGGACCTGGCCGTCCGCCGACCAGACGACGCCGTCGTCCTCGTTCTCCGCCGCCGACCCGCCGAGCGTCAGGTCGCCCGGGATGGCGGTGACGTTGTCCGGCTTGGCGAGCTTCAGCACGCCCCGGGCGAGCGTGGTGCCGCCCCGGTAGGAGTTGGCCTGTGGCCCCGCGAGCTCGAAGGGCTGGCGATCAACGTCGGCCTCGATCCGCACGGGGCCATCGCCGGTGAGCAGCCCACCGTGGCGAGCGCCCCGGTTGGCGGCGAGAGTCAACGCGGACGTCCCGGTCGCGACGTGGACCGAACAATCCCCATCGGGTAGCCGGAACGTGCTCGCCGCGGTGAGCCGGGCGATGTTCCCGACGCCGATCGCCTTGTTCGGATCGATGACCTCTCCGGCCGTGGGCACGGTCTTGACCGCACCGACCACGGCGTACCCGCCGCCGTGCAGCCAGGCCGCGGAAGAGGTGTAGACGCCGTCCGGCAAGCGCCGGCCGTCGAGCCAGAGTTCGCGCGCCGTCAGGACACCGCCGCCCCGCGGGCCGGCGGTGAACACCTTCGCCCCGGCCGCCAACGTCAGGCGGTCGATCGTGTCGGTGAAGCCGTTCAGGTGCAGGCCCGCCGCCTCCTGCGAGCCGATCACCTCGACGTGGGCCGCGTCGTGGACCTGGTCGCCGCCGTTCCAGTGCAGTTCTCCCCGTCCGGCGACGACGACCTTGCCGCCGACGGCATCGACACCGGCCGGCTTCGCGAGGACGAGGCTACCCGCTTCGACCCGCCAGGTGCCTCGAAGTGTGTTGGCCGCCTCGCCGTCCAGGGTCAGCGGCCCGCGGATCGCCACCGTGCCGCTGCCCGAGATCAGCCCGCCGTAACGGAACGGCTTCCCGCCGTTGTCGAGCTTGAGGGTGAAGTCCCGGAGGTTGACGGGGACCGAGCAGGCCCCGGTCGGGGAGGCGAACGCCGTGTCACCCCGGGTCACGGCGACGTTCCGCTCGCCGACGGCCGCGTCCGGGTCGCCGACCGCCCCGGCAACCTCGATCAGCATCCGGACGTTGACCGACCGCACCACCAGCGGCTCGGCCTGCCGGCTCCCGGCCAGGATGCGGATCGCGCGCACCCGGTTGTCCGTCAACACGGCTTTGGCGGACCCCTGCTCCAGCTTGCCGACGGTGGTGAATGCGGTCCCGTCTGGCGAGGTCTGCACCTCGCCGCCGTCGAGCAGCCCGCGGCCGTTGACCCCGGTGAGCACCTCGACCGCGTGGACCAGGGTCGGCCGCTTGAACGTCACGGTAAAGTGGTCGCCCGGCTTGGGGGCGGCCGCGGACTGAAAAAACGTGGCGTCGTCGCCGTCCAGGGCGAACGCCGGGTCGAGGAAATCGCGCGTGCCGACCGTCGTCGCGACCTCGGCGTCGAGCCGGGGCTTCACCGGGAGCTGGAGCAGCCTGCCGGCCAGGGCGTCGAGCGGCTGGAACCGAGCGGCGAACCCGGCGACCGTCACCCGGTTGTCCGGGGCCCAGGTGCGCTCCTGGCGGCGCGGCAGGTCGCGCAGGTTGGCGATGTGCGTCGCCGGCGGCTGCTCCCACGCGACGAGCGTCGCCCCGAGGACCGGGTCGCCGCGCTTGAGCTGGCTGGCGTTGCAGCGATACAGGTTCCACTCTTCCCACGGCACGCCGAGGTTCCACGGGCAGGTGATCGTCGCGTAGCCACGGGCGACGGCCTCGGTCGCGAACGTGCTGTTCCCCTCCCAGCACATGAGGACGACGTCCTTCGTCGCGAAGTTCGCCATGCCCTCCCACTTGATCGCCTTCTTGCCGTGCTTCTTCACCAGGGCGCACGCCTCCCGGACGAAGTGGGCCGCGAGGTCGTCGTCGTTCTTCAGGCCGTGCTTCTCCAGGAACGCCTTGTAGCCGCGGTGGAGCGAGAGGCGGCCCGACGTGACCTCGTCGCTGCCGATGTGGAAGTACGGCGACGACCGGAACACGTCGCACATCTCGCCGATCAGCGTGTCGAGCGCCGGGTAGAGCGCCTCGCTGGACAGGTTCATGCAGCCGATCCCGACCGGCTGCTTCGTGTCCGGGTCGATCGCGTCGAAGACCTCCGGCATCGCCCGGACCGCCGCGCCGGAGTGCCCCGGCATCTCGAACTCCGGCACGATCGTCACCCACCGGGCGTCGGCGAAGGCGACGAGGTCCTTCAGCTCGTCAAGCGTGTAGACCCGCGGCGCGACGCCCCCGTGAGCGGCGACGTTCTTCGAGCCGAGCTTCGGGTATCGCGTCGAGGGGAACGTCCAGCCCTGGTCGTCGGTCAGGTGCAGTTGGAGGTAGCGGGCCTTGTAGAGCCGACAGAGCCGCACGACCTGCTTGATGGCGTCGATCGGATGGTCCTGCCGCGCCACGTCGAGCATGACGCCGCAGTAGTCGGCGTGCGGCCAGTCCTTGATCGCGGCCCGGGGTAGACGGAAGCCGCCGTCCACCCGGCCGAGGAGTTGCAGGAGCGTCGCCGTCCCTTCCGCCGTCGCCCGGTAGTCGAACCCGGTGACGACCGCCTGCTCGCCGATCGCGAGGGTGTGCGCGCCGTCGGTCGTCCGGGTCGGTTCGCGGTTCCTCAGGACGAGGATCTCCTCCCCCGCTCGGATCGTCGGGTCGATGCGCAGGACGATGTCGCCCGGCCGGCCCGGGCCCTGGGTGACCTCGAGTTTGAGGCCGGTCAGTAGGGCGAGGTCGCCGGCCAGGACGTCGGCCAGTGGCCGGAGCTGGGCCTCGCCGGCCACGATCCGGCTATCGGCGGTGAGGGGCATGTGTCCGCCGGCCGGCTCGACCTTGCGGGGCCACGGGATCAAGTGTAGCTCGGGGTGCGTGTCGGCGGGGTCGATCGCGGCGACGCCGGACACGGCCACCGCGAGGGCCAGCACGCCAACCAGGGCCTTGTTCATGTCGTCCCGTCCTGCTCCGAGGCTTCGGCACCCAGACGTCACTTCACCCGTCCTGTCGGGTGTCGCCCAGCCGTCCGGCAGGACAGTCTAAGCCCCGCCGGCCTTCGCCGTCCACCTCCCGTCCTGAGCGATTTCGGATTCGCACCCATCGCTTGCCGCTGGTAGACTGATCCGACCGCCGGACCTGCCGCACGCATTCACCACAGCGACGGACCACCGAGAACGAGCGGGAGGGCGGCGGCCGGAGTGCCGCGTCATGGCCACGAGGCAGCCGCTGCTTTGGTGTTTGGTGGTTGGCGTATCGTGGTTGGTGCTCGGGCTGCCCGAAACACCAAACTCCCACCACCAAACACGCGCGGCCGAGCCGGATCGGCCCTTCCTGGCGCAGCACTGCCAGGGCTGCCACGCCGGGGACAAGCCGAAAGGCAACTTCCGCCTGGACGCCCTCACGCATGACTTCGACGACAAGGCCAACCGGGACCGGTGGCTCGCCGTGGCGGAGCAGGTCCGGTCCGGTGCCATGCCCCCGAAAGGGAAGCCGCGTCCGCCGGAGAAGGACGTCGCGGCCTTGACGGCCTGGGTCCACGGCCGGGTCGAGGCGGGGGAACGGGCCCGGAACGCGGCCCAGGGGCGGGTGCCGATCCGCCGGCTCAACCGGGCCGAGTACGAGAACACGGTACGCGACCTGCTCGGCGTCGCCCTCGACCTGAAGGACGTGCTGCCGTCGGACACCCCGGCGCAGGGGTTCGACACCGGGGCCGAATCGCTGCGCGTGTCCTCCTTCCTGATGGAGCAGTACCTGGAGGCGGCCGACAAGGTGCTCGACGCGGCCATCGTCAACGGGCCGAAGCCGTGGATGATCAAGAAACGCTTCGACATCAAGGACGAGAAGAGCGTCAAACCCACCGGCAGTGTCTACCGCCACCTGGAGGATTCCGTCGCGATCTTCAGCTCGTGGGTGTCGGCCAACATCCAGGTCACGCTGTGGAACTTCCGCACCCACTTCCGCGGCGACTACCGCATCCGCATCTCGGCTTACGCCTATCAGACGGACAAGCCGGTCACCTTCCACGTCACGGCCGGCACCCTGACGGCGGTGACCGAGGAACGCATCGTCGGCTACCACGACGTGCCGCCCGGGAAGCCGACCGTCATCGAGTTCGTCGAGAAGCTCGAGGCCAAGAACTGCATGCGGATCGTCGTCGATGGCCTCGGCGTGACGCCGCCGACGGTGGAAAAGGTCGGGGCGGAGAACTACAAGGGGCCGGGGCTCGCCGTGCAGTGGGTGGAAGTCGAAGGGCCGTTACACGAGACCTGGCCACCGCCAAGCCACCGCCGGCTCTTTGGTAACCTGGCCCAGGAGGCGTCCCCGACCGCCGAGGACAAGAACAGGCGCGAGGTCGTCTCGAAGCAACCGCTGGCCGACGCCGAGCGCCTCCTCCGAGACTTCCTGCGCCGCGCCTTCCGCCGGGCGGTGACCGACGAGGACGTCAAGCCGTTCCTCGCCCGCGTGAAGGCTAAGCTGGACGCGAAGGCCACGTTCGAGCAGGCGATGCGCGTCGGCTACAAGGCCGTCCTGGTCTCGCCGCACTTCCTCTTCCTGCGCGAGAAGCCCGGCCGGCTCGACGACTTCGCCCTCGCCTCGCGCCTGTCGTACTTCCTGTGGAGTTCGACGCCCGACGACGAGCTACTCACCCTCGCCGAGCAGGGCAAACTTCGCGAGGCCGAGGCGCTCCGCTCCCAGGTCGAGCGCCTGCTGCGCGACCCGAAGGCCGCGGCGTTCACGACGAACTTCGCCGGGCAGTGGCTCGGCCTCCGCAACATCGACGCCACGGCTCCCGACCCGGCCCTCTATCCCGAGTACGACGATGTCCTCAAGGTGGCGATGGTGAAGGAGCCGCTGCTGTTCTTCGACGAGGTGCTCAAGAACGACCTGAGCCTGACGAACTTCGTCGCCTCCGACTTCACCCTCCTCAACGGCCGGCTCGCCCGGCACTACGGCATCCCCGGGGTGACGGGCCAGGACTTCAAGAAGGTGACGCTCCCGAAGGACAGCCACCGCGGCGGCGTGCTGACGATGGCCGGCGTGCTGAAGGTGACGGCGAACGGCACCACGACGTCGCCGATCCTGCGCGGGGCCTGGGTGCTGGACGCCATCCTGGGCACGCCTCCGCCCAAGCCGACCGTGGACGTCGAAGCCGTCGAGCCGGACATCCGCGGGGCCGTCACGATCCGCGAGCAGCTGGCGAAGCACCGGCAGCGCGCCGAGTGCGCGAGCTGCCACGCCAGGATCGACCCGCCGGGATTCGCGCTGGAGAGTTTCGACGTCATCGGCGGCTGGCGGGAGTACTACCGGAGCGTCGGCAAAGGCGAACCGGCGGTCGTCGATGGGCGGACGATGCGGTACAAGAAAGGCCCCGACGTCGATCCCGCCGATGTGCTGCCGGACGGGAGGCGATTTCGGGACATCGACGAGTACAAGCAACTGCTCTTGTCGGACAAAGAGCAGCTCGCTCGCGCCCTGGCGGAAAAGTTGCTGACGTATGGGACGGGCGGGCCACCTGGGCGGGGAGATCGAGCGGAGATCGAGAAGATCGTCGGCCGGGTGCGGGCGAAGGGGTACGGGTTCCGGACTCTGGTTCACGAGATCGTCCAGAGCGAGGTGTTCCAGAGCAAGTGATCGGGGCTGGGCTTCGTTCCGGCAATGCAAAATACTGAATGCAAAATGCAAAATGCAAAATGGAGGAAGGGCCCATGGAGCGGCGAGGCGACGACCTGTCCGAACGGCTTCTGAACTTCGCCGCCGCGGTCGGCAAGATCGTGGACGCCTTGCCCGACACGCGCATGGGCCGACACGTGGCCGGCCAACTCGTCCGCTGCGGCACGTCGCCGGCTCCCAACTATGCCGAGGCGCGGGGCGCGGAAAGCCGGAGAGACTTCGTCCACAAGCTGGGCATCTGCCTGAAGGAGTTGCGAGAGAGCCTGTGCTGGCTGCAGTTGATCGAAAGAGCCGAACTCCTGCCCAGAGAACGCCTGGCCGCCATCACGGACGAGTGCGACCAGCTGAGCCGCATCGTCGCCAAATCGATCGTGACGACCAAGACAAACACCGCTAGGCCGAGCGCCCCGTAAGTCTTCCATTTTGCATTTTGCATTTTGCATTTTGCATTCAGTATTTTGCATTGCAGGAAAGGGACCGACCATGACCCGCCACCTCTCCCGCCGCACCTTCCTCCAGGCCAGCGGTGTGTCGCTGGCCCTGCCCTGCCTCGACGCGTTCGCCCGAGGGCCGCGAACTCCGGATGCCACGCCAAGGCGCATGGTCTGCATCTGCACGCCGCTGGGTCTGCACCCGCCCTACTTCTTCCCGGAGAAGGACGGCAAGGATTACGACCTCACGCCCTACCTCGAAGTCCTCAAGGAGTTTCGCGGCGACTTCACGGTCGTCTCTGGCCTGTCCCACGCGGGGATGAGCCCGGGGTTCGCTCACCAGGCTTCGGCCAGCTTTTTGACCGGGGCACAGGGAGCGGGCCGCCCTGGCTTCGTCAACGCGATCTCGGTCGATCAATTCGCGGCCGAACACATCGGCGGCCGGACGCGCTTCCCCAGCCTGGCCCTGTCGGGCGAGGGGGCCGGCTTGTCCTGGACGCGGACCGGCGCGCTCGTACCCGCGTCCACGATGCCGTCGAAGGTTTTCGCCCGGTTGTTCCTCGACGGCCGGCCCGAAGACGTCGCGGCCCAGGTGAACCGCCTCGCGGATGGTCGGAGCATCCTCGACGACGTCCGCGACCAGGCCGACACGCTGCGCAAGCGCGTCGGGGCCGACGACCGCGACCGGCTCGACGAGTACATCACCAGCGTCCTTGACCTGGAGAAGCGGCTGGTGCGGGACGAGGCCTGGGCGAAGACGCCGAAGCCCAGAGTCGATGTCAAACCGCCCACGGACATCCCCAACGCGGCCGACCTCCTCGGCCGAACCCGGCTCCTGTTCGACCTGACCCACCTGGCCCTGCAGACCGATTCGACCCGGCTCGTCACGATCATGCTCGGCGGCTCGACGTACGTCCCGCCGATCCCGGGCGTGACGCTGGGGCATCACGACCTGTCGCACCACGGCAAGGAGCCGGGCAAACTCGCTCAACTCAAGGTCGTCGAAGAGGAGACGCTGAAGACCGTCCGCGACCTGCTCGTCAAGCTGAAGCAGTCGAAGGAAGAGGGCGGCGCCTTGCTCGACCGGACGATGGTCTTCCTGGGCAGCAACCTCGGCGACGGCAGCAGCCATTCGGTGAAGAACCTGCCGGTCCTCCTCGCCGGCGGCGGCTTCAAGCACGGCCAGCACCTGCGCTTCGACCCGCAGAACCCGCCGCCGCTCTGCAACCTGTACGTCAGCATGTTGCAGCGGCTCGGCGTCGAGACGGACCGGTTCAGCACCGGCACGGGAACGCTCACGGGCCTGGAGCCGATCGGGGGGTAACCCAGCGGGACGGGCAACGCCCCTTTGCTCGTGCTCCTTTTCCGGACGGGCGGACTGTTCCACGCGGATGGTGTGTGGTACCTTCATCGGGGACCCACCCACGAGAATCCCGCCGATGTCTCCGCCGACCGACAACCCACCCGTGTCCTGTGGCCTTCGCCTGCTCGCCCTGCTCGCCCTGCTCGCCCTGCCCGTGGCCGGCCCGGGGGCGGCGCGCGCGGCCGACCCGCTGCGTGACCGGGTGGTGCCGTTCCTGGAGGCCTACTGCGTCCGCTGCCACGACGCCGCGAAGAAGAGCGGCGACCTCGATCTGGCGAAGCTCGCCAGCCCGCCGCGGCTCGCCGAAAGCCACCGCTACTGGGAGCACGTCGTCGGCTTCGTCCGCAAGGAGGAGATGCCGCCCGCGACGGCGAAGCAGCCGACGCCCGAGCTGCGCCGCGAGGTGCTCGCCGCCCTGGAGGCCGCCCTCAAGGCCGAGGCGTCCCGCGCCGCCGGCGACCCCGGCCCGGTCGCCCCCCGCCGGCTGACCAACGCCGAATACGACTACACGATCCGCGACCTGACCGGGATCGACATCGGCCCAGCCCGCGAGTTCCCGGTCGATCCCGCTTCCGGCGAGGGGTTCCGCAACACCGGCGAGGCGCTCACCCTCTCGCCGGGCCTGTTCCGGAAGTACTACGCCGCCGGCGAGCACGTCGCCGACCACGCCCTGCTCACGACGCAGGGGCTACGCTTCGCCCCGCACCCGGTCGTCACGTTCGCCGACCGCCAGAAGGTCGCCGAGCAGGCCATCCTCCGCTTCTACGAGGCCCACGCCGTCGATCACGAGGCCTACCTGGCCGCCCTGTGGCTCTACCGGCACCGCCCGGCGGACCGCAAGAAGGTCACGGTCGAGGCCTGGGCGACCGGGGGGGATGAGCCCGAGGTATGCCCGCCTGTTGTGGGACGCCGTCGAGGGGGACGGCCCGGACCGCTTCCTGCTCCGCTGGCTCCGGCAACGCTGGGCGAAGCTCCCCGCGCCGAAAAACCCCGCTGAGCCGTCTTCCGCCGAAGTTCTGTCGGCTATCCGTGCGCTGGCCAACGAGGCGAAGCAGCTCGGGCGCGACCTGACCCCGGTCGGGTTGCGGGCCATCGTCCCCGACGCGGGCAACGGTCCCGTCGAGCACCTCGCCCGCCGCCGCCGGATGGCCGAGACGCGCGACGTCTTTGACCCGGCCTCCCTGACCGGCCAGAAGGCGTCCGTCGAGGTCCGCCTCACACCGGCGCAACCGACCGCACGGCTGGTCGTCCAGGTCGCCGGCGTCTGCGAGGACAAGGCTGAGGGCTTCGTCGTAGTGAAGGTGGCCTTCACCGACGGCAAGCCGGAGACGCGGGCCGAGTTCGAGGCCTCCACGTCGGCGTTCTGCCGGCTGTTCCCGAGCCGGTTCTACTTCGCCGACGCCACCCGCGGCGTGACGGCCGGCTTCCACCTGATCGAGGGCTTCTTCCGCGACGATCGGCCCCTGTGCCGCTCCGTCCTGACCGACGCCGAGAACCGCGAACTCGACCGCCTCTGGGACGAGTTGCACTTCAGCACTGGCATCTGGGAGAAGATGCTACGCGGCTTCGTCTTCTTCGAGCGGTCGGAGCGGAACTTCCTCAAGCACCCGGACTTCGACGCCTTCAAGGAGGAGGACCCCGCCCTGGTCCAGGACGCCACCCTGGCCCGCTTCCAGGAGGTCTACCTGAAGCGGGCCGGCGTCAAGCTCCAGGGCGACGAGCTGGCCCGGAACCCGATCTCAGTTTTCTTCGCCGAGGTGCGGGCCGGCCTGCGCTGGCAGGCCGAGACGCTGAAGCGGGCCGAGGCCCTCTACTTGCGCGACGTACTCGCGTTCGCCGAACGGGCCTACCGCCGGCCGCTGACCGACGCCGAGCGGCAGAAGTTGGAGGTGTTCTACGCCGACGTCTGCCGCGACCCGGAGCACGGCATCGAGGCCGCCGTCCGGGCGTCGCTCGTCCGGCTGCTCGTCTCGCCGCACTTCTCCCTGCGGTTCGACCCGGCCCCGATTGGCCAGACGGTCGCCCCGCTGCCCGACCTGGCCCTCGCCTCGCGCCTGAGCTATTTCCTCTGGTCCGGGCCGCCCGACGACGAGCTGCTCGCCCTGGCGAAGGCCGGCAAGCTCGCCGACGAGGCCGTCCTGCGCGGCCAGGTGCGCCGGATGGTGAGAGATCCGAAGGTGAGCCGGTTCGCGCTGGAGTTCTTCGGCCAGTGGCTCGGCCACCGCGACTTCCTCACGGCCGAGGCGGTCAACCGCCAGGTCTTCCCCGCCTTCGACGACGGCCTGAAGCAGGCGATGTTCGAGGAGCCGACGCGCCTCGTCGCGCACCTGATCCACCAGGACCGGCCGATCACCGAGCTGCTCAACGGCGACGCGACGTTCGTCAACCGCAAGCTCGCCGCCCACTACGGCCTGCCGTTCGCCGGCAAGGACGGCGAGTGGCAACTGGCGACGGGGCTGCGTCAGCAGGGCCGCGGCGGCCTGCTCGGCATGGCCGTCTTCCTGACAAAGAACTCGCAGCCGCATCGGACCAGCCCGGTCAAGCGCGGCTTCTGGGTCGTCCACAAGCTCCTCGGCGAGCACATCTCGCCAGCGCGGGCGGCGTCCCCGCCGGCAGGATCGACTTCCGGCTGACCGTGGCAGCCGGCGGGACGCGAAGCCGTGCTCAGACGCCGGAGGGGGACGGGGCCCACCCGTTCCGGCGGGCGTTCGTGTCCTACGCCTCCGCGGACCGGGCGGAGGTCGTCCGGCGGCTCCAGGTGCTCCGCCCGCCGCTGAGCGACGTCGCCGTGTTCCAGGACGTCCTCGCCCTGGAGCCGGGCGAGCCGTTCGCGGAGGTGCTCTTCCGCCGCATCGACGAGTGCGACCTGTTCCTGCTGTTCTGGTCGAGCAACGCCCGGAAGTCCGACTGGGTCCGCCTCGAACTGGAACGGGCCCTGAGCCGCCCGGGGCCGGGCGGGCCGCCGACGATCGTGCCGGTGGTCATCGAGGGGCCGCCCACACCTCCCCCGCCGCCGGGACTGGACCACCTGCACTTCGGCGACCCCTTGCTCTATCTCCTCCGCTGACCCGATCACGATCAACCCCGCCGCCATCGCCCCGTGCGGCGACCTCGCGGCGGATCAGGAGACGACCGGGAACCAGCGGTCCACGACCTCCAGCGCCTCGCCCTGGGTGACGAGGGATTCCCAGCCGGTGTCGATGTTCTCCTTCTCCTTGTCGGAGAGCATCCAGGAGACCGGGACGAGGTCGTCCCCTTTGAACTGGAGCGTCGTGTGCCGGACCTCGACACCCGCCCGGGCCGCCGTCGCCAGCAGGCCGACCGCCAGGTCGTTGCGCTCGATCTGGGAGGCGACCCGGACCTGTTGCAGGGCCTGGAGCGGGCCGAGGGTGGAATAGAGCCAGCCGGCCCGGGCCCGGGCCGGTTCCGGCTGGGTGGCCAGCGGGATCGGCTGGACGCGGACGATCAGCACCCGGTCGAACGGGCGGACCGGAGCGGCGAGGAGGAGGCCCAGCCAGTCGATGACCGTGACGAGGCCCTCGTTGTCGACGTAGCCGCCGTCGCAGAAGTGGTAGCAATCCCGCGGCGGCGCCCCGGTTTCGGTCGGCCGGCAGATCGGGCTCACGTACGGGAACGTCGCCGACAGGCGCGCCGCGGTCGAGACGCGCAGGTCGGAGTGCGGGTAGAGGTCGAGCAGCTCGCGCGCCTCCTCGGCCGAGCCGCGACGGTCCCGGCCGCTCAGGATCGGCGACAGGAGCATCCGCTGCCCCGTCTCGACGATCGTCGCGTTGAACACGACGGCCGGCATCTTCCCCGCCGCGATCAGCTCGCCCCAGTCGGCGAGGCGGCTCTCCGGCACGGTCAGGCGGTTGGCCCAGCTCTCCTCGACGCGGGCCCCGCGGTCGTCGTAGCGGGCGACGAACGGCGGGAAGAAGACGCGCATCAGGTCCGGGTAGGCGATCCCCCAGGCCGCCGCCTCCAGGCTCGACGCCGCGGCCCGGCCGAGCACCGGGTCGAACACGGCCGGCGGCAACGGCGCGGACCGGTCGTCCCGCAGGCACTCCCGCCAGGCGTCCAGGTAGAACATCGCCCCGACGCTCCCGCCGGACACGGCGCTGAGCAGGCGGAGGGACGCGGTGAACTCGGGCCCGTAGCGCCGGTGCAGGCCGATCAACACCCGCGCCGCCCAGGCCGCCGCCTGGATGCCGCCGCCGGCCGCCGTGACGCACACGAGCGTCCGCCTAGGCAGCCGCCAGGTCGCGGCGACGTCGGGGAGGGTGACCCGCTCCGGTCGGGGCTGCTCGGGGGCGTCCGCGCGGGCCCGGCGAGACGGCTCCGCGGCCACAGCCGATCGCGCCGCCGTCTTCACCGGGGCGGGTTCCCTCGCCTCGGTCGGCGGGGTCGACGGCGGCGGTTTCGGCCGGGGCGGGGCGAGGTCGAAGAAGTGGTCGGTCCGGTTCGCCCAGTACATGAGCATCGTGAACACGACGACGCCGACCGAGACCGGGATGCTGACGAAGTCGAGCCAGAACGCCAACCCCTGGAGGGTGACGCCGAACAACAGCAACGCCAGCAGCAGGAAGAACACCGCCGGGTACCAGGACGATCCGTCCGGGGCACGCCGGTACCCGTACTTCATCACCAGGTAGTGCCCGAAGTAGAACGCCAGCCCGACCAGCAGAAAGAACGCGACCTGGGCGTGTCCGCCGACCGGGCTGCCGTCCGGCTGCCAGTAGTAGACGTCGAGTTCGTCGTGGAGCAGCCAGACGCCCCCGGTCGTGTACCCCGGCCCGAGCAGGTCGAGCAACCCGGTCAGCCACGGCTCGGTGCCGGCGTAGAGCGGGTGGTGCGGCAGGCGGTCGGCGAACCAGGCGTCGCACGGCACCGCCCCCGCGATGCAGACCGCGCGCGGCAGGAGGACCGCCTGCGCCGCCGACCCGGCGAGCAGCAGGCCGTAGCCGAACAGCAGGCCGCCGACCAGGGCGGCCCAGCGGCCGTGCGCCCCGGCGGCGCGGTCCTTCGCCGTGACGCGCAGGCACGCGTACGGCACCGGCACGGCCAGCAGGAACAGCACTGCCAGCCGCCGGACGTCCCAGCCGAGGACGTCCGCCCCCCACCCCGGCCCGGCCTCCGTCGCCGGGAGGAAGTACCGGGCGGGGGCGTTCGCCTCGGCGACGGTCGTCGTCAGCAGGACGGCGAACGCCGCCAGGACGGACAGCCAGGCGGCGTTGAAGAGCTGGGCCGGCCCGCGGACGACCAGCAGGCCGCGAAGCAGCGCCGGGGCGGCGTACAGCGACAGGGGGACCAGGCCGACCAGGACGGCGGACAGCAGCACCGCCCAGCGGTTCAGCCAGATCAGCCGCACGGTGTCGCGGCCGCCCCACGTCGCGAAGACGTAGACGACCCCGACGATCGCCAGGATGATGAGCAGCGAATACGCCAGCGAGCGCGGCCACGAGAACGCGACGGCCGAGCCGGGCGGCTCCGTCGCCTTCGGTCGCAGGTCCGTGTCGGTCCGCGACAGGACGGCCAGGGTCGCGACCCAGAGCAGGACCGCCTCGACGAGCAAGACGTAGACCATCACGGGGAGCCCCCTTTCCGCAAGGCCGGGTCAACCGACAGGGAGGATCGCGTCGCTCGCCTTTTCGGCGATCATGTAGACCGGCGTGACGATGAAGAACCCGGGGATCTTCGGGAAGACCGACGCGTCGACGACGCGCAGGCCGTCGACGCCGATCACCCGGAAGTCCTTATCGACGACGGCGTCCGGGTCGTCGGCCTTGCCCATGCGGCAGGTGCCGCACGCGTGGTGGCCCCACGCCTCGTTCTTGACGAAGGCCCGGACGGCGTCCGTGTCGTCGAGGTCGACCTCGGCCAGGCCGCCCGGCGCGAGGAAGTTCACCCGCCGCACCCGGCCGCCGAGCTGCGGCAGGCGGGCCATGTCGCGCACGAAGTCCACCCCGATCCGGACCGACTCCAGGTCCTCGCCGGCCGGGTCGTTCCCCTCGTCGAAGTAGCGGAAGTTCACCGCCGGCGGCACCTGGGGATCGCGGCTACGGAGCCGGACGTGGCCGGCGGTGTTGTTCGTGTGGGCCTTTAGGATCGCCCAGGTGAGCACGTCCGCCCGGCGGGCGATCCCCTCGGAGTAGCCGACGAAGTAGCCCGGGAACGTCGCCGGCAGGCCGAAGACGAATAGGTCCGGGTCGGGCCGCTCCGGCCGCGAGCGCAGGACGATGCCGACGACGGCCCCGTTCGTCGTGTAGACCCCGGTGCGGTTGCGTTCCCACTCCGCCAGGCACGGGTCGACCGGATCGCCGTCGCGCCGCGGGGCGTCGAAGCCGCACCCGCCCAGGACGGTGAAGTCGTCGGCCATCTCGAACCCGACGCCGACCTCGTAGCGGTCCTGGAGGTTTTTGCCGACCCCGGCCCGGTCGGCGACGATCTCGCCGGCGGCGAACCCGAGCGCCTTCAGGTCGGCCGCCGGGCCGACCCCGGACAGCAGGAGCAGCTGCGGCGTGTTGAACGACCCGCCGGAGAGGATCACCTCCCGCCCGACGCGGATCTCCTTCGCCTCGGCCTGGCCGGGCTGGAAGTTCGGGTCCCGGTCGGCCTTGTACAGCCGGCGGCCCTTCAGGTACGCCACGCCGACGGCCTTCTTGCCCTGGAAGATCACCCGCGTCGCCAGGGCGTCCGTCTCGAGGAAGAGCCGGTCCGGGTGGCGGCGCTGGGCGTCGAGGAGGAACTCGCGGCTGCCGTTGCGCTGCCCCTGGCGCGTGGCGAGCGGGATCTGGAAGACGCCCTCGTCGAGGCCGTCCCGGGTCCGCCGCCAGTCGTTCGGGTCGAGGCGGGTGCCGACGAAGCGGCGCAGGATCTCCTCCGGCCCCAGGCGGATGACCGCGAGCGGGTCGTTGGCGAGGAACTCGAGCAAGGCTTGCCGGGCCCGGGCGAGCAGGCCCGCGAAGACCGCCATCGGGTCGTCGTCGGCCTGGCGGATCAGCTGCTTGACCAGGGCCGCGACGGCCGCGTCGAGGAGGGCCCGGACGAGTTGCGGGTCGCGCAGGGCGAGCTTCGGGTCGGCCATCTGGGTGCCGAGCCAGCCGTCGAACCCGTGCCGGCTGGCGTCGTCGCGGCCGCGGTACAGGCAGCGCTCCAGCCGCTCGAACAGGCGGCGCATGTTCTCGGCGGACCAGCTCGGGTCGCCGAGGCGCTCGGCCAGGTCGTCCCAGTCGCGGTTGTGCGGGTAGACGGTGATCATCGCGTTGTGCGCCGTGCAGCCGCCGACGGTGGCGCAGCGCGGGTAGTAGACGCCCCGGTGGGCGGCGTTGTATTTCGAGTCGGCCGCCTGGCGGGCGTCGTCGGCGTAGTGCCGGACGAAGAAGTCCCAGCGCAGGTCGGCCTCCTCGGTGGCCCGGCCGTGCAGGGCCGGGACGTCGTACGGATAGTCGCGATGGCCGCCCCGGAGGCCGCCGGCCTCCAGGACGACGACGACCGCGCCGCGCTCGGCGAGGCGCGCGGCGACCGGGCCGCCGCCGGCCCCCGACCCGACGACGACGTAGTCCGGTTGCAGGCCCGGCGGCGGGGGGGGCAGATCCGGCGCGCTCATAACTCCTCCGAAAGAAGGGCCGGGCGGGGCGAACCCGCCCGGCCGGGCGGATCAGAACGTCTTGAGGAACTCGATCAGGGCCCGCCGCTCCTCGTCGGTCAGCTGCCGCCGCTTCTCCGGGTCGTCCTTCGTGCCGTAGAGGTGGCCCCGGTCCTCGATCAGGTCGGGGCACTCGCTCAACCGCAGCAGGACGCGGGCGAGCTCTTCCGGCTGGCGGCGGTATAGCACGAACGCCTTGACCGCGTACGGCAGCGAGGCGACGTGGAGGTTGAACAGCAGGTTGACCGGCGTCCCTTGCGGCAGGGTGAACAGCCCGTCGAGGTCGAGGACGTCCGCGACGCGCTCCGCGATCCGCTCCTTCGCCTCGGCCAGCCGGGCGAGGACGGCGTCGATGACCCGGTCGGGGATCTTCCGCTCCGCCAGGAGCCGCCGTAGCGCCTCGCCGACCTTGCCCTCGACCGCCGAGCCGACCTGGCGGCGGACCTCGGCCGGGCCGCCGAGCTTCTCCGTCGCGCCGTCCAGGTCCGCGGCGACCGCCGCCTCGAGGGCCGGGGCGACGGCCTCCAGGGCGGGGCCGACGTCGGGATGGTCGCGCGCCAGGTCTTCCCGCATCGCCCGCAGCTTCCGCCCGAGCAGCTCCGGCAGGAGGCCGCGGACGACCCCGGGCAGGAGCCGCTTCAGGCGCTCGACCGGCAGGCCGAGGCCCGCGTCGGCCGTCGTCCGCAGGACGAGCCCCGGCCGCGGGCTCAGGCCGAGCAGCTGCTTCATCGCCTCCTCGAACTGATCGACGCGGCCCTTGACGGTGACGTACTTCGGGTCGAGCAGGCGCGTCGCCGGGTCGATCGGCTCGGGGCCGACGGCGTTGTTGTGCAGGTACGGGGCCGTCGACCAGAGGCTGACCAGGTGCGGCGTGCGGTAGTAGCCGCGCCCGCCGCCCGGCGGGGTGAACTCGACCTGGTGCGGCTTCTTCGGATCGACCGGCGCGTCGAGCCGGAGGAGGCCGATCGGCGGCTGGGCCTTGTACTCGCGCGACGACAGCTCGGCCCAGATGTCGCCGTCAATGGCGTTCGTCGCCATCGCCCGGCCGGCGTTCGTCTTGAGTTCCGTCACCGGGTAGCGCACGTCGTCGGAGAACGTGTTCCCGGTGTGGAAGTCGTCGGCCTGGACCGAGTCGAGGTAGAACCGGGCGCGTTCCTCCGGCCGGGTGACCAGGAAGTGCGGCTGCTTGTTGGAATGGCACTCCGCGCACGCCTTCGCGAACGCGGTCGCCCCTTGTTTGGCCTTCGCGCGGTCGATCAGCTCCGCCCCGCCCGGGGCCGCCGCCAGTTTCGACGGCCCGTAGGAGACGAGGTACGCCGCCAGGTCGGGGATGCGCTTCTCGGTGGCGATCCAGTCCCGGCCGAAGTCGGCCCCGTGGCGTTGCCGCAACTCCTGGAGCCGGGCCGGATCGACGTCGCCGCGAAGCTCGTACAGCCGGACCGGCCGCTGCCGCGACCCGACGAGTGGGTTCCACAGGTGGTCGAGCCAGTACGCCCCCTCCATGCCGATGTTGACGTAGACGCGCTGCAGGGCGAAGAACGTCCCGACCGAGTCCGCCCCGTCGGCCAGGATGTGGAGCGTCGGCTGGCGCGTCCCGGTGGAAGTCGTCTCGTGGAACGCGACGCGGTGGCCGAGGTTGTAGATCGGCGTGATGATGGTCGGGTTGTTGATGAAGTCGTAGGAGAACCGCGACGTCTCCGACGTGCCGGTGAGCTGGGTGTGGCCGTACTGGTACAGCAGGCTGTCCTTGCCGAGGCCGGCCGTATCGTACGGGTCGTCCTTGAACGTCGGCCCGGGGCGCTCGTTGCCGCCGACGATCCGCCCGCGCCCCAGGAACAGCTCCCCCTCGCGGAAGAACTGGTTGCCGACGTTGGCGGCGAGGTTCTCCCAGCGCGGCTTGTTCACGTCCAGGGGCGGGTTGCACGGGTCGAAGGCGACGTGGCAGAACGCGCAGGTGATCCCGACCAGGTAGGGCGGCTGCACCTGGGCCGGGGCGCGGAAGTAGCCATCCCGGTCCCAGCCCCAGCGCGGGAACTTCTCGCGGTCCTCCTTGAACTTCGGGTTCGGGAAGCGGCGCAGGCCGACGATGCCGGTCGCCTCGCCGTAGTGTTCCGGGTCGGTCGGGTAGTAGTCCAGCGGGTCCGGCTCGCGGACGTCGAGCCAGAGGCCGAACGTCTTCTCGATGTCATTCTCGGTCGCCTGGCGGCAGTTCGGCTCGGAGATCAGGCCGAGCTCGGCGAAGCGCTTGTCGCGGCGGCGCGAGTCGAGCGCCCGGAAGAAATCGACCGAGACGCCGGCCTTGCCGACCTCCTCGCCGAGCAGGCGATAGAACTTCTGGTTGCCGGCGGTGTAGAAGATCCAGGTGTCCCGGCCGCGTTTCTGGGCAGGGGACCACGTCTCCCACAGGCCGCCCGGCCCGTAGTACTTGAAGCTGTCCGGCCACGCGGCGCGCGGATCCTTGGCGTCCGCGGCGGCCGCGACGTCGGCGGCCGGGCCGGCGGCCTCGCGCCCGAGCCACAGGGCGGGCAGGGCGAGCAGGCCGACGAGGAGCACCCTGGCGGGAATCACGGAGCACCCTCCTTTTCAAGTCTTCCTGTCCGTTTTGGCGAGCCGGGTCTGACGCCCCCGGCCCGCCTGGGACAACGAAACTAGACGCCCCGGCCCGGGGAGCCGAGGATCAACAACGCCATCGGGCCGAGCGCGACCCGGACGGCGGCGGCCGGGCCGTGCGTCCGGGAGCCGTCCGGCTCGTCGATCGTCACGCCGGCCGGGATGGCCTCCACCGTCCCCGTCGGCGGGGCGGCCGTCCCGTGCAGGACGTCGAAGCGCCGCCCCGGCGCGTGCAGCGTCGCATCGACGAGGACCAGGCCGGCCCAGCCGTTGCGCGTGTCGCAGTTGGCAACCACGACCACCTCCCGGTCGTTGAGCAGGCGCGAGAAGGCGAGCACGCCCGGGGAGAAGCGCGACACGCCGAAGTGCGCCCCGTCGCCGGACAGCGGCCGGAAGTACTGCCGGCCGTATCGCAACGCCGCCTGCTCGGCCCGGACCCGGGCCAGGTCGGCGATCGCCCGGTAGAGCGGGTGGGCCGGGTCGAACGCCCCGGGCTTGCCCCAGAGCGCCTCGCGGACATCGATGTCGGAGCCGACCCCGCGCAGGCCTTGCTCCGTCCCGTAGTACAGGCACGGGATGCCCTGCAGCGTCATCAGCAGCCCGACGCCGAGCGGCACCTGGTCGTCGAACGAGGCCGGCTCCGGGCCGGGGGCGAACCGGAAGCGCGCCCGCTGGTCGTGGTTGTCCAGGAACGTGACGAAGTACCGGCCGGCCTCGCCGTGCGAGGTCAGGATCTGCCGCTGGACGCGCTTGCGGTGGGCGAACACCTCGACGACCTCGGCCGGGGCGGCCAGCCCCTTGGCGACCGACGGCAGCCGGTAAAACAACGGGAAGTCGAGGGCCGCGTCCACCCCGACCAGGTCTCCCCCGTCGGCGGTGTCCCGGCCGACGAACCGGGCGATCTTCTCCTCGTTGTCGTACACCTCGCCGAAGGTGAAGAAGTTCTTCTTGCCGATGCTCAGGGCGTACTCGCGGACGGCGTTCCCGAACGCCTGGGCGAAGCCGCGCTCGACGTACTTGAGCGTGTCGATCCGGAACCCGTCCACGTCGTACCGGGCGATGAGGTACTGGTGGGCCCGGATCAGGGCGTCGCGCACCGGGAGCCGGCCGCCCTCGGCGAAGTCGGTGACCAGTTCCTTGAGGGACTCGAAGTCGCCGCCGGCCTCGCCGCCGCGGCCCTGGCGGCGGAAGTAGGCGTTGCGGTGCAACTCGGCCGGCCAGACGAGCGCGTCCTGGAGCGGGTCGGGGACGCCCTCGATCGTCGGCCAGTCGGACCGGCCGCGGCCGACGCTGTCGCGCCAGCGGACCGGCCGCTTCGCGCCGCTCCACGGCGCGCTCGCCCCGAGGCCGTCGTACTCGAACACGTCGCCGGCGTGGTTGAGGACGACGTCGAAGATGACGTACATTCCCCGGGCGTGGGCCTCGTCGATCAGGGCGCGCAGCTCGTCCTCCTCCCGGCCCGGCGCGGACGCGAACCGCGGCTCGATCCGCAGGAAGTGCTGCACGCCGTAGCCGTGGTAGGTGAACGGGTCGGACGCCCGGTTCCGCTGCACCGGCGACAGCCAGATCGCCCCGACCCCGAGATCCTTCAGGTACGGCAGCTGACGGCGGACGCCGTCGAACGTCCCGCCCTGGAACCCGCCGTGGTGGCCGTCCCAGGGCGCGTTCGCCGGGCCGGCCGCCGGGTTGTCGAACCGGTCGATCAAGAGGAAGTAGACCCAGTGGTCGCGCCAGTCGGCCGGGGACGGGAACGGCGTCGGGATGGTGACGGCCCGCTCGCCGAGGCGGACCGTCTTCTCGCCCGGGCGGGCGGCCCGGTCCAGGGCGTCGCGCACCTCCGGGCTGTCCAGCGACCGGAGCCGGTTCTGGTCCGCTTCGAGGGCGCGCAGGCTCGCCTCGACCCGCGAGCGCGGCAGGGCGAGCGATTCGACCATCCGCTCGAGCGTCGGGCCGGCCGGCGGCGACCAGACGACCGGCGGCTCGGACGCCGCCGTCCGCTCGGTCCCGGGCGGGAGGACCGGCTCCAGCAGACGCGAGACGGTGCAGGCGACCGAGCCGTCGGACGGGAGCGGCCCGATCGTTTCGAGCCCGCCCGGGGCGTCGAGGGGCGGCAGGCCCGGGGCATCGGCGACCCAGACGAGCCACGGCCCCGGCCCCCACAGCCGGACGGACACCCGGTCGGCGAGCGACCCGGCCGGGATGAGCCCCGCCTGGCGGGCGGTCGCCCGGCAGACCATGTCCCAGCCCGGCCGGAGCATCGGCGGCCGGTGGAAGACGTGGCTCGTCCCGAGCCCGAGCCCGACGGCCAGTGCCTCGACGTCCGGGTGCGGCGCGCCGAACAGCTCCCGCAGCCGGCCGAGGATGAGGCGCGGCCGGCGGTCGTCCCGCTCGGCCGCCGGCTTGTCGGCCAGCCGCCGGGCGAGGAGGTGAGCCCCGTACAGGCCGAACATCGGCGCGTCGAATTTCGTGTCGAGAAGGGCGGCTTCGAGGTCGCCGGCCAGGGCGCGCCGCCGGTCGTGAGCCAGGGCGAGCCGAGCCGTTTCCGCCTGGCGCAGGGTTTCGTCCCCCGGCGCGAACGAGCCGATCCGGGTGACGAGGATGCTGCCGGTGGAAAGGTCCGCCCGGAAGCGGTCTTCGCCGTCGCCGAACGCCGCCAGCAGCAGGAAGACGTGCGTCTGCCACCCCGGCGAGGTGACGACCGACTGGCGGAGGGTCTCCCCGGTCGGCAGGCGCACCTCGAGGTCGTACTCGCCGGGGTCGAGTTCGAGGTTGCACGCGGCCCAGGGGTCGCCGGCCCGATCGACCGCCGAGGCTTTCTCCAGGCGACAGACGAGCGGCCCAGCGGCGGAGTAGACGGAGAGCCCGGCGGCCGGGTGGACGCCGGTGGCCCGCGGCGGCTGGCCCGGCGGCGTCCAGTCGCGGACGAAGACGAACAGCTGGCTCCCCCGCCCGGCGGGGACGTCGATCCGCTGGCTGTGCCGCTCGGCGTTGTCCTGGTGGTACTCGTGCGTCAGGCCGGTGTTCGCGAGCGGGACCGGCGACCCGAGCGACGGCTGGGCGGCGGGGCGGAAAACGAGCCTGGCGGCCTCCTCCAGGAAGACCACCTCCTCGGAGACGTCCTGCCCGGTGCGCAGCCGGACCTTGTAGACGCCGGTGGCGAGCCGGCCCGACCACGTCTCGGTCGCCCGGGCGACGACCCGGAGCTGGTCGTCCAGGATGACGACCTCCGTGCCCGGGGCGGCGATCACCTGGAGGTGGGCCTGCCCGCCGCGGACCAGCTCCACGTCGAAGCCCTCCAGTCGAACGGGGAGGGGCTCACCCCGAGAGGGCCGCGGCCCGTCAGATGGAGACATACGTCCCTCCGTCGCGGGGGAGTTCGATGAACGTGCGCTGGCTCCCCCCGTCAACGAATTCGACGGCGTAGAGCCCGCGGCCCAGTTGCATGGGGATCAGCCCGTCCGGCGGGACGGGGCGGGTGGCCCGGAACGTCCCGTTGTGGACCTGGACCACCCGGCCGACATCGCCGAGGGAGGCCCGGAGCGTGACCGGGTAGGTTTGCGGGGCGACCGTGGCGAGGACCCAGCCGGCATGTTTCGGCTCGTACCAGACGTCGGGGGCCTTGGCGATCCGCGGGTCGTCGCGCTCCGGCGGGTCGAGGTACAGCGGCATGGCCTCATGCAGGTAGGCCGTCAGGGACTGGGCGGTGACCTGGCCGGTGGACGGGTCGGCCGCCTCGCCGCCGAGGCCGTCGAGGAGGGTGCGCGTGAACACGCCGCGATAGGCGTTGTTCGGCGGGAACGGCCGCTCCCACGAATTGCGCCGCCACGGGGCCCCGAAGGCGTAGAAGCGCCGCACCCGGTCGCGGTCCAGGTCGGGGGCCCGCACCTCCCGGAACCGGGGCGGGTTGACCGGGACGCGCATGTAGCTCTGCTCCCGGCAGCAGTCGGCCAGGAGGACGATCTCCTCGAACATGGCCCCCCGCCAGAAGTGCTCCGCGTACGGCTTGCCGACGAAGTGGAGCCCGGTCTGCAGCGGGGTGGCGTTGGCGGCCAGGAGCGCCGTGACGCCCGGCTCCGGGTCGAAGCCGTGCCCGGCGAGGTAGACGTAGAAGCGCCGGCCGATCGGCGACGACCGGCCGGCCAGCAGCCGCTCCTCGAACGGCCGGATCAGCCGGCCGAACGCCTCCTCGATCTCCCAGTAGAGCGGCCGCGGCGAGGTCGGCACGCTCGGGTTGGGGACCGACCCGAGGACGACCTGGACGTTGGCGGCGGGGACGGCCCCGCCGGTCGGCGACACGGCCCACGCCTCGAACGCCCGGGCGTCGTTCTCCGGGCCGCGCAACGGCCCCAGGCCGGCCGGCGGCTCCGGGTAGCGGTCGATCCCGACGATGATGGCGTGGTCGTTGTCCGCCATGGCGGAGGGGCCTCCCGGTCACGTGCCGTACTGGTCGCGGATGAACTGCCGATCCGTCGGCGACAGGGCGGTGGTCAACGGGACCGTGAACCCGTCGGTGGTCCAGTGCGCCGGGATCGGGTAGATCATGATCGACGCCGGGTCGAACGCGCTGAAGTTCGTCTCGTTCGCCGAGAACGGCGTGAACATGTTCAGCTCGATCGTCTGGAGGTCCCAGTTGTTCGGCGGGCCGCTCAGGTCCGCGATGACGTTGGCCCGGTCCCACTGGATCCCGTTCTCGGGGTGGGTGTGCTCGTGGATCAGGCCGAGGGCGTGGCCGAACTCGTGCAGGACGACCCGGTCCAGGTCGTCCTGGTCGGAGTCCGGGGTGAGCCAGCCGTAGTTCATCGTCGGCACGGTCGGGTCGGTCTGGTTGCGGCAGGAGTTGCCGAGCATCGACCAGGAGCCGGCGTGCCGGAAGGAGATCCGGATGTCGGTGTTCGGGCCGTCGCGGAAGTCGAACACCAGGTCGGCCATGCCCGGGGCGACCCACTGCAGGGCCGTCTGGCGGACGCGGTCGCGCAAGGTCGAGTCGCCGTCGAGGAACGAGATGGTGATCGTCTCCCTCGCCGACCACCGGACCGAGCGGATGAGCGCCGCGCGCTCAAGCCCGGCGGCCCGGGGTTTCGCGGGAGACCAGGTGAAGCACCACTTGTCGCTGTTGGCCATCGGGGCCTCCACTTCTGCCGGCGTTCCGGCGGGACGGAAAAGGACGGGGACGGGGTCGTGGGTCCGGCGGGTCGGCGGGGCCGACTACCGGCGGACCGCGTCGGCCAGCGCGCGGCCCTCCGCGCTTTCGAAGGCGTCGTGATCCTTCAGCCACGTCAACTTCGCCAGGCCGCCGAGGGCGGCCTCGATGTCGGCGATCCGGCGCAGGTGCCGCCGCCAGGGCGGCGGGACGGCGAACTCCAGCGCGACGTCGGACAGGTCCTGTTCGAGCAGGAACCCGAACGCCGCCGGGCCGGCGTCGGTGCGGGCGACGACCACCTTCCAGAAGGCGCGCGGGATCTGGACGGCGGTGTCGCCGCGCTCGTCGCGGCCGTGGAAGACCGGGTCGCCGTCGTCGAAGACGGGGCCGGCGAAGACGCACACCTTCTCGGCCCGGGTCTGCCGCTGGACTAGGTTCTCCAGGTCGCCCCAGTTGTCGGTGTTGCGTGCCTGGTTGAACGCCGCGATCTGCGGCGAGCAGTTCGTCGTGTGGAACGTGTCGCCGTTCGCCTTCTGCATGTCGTCGAACGACTCGCCCCAGCAGACGTCGTCGCGGCGGACGAGGTGGCCCTTGTCGAACGTCCGGCGGTCCTTCGTGAAGAAGACGTCCGGCAGCTGGTGCCCGTCCGGGATGCGCGGGTCGGTGACCCATTTCTCGCTGTCGTTGTCGCGCAAGCCGCCGAGCTGGTCGCGGGTCGGCCGGCGGCCGTTCACCAGCCGCGACGCGTCGCGCCAGTCGACGTTCGCCGCGGTGAACAGGGCGAGGCGGCGGCCCTTGTGCATGACGACCGAGAAGTGGTGGTACTTCAGCTCGTGGGTGTTGTCCTCCAGCCGGGCGGCGGCCTGCTTCCCCGAATTGGTGAGCTTCGGCAGGGGCACCTCGTCGCCGTCGAGGTCGAGGAAGCCCGGCCGGTAGCCGTCGCGCGTATCGAGGTTGGGGTGGATGACCGGCACCCGGAGCGCCTCGGTCGGCGAAGCGGCCCCGGTCGTGGCGGCCGTCACGGTCACGTCCGGCTGGGCGAAGGACGCCGAACCGACCGCGACGGTGACGCGGAGCGGGATGGTCCAGGTCGCCGTCCCGGGGTTCTCGGTGGCGAGCCCGTTCCCGGACGGGCCGGGCCGTCGCGGGTCGTGTTCGCCCTCGTCGGCGCGCGCCCAGGCGTCGTCGTAGTCGCCGGTGGGCGGCACCCGCCCGGCGAAGGCCACCCCGGCATCGACGACGCGCGGGTCGCGCGCGAGTTCGTACGCCGGCACGGCGAAGTTCGCGTCGAGGTACACCCCGGCGAAGTGCAGCCCGACGACCTGGCCGGTCCGCACGTCGAGCAGCGCCGAGCCGGAGTTGCCGCCGAGGGTGGAGCTGTCGTGGGTCAGGGCGGTCACGACGGTCCCGAAGCTGCGGATCTGCCGGGTCACGCGCGCCTTGCCCGGCTGGAACCGCTTCACGCCGTAGACGCGCTGGAAGATGCGGTCCTGGACGGCGAGGTCGTTGCGGTCGTCGCGGGCCGGGTAGCCGACCGCGGCGACCTCGCGATCGACCAGGGACCGCGGCGGCTCGACCGACAGGACGAGCGGCCGGACCGCCGCCAGGCCGCCGAGCCGGAGCAGGGCCATGTCCCAGTAGGGGTGGATCATCACGACCGCCTCGACCTCGGTGAGGGTGGCCCGGTCGTCGTCCGGGTCGTCCTTGTGGCGGCGGAAGTGGACGGCCGCGTCGCCGGCGCGGTAGACCAGGCGGCGGATGCCGGTCCCGGCGGCGAAGAGGGAGGCGACGTGCCGGTTCGTCATGAGCAGGCCGGGCCCCACGAGGAAGCCGGTCCCGCCGTAGGGGAGCTGGGGCGTGTTCGGCAGCTCGACCCGGCCGATCGCGGCGAAGGCCGGCTCGACCCGGGCGCGGGCCGCGGCGGCGTTGAGGTGGCCCCACGGGTTCTCGACCGCGTCATAGACCCCGTCGCGGATGAAGGCGGCCGGGCGGCCCCGCGGCAGGATGACCGCCTCCAGGCCGCGCACCTCGGCCTCGGTCAGGTCGTCTTCCCGCCCGGCAAGAACCTTGCGGACGGCGGCCTCCGGGGCGGCGTCGCGGTCGCGCGGCGCGAGGTCGGCGCTCTCCAGGCCGGGGGCCGGCTGGCGGGCCATCGACTCGAGGTCGGTCTCGGTCTCGAACTGGCGGACGGCGGCCGCCAGGCGGCGGACCTTCTCGGCGCGGGGCAGCGTCATGGCTTCACTCCAGCGAGGTGGTGGCGGAGGGCGTGCGAGGCGAGGGGCGAGTCGCGTAACGCCGCCAGGAGGCGGCGTCGCGTCGCGTCGTCGATCCGGTCGGTGGCCGGGTCGGCCCCGCCGGTGATCTCGATCAGGCGGGGCGACTGCTCGTAGATCTGGAGGGCCTCGACCTCGTACATCAGCTCGCGGCCGGGCCCGAGCGGGGCGACCTCCAGGCCGCCGAGGACGCGCAGCCACGCGAACGAGACGGAATCGGCGGGGGTCGGGTCGAGGTCCGCCCGGAACGGCACGTCGAGCGCGGCGCGGGCGCGGAGGAGCCCCTGGCCGAAGTAGGTGTCGTTGTTCGCTTGCGACCTGTCCGCGCTGTGGAACAGGGCGTGCCGCACCGCCTCGACCTTGCGCCACGGCTCGATGCCGTCCGGGACGGCGACGTGCTGTAGCCAGAGGGCGGCGGCGGCGGCGGCCTGCGGCGTCGCGGACGACGTGCCGGCCCCGTCGTGGGTGACCATGTCCCGGCAGCCGAGCGACGCCCAGGGGGTGTTCGGCGTGTAGGCCGCCAGGGCGGTGCGCATCTTGGCCGCCGGGCCGAAGGTCCCCTGCATGTGGCGGTGGAACCCGTCACGGTAGTAGGGCGACTTGTCGCTGGCGACGCCGCAGACGGCGACGACGCGGTTGAACCGGGCCGGGTAGACGATCCGGCTGGGCGGCGACGGGCCGATCCGGTTGCCGGCCGCGGCGAAGATGGCGACGCCGGCGTCGTAGGCCCGGTTGACCGCGTCGGCCCAGGCGCGCGTCGGCAGGCCGCCCATGCTAACCGAGACGACATCCGCGCCGACCGCGACGGCGTAGTCGATCCCGCTCGCCATCGCCCCGGTCCAGAAGTGGATGACCGAATCGGCGACGCGGACTGGGACGACCTCGGCGTGTGGCGCGCCGCCGAGGAAGTCGTCGAACGCCGGGAACCGCGGCGGCCGGACGCGGTTCCCGGCGAGCAGGGCGAGGGTCGCCGTCCCGTGGCCGGGGTTGTTGAGCGGCGAGTGGCGGGCCGGGTCGGTCGCGTCGTTCGGGTCGCCGTCGGTGAAGTTGCGCTGCAGGGCGGTGTTGAGGTGAAGCGGCCGTGTGACGTGTTCCGGGTCGTAGCCGGTGTCGAGGATGACGACTCGGACGCGACGGCCGGCCGGCTCGCCGACGCGTTCGCGGGCGGCCTTGAGGCCGGAGAAGTCGTCGCCGAGGTGCCAGGCGAAGCCGAGGTCTGGCCAGGGCCAGAAGTCGTCGGGGCCGACGTATTCGCACGGCCCGGACGCCGAGCCGGATTCGAGGCCGCCCTCGTGGTCGCGGTACGGCCAGCGCTGGACGAAATCCGGCTCGGCGTACACGGGGGTGGCCGCCTCCAGGCCGAGCGCGGCGGGGGCGGCGACGGCCCGGTGGGCCTGGTCCCACGGGTGCTCGGCCACGGACGACAGCGGGGCGGTCGCCCAGCCGGGCAGGCCGGACATCGACGGCCCGGCGATCCGTTCCAACCCGGCCGGCAGGGCGGACTCGAGCCCTGCGACGGGCAACTGGACCAGGAGGCGACGGCTCGGGATGGCGGCCACGG
>Ga0268299_1000350_pt1 | contig 154647 bp, 144 predicted proteins | sample NOBtaG_FD_193484 | JGI IMG/M metagenome (GOLD analysis project Ga0268299, IMG submission 193484) | Activated sludge microbial communities from bioreactor in Nijmegen, Gelderland, Netherland - NOB reactor | ecosystem: Engineered > Bioreactor > Aerobic > Activated sludge | place: Netherlands...
ATCTGAAGCCAGAAACGCAGACCTGCCACGCTGGATTGACTGGTTCAACCGATCAAGACCACATTCCGCCCTCAACGGCCTGTCACCCATCGTCAGGGTGAATGACCTTGTGAGAACTCACAGCTAGGGCTGATCCGAGAGGTGCGCCATGATCCCGACCGCCAAGACGTCGATTGCCATCCTGGAACAGCTGATCGCCTTCGACACGGTCAGTTCGCGGCCCAACATGGCGCTGATGGCGCATGTCCGCGGGCTCTTGGAGGCGGCGGGGATCGCGTCGGTGCTGATCCCGGATGCGACCGGCGGCAAGGCCAACCTGTATGCGACGATCGGCCCGGCGGACCGGGGTGGCGTCATGCTGTCGGGGCACACCGACGTGGTGCCGGTTGACGGGCAGGACTGGACGAGGCCGCCCTTCGCGCTAACGCAGGCAGGCGGGCGGCTTTACGGGCGCGGCGCGGCCGACATGAAGGGGTTCGTCGCCTGCGCCGTCGCTGCGGCCATCGCCGCCGCCGGGCGCGACCTGAAGGTGCCGCTGCATCTGGCGCTCTCCTATGATGAAGAGATCGGCTGCATGGGGGTGCGGTCGCTGATCGACATGCTGGCGGCGGCGCCGGTCCGGCCGGCGATGTGCATCGTGGGCGAGCCGACGGGGATGCAGGTCGCCACCGGCCACAAGGGCAAGGTGGCGCTGCGGGCCACCTGCACCGGGCGCGAGGGGCATTCGGCGCTGGCGCCGATGGCCTTGAACGCGCTGCATCTGGCGGCGGATTTCATCGGGGTGATCCGGCAGATGCAGGCGCAGATCGCCGCCGGGGGGCCGTTCGACGGCGATTATGACGTGCCCTATACCACGATCCACGCCGGCAAGATGCAGGGCGGGGTGCAGGTGAACATCGTCCCCAATCAGGCCACGATCGACTTTGAAATCCGCTCGCTGGCCGGGGTGGATGTGGCGGCGCTGATCGCCGAATTGCGCGAGCGCGCCGAGGGCATTGTCGCGCCCCTGCGGGCGGCCTTCCCCGAGGCGGCGATCACGGTTGAACGGCTGTGGGACTATCCCGGCCTTGGCACGCCGACCGATGCCGGCGCGGTACGGTTCGTCCAGTCGCTGACCGGGGCGAACGGCACGATCAAGGTAGCCTTCGGCACCGAGGGCGGGCTCTTCGATGCGCGCGTCGGCGTGCCGACGGTGATCTGCGGCCCGGGCAGCATGGCGCAGGGCCACAAGCCCGACGAATATGTGACCGAGGAACAGATCGCCCGCTGCGACGCGATGCTGTCGGCGCTGGTCGACCGGCTGGCGGCCGGAAACGTGCCATGATTGCGCCCGGAATCGCGGGTAACCAGCCTTCGGCATGAAGTCCCGCACCCGGATCACCATCGCGCAAAGCCAGCGGCTGTCGCTGAACACCTCGCTGACGGCGTCGATCCATATCCTGCGGGCCGATGCGGCGGGTCTGACCGCGCTTCTGGAAGAACAGGCGGCCGAGAACCCGCAGCTGGTGCTGGGCCCGCCGCCGCAGCAGGAATGGCTGCCGCGCTGGACCGACGCGCTGATGCGGATGCGGGGGGCGGGCGGCGAGATGCCCGAGGTGGAGGCGGCGGGGCCGAGCCTTTCGGCGCATGTGACGGCGGCGATCGCCGGGCTGCGTCTGCCGGTCAGGGCGCAGCGCGTGGCCGACCTGCTGGTCATGGCGCTGGAACCTGCGGGCTGGCTGGGCCAGCCGTTGCAGAAGATCGCGGTCGAGGCGGGGGTGACACCGGACGAGGCCGAGGCGGTGCTGCGCCGGGTGCAGGAGATCGAGCCGACGGGGCTTTTCGCCCGCAACCTTGCCGAATGCCTGCGGCTGCAGGCCGAGGAGGCGGGGGAACTGGACCCGGTGATGGCGGGCGTGCTGGACCGGCTGCCGCTGGTGGCCGCCGGGGCGCTGGCAAAGATCGCGCGCGAACTGCGCTCGGACGAGGCCGAGGTGGCGCTGCGGATCAGGCGGCTGCGCGGCTATGACCCGAAGCCGGGCGCCCGGTTCGCCCATGGTGCCGCCCCGGTTGCCGCGCCCGACCTTGCGGCGCGTCCGGGTGCCGATGGCTGGGAGATCAGCCTGAACCGGTCCGCCCTGCCCACGCTTTCGGTGGGCGACGGCAAGGGGCCGCAGCAGGCCGCGGCGCGGGCGATGATCCGGCTGGTCGAGGGGCGCAATGCCACGCTGCTGAACGTCGGGCGCGAGATCCTCCGCCGGCAGCAGGCGGCGCTGGACGATGGCCTGTCGGCGCTGGTGCCGATGACCATGGCCGATGTGGCCGAGGCGCTGGGCCTGCACCAGACCACGGTCAGCCGGGTGGTGGCCGGGGCGGCGGTCGACACGCCCCGCGGCACGTTCTGGCTGCGGGCGATGTTTTCCCCCGCGGTGCGGAAGGACGGGCCGGCCGGTGCGGCGATGCGCGATGCGCTGGCGCGGATGGTTTCGGCCGAAGACCCCGAGGCGCCGCTGAGCGACGCCGATCTGGCCGCCGCGCTGGCCGGGGCGGGGGCGCCGCTCGCACGCCGCACCGTGGCCAAATATCGCGGCATGCTGGGCATTCCGCCCGCCGGTGCCCGCCGCCGCCGGCGCCCCGGGCGCTGAACCGGCGTTCCGTCCGCGACCCCGGGGCGTCGTTTCCGGGGGTGACCTTGCGCCGGGGCCGCGCTAACCCGGTCGGGCGAACGGGAAGGGACGGGCGGATGGCGTATTTCCTTGGGGTCGACACGGGCGGCACCTATACGGACGCGGTCATTCTGGACGAGGCGGCGAATGTCATCCTTGGCAAGGCCAAGGCGCTGACCACGCGGCACGACCTTGCGGTCGGCATCGGGCAGGCGGTGGATGCGGCGCTGGCGGCCTCGGGCATAGCGGCGCGCGACGTGGCGCTGGTGTCGCTGTCGACGACGCTTGCCACCAATGCGCTGGTCGAAGGGCAGGGCGGGCGGATCGCGCTGGTCGCCGCGGGGTTCGACGCGGGCGATCTGGAACGCGCCGGTCTGGCCGAGGCGCTGAAGGGCGATCCGGTCATCCGCATCGCCGGCGGCCACAGCCACGCGGGGCTTGAGGCGGCGAAGCTGGACCTGCCCGCGCTTGAGGCGGCTTTGGGCGCGATCGGGCCGCAGGTGGTGGGCTTTGCGGTGGCGGCGCGCTTTGCCACCCGCAACCCGGCGCATGAAAGGGCGATGCGCGAGGCGATCCGGCGGCTGACCGGCCGGCCCGTCACCTGCTCGCACGAGCTTTCGGCCCAGCTGAACGGGCCGAAGCGGGCGCTGACGGCGGTGCTGAACGCGCGGCTGATCGGCATGATCGACCGGCTGGTCGCGGCCTGCGAGCGGCATCTGGAAACGGCGGGGATCGCCGCGCCGCTGATGGTGGTCAGGGGCGACGGGGCGCTGATTTCCGCGGCGATGGTGCGCGAGCGGCCGATCGAGACCATCCTTTCCGGCCCGGCCGCCAGCATCGTCGGCGCGCGCTGGCTGACCGGGGCGAAGGATGCGCTGGTCAGTGACATCGGCGGCACTACGACCGACGTGGCGCTTCTGAAGGACGGATTGCCCGAGATCGACCCCGAGGGGGCGATGGTCGGCGGGTTCCGCACCATGGTCGAAGCGGTGGCGATGCGCACCACCGGCCTTGGCGGCGACAGCGAGGTGCATCTGGTGACCGAAGGGCTGGCCGGGGCGCTGCGGCTCGGCCCCCGGCGGCTGATCCCGGTGTCGCTTCTGGCGGTGGACCACGGGCCGATGGTGCATGACACGCTGGAGCGCTGGCTTTCGACCGAAACGGTGGGCGAGTTCGACGGACGCTTCGTCGTGCCGATGGCCGGGAACGCGGGCGGCCTGACGGCGCGCGAGACGGCGGTGCTGGCGCGCATCACCGCGCCGATGCCGGCGACCAGGGCGCTGAATTCGCGGCTTGAGGCGGCGGCGCTGGAGCGGCTGGTGGCGCGGGGGCTGGTGATGCTGTCGGGCGTCACGCCTTCGGACGCGAGTCATGTGCTGGGCCGGCTGGCGGCCTGGGACGGGGCGGCGGCGGAAAAGGCGGTGCGGCTGATGGCGCGGCGGCGCACCGGCATGGGCGACCGCTTCGCCGCCGATCCCGAAACGCTGGCGGCGCGGATCGTCGACCAGCTGGTGGCGCAGACGGCCGACTGCCTGCTGGAAGCGGCCTTTGCCGAAGACCCGGCCTTTGCCGGCGACGACCCGCGCGCGCTGGCGCGCCACCGGCTGCTGTCGGCGGGCCTTGCGCATCATCGCGGCGTGGTCGAGCTGACGGCGCGGCTGGGCGTGCCGGTGATCGGGCTCGGCGCTTCGGCCCCCAGCTATTACGGCGCGGTGGGCGAGCGGCTGGGCTGCGCGATGATCCTGCCCGAACATGCCGGGGTGGCGAATGCGATCGGCGCGGTTGCCGGGCAGGTCAGCCAGCGGGTGTCCGGGCTGGTGACCTCGCCCGCGCAGGGGCGGTTCGTCGCCCATCTGCCGACCGGCCCCAAGGCCTATGGCAACCGGGACGAGGCGCTTTCGGCGATGGAGGGCGCGCTGCGCGCCGAGGCAGAGGCGCGGGCGCTGGCGGCCGGGGCGGTCGACCTGCACCTGACGGCCGACCACGCGCTTCGCGAGGCGGATGTCGAGGGCACCCGGCTTTTCATCGAGGGATGGGTGACGGTGACGGCCAGCGGCCGCCCGCGCGTGGCCCATCCGGTTGCCGCCGGCGACAGCCCGATTACCCCTTGACGCCCCGCCCCCCGCCGCGTAATCCGCGCGGCCAGTGGCTAGGTAGCTCAGCTGGTTAGAGCACGTGACTCATAATCACGGGGTCGGGGGTTCGAGTCCCCCCCTCGCCACCACACAACCCCACTAATTTGATGAAAAGAAACGAATAATCTGGACATCGCTCAGCATGTTCCGCCGATTTTTCCACCAATGAGTGTTGGCTAACCTCGCTTTCGTCCTCCGGACTGCAGCAGTCATTCGGCCATTTCGCCTCCAGGCGGACATTGAAGGGACGACGCGTCATGACGAAGAATCAGACCGCCACAATCTATGGAGCCTTCGCCGCTTTGATCGCACTTGAGTCGCAGCTTCCAACAGCTCGCCTGCGCCACGCTCAGGCGGCTCGCCGAAGAACAACTGCGGATCGAGAGCGCTGAGGTGAATCTGCGCATCGCCGGCGCTCTAGATGCCTTCCACCTAATGATGATGATCCATATCACCTATGCGGCAGAAAAGCTCTTCTGATGGGTGAGCGAAGAGGTTACAGCCTCGGAAGGAAAGCGCTGACTAGAGCCAGCATTATCTCGCGCTGCTTTGGTATCGCGCCAGAGGCTCTCGGCCGCGCCGCGAGCGAAGTTGCCTTGAGTTCAACCGTGCGCCACTTGGCGATGAAATCCTGCGGCGTCATGTTCTTCCCCGGATAGCTGCGGAGAAATAGACAAGCTCCCAAGCCGCCGGTCAACCATCTGCCTTGTCGACGAACCTTTCTTGACACGATGGCTTGCGAAAGTTCCACTGGATGGAGCATCGGAGCCCCCCTTGCATGCGCGCCAAGTTCGCAATCTTGCTTTCAGTTTTATGCGCCGCGTCGGCGTCATCGGCCTACACTATCGACGAGATGCCGTATGAGTTCGACGCCCGGCGGCTGACCCAAGACGAGAAGCGCTTCCTTCAGGCTGGCCTCGCCTTTCAGAACGACTACAACGGAATGATCGACGGCGCTTGGGGCGGCGCCAGCCAGAAGGCCTTGGAGCGCTGGGAGTTGCGCACGGGAGGCGATGGCTATGTCAGCAATGCTGAGGTTCTCCTCCTGGCTCTGGAAGCGTATTCCGCTTTCGAAGCCGCGGGATGGCAGCGCCAATACAACGACATGTTGGACATGTCGTTCCTTATCCCAACCAAAGGCTTACGCGCTGGTCAGCCGTCTGAGTATTTTGTGAACTATGGTCTATCCGGCACCAGTTTGGGCATCTCTTTGACCGCCGGCCCTGCCTCTCAGGCTGAGCGCCTTCATGTTTACACGCTTGGGGAGGCAGTTGGCGCGCCCTATACCGTGCGGAAGGCCGATATTTGGGTGACATCGGGCAGAACCGCGAACGGAACAACCCTCTACACTCGTTCTGACTTCAGGCGGGGCGCCTGGTCGACGATCATGATTTCCGCCTCGGGTGCCGACGCTGGCTTGCTCGCCGCAATGTCAGGCAGCATTGCGCGCGGGTACGCTCCGAGTATCGGCATTTCGCCTGGTGAACTGTCGGAAGGTATCACCAGTCTTTCGGACTATCTCGAAGACACCAAACCCGATGTCGCTGCCGGGCTGGTCGAACCGGCACCGACCACAGAACCATCTCCACCTGAGAGCCATGGGACAGCATTTGGCACCGGCTTTCGCGTTTCCAGCGAAGGGCATTACCTGACTAACGCTCATGTCGTGGAAGGGTGCAAGGTCATCAAGGTGGGCGATCTTCCAGCGCGCGTGACCGCAGTTGACGAAAGCTTTGATTTAGCTTTGCTACTCGTCTCTGGCGAGGTAGTTGCCAGCCCTGCGCGCTTTGCCGAAAAGCCTGCGCGGCTCAACTCCGATATCACGGTTGTCGGCTACCCGCTTCCCGACCTCCTTGGAGGACTGAACGTCACCCGCGGATCAGTTACGAGTCTTAAGGGAATGGGTGGCGACGGGGTGCGGATGCAGATTTCTGCTCCGGTCCAGCCGGGCAACTCGGGCGGTCCGGTTCTGAACGGCGAAGGGTCAATCGTCGGTGTGGTCGTTTCGAAGCTCGATGCTAGACTGGTGTCCGATGCGATTGGGGACATACCGCAGAACGTCAACTTTGCCATCCGCGGCGAAATCGCCAAGCTTTTCCTGTACCAGAATGCCGTCGAGCCGGTTGAAGCAGAGAACGCGCAAGCCTTGGCACCAGAGGCGCTTGCCGACCAAGCGCAGGGCTTCACCCGCCTGATCACCTGTGACTGATTGGTGAGGCATCAGCCAACAAAGGGCAAAGAGTGCAGTCACGGGCAGGAGAGCCCGCAGGGGGCGTCAACCCAGTCGGGCTAGGGGCGTGGCGGAAAGTCCGCAAAGGTCATTTCTGGCTTCTCCCAAGCAATAGAAACGGCATCCTCGGAAGCGACAAGCCCGACAGATGCGGCACCCGGTCAACATCACCCGCTGCTCACCCCGATCAACAGAATAAGGCGTACACGCTTCGGCACCGGCCAAAGAAATGGGCAACGGGTGGTCTGTCTAACGCGCAGGGCAATAGATAGATCGGGATAGTAGTTTGGTGGCCCCCCTCGCCACCATAGCTCCCCCCACTCGGAGCGCGGGCGCGTCGATCAGGTCGCGCGGGGCACCCGTGACCGCATCTGCACGAGGCGGCTTGCAGGCAGGGCCGAAATCCCGCGATATCGTGTTCGGCGTCTTGGCTGCATGATCCCGTCCGGCCGCGGGCGGGCGGCGCCGGGACCGTTCGCCTGTCCTTGCCGCAGGATCGCTTGCCTTGCCCGTTGCCCCGGACGACCGCCCCTTTCAACCCGAACTGTCGCTGGCGGCGAACCTGAGGCGCATCGCCACCCTGACCGCCGGCTGGCCCGGAGAGCCGATCGACGGCGGGGGTGCGGTCCGGCTGGCCAATCCCGGGGGGCGGGAGGTGCCGGTGTTCTGGTGCTTCAACGGCGGGCGCGAGTTTCCGCTGCTCTCCGCCGCGATGGGCGGTGCGCGCCCGCTGGTCGGCATGCGGTCGCTGAGCGGGATCATTTCCATCCGGCACCACGGCACCCGTCCGGTGACCGAGCTGGCACGCCACTATGCCGACAGTCTTCTGGCCCGTTTCGGACCCGGGCCATGCATTGTCGGCGGCAATTGCGAAGGCGCCGGCGTCGCCTGCCGGATTGCCCTGCACCTTGCGCGGGCAGGGGTGGCGGTGGCGCGCCTTGTCACACTTGATGCCGAGATCCGGCGCCCCATGGCCCTGCCGCTGCACCAGATCTTTGGCCGGGACAGCCCGGGCTTCAATCCGTTCCTGAACGGCGGGCGCGATCCGGTGCATCAGTGGCAAAGCGCCTATGCCGCGGTCCGGTGGACCATCCTGCCCGCCGCGCATGGCGCCTATTTCGATGCGGAAACCGTTGACCTGCTGGCGCAGGCGATCGCCGCCCCCTGCGCGCTGCCGCCCGCGCCGGCAACGCAGGCGCCGGTTCCGTCACCCCGCTGGCAGATCGCGTCGGTCGACGGGGATGGCGTCACGGTGACCGCGCCCGCTCCGCCGGGATGGGGCGCGGCGGCCGGTCTGGCCGTGGTGCCGCAGTGGGAGGACCGGGCGGGCGAGACGCTGCCCATCGGCGGCGATCACTGGGTGTTCGACCTTGCCCCCGGGCCGGTCTGGACGCTGCGGGTGCCGTTTCCGGGGCGTGGGGCGCCGGCTGGCCTGCGGCTGGTGCTGTGCCGTGCCGGCACCGGCCCGATGGGCGGCCTTGATGCGGCGGAAGGTCGCCTGGATTTGACTTCGGCGCCGGGCTTTCATAACGTGAACGCGTCATAAAGCGGGGTTTCCAAATGGCGATTGATCTGTCGAAACTGCTGTCCCTCAAGGTTCCGTCGGCGGGTGCCGCGAAGGTTGGCACTGCTGAAATCGCCACCCGCAGCGCGGGAAGCCCGGCGCGCTGACACCGGCCGTTGCGCGGGCGGGCGATGTTGCCCGCCCTGCGCGGTTCCCGATGATCGCTGCCAGTGAATCCGAGGCGCGGCTGATCTGCGCCGATGTCGACGCGCGGCTGCGCAGCGCGTTCGACTATCTTGCGCAAGACGTTCTTGGCCTGCCGGCCGGGGACTGGAACACCGGGCCTGCCGCCCATGCGGCGCAGGCAATGATGCGCGATGCCGCAACGCGCGACGATGTCGCGGCGATCCGCCGCATCTTCACCGAAAATCTTGCGACGCTGAGGCAGCCGGACGCCGGCGGGCTGCGCGTCCTGCCCTTCGCATCGCCCGCGCTTTCGCCGGGCGCGCTGCAGTTGCTGCAATACGCCCTGTCCGACGATGTGGGGCTGACGACCGCCCTTGTCGCCCCGTCGGCGGCCGAGGTCGACCGGGTCGGCGACATGTTCGCGCGGCTGCGGTCGGGGTTGCGGGAAGCGACGCCGGACTGGTGGGCAGAGTTCGAAACCCTGGTCCGGCTGGTGCTTCTTGCCGAAAGCACCGACCGGTCGGGCGGATTCGGCGGGGCCTCGGCATTCGCCGCCTGGGGTGCGGTGCTGGTCAACCCGCGCGCCGTGCCGGCCCCGCTGGACCTGTCGCTGACGCTTGTGCACGAAAGTTCGCACCTCAAGCTGTTTTCGGCCTTCGTTGCCGACGAGATCGTCCTGAACGATCCGGATGAACGCTTTGCCAGCCCGCTGCGGGTGGAGCCGCGCCCGATGAACGGCATCTATCACGCGGCCTTCGTCCTGGCGCGGATGATCGGCTTCTCGGCCGATCTCCTGGCATCGGGCCGGGCCGAGGCGGTGCTGGGCCCGGGGCAGGAGGCAGAGCTTCGGCGGCGGATGCTGCGCTCCATCGGCCATTTCGAGGCGGGGCACGCCGAAGTGGCCGCGCATGGCCGGTTGACGGCGCGCGGCCGCGACATCATCGCCGAGGCGGCGGCAAGCGTTGCCCGGGTCAGGGCCCTGGCCGGCACGCCATGACGATCCTGGCGCGGGTCTTGGAGCGGCTAACCGCGGCGGGCACCGGCACGATCATCGAATACCGGGATCAGCGTCTGGATGGCCGCGCGCTGCTTGAACGGATCGGGCGGCGGGCCCGCGGGCTTGGCGCGGCAGACCTTCGCCACGGAGAGACGCTGTCGATCGTCGCATCCGACAATGTGACCGCCTTCGAGCAGTTGGTCGCGGCCTGGATGTGCGGGGCCGGGGCCTGCCTTCTGGATTTCCGCAGCCCGGCGTGGCGGCTGGCCGACATGGAAGGCCGGCTGGGCGCGGCGATGCGTGCCGCGCCGCGTGCAGCGGACGGGGGCGAGGCATCGCTCTGCCGTCTTGGCCCAAGCGCAGCCGCGCCTTTCGCGCCAGGCCCGGATACCGACGATCCCGTCGCCCTCTGGCAGAAAAGTTCGGGCAGCACGGGCAGGCAAAGCCTGTTTCCGGTGGGGCAGACCCGGCTGGCCCGGCGCATCGACGCCGCGATCGCCTCGATGGGCATGCCGGACTGGGGCGCGAGTGCGGTTGCCCTGCCGCTCGCCTATTCGGCGGGGGTGACGCAATGGTTTGCGGCGCTCATTCACGGCCGGCCGATCGTGGCGCTGGACCCGGTGTTCCGGCTGACGGAACTGGATCAGGTGCTGCGCCGCAGGGATGTTGCCGAAACGGCGCTGCCGCCGCCGCTGATCCGGCGGCTTGCGGCGCTTGAAGGCGCCCGCCCGCGCTATCCGCATCTGGCCAAGCTGGTGTCGGTCGGCGGGCCGGCGACGCCCGAAGACAAGGTGGCGGCGGTGCGGAACCTGACCCCGCGCTATCGCATGACCTACAGCGCCGCGGGCGTCGGGGCGATCACCCGCATCCTGGGGGACGAAGTGCTTCAGCGCCCGGCCTCTTGCGGGCGTGCGGCGCCGGGCGTCGAGCTGACGATCCGCGCCGGCGGCCGCATCTGCGCCCCCGGTGAGCCGGGCGAGGTTTTCGTCCGCCCGGCCGACGGCCCGGTCGCGCGGCCCGGCGATCTTGGCTGGATGGATGCCGAGGGATACCTTTACATCACCGGGCGGGTTCAGGGCATGCTGAGCCGAAACGGGGTGAACTTCACCGCCGAGCAACTGGTCGGCGCGGCGCTGAGCCTGGCCGAGGTGCGCCATGCCGCAGTTGCCACCTGCCCCGGGCCGGACCGCGACGATCAGGTGATCCTGGTCGTCGAAGCCCCCGCGGCGCTGCGGGACGCGCTGGAAGACCGGCTTCGCCTGCGACTGCCCGCGGCCGAGCGACCGGACCGGATTCTTCTTGTCGACCGCATTCCGCTGAATGCGGCGGGCAAGACCGACCAGCCCGAGGTGGAGGCGCTGGTGGCGTCGCAGCTGACCCGGGGGGAAGCTTGACCGGCGGCGACCTTCCCGATCTTGTCCGCCGCCGCTTCGCCGAGGCGCTGGGCCGCGACATCGGCGCCGGGACCAGCTTCTTCGAGGCCGGCGGCGATTCGCTTGCCGCCGAGGCGCTGCTGACGGCGCTTTCGCGGGATCTGGGGGTCGAACTGCCCGGCTGGCTGCTGCTGGACCACCCGACCAGCCAGGCGCTTGCGGCGGTGCTGGAAAGACGGGCCGGCGGCGGCTGAGCGGGCGTCCCTACCGCGGCGCGGTCCAGCCAAGGTCGGCGTAGATTTCGGCGATCAGCCGGCTTGCCGCCTGCGTGTCGTCTAGATGGCCGATGCGCATCGCCTCGGCTGCCCGTTCAAGGGCGTCGAGGGGCCGGTTCCCCCGCCGCAGGGCCTGGGCATGCGCCAGGACGGAGGCATAGGTTTCGGCGGCTTCCCAGCCGGCGCGGGTGGACGCCTCGGCACTGGCGGGATGGTCGGCCGCGGCCCAGTGGCCTGCCAGCACAAGGTGAAGCCCGGCGGCGATCCGGCCCGCCACGGCGGATGACGACGATCCGCACCATTGAAGCGCGGCTTCCGCCCGGGCCAGTTCATCCGGGCCAAGGCGGGGGCCGACGAACTGCTGGAACCGCCGCAGCAGGGCCGCTTCCTTGGCGGCGTGGCACTGCGCACGGTCCGCATCGCCGGCGCGCATGTCGTCCAGCGCGCTGACAAGCAGCGCCTGCATCCGCCTGTCATGTTCATTCCAGCCGGCGCGCCGGTCCGCGGGCGGCTGCAGCATCCGCTCACGCGAGGCGGAAACCACGCCGGATGCGTATATGCGCTTGAAATAATGGGTGCGGGGCACATGAACGGCCGTGCCGACCCCCAGAAGCGCCAGCGCGTATTCGCATTCGACAACAAAGCCCTTGTGCCCGTCGGTGGGGAAGCCGGCCACGCGGTCAAGCACGCTGGAGCGGGTGACACCGCGCCACATCTGCGCCTCGGTGCCCTGCAAAAGGAAATCAAGCAGCGCCGTCGGCCGGTCGGCGCCCGGCGTCAGGGTCACGCTCTTGCGGACCGGAGGAGAGGCGCCGAAGCGCAGGATATCGCAATAGGCGATGATCGCATCGGGCCGGGCTTCCAGCGCGGCCAGCATCACCTCAAGATACCGGGGCGACCAGATGTCGTCATGCGGCAGGAAGCAGAACCAGGGCGTGGCGATGCCGGGCACCATCGCGTTCACATTCTCGGCCCAGCCCAGCCGGCGCGGATTGCTGCGCACCGTCAGCCGCCGGTCGGCGGCAAGGCCGGCCAGCGCGGCCGCGGTATCGTCGGGGCTGCCGTCGTCGGGCGGGTCGATCGACACGATGACCTTCAGGTCGGCGTGGGTCTGCGCCAGCACGGCGCCCACGGTCTCGGCGATGATGCTGCCCGAGCGGTAGGCGGGGATGCAGACCGTCACCGTCATCGGCGCGCCCGTTGAACCGCCCCATGCCGCGCAAGGATTCTCTGGCAGGCCTCGGCCGCGAATAGGGGCGCAAGCGTCAGCTTGCCGGTGTCGATCGAATGATAGTCGCCTTGGGTGAACACGCCCACCGCATGCCGTTCGTGCAGTTCGCTGCCCACATCCTCGATCCCGGTGCGGCCCCAGGCGGTTATGAACCCGCCCTTCAGCTGCCAGAGCGCGGGATCGTCGACCAGCCCGGCCGCCGCGCCGGGCATCAGCCGGCGAAGATTGCGCATGGTTTCGGCGATGATGCGGTTCACCCGCGCCTCTGACAGGACCGGATCCTGCACCCGCGGCCTGAGCGCCACTTCCTGGCTGATCAGGCCGACCGGATACCACGAGAGATAGGCATTGGTCGGGAAGGCGACGGTATCGCCATAGGCGCCGATCAGGAAGGTCACGTTAGGGATCGCGCCGACGACATCGGGCGCCCGGGAGAAGACGCCGCACTTGAAGCGATGCACGACATCGCGGGTGACGGGCAGGCCAAGCGTCGCGTCGATCTGGATGCGGTGTTCCCAAAGCCCGTTGACGACAATATCGAAGGGCTCGGCGAAGGGCTGGCCGTCGTGCTGGAAGTGGACGTCATAGCCCCTTGGCCCCTGCGCCACGCGGGTGATCTGGCAGCCCATGCACTTTGCGATGCGCGGCGAGCCATCAAGCGCGCGCCGCATCGCCGTTGCCATCTCCGCAGTGTCGATGGCGCGTTCGGCGGTGCGGAACACGGTCTGGACCTGATCGGGGTCGAAGGTCTGGCGGAATTCCTTGCGCGGCAGTTCTTCCCAGTCGCCCTCGTCCGCCGCCAGCCGCATCGGCCCGTCAAGCGAGGCCAGCGCGTCCGAGACCGCGGCGAAATGCGTCCGTATCCCCTCGACCGGCAGCAGGCTGTCGTTCGGGACGGCATAGAGGAACGGTTCGGAAAGGGAACGGTCGAACAGCGCCGCGCCGGTCCAGCGTTCGATCCGCGGGCGGAAGGCGGCCGCGCCGCGCAGCATGGCGACCGCCGTGCGGCGGGTGTGGTCCAGCGCATAGACATAGCCAAGGTGGATCTTGCCCTCGCAGGCCAGGCTCGCGGCCGAGATCGGCCGGGAAAGCCGGTCGTAGAGGCTGACGTCATGCCCCGCCTCGGCTAGTTCCAGCGCCGTCAGAACGCCGGTAAGCCCCGCTCCCAAGACCGCAATCCGCATCTGCCATCCAACTGACCGGCCGCCGCCTGCCGGGACGGCAGCGCAGTCCGGTTGGCCCCGCCGCCTAGAGAACGCCGGACGCTTGATTCTGCAATGGCGGTTTCGCCGCAGGGCGCTGGCTGCGCCGCGGACAGGCATGCCGTGGCGACAGGGTTTCCCTGGCTGCGGACGGGGGGGGCCGCGGCCTCAGGCGGCTTCGAGAAGACGCTCGATGTCGGGCAGCTTGCGGGTTTCCAGCGCCAGCATCTCGGTCCGGTGGTCGGCGTAGCTGCCGGCATTGAAGCAGACGGTGCGGAACAGGACTTCGGCGGTTTCCGATCCGGTTCCGGTCCAGTCCGTCCACAGGCGGAACCGGCCGCGGCGGGGCAGTTCGACCGAAAGGACGCGGCCGTCGATGCCGGTGAAGCCGCGTTCCGCCAGGTAGTTGTGCAGGGTGTGGAAGAAGGTCCAGCCGTCCTTCCTGTCCTTCAGGATGACCGCGGCACGGTTGACGTAGATCGGCATCGGAAAGGTGTAGCGCGCGACCATTTCCTCGTAGCGACCCGCGGTGAAGGCCCGGGACATCTGCGCGATTTGAAGGTCTACGGTCATCTTATCCTGCCGGTCTCGCATGTCCCCGGACGGGGAAGGTGATTCTCCGGCGAGGGGGAAGCCGGAAGGACGCATGGTTTCCAGCCCATAGGTCTCAACCTGAATGGCCAAGATTGGGCCGAACTGTGGCGCGATCATGGCACGGCGCAGGAAGGGCGACTTGCCGCCACAATTGACATTGCCGCCGCGCCTGTCGCAGTCAGGGCCGTGGCTGGCAGGGGCGCGGCATGGCTTGGGAATTCTGGATCGACCGGGGCGGCACCTTCACGGATGTGGTGGCCCGTTCGCCCGAAGGCGGGTTCCAGGTGCTGAAACTGCTGTCGGAAAACCCGGGGCGATACGCCGACGCGGCGGTCGAGGGCATTCGCCGCGCGCTGGGCCTTGGCCCCGGCGAGGCGATTCCGGCGGGCGCGATCGACGCGGTGAAGATGGGCACCACCGTGGCGACCAACGCCCTGCTGGAGCGGAAGGGCGAGCGGGTTCTGCTGTTGATCACCGAAGGCTTCGGCGACCTGCTGCGCATCGGCACCCAGGCCCGGCCCGATCTTTTCGCCCTGCACGTCCGCCGGCCCGAGCCGCTGTTCGACCGTGTGGCCGAGGTGCCCGGGCGGCTGGATGCCGAGGGGGCCGAGGTGCGGCCGCTGGACGAGGCGGCGGTTGCGGCGGCGCTGGCGGATGCGCGTGCGGCGGGGATTTCGGCGGTGGCGGTGGCGCTGATGCACGGGCACACCAACCCCGCGCATGAGCTGCGGGTCGGCGGGATGGCGCAAGCGGCAGGCTTCACGCAGGTATCGCTGTCGCACCGGGTCAGCCGGCTGGCCAAGCTGGTGGCGCGGGGGGACACGACGGTGGTCGACGCCTATCTGTCGCCGATCCTGCGCCGCTATGTGGCGCAGGTCGAGGGTGCGCTGGACATGGGGCGCGCGGCCGGTGAAAGCGCTGCGGGCGAAAGCGCGGTGGGCCGGCTTCTCTTCATGCAGTCCTCGGGCGGGTTGACCGAGGCCGGGCGGTTCCAGGGCAAGGATGCCATCCTTTCCGGCCCGGCCGGCGGCATCGTCGGCATGGCGAAAACGGCCACGGCGGCGGGGTTCGGCCGGGTGATCGGCTTCGACATGGGCGGCACATCGACCGATGTCAGCCACTTTGCCGGAGAATACGAACGGTCGTTCGAGACAGAGGTCGCCGGCGTCCGCATGCGCGCGCCGATGATGGACATTCACACCGTTGCTGCGGGCGGCGGGTCGATCTGCAGCTTCCGCGACGGTCGCTATCAGGTGGGGCCGGAAAGCGCGGGGGCGGACCCCGGCCCGGCCAGCTATCGCCGCGGCGGGCCGCTGACCATTACCGACTGCAACGTGATGCTGGGGCGGCTGTCGCCGGCGCATTTCCCGGCCGTCTTCGGCCCCGGCGGGGATCAGCCGCTGGACCGCGACGCCGTCGAGGCCGGGTTCCGCGCGCTGGCTGCACAGATCGCCGCGGCGACCGGCCGGCCCGCCGACCCGCCCGAGGTGGTGGCCGAGGGGTTCCTGAAGATCGCCATCCTGAACATGGCCAATGCGATCAAGAAGATCAGCGTCGAGCGCGGGCATGACGTGACCGGCTACACGCTGCAATGCTTTGGCGGCGCCGGCGGGCAGCACGCCTGTGGCGTGGCCGATGCCCTGGGCATGCGGCGGGTGTTCCTGCACCCCTACGCGGGCGTCCTGTCGGCCTATGGCATGGGGCTGGCGGAAATCCGCGCCCTGCGCGAGGCGCAGTTCGACGCGCCACTCGCCGATGTCGCCGGGGCGGCCGCGCGGCTGGACGGGCTGGCGGCCGAGGCAGAGGGCGAACTGCGGCGGCAGGGCGTGGCGCAGATCGCCATCAGCCGGCGCGCGCATCTGCGCTATGAAGGCCAGCATCAGCCGCTGGAGGTGCCTTTCGGAACCATCGGCCGGATGGCCGCCGATTTCGAGGCGGCGCATCTGGCGCGTTTCGGCTTTGCCTCGCCCGAGCGGCGCGTGCTGTTCGAAATGCTGGCGGTCGAGGCGGTGGGCGAAGGCGCGCCGCTTCCGGCGGCGGATGCGCCCGACGCCGCAGCCGCGCCCTGCGATGTGCTGCTGGTCCGCATCGACGCCCGATGGCGGCCGGTGCCGCTCTATGACCGCGCCGATTGCGGCACGGCGACCCGGATCGACGGGCCCGCGATCCTCCGCGAGGAAACCGGGACGGTGGTGGTCGAACCGGGCTGGCAGGCGCGGGTGGACGACAGGGCCAACCTGATTCTCGAACGTGTCGCGGCGCAGGCCATGGCGTCCCGCGCCGGAACCGCCGCCGATCCGGTGATGCTTGAGGTGATGGGCAACCTCTTCATGTCGATCGCCGACCAGATGGGGGCGACGCTTGCCAACACGTCATGGTCGGTCAACATCAAGGAACGGCTGGATTTTTCCTGCGCGATCTTCGATGCGGCGGGCGATCTGGTGGCCAATGCGCCGCATGTGCCGGTGCATCTGGGCAGCATGTCGCATGCGGTGAAGACCGTCATCCGCAGCGCCGGCGCCGGGGCGCGGCCCGGCGATGCCTGGATGCTGAATTCGCCCTGGAACGGCGGCACGCATCTGCCCGACGTGACGATGGTGACGCCGGTCTTTGTCGATGGAAGGGCGGCCTACTGGCTGGGGTCGCGCGGGCACCATGCCGATATCGGCGGCCGGACACCGGGATCGGCCCCGCCCGACAGCCGGCGGATCGAGGAGGAGGGGGTGGTCATCGACCTGTTCCCGCTGGTCCGGGCCGGCCGGATGGACGAGGCCGGGGCGCGGGCCGTGCTGGCATCGGGCGGCTTTCCGGCGCGGTCGCCCGACCAGAACATCGCCGACCTGAAGGCGCAGATCGCCGCGAACGAGACCGGGCGGCGCGGGCTGGAACGCGCGGCGGCCGATCTGGGGGCCGATGTGGTGACCGCCTATATGGCGCATGTGCAGGCCAATGCCGAGGAACAGGTGCGGGCGGTCATCGGCACGCTATCCGAAGGATCGTTCACCTATCCGATGGACATCGGCGCGGACATCCGCGTGGCGCTGCGGGTCGACCGCGCGGCGCGGTCGGCGGTGGTGGATTTCACCGGCACCAGCGCGCAGCAGCCGGGCAACTACAACGCGCCGGCGGCAGTGGCGCGAGCGGTGGTGCTGTATGTGTTCCGCACCCTGGTGGGCAAGCCCATTCCGCTGAACGAAGGCTGCCTGCGGCCGCTGACCATCATCCTGCCCGAAGGCACGATGCTGAACCCGCGCGCGCCGGCGGCGGTGATCGCCGGCAATACCGAGGTCAGCCAGGCGGCGGCGAACGCGCTATATGGTGCGCTGGGGGTGCTGGCGGCGGGACAGGGGACGATGAACAACTTCGTCTGGGGCAACGCGGGGTTCCAGAACTATGAAACCATCGCCGGCGGCAGCGGCGCAGGCCCGGGTTTCCCCGGCTGCCCCGCGGTGCAGACCCACATGACCAACACCCGGATGACCGACCCGGAAATCCTGGAAAAACGCTTCCCCGTCCGGCTTGAGGAAATGTCGATCCGCCGCGGATCGGGCGGCACAGGGCGCTGGCCGGGCGGCGACGGGGTGGTGCGGCGGCTGCGCTTTCTGGCGCCGGTGACGGTGACCACGCTTTGCGGCAGCCGGACCGTCGCGCCGTTTGGCGGCGCGGGCGGGGCGCCCGGCGCCTGTGGCGAGAACCGGGTGATCTGGCCCGATGGCAGGGTCGAGGACGTGCCCGGCAATGCCGAATGCGACCTGCCGGCCGGCGCGGCCTTCGAGATGCGCACCCCCGGCGGCGGCGGCTGGGGGCCGGCCTGAACGCGCCACGGTTGCACGGCCGCGATCATTGGCCGACACTCGTCGGGTGCAGCCATGGAGGGGCCGATGTTCAACGCCAGAGAGTTGCTTGACACGATCACCGGGGGGCGCGGGCTTCAGGGTCTGGCCGACCGGGCCAAGGATACCTGGGACGGCCAGTCGAACCTTGGCAAGGGGGCCATCGCCGGCGGTCTTGCCGCCATCCTGCTGACGCAGGGCGGCCGGCGGATGCTGGGCACCGGGCTGAAGGTGGGCGGGGCGGCGCTGATCGGCGGGCTGGCCTATCAGGCCTATCAGGACTGGAAGGCGGGCAAGGACCCCGCGGCAGCTTCGGCCGGCGAACTGCCTTCGCCCGATGGCACGGCCTTCCTGCCCGCCGACGGGGCCGCGGCGGATGATCTGGCCGGGCGGCTGGTTCAGGCGATGGTCGCGGCGGCGCGGGCCGACGGACACGTCACGCCCGATGAGCGTGGGCGCATCGACGAGGCCCTGGGAAAGCTTGGTCTTGCGGCCGAGGGTCAGGCGCTGATCCGCGCCGAACTGGACGCGCCCCTGGACGTGCGCCGGATCGCCGCGCTGGCCCGGACCGAAGAGGAGGCGGCGGAAATCTATGCCGCAACGCTCCTGGTCGTCGACCAGGAGTCGATCGAGGAGAAGGGCTATCTGGCGATGCTGGCGGCGGCGCTGAACCTTGATCCCGATCTGGTGCGTCACCTGCACGCGCGCGCCGCCGCGCTGGGCTGACGGCTCAGGGCAGGTTGCCGCCGATCGCTTCGGTCACGCTGTCGGCGGCGGCGCGGACGCGGGCGCCCATCCGCGTGGCATCGGCCAGCCCCATGCGGAAGGCCGGCCCGGCCAGCGCGATGGCGGCCACCGGTTCGCCATGGGCGTCGAACACCGGCGCGGCCACGCAACGCATGCCATCGGCGCTTTCCTGATCGTCGATGGCAAAGCCGCGGTCGCGGGTGCGGGCAAGATCGCGCAGCAGCGCCGAATCCGAGGTGATGGTCAGCGAGGTGAACTTGGCCAGCCCCTGCCGGGCAATGGTCTCGCGCGTGCGGTCTTCGTCCTGCCAGGCCAGCAATGCCTTGCCGGCGCCCGTTGCGTGCATCGGGGCGGCGGTGCCGGGCGGGAAGAAGGCGCGGATCGCGGCATGGCTTTCGGCCTGCGCCAGATGGACGACCTGGCCCGCCACCTCGATCCCGATGCTGGCGGTTTCGCCGGTCTCGCGCATCAGCCCGTCCATGACGGGGCGGGCGCGTTCCACCACGTTGGTGCGCTTGATGAAGGCGGTGCCGGTCCGGAAGGCGCCGGGGCCGATAAACCAGAACTGGCCCGGTTCCTGCGATTCCACCATGCCGCGCGCCTGAAGGGTGACGAGCGCGCGGAAGGTGGTGGCGATGGCCTGGCCGGTTTCCTCGGACAGTTCCGAGAGCGTCAGGCCGGGATGCGCGGCGATATGTTCCATCAGCGCCAGCGCGCGGTCCAGCGCCTGAACGGTGTTCTGGTCACCCTTGTCGGGATCAAGCCGCGGGCGCCCGCGGGGTTTCTGTGCCATGGAATGCCCCTTTCGGAAGGAAGCGGCGACAGGAGGTGCCGTGCCGTCCGGAATGCTGGCGCAAATGCTGCGCTGCGTCAATGAAAAATATTTTCAACCAGAGAGTCGGGATTTCGAGGCCGCGAAAGGGGCCTTTTCCGCGATTTTCGCCGCGGCGGCGGCAGAATCATCATGCCGCAACGCAGAAACCATCATACCGCGAATGGCCGGAATCCGGCTGCGACATGCCGCCACCCCCGTTGCCGCGTCGCTGAATCGCGGGCTGGCGCGCGCGGTTTGGCCGGCTATGCTGCGGCAGGTGGCAAGGCGGGGGAAAGCGATGGATCAGGCGGGTGGCGGGCTTGCCGGGCTTGAGGTCGGCTTCGACATTCCCGCCCTGCCAGGCATGGCCGAGGCCGAGGTGCAGACGCCCTGCCTTGTGCTTGACCTTGACGCGCTGGAACGCAACCTGCGCCGGATGGGCGACTATGCCCGCGCGCATGGCATGCGGCTGCGGGTGCACGGCAAGATGCACCGGTCGGTCGACGTGGCGCGGCTGCAGATGCAGATCGGCGGGGCGACCGGCGTCTGCTGCCAGAAGGTCAGCGAGGCCGAGGTGTTCGCCCGGGGCGGCATCGGCGACATCCTGATCACCAACCAGGTGCGCGATCCGGCCAAGATCGACCGGCTGGCGCGGCTGCCCCGCCATGGTGCGCAGGTGGCCGTCTGTGTCGACGACATCGCCAACATCGCCGACCTGTCCGCCGCGGCCAGCCGTCACGGCACGGAACTGGGTGTGCTGGTCGAGATGGATTGCGGCGCGGGGCGGTGCGGGGTGACCGATCCGGAGGCGGCGGTGGCGATCGCCCGCGCGGCGCAGGCGGCGCCGGGCCTGCGGTTCGACGGACTCCAGGCCTATCAGGGCGCGGTGCAGCATCTTGAACGCTACGCCGACCGGCAGGCGAAGCTGGACCTTGCCATTGCCGCGGCGCGCGGCGCGGTGGCTGCGCTGGCCACCTCCGGCATCGCCTGCCCGCTGGTCACCGGCGGCGGCACCGGCAGCTATCCGTTCGAAAGCGCCTCGGGCGTCTATAACGAACTGCAATGCGGCAGCTATGCCTTCATGGATGCCGACTATGGCCGCATCCTCGACCGCGACGGCCGCCGGCTTGACCGGGGCGAGTGGGAGAATGCGCTTTTCGTCCTGACCGCGGTGATGAGCCATGTGAAACCCGGCCGCGCGGTCTGCGATGCGGGGCTGAAGGCGCATGCGGTGGATTCCGGCCTGCCCACCGTCTTTGGCCGCGACGACCTGCGCTATGTCAACGCCAGCGACGAGCATGGGGTGATCGAGGAGACCGGCACGCCCCTGAAGGTGGGCGACAGGCTGCGGCTGATCCCCGGCCATTGCGACCCGACCTGCAACCTGCACGACTGGTATGTCGGCCTGCGCGGCGGCCGGGTCGAGGTGCTGTGGCCCGTCTCGGCCCGCGGCAAGGGCTACTAGCCCTTTCATTTGATCAAATTTTGCGACAGCCCTTGCAGGCTTCCGGGCGGCGTGGTCACTGGTCCGCGAGAACGGGAGGAAGCCATGCGGGTCTTCATCAACGGCTTTGGCCGGATCGGCCGGTCCGTGCTGCGCGCCTGGGCCGAGGCGCCGCAGAAATGGCCGGGCCTGGCCATCACCGGCATCAACGATATTGCCGCGCCCGAAATGTGCGCCTGGCTGTTCGAGTATGACTCGGTCTTCGGGCCGTGGCGCGGATCGGTCGCGCTGCAGGACGGGGCGCTGGTGGTGAATGGCACGGCCATTCCGCTGCATCGCGCAGCGGACCTGTCGGCGCTGGACCTGTCGGGCGTCGATGTGGTGATGGAATGCACCGGCCGCGCCGACAGGGCCGAGGTCGCGGGCAGGGGCCTTGCGGCGGGGGCGCGGCGCATCCTGGTATCCGGCCCGTCCGACGCGGCCGAGGTGACGGTCGTTCTGGGCGCGAACGAAGGGGCGATGGGCGCGGCGCGGATCGTTTCCAACGCCTCCTGCACCACCAATGCGCTGGCACCGCTGGTGCGGCTGCTGGATGAAGGCTGGGGTATCGTCACCGGGACGATGACCACGGTCCATTGCTATACCGGCAGCCAGCCCACGGTGGACGCGCCGGCCGCCGATTTCGCCCGCAGCCGCGCCGCCGCGCTGTCGATGGTGCCGACGACGACCAGCGCGCAGCGGTTGCTGGACCGGGTCTTGCCGCAGGTGGCGGGGCGGATCGGCGGGTCGGCGGTGCGGGTGCCGGTGGCAAGCGTCTCCTGCGTCGATCTGGCGGTGATGACCGGGCGGCCGGCGGATGCGGGATCGGTGAACCAGGCCTTCCGCGCGGCGGGCGGGGTGATCGGCGCGACCGACCGGCCGCTGGTATCCACCGACCTGCGGGCGCGGCCGGAATCCATTGTCATGGCCTGCCCGGAGACGCGGATCACGCCGCAGGGCCTGTTGCGGGTGTTCGGCTGGTATGACAACGAATGGGGCTTTTCGAACCGGATGCTGGACATGGCCGTTCGGATGGGCTGACCCGGTGGGCGGTCAGTCGATCCCGTCATCGGGAATGTTCAGGACGGTGCCGCAGGCCTTGCAGTGGACGGCGTCATGGTCATGGCGGCGCAGGCCACATGTCGGGCAGGGGAAATGCGCCTTGGGCGGCCGCAGCACGACCTGCACCAGCCGCAGGAACAGGCTGATGCCGATGATCATGATGGCGACCGACAGCAGCTTGCCGGCGTTCCCCTCCAGCGTGACATCGCCGAAGCCGGTGGTCGTCAGTGTGGTGACGGTGAAGTAGAGCGCATCGACATAGTTGGTGATCCGGTCGTTCACCGGGTGCTGCAGTTCATAGACCAGCGCCGTGGTCAGGAAGAGGAAGATCAGCAGGTTGACCCCGGCCCGGACGGTGCTTTCGCTGCGGCGGAAATCGGGCAGATCCTGCCGCAACTGCCGCAGCGTCTGGGGCGAATGGAAGACGCGGTAAAGCCGCAGGACGCGCAGGAAGGCCAGCCCCTCGCCCCAGATTGGCGCCAGAAGCGAGACGGCGACCGCCAGGTCGGCCAGGCCCCAGAAACTGAAAAGCTCGCGCAGCGGGCGGGGAGATATCCAGAGCCGGGCCAGCACGTCCGCCAGGATCACCAGGCCGATGATCATGTCTATGGCAATGACGTGCAGACCGCGGTCAAGAAAGGACGACACCACAAGGAAGAGGATCGTCAGCAGGTCGAAGCCCAGAAGCGCATAGCGGAAGCGGTCCGCCGCCTCGCTGCGGCCTTCATAGAGACCGGCGATGCGTTCGCGGAGGGTCATTCGCCGTAGGGAACCCAGACGGTCTTGATCTCGGTCGCGCGCGCCAGGAATTCGCGCCCTTCGGCCGTGGCCCAGTCGCGCGCGCGGCCGTTGTTGACCCAGGTCCGTTTCAGGTTGCCGGCGGATTCCCGTTCGACCAGCGCCGAGAGGTCGGTCGAGGAGAAGGACCAGACGGCATCCACGTCCATATGGCCGGCCATGGTCTTGGCCAGTTCGGCATGGCCGCCGGTTACGATGTTGACGACCCCTGGCGGCAGATCTGAGGTTTCGAGCACCTGATAGAAGTCCGTTGCCGCAAGCGGGAAGGGTTCGGACGGGACAAGGACGCAGGCGTTGCCCATGGCGATGGCGGGGGCCATCACGCTGATCAGGCCCAGCAGCGGCGCCTCGTCGGGGCAGAGGGCGCCGATCACGCCGACGGGTTCGTTCAGGGCCAGCGCAAGGCCGCGCATCGGCACGGGCTTGGCCGCGCCTTCATATTTGTCGGCCCAGGCGGCATAGGTGAAAAGGCGGCGGATGGCGGCCTCGACCTCGGCCTCGCCCCTGCTGCCGGTCATGTCGCGCAGGCGGGCGGCGAATTCGGCGGCGCGGGCGGAAAGGTTCTCGGCGATGAAATACAGGACCTGCGCGCGGGCGTGTGCCGTGGCTTTCGCCCAGCCTTTCGCGGCCTGTGCCGCCTCGACCGCGTTCCTGATGTCCTTGCGGTTGCCAAGGCCGACATGGCCCAGCAGCCGCCCGCCGGGGGACCAGACGGCGCGGGAATAGCCGCCATCGGGCCGGGCCTGCTTGCCGCCGATGAACAGCTTTGCCGTGCGGTCGATGCCTTCCACCTGCGGGCTTGCCGGCGCGGCGGCGGTGGCCACGGGCTTCAGCGCCCGCGTGGTGCGGTCGGGTTTCAGGTAGGCCATCAGCCCTTCCCAACCGCCTTCGCGGCCGAAGCCGGATTCGCGCATGCCGCCAAAGCCGGCGGCGGCGTCGAAAAGGTTGGTCGCGTTCACCCAGACGACGCCGGCCTTCAGCTTGGGCGCGATGTCGAGGGCAAGGTTCACGTTTTCGGTCCAGACGGTTGCGGCCAGGCCGAAGCGGGTGTTGTTGGCCAGTTCCACCGCCTCGGCCGGGGTGCGGAAGGTCATGCTGACCAGCACCGGGCCGAAGATTTCCTCCTGCATCAGGCGGCTGGCGGTGGAAAGGCCGGTAATCAGCGTCGGCGGGTAGAAGCAGCCCGCGGGCACCGGCGTCGCGGCGCGGTAGATTTCGCCATCGGATCCGTCGACCATGTCGGTGATGGTCTTCAGCTGGACCGGATCGACCACGGCGCCCACGTCGATGCATTTGTCCAGGGGATCGCCCAGACGCAGCCCGTCCATCCGGCGTTTCAGCTTGTCATGGAAGCGGCTGGCCACGCCTTCCTGCACCAGAAGGCGCGAGCCGGCGCAGCAGACCTGGCCCTGGTTGAACCAGATCGCGTCGACCAGCCCCTCGACCGCGCTGTCAAGGTCGGCGTCGTCAAAGACGATGTAGGGCGACTTGCCGCCGAGTTCGAGCGTCAGCGCCTTGGCCTGCCCCGCCGTCGCCTCGCGGATGCGGCGGCCGACCGGGGTCGATCCGGTGAAGGCGACCTTGGCCACGCCGGGGTGGGCCACCAGCGCCGCCCCGGTATCGCCGTCGCCGGTGATGATGTTCAGGACGCCCTTCGGCAGGCCGGCCTCGCGGCTGATCTCGGCGAAAAGGAGCGCGGTCAGCGATGTGTATTCGGCGGGTTTCAGGACCACGGTGTTCCCCGCCGCCAGCGCCGGCGCCACCTTCCACGCCAGCATCAAGAGCGGGAAGTTCCACGGGATCACCTGGCCGCAGACGCCAAGCGGCGCCATCCCCGGCTTTTCGGCGGCAAGAAGTTGGGCAAGGCCGGCGTGGTAGTAGAAGTGCCGGGCGACAAGCGGAATGTCGATGTCGCGGCTTTCGCGGATCGGCTTGCCGTTGTCCATGGTTTCAAGGACGGCGAACAGGCGGCTGTGCTTCTGCACCAGCCGGGCCAGGGCATAGAGGATGCGCGCCCGGTCGTGGCCGGCCAGGCGCGACCATTTCGGGAAGGCGCGGGTGGCGGCCGCCACCGCCTTGTCGACCGTAGTGTCCGACCCCTGCGAGACGGTGGCCAGCACCTTGCTCGTCGCCGGGTTCCGCGTTTCGAACGGGGCCTCGGGCTTGGTGAAGGCGCCGTCGATCCAGTGGCCGAAGCTGCCGCCATGCTGGGCGATCCAGGCCAGCGCCTCGGCATTGGCTTCGGGCGCCGGGCCGTAGGACATGGTGTCGAAGATTTCCTTGATCGTCATGCCGATGCCCCTTGGCCTTTGGTCCCGTGCGCAGGTCTTGCTGCCTTGGCGTGCGCCTAGCCCATTGCGTGGCGGTAGCCGGCCGAATAGCGACCGGTCAGGTGGTGTTCCAGCTGGCGTTCGATATCGCCCAGAAGCGACGAGGCGCCGAAACGGAAGAGGTCGGGCTGCAGCCAGGGCATGCCCAGTTCGTCCTTCATCAGCGCCAGGTAAAGCAGCGCGTCCTTCGCCTTGGCGATGCCGCCGGCCGGCTTGTAGCCGACCTTGAAGCCGGTCCGCGCCTCATAGTCGCGGATGGCGCGGATCATCGTCAGGCTGACCGGCAGGGTGGCGTTGACCGCCTCTTTCCCGGTGGAGGTCTTGATGAAATCGGCGCCCGCCATCATGCAGACCAGGCTGGCGCGGGCGACGTTGCGCAGGGTCTGCAATTCGCCGGTGGCGAGGATCGCCTTGACATGCGCTGGCCCACAGGCGGCCCGCATCTCGCGCATTTCCTCATACAGCGCCGGCCAGTTGCCGGTCAGGACATGGCGGCGGGAAATGACGATGTCGATTTCCTTCGCGCCCGCCTTCACGCTTTCGCCGATCTCGGCGATGCGCAGGTGCCAGGGCGAAAGGCCGGCCGGGAAGCCGGTCGAGACGGCGGCGACCGGGATCTCCGTGCCCTCCAGCGCGCGGACGGCGGTTTCCACCATGTCGTGATAGACGCAGACCGCGCCCACGGTCAGGCCGGGCAGTCCCAGCGCTTCCAGCATCTCGGCCCGGACCGGCTGGCGCGCCTTGGCGCAAAGACGCTGCACCCGGCCGGGCGTGTCGTCGCCGGACAGCGTGGTCAGGTCGATCAGGCTGATGGCCTTCAGAAGCCAGGCCGCCTGCCAGTCCTTCTTGACGCTGCGCCGGCCGCCGATCGTTGCCGCGCGGCGTTCGATGGCCGATGTGTTCGCCTGGACAGCGGCCACCCAGTCAAGGTCAAGCGCCATGCCGGGGTTGCGGGCGTGGCCGTGCTGCGGGACCAGCCCTGTGCCGGTGGCGTCGCGCGACGGGCTTCCGGTGATCGTGTTCAAGGGCGCCTCCTGCCCACCCAGGCCTGGGTTCGGGGCAGTCCGACGATGCCATGGCGGGCCGGCCACTGGCAAGCGGGTCGCGGGGCGTTATTTGACCATATGGTCAGATTTCCGCCGGCCCCCCGGAATTCCCGGGTGTGGCCCCGTGATGCGTCGCCCAGTCGGCGCCGTTTGCGGCCGGGGGCAGCGACGCGCGCGGGATCGAGCGGTAGAGATGCGTCTTGGCCAGCATCAGAGCCGACAGCGGCGCGGTCAGGAACAGGAACACCGCGACCAGCACCTCGCGCCACGAACTTTCGCCGGTCGTCAGCCCGATCGACACCGCCGCCGCGATCAGCGCCGATCCGACGCCCAGGGTCGATGCCTTGGTCGGCGCGTGCAGCCGTTGCATCGGATCGGGCAGCCGCAGCAGTCCCCAGCTGCCGATGACGCCGAAGATGCCCCCGCCGACCAGAAGCAGCGCCGCCACAAGTTCCAGCGCCATGGTCATTCGATGATGCTCCCCCGCAGGATGAACTTGGCATAGGCCACGGTCGAGACGAAGCCGGTCAGCGCCAGCAGCATCGGCACTTCGAACAGGATCGAACTGCCGGCGCGGGCGGTGAACAGCGTGACCAGCGCGATCAGGTTCACCGTCATCGTGTCCACCGCCAGCACCCGGTCGGTCAGCGTGGGAGCGGTGACCAGCCGCCACAGGTTCAGCAGCAGGGCCAGCGCGAAACAGGCGATGGCGAAGGTCAGGGCATGGGCAAGGATCATCCGAAAATCCTTTTCAGGCGGTCTTCGTAGCGGGACTTGATGCTGTCGCGCACGTCATCCGGGTCGGGCGCATGCAGCGAATGGATCAGAAGCGTGCGCCCGTCGGCCGACCAGTCGGCGGTCAGCGTGCCGGGGGTCATGGTGATGGTGCCGGCCAGCAGGCTGATCGCCTCGGGCGAGGTCAGGTCGACCGGGACGGCGATGAAGGCGGAACGGATCTGGTCCCTGGGCATGAAGAGGATGATCCAGGCCACCTGGAAGGACGACAGGACCACATCGTAAAGCACGATCGCCGCATAGGGGATCAGCGCGAAGGGCCGGGCAAGGCGCGGGCGTCCGGGCCACCAGGCGGCGGTGGTCAGCGGCACGGTCACGCCAAGGACGGCGGCAAGGACCAGGCTGTTCAGCGTCCAGCTGTTTGCCAGCAGCAGCCACAGCAGGGCGACGACAACCGAAAGGGCGGGATGCGGGATCAGGCGGCGCAGCATCACGGCGCCCCCCCGGGAAGGGCGTTCGCGGCGATATAGGCGGCGGGGTCGGCCAGCGCGGCGGCGGTTCCGGCCGCCCAGTCGGTGACCGGCCCGGCGAAGACCGAAAGTGCTGCCAGCGCGGCCAGCATGACGAAGGGAATGGCCAGTTGCGCCGCGGGGACCGGCCGTATCGGGCCCGCAGCGCGCCAGAACAGCGACGATCCGCAGCGCGCAAGGCCGATGATCATCAGGAAGGATGCGCCCAGAACCACCGGCCAGACCACGGCCGCGGCATCGGCAGATTGCAGCACAAGGAGCTTGCCGATGAAGCCCGACAGCGGCGGCAGCCCGGCCACGGCGATGGCCGCGCCCAGGAACAGGGCGGCCAGCGGCCCGGGCAGCCGGGGCAGGTTCGCCTCACCCGGCCGGTCGGCCCCGCGCGCGGCCAGAAGGTCGGCCAGCAGGAACAGCAGCGCCGCCGCCAGCGTCGAGTGGATGATGTAGTAGATCGCGGCCGTCAGCTGCAGCGGGCCGAAGCCCGAAATGGCGATGAAGGCCGTGCCCATCGAGGCGATGGCGGCAAAGGCCGCCTGCCGCGAAACCGTCGCCGCGCCCAGCACGCCCACCGCGCCAAGGGCCAGCGTCACCAGCGCGGCGGGCAGCAGAAGCTGCGACAGGATCGGTCCGGTCGCCGGCAGGTCGGGCGGGAAGACCAGCGTGCCGGTGCGGATCGCGGCATAGGCGCCGACCTTGGTCATCACCGCGAAAAGCGCCGTCACCACGCCGGGCGCGTTGGCATAGGTGCCGGGCAGCCAGAACTGCAGCGGCACCAGCGCACCCTTCAGCGCGAAGACCAGCATGAGGAGGACCGCCGCCACCCGGATCAGGCCGGTGTCGCCTTCGGGAAGCTGGGGCAGTTTCACCGCCAGGTCGGCCATGTTCAGCGTGCCGGTGACGGCATAGATCGTGGCCAGCGCGAAGAGGAACAGGGTGGAGCCGACAAGGTTCACCGCGATGTAGTGCAGCCCGGCCCGGATGCGCGGCCCGCCGCCGCCATGGACCATCAGCCCATAGGAGGCGATCAGCAGCACTTCGAAGAAGACGAAGAGGTTGAAGGCGTCGCCGGTCAGGAAGGCGCCGTTCAGGCCCATCAGCTGAAACAGCCACAGGCTGTGGAAATGCGCGCCGCGCCGGTCCCAGCCGGTGGCGATGGCCTGAAGAAGCACCGCCAGCGCCAGCCCGGCGGTCAGAAGCAGCATCAGCGCCGACAGCCGGTCCAGCACCAGGACGATGCCGAAGGGCGCGGGCCAGTCGCCCAGCCGGTAAAGCTTGGGCGGGGCGGTCGTGGCGGCGTGGAACAGCGCCAGCGCGATGGCCAGAAGGGCGACGCAGCCCGTCAGCGAAAAGGCGCGCGCAAGGCCCGGATGCACGCGGCCGAAGACAACCGCCAGCGCCGCCAGTGCCGCGGGAAGGACGACGGGGGCGATGATCCAGTGGCCCATCAGTCGCCCCCCCCGTCGACCCGGTCGTCGCCCGCCTCGAACCGCGCGCCGACGGCCATCATCACGATGACCGCCGTCATCCCGAAGGAGATGACGATCGCGGTCAGGACCAGCGCCTGCGGCAAGGGATCGGTGGGCGCCTCGGTCAGGCCCTGGATCGGCACGGCATCGACCTTCAGCCGCCCGGTCACGAAGATGAACAGGTTGACGGCGTAGGAGAGGAAGGTCAGCCCCAGGATCACCGGAAAGCTGCGCAACCGCAGCACCAGATAGACGCCGGTGAAGGTGAAGGCACCGATGGCGATGGCGACCAGCAGCTCCATCACACCCTCCCGTCCGGGGTGCGGCGGGCGAGGCGCGCCAGCGTGGCCAAGGCGAGCATCACCGCGCCAAGGACGCAGAAGAACACGCCCAGATCGAAGAGCGCCGCCGTCGCCAGTTCGAAGTCGGCGAAGGGCGGCAGGTGGACATGGGTATAGCCCGAGGTCAGGAACGGCAGGCCGAACGCCCAGGCGCCGGCCCCGGTGGCGGTGGCCGTCAGGACGCCGGCGCCGATGAAGCCGTGCGGGTTCCAGCGCTGCCGCCGGTCTGACCAGTCGTAGCCGGCGGCCATGTATTGCCACAGAAGCGCGATCGAGAAGACCAGCCCGGCGACGAAGCCGCCGCCCGGCAGGTTGTGGCCGCGCAGGAAGATGTAGATGCCCACGGTCAGCGCCATCGGCAGAAGCAGCCGCATCCCGGTGACGAACATCGGCGGATGCGGATCGCCGGCATTGCCGCCGGTATCGAGGTTCCGCAGCCGTTCGAGCGCCGGCTTGCTGCGCAGGACCGCCTCGGCCAGGGCGTAGATCACCAGGGCGGCGATGCCAAGGACGGTGATCTCGCCATAGGTGTCATAGCCGCGGAAATCGACGATGATCGTGTTGACCGCATTGGTGCCGCCGGCGCCGGGAACGGTCTGGTCCCAGTGGAAGGCCGAGATCGCCGGGAAGGCCGGATCGCGGACCATCAGCGCATAGGCAAGGGCGCCGGCGCCAATGGCGGCCGCGGCGGCGACCACGATGTCGCGCGCACGGCGCAGGGGCGCGCTTTCGCGCGGCGTGGTGCGGGGCAGGAAGTTCAGCGACAGAAGCATCAGAAGGACCGAGACCACCTCGACCGTGATCTGGGTCAGCGCCAGGTCGGGCGCGGAGAACCAGGCGAAGCCCGCCGAAAGGACCAGCCCGGCGATCCCGGTCAGGACCAGCGCCAGCACGCGGTCGCGGTGCAGGACGGCGACCGCCAGCGTCGCGGCCAGCATCAGCGCCCAGGCAACCGCCGGCGCGCCCTGAACCGGCAGAGGCGCGCGCGTCCCCGGGGCGTGGGGGGCACCGGCAAAGGCCCAGAGCCCGGCGGCGACGATGGCGGCCGTTGCCGTCCAGAGGGCACGCGACAGCGCGTCATTCTGGACCAGCGCCGTCAGGTGCCGCGCAAGACCCGCCAGCGTGCCGATCACGGCGTCGAAAATCGCCTTCGCCTCGGGGCGCGGCGCGGCATCCCAGAGCGCGCGCAGCCGCGGGTAAAGGCCAAGCGCGGCAAGGCCGAGGCCGATGGCGGCAAGCGACGTCCAGAGCGCGGCCGGCTCCAGCCCGTGCCAGAGCGCGATATGGGCGTGGACGGGCGTGCCGGTGACCGCCCCGGCGGCAGCGTCGACCAGCGGCCCGAAGATGGCCATGGGGGCGAGGCCCGAGGCGACGACCAGCGCCGCCAGCAGCGCCGGTGCGGACCAGAGGCCGGGGCCGGGATCGTGCGGCGCACGGTGGCCCGGTTTGCCGCGTGGCGCGCCAAGGAAGGCATGCGACAGGAACCGCAGCGAATAGGCCACCGAAAGCGCCGCCCCCACCGTGGCCAGCAGCGCCACCAGCCAGGGCGTCAGCCAGCGGGCATCGGCGGCGTTTTCCAGCAGCATTTCCTTGGAGAGGAAACCATTCAGCGGCGGGAAGCCGGCCATCGACAGGCTGGCCAGCGCGGCGATGGCAAAGGTCACCGGCATCGCCCGGCGCAAGCCGCCAAGGGCGCGGATGTCGCGGGTATGCGTCGCATGGTCGACGATCCCCGCCACCATGAAGAGCGCGGCCTTGAAACTGGCATGGACCAGGATGTGCAGCACGGCTGCCGTTGCCGCGGCCTTGGTGCCAAGGCCCAGAAGGAAAGTGATCAGGCCAAGGTGGCTGACGGTCGAGAAGGCAAGGATCGCCTTCAGGTCGTCCTTGAAGAAGGCGATCTTGGCGCCCACCAGCAGCGTCACCAGCCCCGCCGTGGCGACGATCGCCGTCCATTCCGCCGTGCCGGCAAGCGCCGGCCAGAGCCGCGCCATCAGGAAGAGGCCGGCCTTCACCATCGTCGCCGAATGGAGATAGGCCGAGACCGGCGTCGGCGCGGCCATGGCGTGCGGCAGCCAGAAATGGAACGGAAACTGCGCCGATTTGGTGAAGGCGCCCAAGAGGACCAGCGCCAGCGCCGGCAGATACATCGGGCTGGCCTGAATCTCGGCGCCCCGGGTGACGATCACCGAAATGTCGTAGCTGCCGGCGATGTTGCCCAGGATCAGCATGCCGGCGATCATCGCCAGCCCGCCGCCGCCCGTCACCGCAAGCGCCATCCGCGCGCTCTGCCGCCCCTCGGCCCGGTCCTGCCACCAGCCGATCAGCAGGAAGGACGACAGCGAGGTGAGTTCCCAGAACACCAGGAGCAGCAGGATGTTGTCGGACAGGACGATCCCCAGCATCGCGCCCTGGAACAGCAGCAGATAGGACATGAACCGGCCGATCGGCTCGGCCGCGCCCAGGTAGAAGCGGGCGTAGAGGATGATCAGCAGGCCGATCCCCAGGATCAGGCCCGCGAACATCAGGCCAAGGCCGTCGATGCGGAACGTCGCCTCAAGCCCGAGGATCGGCACCCAGTCGAACCGCGCGGTCACCGGATCGCCGGCAAGCACGGCAGGCACGTGCGACAAAAGCCCGGCCAGCGCCAGCGCGGATGCCGCCCCCGCCGCCAGCGCCGCCGCCCCACGGCCGAACCGGACCGCAAGGCCCGGCAGAAGCGCGCCGAGAAACGGAAGCGCGGCGATCAGGGCAGGCGACATCGGGGCGGGAATCCTCGTCGGGTCGGGGTGGCCAGGCGGGTTTTGGCCAAACTGGCGATTGTGGCGGCCAAGTCAAGGCTTTGCGGACCTTTGGCCGCGATCGGCCGGGCCGATCAGCCGGCGATGACGATGTCGGCCGGCCGCGACCGGTGCCGCACCGTCTGCACGTTCGGCAGGTCGTTCCCGGCGATCCAGGCCTCGGCGTCGGCATCGGTCCTGCCGTGGTGGCGCCAGCGGGCACGCAGCCGGCGAAGAAGCTCGTCCTCGGGGACGTCCAGATAGACGGTCAGGTCGAACAGCGGGGCAAGCGCGCGCCAGGGATCGGCGTCCAGCAGCAGGTAGTTGCCTTCCACCAGAAGGATGCGGTCGTCGCCCGTCACCACGTCGGCGGCGGCGCGCGACAGTTCCATCGTCCGGTCGAAGATCGGGATCGCCACCTCCTCCTCGGCGCGGAGCCGACGGATCAGGTGCAGGAAGCCCATGGCGTCGAAGGTGGGCGGGCTGCCCTTGCGGGCGCTTAGGCCGCGCGCCTCCAGCACCCTGTCGTCGTAGTGGAAGCCGTCCATCGGCACGACGCGCGCGCCGGGGGCAAGCGCTGCGGCCAGATCGGCGGCCAGCGTCGACTTGCCGCTGGCGGGGGGGCCGGCCAGCGCCACGATGAACCGGCCCGGACCATTGGCCCGGGCGCGGATCAGGGCGGCAAGGTCCGCGGGCGTCATGCGGCCTCGTTCACGCCCTCGGGCAGCTTGGCGCCGGTCATGAAGGCCACTGCGTCGGACATCGAATAGTCCTGCGGGCGGATCACGCAGAGGCGGCGGCCAAGGCGGTGGATGTGGATGCGGTCGGCCACCTCGAACACATGCGGCATGTTGTGGCTGATCAGGATGATCGGGATGCCGCGGGCGCGGACATCGCGGATCAGTTCCAACACGCGGCGGCTTTCCTTCACCCCCAGCGCCGCGGTCGGCTCGTCCAGGATCACCACCTTGGACCCGAAGGCGGCGGCGCGGGCCACCGCCACGCCCTGTCGCTGGCCGCCCGACAGCGTTTCGACCGCCTGGTTGATATTCTGGATGGTCATCAGGCCCAGTTCGTTCAGCTTTTCGCGCGCGAACCGTTCCATCCGCGGCCGGTCCAGCTGCCGCAGCAGCGCCCCCCTGATCCCGGGTTTGCGCAACTCGCGCCCCATGAACATGTTGTCGGCGATGGAAAGCGCCGGCGACATGGCAAGCGTCTGGTAGACCGTCTCGATCCCGGCGGCGCGCGCCTCGATCGGGCTGCGGAAGGCCACGGGGCGGCCTTCCAGGGTGATCTCGCCCTCGTCCGGGATGACCGCGCCCGAGACGGCCTTGATCAGCGTCGACTTGCCGGCGCCGTTGTCGCCGATGACGGCCAGGATTTCGCCGGGCATCAGGTCGAAGTCGCAGTTGTCCAGCGCGGTGACCTTGCCGTAGCGCTTGACGAGGCCGCGGCCTTTCAGGATGGGCTCGCTCATGCCGATACCTTTCTGATCCACTGGTCCACGGCGACCGCGAAGATGATCAGGACGCCGATCAGGAAGAAGGTCCATTGCGGGTCGGTGCCGACCAGCCGCAGGCCCATCTCGAAGACGCCCACGATCAGGGCGCCGAAGAACATGCCGGTAATGCTGCCCCGCCCGCCGAAGAGCGAGATGCCCCCGATCACCACGGCGGTGATCGACTGGATGTTGCCAAGCTGCCCCGTGGATGCCGTGGGCGAGACCGAGCCGAACCGGCCGATCATCACCCAGCCGGCGATGGCGCAGAAAAGGCCCGCCAGCGCATAGACCTGGATCAGGATGCGCTTCGTCGGCACCCCGGCCAGCGCCGCCGCCTCGGGGTCGTCGCCGGTGGCATAGACATGCCGCCCCCAGGCGGTCGAGCGCAGCACATAGGCCATGATGCCGACCAGCGCGATCAGCAGGAACACGGCATAAAGCACCTTCACCCCGGTTCCAGGCATCGCATCTGTCGTCAGGAACACCGATTGCAGGGTTGCCGGGTCCACGCCCTCGGGCGGTTTGGGAATGCCGAAGAAGGTGACGTCCTCGCCCCAGAAGCGCAGGGCGGGGGCCTTGGATTCCACGTCCGAAGAGCGGATCGTTTCATTGGCCGAGAAGATGAAGTTCGAGGCCAGCAGGATCTGCCATGTCCCCAGCGTCACGATGAACGGGGGCAGGCGCATCCGCGCCACCAGCCAGCCGTTCAGCGCCCCCATGGCCAGGCCGCACAACAGGCCGAAGACCACGGCCAGCGCCGGCGGCAGCTTGAAGACGAAGGAAAAGGCCAGGGGTCCGAACCAGTCGGGCGTGCCGATGGTGACGCCGGTAATGCCGACGAACCCCATCAGCACCGAACAGAAGACCGCGATGGCGCCCACCGACAGGTCGATCCCCGCCGTCAGCACCACCAGCGTCTGCGCGCAGCCCAGGATGCCGACGATGGCGATCTGCTGCAGGATCGTCGACAGCGTGCCGGCCTTGAAGAAATTGTCGGCAGAGAGGCCGAAGATCACCAGCGACACCGCCAGGACGATCATCGGCACCGCCGAGGGCGTCTGGTGCAGCCAGTGCTGCAGCCGCTTGATCGGGTCAGTCTCCTGATGGAATTCGGCCACCTTTTCCGAGGCGCCCTTCAGCCCCTCTTCAAAAGAGTTGGCGGCATTGCGGTCCGCTGCCATTGTCTTCCCCCCTTCCCGTAGCTTCCAGCCGTGGCCCGGCGGCGAATGTGCCGGGACAAGTCCCGCCCCTCCCAAGGGGGCCTTGCAGCAAGGGCGGCGCTAGGCCGCCCTTCCGCACCAGTTTCAATCAGATCCCGCCGCCGATCAATCGCGCCGCGGGACCGGCACCGTTCAACCCCAGCAGAGTTCCAGGCCCTTGGCCGAGTCGATCGATTCGACGCCGGCGGCGGGCTGGTCGGTGATCAGCGCCACGCCGGTGTCGAAGAAATCCTTGCCCTCGGTCGGGGCGGGTTTCGTGCCATCGGCGGCGAATTTCGCGATCGCCTCGATCCCGAGCGAGGCCATCAGCAGCGGGTATTGCTGCGAGGTGGCGCCGATCACGCCGGACTTCACATCCTCGACCCCCGGGCAGCCGCCGTCGACCGAGACGATCAGCGCGGTCTTGCCGGCGGCCTTCAGCGCCTCATAGGCGCCCGCGGCCGAGGGTTCGTTGATCGTGTAGACCACGTTGATGTCGGCGTCCTTGGCAAGAAGCGCCTCCATCGCCTTCAGGCCGCCTTCCTCGTTGCCCGAGGTGACTTCGTGGCCGACGATGCGAGGATCGGTCTCGTCGCCCCATTTCGCCGGATCGCCCAGGTCGATGCCGAAGCCCTGCAGGAAGCCCTGGTCGCGCAGCACGTCGACCGAGGGTTGCGAGATGGCAAGGTCAAGAAGCGCGATCTTGGCGCCGGCCGCGGTATCGCCCATCGTCGCCGCCGCCCACTGGCCGATCAGGAGGCCGGCCTTGAAGTTGTCGGTGGCAAAGGTGGCGTCGGCGGCGTCGATCGGATCAAGCGGCGTATCCAGCGCGATGACCAGGATGCCGGCATCGCGCGCGGCCTTGACCGAATCGACGATGGCCTTGGTGTCGGAGGCGGTGATCAGGATGCCCTTGGCGCCGTCGGCCATGCAGGCTTCGATCGCGGCCACCTGGCTTTCATGGTCGCCGTCGATCTTGCCGGCATAGGATTTCAGCGAGACACCCAGTTCGGCCGCCTTGGCCTCGGCGCCTTCCTTCATCTTCACGAAGAAGGGGTTGGTGTCGGTCTTGGTGATCAGGCAGGCCGATACGTCCTGTGCCAGCGCAGGGGCCGCCGACAGGATCGCAGCCGCAGCCGTGCCCAGAAGGGCCTTCATCGTCAGTTTCATCATCTTCCTCCCGAGGACGGGGCACTGCCCCGGTTTGGTCCTGCGCAGTCCGTTCCCTCTGCTGCGCCGGCGCCATGAAAGACCGATTCGCGGCGTGGGGTCAACATAAATAAATCACTCTGATTTATTATTGACAGACTGCCCGTTTGCCTTGCAACCTGACTGGAAATCGCGCAGGGCGGGCGTCCTGGCGACAGGTGAAAGTGGGCGGCGATGCTGATTGGGATTCCCCCGGTCCTGGGGCCAGACCTTCTGTTCACCCTGCGCGCCATGGGGCACGGGGACGAAATCGCGCTGGTCGATGCGAACTATCCTGCGGCGGATCACGCGCGCCGCCTGCTCAGGGCCGATGGCGTGGGGCTGGTCGCGCTGCTGGAGGCGGTCCTTGCCGTGCTGCCGCTGGATCGCGACGCTGGCGGGGGCGCGATCTTCCGGGCGGCCGATGCCAATGATCCCGCCCGTTCGGCGCGGATTCACCATGACATCGACGCCGCCTGCGCCAGGGCCGCGCCCGGCTGCCCGGTGGTGGCGCTTGCCGGGCCGCAGCTTTACCCGCGCATCCGGGCGGCCCATGCCATTATCGCCACCGGCGAGCGGGCGCTTTATGCCAATGTCATCCTGCGCAAGGGGGTGATCGGGCCATGACGGCGCAGGATGACGGTCCCGGCGGCGCTGGTCCGTCCTTCCCGGCGGGCGCCGAGGCGGTGCCGCTGCGCGGGTCGAACCAGTCGGGGATGCGGGCGCATAACGAACGGCTGGTGCTGACGCTGGTGCGGCAGAACGGGGCGCTGGCGAAATCCGACATCGCGCGGATGACCGGGCTTTCGGCGCAGACGGTTTCGGTGATCATGCGCGAACTGGAACAGGACGGGCTTCTGGTCCGGGGCGAGCCGGTGCGCGGGCGGATCGGCCAGCCTTCGGTGCCGATGTCGCTGAACGCCGAGGGGGCGCTCTTTCTGGGCCTGAAGGTCGGGCGCCGGTCGGCGGACCTGATCCTGGTCGATTTCCTCGGCCGCATCCTTGCCTCGCGCCGCCGCATCTACCGCTATCCGACGCCCGATGCCGTGGTCGATTTCGTCGCCGAGACGCTTCCCGCCCTGCGCGATCCGCTGGCCCCGGCGCTGCGCGGCCGGATCATCGGCCTTGGGGTCGCGATCCCGTTCCAGCTGTGGAACTGGGTGTCGATCATCAACGCGCCGCAGGCGGCGATGGATGCCTGGCGGCACCGCGACCTGGCGGCCGAGCTTGCGGCGCTGACCGGGCTGCCGGTCCATGTGCAGAACGACGCGACATCCGCCTGCGGGGCCGAACTGGTGTTCGGCACGGGCGAAAGGGCGCGGGATTTCCTTTATGTCTACTTCGGCACGTTCATCGGCGGCGGGCTGGTCATCAACGGGCAGCTGTTCCTTGGCCGCACCGGCAACGCGGCGGGGATCGGGCCGATGCCGGTGCCCGGACCGGACGGACGGTCGCGGCGGCTGCTGGACCTTGCCTCGCTCTGGGTTCTGGCGGCGGCGATGGATCGCGCCGGCGAACCCAGCGACCATATCTGGGAACATCCCGAAGACTGGAACGTTCCGGCGGCGATCCTTGATCCCTGGATCGACGCGGCGGCCGGCGCGCTGGCCCATGCGACGCTGTCCGCCGCCGCGCTGATCGAGCTTGAGGCGGTGGTGATCGACGGCTGGATGCCGCGCGACCTGCGGGCTGCCGTGACGCGGAAGACCGAAGCCGCGCTGATGGGGCTTGACCTGGCCGGGATCGACCCGCCGGCGGTCCGCGAAGGCACGGTCGGCCCGGATGCGCGCGCGCTGGGCGCCGCCGCGGTTCCCCTGTCGCTGCGCTATCTGATCGACCGCAACACCGCGGCCTGACGGGGCCCGCGTCAGCCCTGCGGCGGCATCGACTTGCGTTGCTTGGCGCGCTCGATCCCCAGTTGCCGTTCCCGCCAGATGATCATGATGCCGGCCACCACCACCAGCGCCGCGCCGGAGACCATGGTCCAGGTCGGGATTTCGGCAAAGACGAACCAGCCGATCGCCAGCGAGAACAGGATCGAGGCATATTCGAACGGCGCGATGACAGAGGCATCGGCGTGGCGGTAGCTTGCGGTCAGCAGAATCTGCCCGACGCCGCCCAGAAGCCCGGCGCCCACCAGAAGCAGCCATTCCCGCGGCGCGGGCCAGACCCAGCCGAACGGAATCGTGGCCAGCGACAGCAGCGTTGCCGTGACCGAGAACCAGAAGACGATGGCGGCGGTGCTTTCACGCAGCACAAGCTTGCGCACGAAGACCTGCGCCAGTGCGGAAAAAAGCGCGCTGCCCAGGACCAGCGTCACCCCGAAGGCCTCGATGTAGCTGGCGGTTCCGGACGAAAGCGACGACAGCCGCGGGCCAAGCACGATCAGGACGCCGACCAGCCCGATCACCACCGCGGTGATGCGGAAGGCGCGCACCTCCTCGCCCAGGAACATCGCGGCAAGGATGACCACCAGAAGCGGCGCGGCATAGCCGATCGCCGTCACCTCGGGCAGCGGCAGATAACCCAGCGCGGCAAAGCCAAGGCCCATCGCCAGCGTGCCCATCAGCCCGCGCCAGAGATGGCCCAGGGGATCGCGGGTGCGGAAGCCGGTGGCCAGTTCGTGCCGCCACATCAGCCAGACGACCAGCACGGGGATGGCGAAGAACGACCGGAAGAACACCGCCTCGCCCCCCGGCACATGGGACGAAGTGGCCTTGATCATCGCCTGCATGACGATGAAGATCAGGACCGAACAGAGCTTGAGGGCGATGCCGTGCAGCGGGCGCATCGGGGTTCCTTCCGCGCTTTCCCCCTTTCCACAGCCCGGGGGCAGGCGCAATCCCCCGGACGGGTCCGCCGCGCGGCGGTTGCCTGCGGGAAAGGAGCGATGCCATGTCCACAGCCCCGCTGTCCGACCTGATCGACCAGGGCCGCGGCCTTGCGCCGGCCGACCTGGTGCTGAAAGGGGGCCGGGTCTTCGATCTGGTCACCGGCGATCTGGTGGAAACCGATGTCGCGATCTGCGGCGACACGATCGTCGGCGTCTTCGGCAGCTACCATGGTCGCAAGGAAACCGATGTCGGCGGCAAGGTGCTGGTGCCGGGGTTCATCGACACGCACCTGCACATCGAAAGCTCGCTTGTCACCCCGCATGAATTTGACCGCTGCGTCGGCCCGCGCGGGGTGACGACCGCGATCTGCGACCCTCACGAAATTGCCAATGTCTGCGGCCTGACCGGCATCCGCTATTTCCTCGACTGCGCCGAACATACGCTGATCGACATCAGGGTGCAGCTGTCGTCCTGCGTGCCGTCCACGCATATGGAAACCGCCGGCGCGCGGCTTGAGGCTGCCGATCTGCTGCCGTTGGCCGATCATCCCAAGGTCATCGGCCTTGCCGAATTCATGAATTTTCCGGGCGTGCTGATGAAGGACGAGGGGTGCCTTGCCAAGCTGCAGGCGTTCCGCGGCCGCCACATCGACGGGCATGCGCCCTTGCTGCGCGGCAACGACCTGAACGGCTACATCAGCGCCGGCATCCGCACCGAGCATGAGGCGACCACGGCCGAAGAGGCGCTGGAAAAGTTGCGCAAGGGGATGCGGGTGCTGATCCGCGAAGGGTCGGTGTCGAAAGACCTGCACGCGCTGGCGCCGCTTCTGACCGAACGGCATTCGCCCTACCTTTGCCTCTGCACCGACGACCGCAATCCCTTGGACATCGGCGAACACGGCCATCTTGACCACATGATCCGCACGGCGATCGCGCTGGGTGCGCCGCCGCTTGCCGTCTACCGCGCCGCCAGCCTGTCGGCGGCCGAGGCGTTCGGGCTGAAGGACCGCGGCCTGATCGCGCCGGGCAAGCGGGCCGACATCGTGGCGATCGACAGTCTGGAAGGCTGCCATGCGGCGATGGTTCTGGCCGGCGGGCGGCGGTTGACCGAGGCGGCCTTTGCCGCACGGCGCAAGACGGCGCCGGTGGCGCGGCATTCCGTGAAGGCGCCCTTCGTCAAGGCCGCGGATTTCCGCACCGGCGGCAACCGGGTGGAAACCCCGGTGATCGGCATCCTTCCCGGCAAGATCATCACCGAACACCTGACCTTCGACATCCCGCCGGTCGACGGCGACAAGCGGCCCGACCTTGCCCGCGACCTGGTGAAGATCGCGGTGATCGAGCGGCACGGGCGAAACGGCAACCGGGCGACCGGCTTCGTCCGGGGCTTCGGCCTGAAGCGCGGCGCCATCGCCTCGACCGTCTGCCACGACCACCACAACATCGCCGTGGTCGGCGCCGACTATGACGACATGGCGAAGGCGGCCAATCGCCTGGCCGAGATCGAGGGCGGCTTCGTCGTCGTCGAGGGCGGGCGGGTGCTGGCGGAACTGGCGCTGCCGGTCGCCGGCCTGATGAGCCTTGAGCCGTTCGAGAAGGTGCGCGAGGACCTGGTCGCCCTGCGCGCTGCCGCCCGCTCGCTTGAGGTGACGCTGGAGGAACCGTTCCTGCAGCTTGCCTTCCTGGCCCTGCCGGTCATTCCGCACCTGAAGATCACCGACCACGGGCTTGTCGATGTCGACCGGTTCGAGGTGATCCCGTGAAGGCGACGATCTGGCACAACCCCGATTGCGGCACCTCGCGCAACGTCCTGGCGATCCTGCAGGCAGCGGGGGCGGAACCCGAGGTGATCGACTATCGCCAGACCGGCTGGGACGAGGCGCTGCTTCGCGATCTTCTGGCCGAGGCCGGCCTGACGGCGCAGGATGCCCTGCGGGTGAAGGGCACCGAGGCCGAGGCGCTGGGACTGACCGGCGATGACGTCACCGAAGCGGTGCTGATCGCCGCCATGCTGGCCGATCCGCTGCTGGTGAACCGGCCCTTGGTGCGGACGGCCCGCGGAACCCGGCTCTGCCGCCCGTCCGAAGCCGTCCTGCCGTTGCTTGACCGGCTGCCCGCCGGGCCGCTGTTCAAGGAGGACGGGACGATGATCCTTGATGCCGACGGCATACCGGTCGACGCCGCATGACCCTGCGGGTGGATGGCGCCGCGCTGTCCGTTGCAGGGCCTTCCCTGCCGGCCGCAACCGGCTAGTGTGGCCCCCGGGGTGGAGGTTCGGATGCTGGCACTGGTGACCGCGGGGGATTCGGCGATCGGGCGGCCCTTGGTGCTGGCGCTGGCCGGCGCGGGCTATCGGGTCGCGTTCAGCCATCTGGGCGCGGACGAGGCGGCGGCCCGGCTGGTTGACCAGATTGCCGCCGCCGGCGGCCGGGCGCGGGCCTGGCAGGCCGATGCCGGCGACGAAGCCGACGTTGCCGCCTTCCACGCCGGGGCCGCCGACTGGGCGGGCCAGCCGCCGGCGGTGCTGGTCAACAATGCCGGCATCCAGACCTGGTCCACGCTGCTGGACCTGCCGGCGAACAGGTGGGACGCGGTGATGCGCACCAACCTGCGCGGCACCTTCCTGAACACCCAGGCCGCGGCGCGGGCCATGGTGGCGGCGGGGCGGGGCGGCGCCATCGTCAACCTCGGCTCCGGCTGCAACAAGCACGCCTTTCCCCGGCTGGTGGATTACACCGCGTCCAAGGGCGGGATCGAGCAGTTCACCAAGGTCGCCGCGGTAGAGCTGGGCCCGCATGGCATCCGCGTCAACTGCATCGCCCCCGGCGCCATCGCCACCGAGCGCACGGCGGCCGAGGCGGGGGATTATGCCGCCACCTGGGCGCGGGTCACGCCGCTCCGCCGCGTCGGCGTGCCGGCCGATCTGGCCGGCCCGCTGCTGTTCCTGATCTCGGACGCCGCCGCCTTCGTCACCGGCCAGACGCTCTGGGTCGATGGCGGCGCCTTCACGCAGGCCAACTGGCCCTATGAGGTGACACCGTGACCCGCACGCTTCTCTGCTACGGCGACAGCAACACCCACGGCACCATGCCGATGCACGACCTGGCCGGGATGGGCCGCTTCGCCCGCCGCCACCGCTGGACCACGCTTCTGGCCGAGGCGCTGCCCGACTGGGAGGTGATCGCCGAAGGCCACCCCGGCCGCACCACGCTGCACGACGATCCGGTCGAGGGGCCGCACCGGAACGGGCTGCGCGTGCTGCCGGCGATCCTGGAAAGCCACCGGCCGGTGGATGCGGTGCTGCTGATGCTGGGGACGAACGACCTGAAGGAACGGTTCAGCGTCAATGCCGGCGACATCGCCCTGTCGCTGGAACGGCTGGTGCGCGAAATCCGCGCCTCAGGCGCGGGGCCGATGGGCGGGGCGCCGGGCGTCCTTGTCGTCGCCCCGCCGCCGATTGCCGAGGTGGGTTGCCTTGCCGAGATTTTCGCCGGCGGGGCGGCGAAGTCGCGGGCGCTGGGCGCAAGGATCGGCGAGATGGCGGCGCGGAACGGGCTGCCGTTCATTGACGCCGGCACGCTGATCGCCGTGTCGCCGGTGGACGGCATCCACTATGATCCCGACGCCGGTCCGCTGCTGGCGCAGGCCTTCGCCGCGGCGGTACGACGGCATTTCAGCTAAGGCGGCCAGCCGTCCCTCGGTTAGGCATTTCCTAATCCATGCTGCGCCATGCATTGCTTTTCGCCGAAGGTGAATCCGCGCTATGCCTTTTCCCGGCCCCTGTGCCGCTTGACTGGTCCGCGCCCCGGCGGGACAGTCGGGCCAGGGTGCAGCCACCCCATTTGCGGAGCAGCCGATGACCAGCCATGACCCCGCCCTTTCGCCCATTCAGGAATTGCGCGCCAACGTGGCCGAGCCCTTCACGCGCGCCAAGGCGATGCCGAAATCGGTCTATGTCTCGGAAGAATTCGCCCGCGCCGAGGAACGCCACATCTTCGCGAAGGAATGGCTCTGCGCCGGCCGCGCCGACGCGCTGGCCAGCCCCGGCGACTACATGACGATGGAAATCTCGGGCGAGCCGGTGATCATCCTGCGCGACCGCGAAGGGCAGTTGCGCGGCCTGTCGAATGTCTGCCGCCACCGGATGTCGACGCTGCTCGAAGGCCGCGGCAGCACGCGGTCGATCGTCTGCCCCTACCACGCCTGGACCTACAACCTTGACGGCACGCTGCGCGGCGCGCCGGCGATGGCGCTGAACGAAGGGTTCTGCAAGACCGACGTGGCGCTGCCGCAGGTCCGCGTCGCCGACTGGCTGGGCTGGATCATGGTGACGCTGAACCCCGACACGCCCGAACCGGCCGAGGCGCTGAAGGATGTCGAGAACCTTGTCGGCTACCTGGACATGTCAAGCTACCAGGAACATTTCCGGCAGGAATTCCGATGGAACACCAACTGGAAGGTGCTGGCCGAGAATTTCATGGAAAGCTACCACCTGCCGGTCTGCCATTCCGGCACGATCGGCGGCACGGTCGACCTCTTGAAGATGACCTGCCCCGAGGGGTTCCCGGCCTTCAACTATCACTGGATCGTCAAGAACGATTCGCTGCCCCTGTCGCTGGCGCATCCGTCGAACACCACGCTGACCGGCGACCAGCGGCGGGTGACCTGGCTCCTGTCGATCTACCCCTCGCTGATGATCACGCTGACGCCCGGCTATTTCTGGTATCTGTCGCTGACGCCCGACGGGCCGGACCATGTGAAGGTGCTTTACGGCGGCGGGATGAGCGCGGACTGGTGCGCCGACCCCGCGGCCGAGGCGCATCTGGCGCAGCTGCGCGAACTGCTTGACGAGGTGAACATCGAGGACAAGGGCTGTGTCGAACGGGTGTTCCGCGGCCTGAAGGCCGGGCTCTCGGCCCCCGGGGCGCTGTCGCATCTGGAACGGCCGAATTTCGAATTCGCCAGCTGGATCGCCTTGCGCATTCCCGACACGGCGGCCTGACGGCCGCCGTTCCCCCGCCAGCCGGGCGCGCCGCCGCCGCGGCCTGCCCGGTTTTCCGATGCCCGAACAAGGACCGCCTCATGGCCCACTACCGCCACCGCAAGTTCAACACCAAGGACACCTATCCCGAACAGAAGCTGGACAATGACCTGGCGCAGGCCGTGGTCGCCAAGGGCGGCACGACCATCTTCCTGCGCGGCCAGTGCCCGCAGGACCTGGACACGGCGAAGAACATCGACAGCCACGACCCGGTCGAGCAGACCCACAAGGTCATGCAGAACATCCGCCAGCTGGTCGAGGAATGCGGCGGCCGGATGGAACATGTGACGAAGCTGGTCGTCTACCTGACCGACGTCCGCCACCGCGAGGCGGTCTATCGCACGATGGGCGAATATATCCGCGGGGTGCATCCGGTCTGCACCGGGCTGACCGTGGTCGCGCTCGCCCGCCCCGACTGGCTGGTCGAGATCGACGCCACCGCCGTCATACCGGACTGAGTTTCACCCGAGGCGGCCGGGGGCGCTTCGCCCCCCGGACCCCCCGAGGATATTTGCAGAAGGGGAAGGGGCAGAATGTCCTGTGGCTTCCCCTTCCGGAAATATCCCACGGGGGTCCGGGGGTGTGAAACCCCCGGCGCCGGGCCGCAAGGAGCTGCCGCATGACCTTCTCGCTTCTCGCCCGCTGCCCGGAAACCCGGCGGTTCGGCATGGTGATCTCGTCCTCGTCTCCGGCGGTCGCGGCGCGCTGCGCGCATGCGCGGGCGGGGGTCGGCGTGGCGGCCAGCCAGAACATCACCGATCCGGCGCTGGGTCCGCGGCTTCTGGACCTGATGGCGGACGGGGCAACGGCGGCCGGGGCCGTCGCCCGCACCGTCGCCGAGGCGCCGTTCATCGGCTACCGGCAGCTGATGTGCGTCGATGCGGCGGGCCGCACGGCGCATCATTCCGGCGAGCATGTCCTTGGCACCTGGGGCGTGGCCGAAGGCCCGGGGGTGATCGCCGGCGGCAACCTGCTGGCGCATGACGGGGTGCCGGCGGCCATGGTGGCGGGCTTCCTTGCAGCTGCGGGCGATTTCGGCGACCGGCTGGTCGCGGCGCTGCTGGCGGGTGCCGCGGCCGGCGGCGAGGCGGGGCCGGTCCATTCCGCCGGGCTGCTGATCGTCGACCGCGAAAGCTGGCCCGTCGCCAGCCTGCGCTGCGACTGGGACGACGGGGCGCGGCCGATCGAGGCCGTCGCCCGCGCCTGGGAGGTCTATGCGCCGCAGATGCCGGCCTATGTCCAGCGTGCGAAGGACCCGCGCGCCGCGCCCTCCTATGGCGTGCCCGGCGACGAATAGCTTCCGCGTCGCCGGCGGCTGGGCTAGCCTTGCGCCATGCCGCTGCGCTTCACCCTTCGACAGCTGGAATATCTGGTCGCCGTGGGCGAGACCGGGTCGATCGCCGCCGCGGCCGACCGGGTGAATGTCTCCTCGCCCTCGATCTCGGCGGCGATCGCGCAGCTTGAACAGGAATTCGGCCTGCCGCTTTTCGTGCGCCGCCATGCGCAGGGCCTGTCGCTGACACAGGGCGGGCGGCAGTTCGTGGCCGAGGCGCGGGCGGTTCTGGCGGCGGCGGCGCGGCTGAACGATCTGGCGAACACGATCACCGGGCAGGTGCGCGGCCCGCTGGCGGTGGCCTGCCTGTCGACCTTCGCGCAGGTGGTGCTGCCCGGCCTGCGCCGCAGCTTCACCGACCGCTATCCCGAGGTGGGCTTCCGCCAGTTCGAACGGCATCAGGCGGAAATCTTCGACGGCCTGCGGCAGGCGCATTTCGACGTGGCGCTGACCTATGACCTGGACATTCCCGCCGATCTGGAGTTTGCGCCGCTGCTGCCGCTGCCGCCCTATGCGCTGTTCCCGCCGGATCACGCGCTGGCCGGGCGGGCCGAGGTGACGGCCGGCGACCTTGCGCCCTATCCGATGGTGCTGCTCGACCTGCCGTTCTCGAACGACTATTTCCTGCAGGTGTTCCGCCCCGCCGGGCTGCGGCCGCATATCGTGGAACGGACGCGCGACATCGGCGTCATGCGGGCGATGGTGGCGAACGGCTTCGGCTATTCCATCGCCAATATCCGCCCTGCGCCCGACCAGGCGCCGGACGGGCAGCCCCTGGTGATGGTGCCGCTGGTCGGGGTCGCGCCGCTGCGCCTTGGCCTGCTTCTGGCCGAGGGCGCGCGGGGGGCGCTGACGATCCGCGCCTTCATCGACCATTGCCGCGATGTCCTGGCCGGGGACGGGCCATGACCAGCGCGCTTCTGGTGGCCCATGGCCAGCCGTCCGATCCGGAACCGGCCGCCGCCGCGCTGGAGGCGCTGGCCGGCCGGGTCGCGGCGCTGTTGCCGGACTGGGACATCGGCGCGGCGACGCTGGCCCAGGACGGGGCGCTGGCGCGTGCGGCGGCGGGGCGGCCGCCGGGCCTGATCTACCCCCTGTTCATGGCGGCGGGATGGTTCACGCAGACCGCGATCCCGGCGCGGCTTGCCGCGGCGGGGATCAGCGGCTGGCAGGTGCTTGACCCGTTCGGTTGCGACGGGGCGGTGCAGGCGCTGGCGGTCGGCATCGTCCGCGACGCGGCGCCGGCGGCGGTGCTGCTGGCGGCGCATGGTTCGCTGAAATCGCCGGTGCCGGCCGATATCGCCCGCCGGGTGGCCGCGCTGATCGCGGGCGAAACCGGCCTGCGCGCCGAGGCGGCCTTCATCGACCAGGAGCCGCGGATCGCCGGGGCGACGGGGTTTCCGCCCGGGTCGGTCTGCCTGCCCTATTTCGCGATGGCGGGCGGCCATGTCGAGGACGACCTGCCGGCCGCCCTGGCCGAGGCGGGTTTCCCCGGCCGGCTGCTGCCGCCCGTCGGCCTGCATCCTGCGGTGCCCGGCCTGATCGCGGCCGCCCTTCGCAGGGCGGGTGCGGCGAATTGAGCAGGGGCATGGACGCGAGGGGCATGGATTGGTAAGAAAGCCAAACCAATTTGCCCGGAGGCGACCATGCCCGCCATCACCTGCATCGACGATCTGAAGCGCCTTCACCAGCGGCGCGCGCCGCGGATGTTCTGGGACTATTGCGAAAGCGGCAGCTATACCGAGCAGACCTTCCGCGAGAACACATCCGATTTCGCGCGGATACGCCTGCGCCAGCGCGTCGCCCGCGATCTTTCCGACCGGCAGATCGGCGGCACGATGCTGGGGCAGAAGGTGACGATGCCGGTGGCGCTGGCGCCTGTCGGGTCGACCGGGATGCAATGCCCCGACGGCGAGATCAAGGCCGCGCGGGCGGCGGCGCGGTTCGGCGTGCCCTTCACGCTGTCGACCATGTCGATCTGTTCGATCGAGGATGTGCATGCCGCCAGCCCCGATCCGTTCTGGTTCCAGCTTTACGTGATGCGGGACGAGGATTTCGTCGACGCGATCATCGAGCGGGCGAAGAAGGCGAACTGCTCGGCGCTGGTGGTGACGCTGGACCTTCAGGTGCTGGGCCAGCGGCACAAGGATCTGAAGAACGGCCTGACCTCGCCGCCGCGGCTGACCCTGCCCAATATCCTGAACATGATGACGAAACCGGCGTGGTCGCTGGGGATGCTGGCCACGCCGCGGCGGACGTTCCGCAACATCGTGGGGCACGCGAAGGGGGTGACCGACCTTGCCAACCTGACGGCATGGACCAACGAGCAGTTCGATCCGAAGCTCGACTGGTCCAAGGTCACCCGGCTGCGCGACCAGTGGGGCGGCAAGTTCATCCTGAAGGGTGTCCTTGACCCCGAGGATGCGCAGATGGCCGTCGACGCCGGGGCCGATGCGATCGTGGTTTCCAACCACGGCGGGCGGCAGCTGGACGGGGCGCTGTCGTCGATCCGCATGCTGCCGGCGATCCGCCGCGCGCTGGGGGACAGGACGGAAATCTGGCTCGACAGCGGCATCAGGTCCGGTCAGGACGTGCTGAAGGCGCTGGCCATGGGTGCCGATGCAACGATGATCGGCCGCGCCTATGTCCACGGTCTTGGCGCCATGGGCGAGGCGGGGGTGACCCAGGCGCTTGAGGTGATCCGCAAGGAAATGGACATCACCATGGCGCTTTGCGGCGAGCGCGACATCAAGGATTTCGGCCGGCACAACCTGCTGGTGCCCGAGGATTTCGAAGGGCGCTGGGTGCAAGCCGTCAGAGCACCCCGCGCGCCTTGAGCAGCGCCTCTTCGTCGCCCGACATCCAGCCGAAGACCTTGGCCACCCCGTCCAGCACCTGCACAAGGTAGTGCACATCGAAGTCGATTTCCGTCTCCGGCAGGTCATCGCGGGAATAGACCGCCGTCCAGGCCACGCTGGCGACGCAATGCCAGTCGTCCAGCCGCAGGATGTGCATGTGGCGGATGCGCATCTGACGGGTGCCGATGCTGCGATAGTATTCATAGCCGGATCGCATCGCCTGCAGGAAATCCGCGTCGTTCTTGCCGGTGACGATGCCCGCCGGGGTCGCGCCGATGAAGGCTGGCGCATATAGCGCGGCGGCTTCCGCCTCGTCCGGCTCTCCGGCCAGGGATCTGGCGAAGAAGTCTGCATAACGCGCGAAAAGCTGTCTGACGGCCTGTTCCATGGTTTCCCCGGCATGTGCAGGCAATATGGGGGTCGGGCGGCGAGGGCCAAGGGGCCGGGGGGTCGCAAGACCCGCCGGTGCTGCGGCTCTGTGCCGCTTGCTTTTTGATCAAATTCCGGCGCATAACCGCTGCGTCTTGGTTTCTGGGCCTGCAATGTCCGCTGATCTGATCGCCGGTATCCGCCGTGACCGTCTCGCCGCCTTCACCGCGCGCGAGGCGGAAGCCTATGCCAAGGCCCGCCCGAAGGCCGCGAAGGCGCTGGCGAAAGGGGCGGATGCGTTCCTTGGCGGCGTGCCGATGCACTGGATGGCCGACTGGCCGATGCCGCATCTGCCCTTGGTCGCCAGGGCGCAGGGCGCGCGGATCACCGATATCGACGGCAACGAGATCGACGATTTCTGCCTCGGCGATACCGGCAGCATGTTCGGCCATTCACCGGCGCCGGTCGCCCGGGCGATCCGGCATCAGGCAAGGCGCGGGCTGACCTACATGCTGCCGACCGAGGCCGCGCTTGAGGCCGGGCGCCTCTTGACCGAACGGTTCGGCGCCTTCCGCTGGCAGATCGCCACCACGGCGACCGACGCCAACCGCTTTGCCCTGCGCGTTGCCCGGGCGGTGACCGGGCGGCCGAAGGTTCTGGTGTTCAACGGCTGCTATCACGGCACGGTCGACGAAACGATGGTCACGCTGGACGGCGGCCGCACCATCAACCGGCCCGGCCTTCTGGGCCAGTTCGCCGACCTGACCGGCAGCGCCGTCTGCTGCGAGTTCAACGATCTGGTCGCGGTCGAGGCGGCGCTGAAGGCGGGCGACGTGGCCGCGATCCTGACCGAGCCGGTGATGACCAATTCCTGCATGGTCCTGCCCGCGCCGGGCTTCCATGACGGGCTTCGGGCACTTGCCAGCCGCTACGGCACGCTTCTGATGATCGACGAGACGCATACGATCTCGTCCGGTCTGGGCGGCTATACCCGGGTGCACGGGCTGCAGCCCGACATGTTCATCGTCGGCAAATGTGTGGCGGGGGGGATGCCCGCCGCGGTCTGGGGCATGACGGCCGAGGTGGCCGACCGCTACCTGAAGGTCAACGCCAGCCGCGCCTCGGGCCATTCCGGCATGGGCACCACGCTTTCGGCCAATCCGATGCAGTTCGCCTGCCTGGTGGCGAACCTGGCCGAGGTGATGACGGCGGAAAACTATGCCCGGATGGAAAAGGGGGCCGAGCGGCTGTCGCGCGGGCTTTCCGCCGCGATCGCGCGCCATGGCCTGCCCTGGCATGTCGTCCGCGTCGGCGCGCGGGTGGAGTTCATCTGCGCCCCCGGCCCGCTGAAGAACGGGGCCGAGGCCGCCCATGCCCATCAGCCCGCGCTTGAGGCAGCACTTCACGTCGGGCTTCTGAACCGGGGCAGCCTGATCGCCCCCTTCCACAACATGATGCTGGTCAGCCCCGCGACGCGAAAACGGCAGATCGACCGCCTTGTCGCGCATTTCGACCAGCTTCTGTCCGACCTTCACGCCTGAGCATCCCATGACCGACCACAGCCCTTCCGGTTCCACCCTTGCCGAGGCCGAGGCCTTCCTTGCCGCCCATCCCGGGATCGAGGCCTTCGACATCGTCCTCCACGATTCCAACGGTATCGGCCGCGGCAAGATCATCCGCCGGCACGAGTTGCTGTCGATCTACAAGTCGGGCCGGCACATGCCGATCTCGATCCTTGGCCTCGATATCTGCGGCGAGGATGTGCACGAGACCGGGCTGATCTGGGACCAGGGCGACGGCGACCGCCGCGCCTGGCCGGTGCCGGGGTCGCTGGTGCCGCTGGCCGGCACCAACCCGCCGCGGGGCGAGGTGTTCCTGACGCTTTACAATTTCGACGGCACGCCGATGACGTCGGACCCGCGCCATGCGCTGCAACGGCAGGTCGATGCGATGGCGGCCGAGGGCCTGTTCCCGGCCGGCGCCTTCGAGCTGGAATTCTTCCTGCTGGCGAACGAGCGCGACCAGAACGGCAAGATGGTGCCGGCGCGCGACGTGCTGGACGGGCGGCGCAATTCCAAGACCGATGTCTATTCGGTCGATCAGCTGCACGGGATGCTGCCCCTGTTCAACGACATCTATGCCGGGGCCAGGGCGGCGGGGATCACGGCCGAAACGCTGATCTCGGAATTCGCGCCCGGCCAGTATGAACTGACGCTGCATTACCGCGAGAACGTGATGCAGGCGGCGGATGATCTGATGCGCCTGAAGCGGCTGGTCAGGATGCATGCGCGGCTGCACGGGGTGACCGCCTGCTTCATGGCCAAGCCGAACGAGGACTACGCCGGTTCGGGCATGCATTTCCACGTCTCGCTGCAGGACGGTCAGGGCCGCAACTTGTTCATGGAAAAGACCGAAGGCCAGTGGAACGACCGGATACTGCATGCCCTGGGCGGGCTGCGGCAGACGATGGGCGAATCGATGCTGGTCTTTGCCCCGCATGCCAATTCCTGGCGGCGTTTCGCGTCGCAATCCTATGCGCCGGTCAATCCGACCTGGGGGGTGAACAACCGTTCGGTCGCGCTGCGGATTCCCGCCGGCGATATCCGCGCGCGGCGGATCGAACACCGGCCGGCGGGGGTGGACGCCAACCCCTATCTGGTGGCGGCGACCGTCCTTGCCGGCATCCGCAAGGGCCTGGCCGAAAAGGCCGACCCCGGCCCGGAAACCACCGGCAACGGCTATGACGCGCCAAGCGACATTGCCATGCCCGACGACTGGCGGTCGGCGATCAAGGCGGCGACCGCGTCGGCCTTTCTGAAGGATGCGCTGGGCGAAGACATGCACCGCACCTTCACCGCGGTGAAGGCGGCCGAATACGGGCGTGTCATGCGCACCGTGTCCGAGGTGGATTTCGACCTTTATCTCCATACGGTCTAGGCCGAAGGGGCTGCTTGCAAGGCTGGACAGGCCAATGGTCCGCGCGAATACTGGCGTTGCCTGTCAAACGCGGCGGTGATCCATGTCCAAGGCCACAGTGATTCTGGCGTCGCTTCTGCTTGCAGCGCCCGCCCTTGCCGAGACGACCACAGGTGCCGCCGTTCCGGATGGAGAGATCGACGAGTTGTTCGATGACGTGCGCAAGGTGGCCGGCAGCCGGCTGGTCACGCTGCGCATCGGCCCCTTCGGCAATGCGCCCTTCGTGCCCGGGAACGTCAGGGTCATCGCACCGGCCGGGAAAAGCGTGATCTGCGTGCGCGCGGTCAGCCGCGACGGGCTTTATGCGATGCAGGAACCCTACAGCGTGACCGAGCCGGGGGACTTCGTCTCGCTTGTGCCGTTCTCGGACAAATATGCCGACCGGCTGGATGACTATCCGTCCGAGGATATTGCGGTCTTCGCCTTCGCCGCCCCGGACGCCACCTGCCAGGAACGCGACGCGACCGTGCTGCCGGTCGTTTCCACCGACCCCCTGGAAAACCAGCAAATCCAGGCGCTGGTGAACTCGCGCAACCGCAAGGTCTCGGTCGTGCTGCATGCTGAGGGCGCCACGCCGATCGACCTGACCTGCGAGAAGCCGCGCGACGAGGCCCGCATCACCCATGATCAGGATTGCCGGGGGCAGATAAGGCCGGGCTTCCCGCTGGGCCGGGCAGAGTTGCGGGTGACGCTGGACGACGGGCTGGTCCGCCAGACCGACAGATACGCCGTGATCCTGGGCAGCGCCGGACCATGACGGCGGCGCGGAAAGGCCTGCGTCATGGCGCCTATCTCTGGTTCGCCGGCTTCTTCGGGCTGCCCGTCCTCTTTGCCACGGCGCTTAGCTGGCTGGTCCTGGGGGGCTATCTGAGCAGCCCCCCCTTCGTTCTGGTCGAGGCGCGAACCACCTATCTGGCCTATACCGTCCGGCGGGTCGATCCGTCGCGCCTTGCCGTGATCGACGCGATCCTCACCGGCGACCTGGGCGGATGCGGCGGCATGGTCGGGGCGGCGCGGCGTATCTCGGCGGCCATCGCGCCCAAGGAAGACACGGTGATCGAATATGCCTGGCTGCCCGGCTGGGTGACCATCCGCCTGAATGCGCCCCCTGGAAACCCGCCTGTCCTTGAAACCGCAGGCGGTGACAGTTGCCCGTTGCCAGAGCAGACCCTGCTTGCGGTTCCGGCCGGGTCGATGGCGGACCAGTTGCCGCATGTCGTCCTGGGCCATGGCGAGATCGGCGCCGAGATCGCCGTCGCCCTGCCGCCGGAACGGCCGCGCCCGCCGGTCATCGGCCCGTCGCCGCCGGGGTTCGAAAACCTGTTCGCCGCAAACGCCGCCGCGCCCGGCCCGGTGCTTCTGTCGGGGACGGCCCGGCTTTTCGGGCGGACCGGAACGCTTCTGGGACGCGGCGAGGTGTTTCCGATCGGCGACGGCGAATTCGTCCTGCCGCGCGGCAGCCGGCTGACCGCGCCCGAAGGCGCGGCGATGGCCGGGACGCTGACGCTTTCCCCCGACCGGGATGCGCTTGACGTGCAGGTGACGGTCGACGCCGCCGACCTGCTGCTGTTCCGCACCGGCGAATTCAACCAGGCCGAGGTTCTGGCCGCCGGCGCCGTTGCCCGCGCCTTCGGCGACCCGAGCCTTGGGCCGATCCTGCTGATCGTGGCGATCGTCGGCTTCGTGCTGCCGGTGGGTTTCGGCATTTCCACCCTGATCCGCGAGGCGCAGGGATGAGGCGGCACCTCGCGCCGGTTCTGGCGCTGTGCATGGCAATGGCTGCCGCCGGTTCCGCCCCGGCCGAAACCGTGGCCGTCGAGGCGGCCTTCGGCGAGATCGGCAACGGCTGGCTGTTCGGCGCGCGGTCGGACGGCGCCTGCTGGATCGCGCTGCCCTGGCATGTCGTCGCGCCGATGGAGGCTGAGAGTGCCACGCCGTTCCTGTTCGTCGACCAGTCCGGGCGGGCGGGTGAGACATCGGTGCCGATCCGGGTGACGACGCATCCGGCGGCGCTGGAGGCCGTGGATGGCGTGGACGACCTGGCCTTCGCGCGGGTGACCGGCGGGCGCCGCCCGGCCGACTGCACCGACAGGCTGGGCCTGCCCGAAGGCGGCTTCGCGATGGAACTGGCGCGCGCGGCACGGCTGACGCTGATCTCGGTGCAGGAGGGGACGCTTGTCGCCTTCGACATGCAGCCGATCCGCGCCACGACCGATGCCGAACGCGGCAGCCGGCTGCTGCTGCGCCCGGTGAACGAGGCCGACCGCGCCTTCCTGCAGGGGGGCTTAAGCGGATCGGTCGTGCAGTTCGACTGGCAGGGCGCGCCGGTGCCCGCGGCCATGGTGCTAAGCGTGCTGGAAGACCAGAGCGCCGCCATGGCCCTGCGCTTTGACCGCATCCGCACCGCGTTCGAGATCATCGAGGGCGGCGCAGAGCCCGAGGTCCAGGCCGCGCCTTCGGCCGGGCTGGTCTTCAGCGTCGACGGCATTCTTGCCGATCCGGTGCAGGGTGCGGCACCGCTGGGCACGCTTGCCACCGCGGGCGGCTGCTGGCGCGGCGCCCGCCCGGCCGGCGCGCGGTTCATCGAATTCGTCCTGTCGGTCGGCGAAACGGGCGGCACGGTCGCCGCGCTGCGCCTGATCGCCGATCCGGCCTGCGGCCCGGCCGAGGCTTTCGTGATCGAGGCGCGTCCGCCCGGCGGCGCCTGGGAGACGATCTCGACCGCCTGCCGCAGCGCGCCGCCGCCCGGCCAGCCCTGCCGCATCCGGCGTGAGACACCGCTGGACATCCGCCTGCGCAGCCGACCCGCGCAGGGCTGGCTGGGCCTTTCCGGCATCGCGCTGGAATAGGCGGTCAGTCGAAGAGATCAAGCGTCACGGGCACCTGCGTCGCCGTCTCGCAGGTGAAGGTGCCGCTCAGCGTCGCGCCATCGACCAGGGTCGCCTGCAGGACGCAAGGGTAGGTGCCGCCGTAGTAGCTCGCGCGACCGACCCAGTGGATGTCCTTGCCGAAGACGGTGACGGTTCCGGTCGCCTCTTCCGTGCGCTCTGGCTGGTCGATGATCGGCTGCCAGGTGGCGGTGCCCGCATCCGGATTGCCGTTCGAGGCGTAGAACACGAGGCCGCCGCGAATGCTGTCGGCCATGTGCTGGATGCGGTTGTTGCTGTGTTTCTCGGCCTCGCCGGTGCGGAACCTGACCACGGGAAGCGAGGTCACCATGATCCGCAGCGCCGCGTTCAGCAGATCGGGGTTGTCGCTGGTCAGCACCTGCCGCAGGCAGGCCTTGCGCACGTCGATGTTGCCGGTGTTCACCGCCTCGCGCAGGTAGCCAAGCGCCCGGTCGGGGCTGGGGTCGGAACAGGCGTCGCGCCAGGTCTGCAGGATGGTTTCAAGGTCCAGCGGGTTCGACTGTGCCGCGGCCGGACCGGCCAGCCCGACCATGGCGGCCAGCGCCGCCGCCATCCTGCCCGTCCGTTGCGCCATGATCCGCCGCCCTTCGTCCGCCGTGCCGTCCGGGGACTATGGCGCAGCGCCGCCGCGGATGGCAAGCGCCGCCGCCAGCCCAGCGCGCCATCGGGATGCGGGCGACCCGGCCGTCAGACAATCAGCGCCGCACCGCGGCCGGTATAGTCGAGGAAAACCTCCGATCCCTTGGCCACGCCGGCGGCGGTTGCGGAGTCGACGACGAAAAGCCGGCCGATGCTGGAGTCCAGATCATATTCGATATGGTCGCCAAGATAGGCGGCGCTGAGGATTGTTGCCCGGATGCCCGACGCGGTTCCGAGCTTCACGGCATTGGGACGCAGCGCCAGCCGCGCAGGGCCGGGGCTGGCAGAGCGGGCGGGCAGGGTAAGCTCGATCTCGCCCAGGGCGACCCGCGCCTCGGTTCCGTTGACCGACAGCACCCGGCAGGGCACGACATTCGCCTCGCCGATGAAATCGGCGATGAAGTCCGAGGCCGGGGCCTCGTAGAGTTCGGTCGGGGTGCCGTCCTGCGCGATGCGGCCGTCCTTCATGACGATGATCCGGTCCGAGACCGCCAGCGCCTCGTCCTGGTCATGGGTCACATAGACGGCGGTGAAGCCCAGCCGCTGCTGCAGTTCGCGAATCTCGGTCCTGACCCGGCGGCGCAGCCGGGCGTCAAGGTTCGACAGCGGCTCGTCCAGCAACAGCACCTGCGGCTCAAGCACCAGCGCCCGCGCCACGGCGACCCGCTGCTGCTGGCCGCCCGACAGTTCGGACGGCAGGCGGGCGGCAAAACCGCTCAAGCCTACCAGATCAAGGCCCTTCTCGGCCGCGGCCCGCGCCTCGTCGCGGCGCATCCCGCCGGACTCCAGCCCGTAGGCGATGTTCTGCATCACCGTCATATGCGGGAAAAGGGCATAGCTCTGGAACACCATGGTCACGTCGCGCCGGTTGGCGGGCAGGCGGGTGACATCCTGCCCGCCGATCAGGATGCTGCCCGAGGTGGGCGTTTCCAGCCCCGCCAGCATCCGCAGCGTCGTGGTCTTGCCGCAGCCCGAGGGGCCAAGAAGCGTGACCAGCTGGCCGGGCGCGATCCGCAGGTCCAGCTGCGGAATGGCGGTAAAGGCGCCGTAATCCTTGCGGATGGCCCGGAACTCGACCTCGCCCCGCAGCGGTTGGGTCATGCGATTGCCTCCGATCCTGGGGCGGCAGAGGGCGTGCGGCGCAGCCTGCGCTCGCCCACCATCAGCTGGAACAGGCCGATCACGGTGACCATCACCACGATCAGCACCGAGGAATAGGCGATGGCCACGCCATACTGGCCGTTCTCGACCAGACCGACGATATAGGCGGTCGCCATGTTGTATTTGGCCGAGACAAGGAAGACGACGGCCGAGATCGAGGTGATCGCGCGGACGAAGCTGTAGACCAGCGCCGCGGTGATCGCGGGGCGCAGCAGCGGCAGGATCACCCGGCGCAGCGTGCGGCCCGAGTTTGCGCCAAGGGTCAGCGAGGCCTCGTCCAGGCTGGGGTCCAGCTGCGCCATGGCGGCGACGCCGCCGCGAACGCCCACCGGCATGTTGCGGAAGACGAAACAGGCGATCAGGATCAGCGCGGTCCCGGTCATCTGGATCGGCGGCAGGTTGAAGGCCATGATGTAGCTGATGCCGATCACCGTGCCGGGGATGGCAAAGCTCATCATCAGGACGAATTCGAACGCGGCCTTGCCGGGGAACTTCTGCCGCGCGATCAGCCAGCCGGTCAAGAGGCCGATGGCCGCGGTCAGCGGGGCCGCGATCAGCGCGATCATCATCGTGGTCCAGAAGCTGTTCCAGGCCACCCCCGTCCAGCGGAACTGGTCCTCAAGGCTGATGCCGAAGGCGCGGATGTAGTGTTCGAAGGTCAGCGAATGGTCGAGGCCCCAGGTCTTCACGAAGCCGCCGAACAGGATCATCACATAGATCGTCAGGGTAAAGACGCTCCACCCCGCCACCACGGCGATCACCGGCCAGGCGACCCGCCGCGGCATCAGCGCATGCGTGCCGGCGACGCCCTTGCCGCCAAGCGTCGCGAAGTTGCGCCCCGAAAGCCACAGCCGCTGGGCAAGGAAGGCCGAAAGGGTGAAGAACAGCAGCACGGCCGCCAGCACCGCGGCGCGCGACGGATCGTTCTGCGCGCCGACGACCGAGAAGAAGATTTCGGTCGACAGCACCCCGCCTGATCCGCCAAGGACAAGCGGATTGCCGAAATCCGCCATGCTTTCGATGAAGCCGATCAGGAAGGCGTTCGCCAGCCCCGGCGCCATCAGCGGCAGCGAGACATGCCGGAAGGTGCGCCAGCGGTCGGCGCGCAGCGTCTGCGACGCCTCTTCCATTGCCGGGCTGACCCCCTCGACCACGCCGATCAGCACCAGGAAGGCGATGGGGGTGAAGCTCAGAACCTGCGCCAGCCAGATGCCGGTCAGGCCGTAAAGCCAGCGGCCCAGTTCATAGCCGGTCACGTCGGCGATCACCTGGGTCAGGGTGCCGTTGCGGCCGAGAAGCATGGTCAGCGCCAGCCCGACCACGAAAGGGGGCGTGATGATCGGCAGCACGGTCAGCAGCCGCAGCCCCTTGCGGAAGGGAAAGCCGGTCCGCGTCGCCACCAGGGCGAAGGCAAGGCCCAGCAGGGTTGAACCCGTGGCCGTGCAGACCGCCAGGAAGAAGGTCCGCCACGCCACCCCGCAGGTGCCGCCCGTCAGGCAGGAAAGGCTCCATATCTTCGGGTCGACGATGTTGCGCCGGACGCCCTCGCTGGTGAAGGAACCGTCGAAATCCTGGAATGCCCCGGTGAAGATCGAAAGGATGGGATAGAACACGAAGACGCTGACCAGCAGGATCAGGATGGCGATGGCGGTCAGGACGAAGGCATCGCCCTTCAGCGCGCCGCGTTCCGCGAGGCCCAGCGAGATGAGGCAGGTGAAGAACACCCCCGCCAGCACCGCGCCCGCGCCAAAGGGGGGCTGGCCGCCGGCATCGCCGAACGTGGCCTCAAGCAGCGACCAGTTCCATCCCCGCGTGCCCAGCGACAGCCCCTCGATCGCCAGCCAGGCAAGGCCAAGCGCGCCCAGCCAGATCATCTGGCGGCCGCGCCCGGGGCCGGGCGGTGCGGTCAGGCGAAGCGCCAGCGCCAGGCCCGCCAGCACAAGCACCGGCCAGATCTGCACCCGGCCGGTCACTGCCTGAACAAGGCCGGGCCACAGGTCTTCGTTGCCGAAGATGTCTGCCACCCAGCCAAAGGCGAAGAAGCCGCCGCGAACGCGGAACCACGGCAGGATCGCCAGCGCCAGGCCAAAGCCGATGAGGATGCGGTCCAGACGGCTGTTGTCAGCGCTCATCGGCTCTGCCCGATCGTGCAAGGGGCGGCCGGGCGCGCGCTGGCCCCCGGCCGGCCGGTGTCATTCCGCCGCACGGCCGCCGATTTCGGCGTCCCACCGGGCAAGAAGATGCTGCCGCGTCTCGGACGATCCGTATTTGCTGAAGTCATAGTCGATCAGCTTGACGGTCGTCGGGTCGATCGCGTGTTCCGAGGCCTTCGCCGCCTTGTTCGACGGAATCTGGAACGATCCGGCTTCGGGCATCAGGCTTTGCACATCGGCGCCCAGAACCCAGTCGTAGAAAATCCTGGCCTGATCGGGGTTGGGCGACCCTTCGATCAGCGACATCGAGCCGATTTCGTATCCCGTCCCCTCGCAGGGGGCGATGGCCTTGATCGGAAAGCCTTCGACGGCCTGGGTCACCGCATCATGCATGAAGACGATGCCCAGCCCCGCCTCGCCGCGCGCCGCCGCCTTGACCGGGGCCGAGCCCGACTTGGTATATTGCGCGACATTGGCATGCAGCTGCTTGAGATAGGCAAAAGCCTCGTCCTCGCCCATCAGCTGCACCAGCGTGGCGAGTGTGGTATAGGCCGTGCCCGAGGAATTCGGGTCGGCGATCTGAATCTCGCCCTTCAGCGAGGGGTCCAGCAGATCGGCCCAGCAGGTGGGTTCCTTCAGGCCCTTGGCGGCGAAGATCTCGGTATTGTAGCCCCAGCCCAGCACGCCGCTGTAGACGCCGATCGAGCGGTTGCCAGAGGCGGCAGCCTGCGACAGGGCCCAGTCCTGTAATTCGCCCATCTTGGGGGATTCGTAGGGCGTCGTCAGTTCGTCCGCCGCCGCCTGCAGATGCGGGTCGCCGGTGCCGCCCCACCAGATATCGGTCTGCGGATTGCGGGCCTCGGCGCGAATCTTCGCATAGGCCTCGCCCGACGACATGCGCACCATGTTGGTGCTGATGTCGGGATAGGCCTTGCCGAACTCTTCGGTCAGGCGTTCGCAGATCACCACATCGGCGGCACAGATCAGGTTCAGCTCGTCGGCGAATGCCGAAGCGGGCAGCACGCATGCCATAGCGGCAAGCGCCAAGGCGCTTTCTCGTTTCATGTTTCCTCCTCCCGTGGGCCCAACGGGCCGGCGCAGATTTGCACTGCTGTGCATATGGTGTTTCAGCACCTGTTGGCCTGTCAAGCAGTATCGGCCCGGCCTGGACGGGTGCCGGCAGCCCGGGCGCCATCGGCGATATGCCGCTGGGAATGCCGCAGTTGCACAATGCGCCGCTGCGGCGGGGCCTTGCCGGCGGCGGATGCCCGACGGGCGGTGAGTCTTCCGAAGGGCCTTACGATGAATGCACACGCGTGCAAAAATTCGTTGACAACGCGACGATCAGCGGGAATCGTCAGCGTCAGGAGGATTGATGCGCCGGGAGGGGCGCATCGCGGCGGGCCGGGTTCGCCGACAGTCCAATGGGAGTGTCAACTTGTCAGGTAGCATGATTCCTGTCCGCGCGACGGGTCCGTCGGTTTGTCATGCAATCGGCTGATCCCGACAGCATGATCGGCGGCGGCGGCCTGCGCTATCGGCTGCGTCTGGCCCTGCGCGAGCCGACGACGCTGATCGGCATCCTGATGGCGCTGCTGTTCCTGTATCTGATCCTTGTGCCGATCGTGTCGATCCTTGCGGATGCGGTGACGGTGCAGTTCGGCGACGAACGCCGGACCAAGGGCGAAGAGGGCGGGCTGACGCTTTACTACCTGACCCGCGCCTTCGGATCGCCGGTCGCGCGGGATCTGTTCTGGGAACCGCTGCTGAACACGCTGAAGGTGGGCTTCGGCGCCATCGCGATCTCGCTGGTCGTCGGGGGCCTTCTTGCCTGGCTGGTCGCGCGGACCGACATGTTCGGCCGCCGCTGGTTCGCCACCGCGCTGATCGTGCCCTACATGCTACCGGCCTGGACCTTTGCGCTGGCCTGGACCACGCTCTTCAAGAACCGCACCATCGGCGGCCAGCCCGGCTGGCTTGAGAGCATGGGATTTTCCCCGCCCGACTGGCTGGCCTACGGGCAGTTCCCGATCACGGTGATCCTGGCGCTGCATTATACGCCCTTCGTGATCCTGCTGTTCGGATCGGCGCTGAAGCGGTTCGACAGCCAGCTGGAGGATTCCGCGCGCATCCTTGGCGCATCGGGCCGGAACGTCGCCTGGCAGGTGATCCTGCCTCTGATGCGGCCGGCGCTGATGTCGGCGGTGGTGTTGATCTTTGCCAAATGCCTGGGCGAATTCGGCGTGCCCTATGTGCTGGGCCTGCCGGTGAACTTCGACGTGCTGGCGACATCGCTCTACCGCTCCATCGGGTCGCGGCAGACCGGGGTGGCGGGGGTTCTGGCCGGGGCGATCATGCTGATCGGGATGATCGCGATCCTGGTCGATGCCTATCTGGCGCGCGAGGCCCGGCGCTTCGTCACCGTCGGCTCGAAAGGGTCGATGAACCGGCTGTCGCGGCTGAAGGACTGGCGCTGGCCGGCCAGCGGCTTTGCCATGGCGATGTTCGTGGTCAGCGTCTGCCTGCCCCTGCTGACGCTGGCGCTGTCGACGGTGATGCGGCAGCCCGGCAATTTCGCCTGGTCGAACTTCACGCTGGATTTCTGGATCGGGCAGGACCTGCCCACGGTGGCGATGCGGACCGGCATCCTTCTCAGCCCCGATCTGTGGCAGGCGGCCTGGAACACGATCACCATCGTCGGGATCGCCTCCGTCGGCTCGGGCCTCCTGGGCCTGCTGACCGGCTATGTCGTGGTGCGCACCACCTTCCGCCCGCTGGCGATCTTCCTGCGGCAGGTGACCTTCATGCCCTATCTGGTGCCCGGCATTGCCTTTGCCGCCGCCTATCTGTCGCTCTTCGCGGTGGCGCGCGGGCCGGTTCCGGCGCTGTACGGCACCACGCTGATCCTGATCCTGGCGCTGATGGCCGACCAGATGCCCTATGCCTCCCGCGCCGGGATTTCGGCGATGATGCAGCTGGGCAAGGATCCGGAAGAGGCGGCGCAGGTCGTTGGCGCGGGCTGGTTCCGCCGGATGACCGCCATCGTGATCCCGATCCAGAAGGGATCGCTCGTCACCGGCATCCTTCTGCCCTTCATCTCGGGCATCAAGGGGCTGTCGCTGTTCGTCATCCTTGCCGTGCCCGCGACCGACGTGCTGACGACATTCTCGCTGCGGCTGGTCGACTACAACTATACCCAGGCGGCGAATGCGGTGGTGCTGATCATCGCGGGCCTTGCCTATGGCGGGACGGTCCTGGCGCAGAAGCTGACCCGCACCAATCTTGCCGAAGGACTTGGAAGCTGATGCCCGACATCATTCTCAGCAACGTGCAGAAATCCTACGGCGGCACCGGCCCGAACGCGGTCAGCGACCTGAACCTGCATATCGGCGATGGCGAGTTCATGTGCCTGCTTGGCCCCTCGGGCTGCGGCAAGACCACCACGCTGCGCATGATCGCGGGGCTTGAAAACCTGACCGGCGGCGAAATCCGCGTCGGCGACCGGGTGATCGACAGCCCGGCCAGGGGCCAGTTCGTCGGCCCGGAAAAGCGCGGCATGGGGCTGGTCTTCCAGTCCTACGCGCTCTGGCCGCACCTGACCATCGAGCGCAACACCGATTTCGGCCTGCGCCTGCGCAAGGTGCCCAGGGCCGAGCGGGAAGAGCGCGTGGCCAAAGTGATGAAGGCGCTGGACATCGAGAAATACCGCGACCGCTATCCCAGCCAGCTGTCCGGCGGCCAGCAGCAGCGGGTGGCGCTGGCGCGGATGCTGGCGGTCAATCCCGGAGTCCTGCTGCTGGATGAACCGCTGTCGAACCTGGACGCCCGGCTGCGGCTGGAAATGCGGGCCGAACTGAAGCGCATCCATGCCGAGTTTCGCACCACCATCGTCTTCGTCACCCATGACCAGTGGGAGGCGATGACGCTTGCTACCCAGATCGCGGTGATGAACGAAGGCTCGCTCCAGCAGATCGGCACGCCGAACCACATCTACGACCGGCCCGCCAACCGCTTCGTCGCCGAATTCGTCGGCAGCCCGCCGATCAACGTGATCGGAATCAGCGAGGCGCACCCGCTGGAACGCGCCGCGCGGGACTGGCTGCGCGCCCGGCTGGGCGATGCGGCGCAGGTCGGCTCTGTCTGCATCCGGCCCGAGTCGCTGCAGCTGGCCAGCGCCGAAAGCACCGTGCCGGCAGGGCATTTCGCCCATGCCGCCAAGGTGACGGGCATCCTGCCCACCGGCGGCAGCTGGATCGTCGAACTTGCGGTCGAGGGCCGCACCATCTTCTTGACCACCACCGCCAGCCCGACCCTGACCGGCGGCGAAGCGATCTGGCTGCATGCGCGGCCGACCGCGCTGCATGTCTTTGACATGGCAGGGCAGCGGCTGGCGGGCGCGGACGAGGCCCTGGCCCGTGCCGAGGGCGGCGTGCAGGTGGTGCGCAAGGCATGACAACCAAACGGGAGGAAAAGATGAAATCCGTCAGCGGACTTGCCCTGGCCCTGTCGCTGGCCGCGGGCGCGGCCCATGCGCAGGACTTCGACCTGAACGCCCTGATCGAGGCCGCCAAGACCGAGCCGCCGACCACGGTCTATGCCGTGACCGGCAAGATCGTCGACACGGCCGAGGCGTTCAACGCCAAATACGGCCTGAACGTCACCGGCAAGAAGGTGAACGAAGCCGGACAGATCGACCTGCTGATCCGCGAGCATCAGGCGGGGAACATAACCGGATCGGTCTCGCTGGCCTCGGATGTGGCGGTGATCGTCACCGACCTGATCGCGCAGGGCGTGGTGGAAAGCTGGGTGCCGGGCGACATCGCGCCGCATCTGGCCGAAACGTCCCGCGACCCGCTGGTCGTGGTCAGCGATCCGCATGTCTGGGCCTACAATTCGGAAGCGGGCGACACCTGCCCGGTGACGAATGTCTGGCAGCTGGTCGATCCGGAATGGAACCGGCTGGTCGCGATCATGGACCCGTTGGAAAAGCCGATGTATGCCGACTGGTTCAACCAGCTGGCCGCGCATCACGACGATGCCATGGTCGCCGCCTATGAGGCGCATTACGGCAAGCCCTTCGAGGGCGAGAGCGCCAGCGAAGCCTGGGTCCGCGCCTTTGCCGCCAACGGCCCGCTTGTCGCCGACAGCACCGGCGTCGCCGATGCGATCGGCGCCCCGGGGCAGGAAAAGCCGTTCTTCGGCATGCTGTCGACCGCCAAGTTCCGCGACAACCAGGACAAGGGCTACAAGCTGACGATCTGCGCCGGGATGCAGCCCTTTGCCGGCTGGCTTTATCCGGGGCTGGGCGTCATCGCCAAGGACACGCCCGCCCCGAACACCGCCAGGCTGTTCGTCCACTATCTGCTGACCGAAGAGGGCATCGCCGCGCAAAGCGTGGACGGCAAGGTGCCCGCCGATCCGCGCATCGGCCTGCCGGCGGACGAAGCCTCGGGCGTCGCCGCGCATATGGGCGAACTGATGGTCTGGGACACTGCCAGCTCTGTGTCGGACCTGGAGCACCGGCAGGACTGGCAGGACATCTGGATGACCGAACTCAACCGTTGAAACCGGCCAGGCCCGCCGCCGCAAGGGGCGCGGGTCTGCATGCTGACAGAGGGAGTACGAGAATGAAGACATACCTGGTTTCCGCACTGGCCCTGCTTATCGGGCTGGGCACGGCGCAGGCGCAGGATTTCGATCTGAACGCGCTGATCGAGGCCGCGAAATCCGAACCGCCGCTGACGATCTACGATTCGACCGGCAAGATCACCGAAATGGCCGATGCCTTCGCCGCGAAATACGGGCTGCAGGCCGAGGGGATCAAGAGCAAGGCCACGGCGCAGCTGGAAACCACCATCCGCGAGGTGCAGTCGGGGAACGTGCAGACCGACGTGTCCTTCATCTCGGACGTGCCCGCCGCCATCGGCCAGCTGTTGCCCGGCGGTTTTGCCGAAAGCTGGGTGCCGCCCGATCTGGCCGCCGACATCGCGCCGGAAGCGCAGAATCCGCTGCTGATCGTCACCAGCCCGAACATCCTTGCCTACAACACGGCGCTGTTCGACGCCTGCCCGATCACCAACATCTGGCAGCTGACCGATGCCGAATGGAAGGGCAAGGTCTCGATGCAGGATCCGCTGGGCAAGCCGTCCTATACCGACTGGTTCAACCAGATGCGCAGCCACGCGGATGACAAGGTCGCCGCCGCCTATGAAGCGCATTACGGCAAGAAGCTGGAAACCACCTACGGCAGCGCGACCGAGGCTTTCGTCGCGGCGCTGGCCGCCAATAGCCCGCTTCTGACCGATTCCGACAGCGCCGCGGCCGAGGCGGTGGCGGCTCCCGGCCAGACCGAGCCCTTCGTCGGCCTCGTTTCGGCGGCGAAGTTCCGTGACAACGAAGGCGCGGGCTTCACGCTGGGCCTTTGCGCCGGCGTCGATCCGGTCATCGGCTTTTCCAGCGACACGGTCGGGCTGATCGTCAAGGGCACCGACAGCCCGAACGCGGCCAGGCTGTTCGTCCATTATGCGATGACGGCCGAAGGCATCGCGCCGCAGTCGGTGGACGGCAAGATGTCGTCGAACCGGACCGTCAGCCTGCCCGCGGACGAACCCTCGGGCATCGGCGCCCATCTGGGCGAGGTTCTGGCCTACGACACCGCCACCGGCATCGACGACTGGGAAACCCGCCAGGACTGGCAGGATTTCTGGCGCATGACTTACTCGCGCTGAACCATATTCAGGGAGACAAACGCGTGAAATCGCTTCTTTCTACCGTCACCGCCCTGATCTTTGCGCTTCCCGCAATGGCACAGGACTTCGACCTGAACGCCCTGATCGAGGCGGCCAAGGCCGAACCGCCAATCACCATCTATGACTCGACCGGCAAGATCGTCGACATGGCCGAAGCCTTCACCGCCAAATACGGCGTGCAGGCGACGGGCGAGAAAGTGTCCGCCGTGGCCCAGTTGGAGATGCTGATCCGCGAACATCAGGCCGGCAATGTGCTGGGCGATGTGGCTCTGCTGACCGACACCCCCGCCGCCATCGCCCAGCTGCTGCCGACCGGAGTCGTGGAAAGCTGGGTGCCGCCGGATCTGGAGGCGGACATACCGGAAACCTACCGCAACCCGCTGGCGATCTCGACCAATGCCAACGTCTGGGCCTACAACACCGAGGCCCATACGGAATGCCCGATCAAGAACATCTGGCAGCTGACGGACCCGGAATGGAAGGGCAAGGTCGCGATCATCGACCCGCTGACCAAGGGCACCTATACCGATTGGTTCAACCAGATGGCGATGCATGGCGAGGAACCGCTGCGCGCCGCCTATGAGGCGCATTTCGGCAAGCCCCTGGAGACGACGGAGGCCTCGGCCGCCGCCGCCTGGTTGGCTGCGATGGCGGCGAATGGCCCGCTGGTCGCCGATGGCGATGACCGGGTGTCCGAAGCCGTGGGTGCGCCCGGTCAGGCGGAGCCTTTCGTGGGCCTCCTCAGTTCGGCCAAGTTCCGGGACAATGCGGACAAGGGCTACAAGCTGGGCCTCTGCACCGGGATGAACCCCTGGGTCGGCTGGAGCTATACCAAGCTTGGCCTGATCGCCTCAGGAACGGACAGCCCGAACGCCGCAAGGCTGTTCATCCACTATGTCCTGACCGAGGAAGGCATCATGCCCCAGATGATGGATGGCAAGATACCGACCTCGACCAAGATCGCGCTTCCGGCGGATGAGCCTTCGGGCCTGGCCGCGAATCTGGACGCGCTTTTCCCCTATGACGCCTCAAACGGCCTTGATGACTGGGAAACCCGCCAGGACTGGCAGGATTTCTGGCGCGTCAACTACCAGCGCTGATCCTTCCCGGCGCTTTCGGCGGGCCGCTCCACACGGCCCGCCGACCCTGAAGATGAGAACAAGATGACCGATCACATCCTGAACACGACGATCCTGGCGGCGCGCCTGCCGGCGGCGGAACTGACCGCGGCCTTCCGCGGCCGGATGCAGGTGGATTTCAAGGCGGATCGCCACGATCCGGTGACCGTCCACGACCGCCGGGCCGAGGCAATGATCCGCGAGGCGATCTTCCGCGAGGTGCCGGATTCGACCTTCGTGGGCGAAGAGGGCGGGTCCACCGGCAGCGGCGCCGTGCAATGGTTCGTCGATCCGATCGACGGCACGTCGAACTTTGCCTGCGGCATCGCCTTCTGGTGCACATCGGTTGGCGCGGTGGTGGATGGCCGGGTCGTCGCGGGCGCGATCTACGATCCGGTGGCCGGCAACCTGTTCGCTGCTTCGGCCGACGGGGCCTGGCTGAACGGCAGGCCGCTGGTTTCGTCCGGCGCCCCGCCCGAAGAGAATGCCACCCTGCTTTGCGGCTATCCGGTCACGCGGGACTTCCGCCTGGATGGCAGGGAGGTCGCGCTGGCGCGTCTGGGCCGGATGATCGAGACGGTCGCCACCCTGCGCCGGCCCGGCAGTGCGGCGCTGTCGCTGGCCCATGTCGCGGCGGGATGGGCCGACGCGGCGGCAGGGTTCGGCGCAAGTCCCTGGGATGTCACCGCCGGGCTCTTGATCCTGGAACGCGCCGGCGGCCGCTATCTGCCGTTCCCGCTTGGCAAATGCCCCGAGGATGCGCCGGCCTACCGCCACCCCGGCTATCTGGCGCTGCGGGGCGGGGCCGACTACGCGACGCTGCGCGCCGTGGCCACCGAAATCTCGGACGGGCGGAAGGGGTTGACCCCGGCCCGGACCCTGCTGGGGGCGACATGAACAACGCCCCGGCACCCTGCCGCATTCATGTTGCACTGCTGTGCAAAACTTGCCATCACCGCACCAGTGAAGGATGGTCGGATGACACTTGATCCCCAGGCCCTGGACCGTCGCGAAGCGTTTCTGCGCGACCTGATGACGACCGCATCGGCGCTTGCCTCGACCGGCTTTGCGCGCCAGATCGGCCAGCCCGTCGGCATGAAGGGCCCGCAGGACTATCTGACCGAGACGGATGGCCAGGTCGAGGCCCATGTGAAGGCGCGGATCGCCGAGGCCTTCCCCGAGGACGGTTTCCTGGGCGAGGAGACCGGCGGCAATCCGGGCGCGCAGGCCTGGGTGGTGGACCCGATCGACGGCACGGCGAACTTCGCCCGCGCGATTCCGCATTTCTGTATCTCCATCGCCTTCGTGGCGAATGGCGAGGTGCAGCTGGGCGCCATCGTCAATCCGGTGCTTGGCGACCGCTACTTCGCGCGCCTTGGCCGCGGCGCCACGCTGAACGGCGCGGCGATCCATGTCTCGGGCACGCGCGACATCACCGCCACCTCGTTCGAGATGGGCTGGTCCAGCCGTCGCCCGGACAGTGACTATGTCGCTGCGGTCAGCGCGTTGCTGGCCGCCGGCAGCAACGTGCGGCGCGGGGGGTGCGGGGCGCTGGGGCTGGCCTATGTCGCCGACGGGCGCAGTGACGGCTATGCCGAACTGCACATGAATTCATGGGATTGCCTGGCCGGCCTGCTGCTGGTGCGCGAGGCGGGGGGCGTCACCGGCCCGTTCCTGGCGCTGGGCGGGCTGACCGAGGGCGCGGCGGTGCTGGCCGCCACGCCGGACGTGGCCGGGATTCTTGCCCGGTCGACCGGCATTCCGCTGCTTGACGGCCCCGACCTTCTGGCCGCGCCACCCCAGCTGGCGAGAACCGCCTGATGGCGCCGCATTACGACCGCCCGCCGATCAGCCGCATCTACGAAAACCTGCCCGGCTACGGGGTGGACCTGTTCGTCGGCGGCCGCGAGGGCGCCTCGGACGTGGCGCTCCTGCGGGCGAACGGCATCAGCACCGTCCTGAACTGCGCGGTGAACCTGGATTTCAACTATGTCGCCGCGCCGGACGAGGTGTCGCACGACAGCCGCGTCGGCTATGGGCCGGCGGTGATCCGCTATTACAAGCTGGGCATCGTCGACGGGCCGGGCAACCCGGACACGATGATGCTGGCGGGCTACTATCAGCTGCGCGGCGCGCTGGACCAGGTCTTGCCCGAAAGGGCCAGCTATCCGCTGCGCGAGCGTGGCAACCTGCTGGTCAACTGCCGGGCCGGACGGTCGCGGTCGGTGATCCTGGCGGCGCTGTTCCTGCACCTGCATCTGCCGCAGGAATTCCCGACGCTCATGTCCGCGATCGACCATGTCCGCATCAAGCGCGCGCTGCGCCCCGAGGAATGGCACGAAACGCCGAAGCCGATGCTGATCGCCGCGGCCGAGCGCAGCGTCGACTGGGTCCGTCTGGTTGAATCCAGCCGCGGGGCCGCTCGGTGACGCGGATCGCCGTCATCGCCGACCCGCATGTTCACGATTGCGACTGGTCGCCCCGGGGCAGCGGTCTTGGCCGGGCGATCCGCACCTTCGCCGACACCTCTGCCTCGACCCGGGTCTTCAACGAAAGCCTGCCCGCCTTCCAGGCGGCGCTGCAGCGCGCGGTGGACGAAGGGGCAGGGATCGTGCTGCTGGTCGGCGATCTGACGGATGACGGGCAGGCGCCGAACATCCGGGCCGCGCTGCAGCTGATTCAGGCGTTCCGCGACAGGTACGGGCTGCGGGTGCTGGCAACGCCGGGCAACCATGATCTTTTCGCCCTGACCGGGCGGCCGCAGGACAAGAACTTCATCGGTGCCTGCGGCGAAAGCACCTTGCTGCGCAGCGCCGATTGCCCGGAAACCGCGACCCTGGGCACGCAGGACGCGCTGGAGCGGATGAAGGGCCTCGGCTACGTGCCGGACCCGCAGGACCTGCATTGGGAAACCCCCTTCGGCACCTCGCCCGACTGGGACGACCGAAGCTACGAGGCGCGAAGCCCCGATGGGTCGGCCAGCTGCCGGATGATCGACGCGTCCTATCTGGTCGAGCCGGTGGCGGGCCTGTGGGTGCTGTCGCTGGATGCGAATGTCTGCATTCCGCAGGACGGCGCGGGCGATTTCTCGCAACCCTCGGCGTTCCAGGATGCAACCGATGGCGGCTGGGCGGCCGTCATCCGGCAGCGGCCGCATCTTCTGGCGTGGATGACCGATGTTGCCGCGCGCGCCCGCGCCGGGGGCAAGCGTCTGCTGGCCTTCTCGCACTATCCGGCGCTGGATGTGCTGGCCGGGACCGGGCCGGACGAACTGGCGATTTTCGGCGCCACCGGCCTTGCCCGGCGGGTGCCGCCGGCCGAGGTGGCCGCCGCCTTTGCCGCGACCGGGGTCAGGCTGCATTTTTCCGGCCACCTGCATGTGAATGACACGGCCATGCACGGGGATGCGGCCGAGGGGTTCTTCAACGTTTCCGTGCCGTCCCCGGTCGGCTTCGCGCCGGCGATGAAGATCGTGGATCAGGAAGGGGATGTTGTCAGGGTCCGCACCCTGCCGCTGTTCGATGTTCCCGCCCACGACCGCGCCTTCGCCGCCTACCGGGCCGAGGCGGCGCGGCTGGGCCGGCCGTCCCCCCATGCCGCCCATGCGCTTGACCATGGCACCTTTCTCGACCGTCATCTGGTCGATCTGGTCCACGCCCGCTACATCGCGCGCGAATGGCCGGCGGACATGGCCGAATTCCTTGACCGGGCGCGGATGGCCGACCTGCCGCGGATTCTGGGCATCGGGATCGACGCCCCCGACCTGCCGCTCCGCACCCTTGCCGAAGACTGGTATCGCCTGCGCAAGGCCGGGGCGCTGGCCGAAAGCTTCATCCCGGATCACCGCCTGGCCTTCTATCGCCGCCTTTGCGATCTTCTGCCGGCGAACGGCGGCAACGGCCTGCCCGCGCGCTTTGCCGCACTGCTGGGCATCCTGCGCGGCTACATGAACCGGCTGCCGAACCGCGACTTCACGCTGGACCTGCGGGCGATCAGGATCGACTAGGGCCGCACCGTCTTGCGCCAGATCACCTGCGCGGGAAAGCGGCGGATCTGGGGTTCCTCCGGCTCATCCTCGTCCAGAACCTCGGCGATGTGGCTGGCGATCTCGCTCAGCGGCTGGCGGAACGTCGTCAGGTCATAGCCCAGCCAGCCCGCGGCCGGGATGTCGTCAAAGCCGATGACGCAAAGGTCTTCGGGCAGGCGCAGCCGGAACTCGATGCGCGCGGCATCAAGGAAGCCAAGCGCCATCAGGTCGGTCACGCAGAAGACGCCGTCCGGCCGTTTCGACCCCGCCAGCAACTGCCGCGCGCTGTCCGCGCCGGCGGCATATCCGGTCGGGCCGGCCCGGCTGACCAGCGCCTCGATCCCGGCCTCGCGGGCGGCGGCGACGAATGCCTCTTCCCGGGCGACGATGCTGGGCGTTCCGGCGGTGGAACTGACGACGGCCAGCCGCGCGCATCCGGCGCGGCGCAGCATGAAACAGGCCTCGGCCGCCGCCACCTCGTTCTCGATCAGCACGATGTGCGAACCCTTGCTGGCATCGGCGCGGTTGATCAGGATCACCCGCTGGCCATGGTCGATGCAGGTCTCGACCAGCGACAGCGGCGGCGCGCCGGACAGGACCACCGTCGCATCGGCGCGGTAGTTCAGCGTCTGGCGCAGGGCGGCCTCGACATTGGCGGGCACGCCGGAGGTGTTCAGCACCATCACCACCTTGCCCTTGGCCTGCAGCCGCTGGGTCAGCGCCTCGACGAAGCTGGACTGGAACGGCGTCTGCATCTCGGCCACGATCAGGCAGACGATGCCCGAGCGGTGATGGATCAGCCCGCGCGCCAGATGGTTGACGTGGTAGCCCAGCTTCTCGGCCGCGACCAGAACCCGGGCCCGGGTATCGGCCGACACGCTGGCGCCATCGGTGAAGGTGCGCGACACGGCCGAGCGTGACACGCCCGCCAGCTCTGCCACCTTGCTGGCGCTGACCGAGGATTTCTTCGGCTTGGGCTTGGGTCTCGACAAGGTTCCTGGCCGCCTTGCACAGTTTCTGGCTTGGTGCGCACAGTGCACAATAGCCGGCTGGCCCGCAATTGCTAGCGATTTCGTCGCTTTCCCGCCGGTTCCGTGACGGGCGCAGATGCGATGCCGGCGCATTTCTTGCACCCCTGTGCATGGACGAACGACCCGTCATGGATCGGCAAGAGGTTGACGCCGGACATACTGGCAGCGCAGGCCTGTGCCCGGCGGACCTACATGCCGCGCCTGCCGATCTGCGGGCTGGATTTCGACTGGAAGGCTGCGACCCGGCGTATGGAGGGGACGCCGATCCTTCTTCCGTCAGGAGTCTATATAGGCTTCATGCACGAGCGCTACGCCATGGCCGAAGTCGAACGCGGCTGACTGTGCGTGCTGGCGAGTTGCCCCGACCCATGGCGAAACCGCCGATCAGATTTGGTCGATCACCAATAAAATCCATCGCATGCCCGCCCCCGACGGATTGACCCAAGGCTTCGCGGCGGCCTTCTGTGGCTGCCGGAACGTGGCCTTCGCGGCGCGGGGCCGGCGCCGGATGCAGCTTCGCCGGATCCCTGTGTCGCGGACCCGGACCGCAGCAGATGCAATGCGATCGCCTGACAAGACGCGTGACGAAATCCAGGATTTCAGGCCCCCGGACGGGCCGACAACGGAGAAAAGGGAGGTTTGGGATGGGTCTACACGGCATGAGCCGCCGCACGGCGCTGAAACTGGGTCTGGGCGGGATGGCCCTTGGACTGGCCGGTCGCGCCGCGCAGGCGCAGACGGTGGAAGAGTTCTACAAGGGCAACACCGTGACGCTGGTCATCAGCGCCGCACCCGGCGGGGCGAGCGACTTCTTCGCCCGGCTTTTCGCGCCGTTCTTCGCCAGGCACATTGCCGGCCAGCCCCAGGTCATCGTGACCAACCTCGCCGGCGCCTCGGGGATGATGTGCTGTTTTGCTGAGTTGATACGCTTGAGTCTCGCCAGATGGCGGACTTCATCGCTCAAGCATTCCTGCTTCCACTCTTCGACATGGGTGGCCGACATTGTCTCCCTCCGTGTGGCGCAAGACTGGATGCCAGTCGCACTTTTGGGTGCGGCGCGGTCGGATTCAGTGGTGCGATTAACTTCCCCGCCAGAGCTTGCCCGCCACTCGCCTAGTTCAGAGCGTTCCGGCAGAATCTGCAGGAGGCGGAAAAACCGGTGAAAGCCGCCATGACGGCGACGGCCAGGAAGCTGCTTGGGCGGATATTGCTGCGCAAGCGCTATAAGCGCTTCGTAGCTGCAATACGTAATAGCTGCTTTTCCAAGTGTGCTGTGATTGCGCTGCTGCAGCGCCGTCAGTCGGCTTTCCGCCCTTCATCCCCTACCATCCTTAGCGGTCAAGGCTGGGGCAACAGCGGATATCTGGGCGAGATGCTGGCATGGCGAGGAGAGCCCTCGGGAACAGGCATCTTGACGCCGGTCGGCTACCCGCTTAGCTACCAACTGCGACGCGGGCGTTGTGTAATGGTAAGACCCTAGCCTTCCAAGCTAGAGACACGGGTTCGATTCCCGTCGCCCGCTCCATCCTTTCCCGGTATCCTGCATCAGGCTGTCCGGCCCCGTCAGGGCCGGCCGCGGCAACGGAGGCTGCCGATGATCCCCGAAGACGGTTTCGGCCACGTCGCCCTTGCACCCGAGACTGTCCGGGCGTTCCAGAAGGGGATCATGGGCCATGCCTACCGCGGCCGGGCGATGTGGAAATGCCCGATGGACATGGCGATCTACCAGGGCGTGCTGTGGGACGTCCGCCCGCGCACGGTGATCGAGCTTGGCTCGAACACCGGGGCCAGCGCGCTGTGGTTTGCCGACCAGCTGACGGCCTACGGGGTGGAGGGCTTCCACATCCATTCCTTCGACATCCGGCCGGTGACGGACCTTGCCGATCCGCGCATCACCTTCGGCTTCTGCGACGTGTCCGATCCCGCCGCGCATCTGGCGCCCGAATGGCTGGAGTCGCTGCCGCGGCCGCTTCTCTTGATCGACGACGCCTCACACCAGGGGCCGCATGTGCTGGCGGTGCTGCGGCTGATCGACCGGGTGGCCCGGCCCGGCGACTATCTGATCGTCGAGGACGGCATCCTGTCGGCGCTGGGCTGGGACGAAAGGTACCAGGGCGGCCCGCTGGCCGCGCTGCGCAGCTTCCTGGCCGAGACGGCGGGCCGCTACCAGATCGACCGCGCCCGCTGCGACACGTTCGGCCGCAACGTGACCTGGAACCCCGAAGGCTATCTGCGGCGGGTGTGACCGAAGCCGCCCGGGCAAGCTCGGGCCGGGCAGCCGCCATCCCCGCGGTCAGAGGTGTTCGGCCTGCGGGAAGCCAAGGACGTGATAGCCGCCGTCGACGTGGATCACCTCGCCGGTGGTGGCGGCGCCATAGTCCGAGCAGAGCCAGACCGCCGTGCCGCCGATGGTTTCAAGCGTCGCGTTCCGGCGCAGGGGGGCGTTCTCCTCGGTATGGCGGAAGGTCGCCCGCGCGCCGCCGATGGCAGAGCCGGCCAGCGTCTTCATCGGGCCGGGGCTGATCGCGTTCACGCGGATGCCCTGCGGGCCAAGGTCATTCGCCAGATAGCGCGTCGCGCTTTCCAGCGCGGCCTTGGCCACGCCCATGACATTGTAATTGGGCGAAACCCGGTTCGATCCCTGGAAGGTCAGGGTGATCAGGCAGCCGCCGTCGGTCATAAGCGCCTCGGCCCGGCGGGCGATGTCGATGAACGAAAAGCACGAGATGTTCAGCGAGTTGAGGAAGTTGCCCCTGGTCGTGTTGATGAACCGCCCGGTCAGTTCGTTCTTGTCGGAAAAGGCGATGGCATGGATCACGAAATCCAGCCGCCCCCAGCGGTCCTTCAGCGCGGCGAAGCAGGCATCCAGCGACCCCTCGTCCGTCACGTCCACGTCGACCAGCACGTCCGAGCCGAGCGAGGCGGCGAGCGGCGCCACGCGTTTGCCGAAGGCCTCGCCCTGATAGGAAAAGGCCAGTTCGGCCCCTTCGGCATGCAGCGCGCTGGCGATGCCCCAGGCGATCGAACGATCGTTCGCAACGCCCATGACAAGGCCGCGCTTTCCCGTCATCAATCCGGCCATGGCGATGCCCCTACCCTGAAACTCAGCCCAGATACCGCGACATGACCAGCGTGGCGTTGGTGCCGCCGAAGCCGAACGAATTCGACAGCGCGCTGTCGATCTCGACATTCTCGCGCAGCGTGGTCACGATCTCGCCCGGGTCAAGCGCCGGGTCGGGGGTGATGACGTTGGCCGAGGCGGCGATGAAGTTGCCGTTCAGCATGATCAGCGAATAGATCGCCTCCCACACGCCGGCGCCGCCAAGGCAGTGGCCGGTCAGCGACTTGGTCGACGCGATGGCGGGGGTGGTGCCGCGGCCGAAGACGCGGCGGATCGCCTCGACCTCGGTGATGTCGCCGACGACCGTCGAAGTGCCGTGCGAGTTGATGTAGTCGATCCGCCGGCCCGGGGGCAGGGTCGACAGCGCCAGCCGCATCGCCCGTTCGCCGCCCTCGCCCGAAGGGGCCACCATGTCATGGCCGTCCGAGGTCGCGCCATAGCCGGTGACCTCGCCGTAGATTTTCGCGCCGCGGGCAAGGGCGTGTTCCAGTTCCTCCAGCACCACGACCCCGCCGCCGCCGGCGATGACGAAACCGTCGCGGTTGGCGTCATAGGTGCGGGAGGCGGTTTCCGGGGCGTCGTTGTATTTCGACGACATGGCCCCCATCGCGTCGAACAGGCACGAGAGCGTCCAGTCCAGCTCCTCGCCGCCGCCGGCAAAGACCACGTCCTGCTTGCCCATCTGGATCAGTTCGGTCCCGTTGCCGATGCAATGCGCCGAGGTCGAGCAGGCCGAGGTGATCGAGTAGTTCACGCCCCTGATCCTGAACGGCGTCGCAAGGCAGGCGGATGTCGTGGACGACATGCCCTTGGTCACGCCGAACGGGCCGATCCGCTTGGGGCTGCCGGTTTCGCGGACGATGTTGTGCGCCTTGAAGAAGCTTTTGGTCGACGGCCCGCCCGAGCCGACGATGATCCCGGTGCGGTCGTTCGACACCTCGGCCTCGGTCAGGCCGGAATCGGCGATCGCGTCGCGCATGGCGATGAACGTATAGGCCGCGCCGTCGCCCATGAAGCGCAGGTCGCGCTTGTCGATCTGGTCTTCCAGCACGATGTTCGGCTGGCCGTGGACGCGGCAGCGGAAGCCGTGTTCGGCATAGTCGGGGGCAAAGACGATGCCCGATTTTCCCGCGCGAAGGCTGGCCTCCACCTCGGCGGCAGTGTTGCCGATCGACGAGACGATGCCGATCCCGGTGATGACGACGCGGCGCATGCGGCCTCCCTTGGTGCGTTAGCGACTGTTTACGGGAGAGGGGGGGAGGGGGCAAGGAGGTTGGGGAGAGGGGGCGTGACCGCGGCGTCAGGCCAGGTCTTCCGGCTTCAGCCGACCTTGCTGAAGCATTGCCTGAATGGCATAGGCGACTCCCTTGGCGTCATCAAGCGCGTCGTGGCCTCGCAGGAGCGGGTGCTCGATCCCGAGATGTGCCGCAAGGGTGTTGGAGCGAGTATTGTGGATGTCCTCCAGGGGCATTCCAGCCTTTCGCATGAGCGCGCAGGCGTTGCCGAATTGTGCTATGGGTATCGGCGGGGTCAGTCCCTGCACATAGCAACTGATCGCCACCATGTTGAACTCATCTTTGCCCCACGACCAAAGGCGCGCGGGGCCAGCAAAGGCCACGACGTGGCCGAGAGCCTCGCGCAAGTCTTTCCCGTCTCGGTCAATAACCTCCTCTGTCACGCCGGTCAGCCGCATGAACAGGGGATTTAGCGCAAGCCGCTCTCCGTCCCTGCCGCGAGGCACAACAGTCAGGCGCAACACGTCCAGAAATGGAAAATCGCCTTCCAGTCCCAGCTTCACCACGCCGATCTGAGCCACCACGGGGTCCGGGTCGTCGGGGCCGCACCAGAAGCGCGTCGGCGCGCCCGGGGCGGTCAGGAATTCGCAGTCGAAGATCAGCGTATGGTCCACGATGCCTTTGCGGTTTGGATTACGCCTCGCTCAGCGCGACCTTCATGTCCTTGACGAGATAGATCACCTCACCATCCGCCTCGACCCTTCCATCCGCCACGCCCATGGTCAGGCGGCGGGTCTGCAGGGCCTTGGTGAAGTCGACGTGATAGGTCAGGCGTTTGCGGTCGGGGCGGACCATGCCGGTCAGCTTGACTTCGCCCACGCCGAGCGCATAGCCGCGCCCCTGCCAGCCGCGCCAGCCAAGGTTGAAGCCGGTCAGCTGCCAAAGCCCGTCAAGGCCAAGGCAGCCCGGCATGATCGGGTTGCCGGGGAAGTGGCAGGCGAAGAACCACAGGTCCGGGGTGATGTCGAATTCGGCCACCACATGACCCTTGCCATGCGGTCCACCGTCTTCGGAAATGTCGGTGATCCGGTCCATCATCAGCATCGGCGGTTCCGGCAGCTGCGCGTTGCCGGGCCCGAACAGCTCGCCCCGCGCGCAGGCCAGCAGATCGTCGCGGTCGAATCTTGTCGGAAAACGCCCCATCGGCACTGGTCCCCTCGCCCCCGTATTGTTGCCATCCCTGTAACAGAGGCATGGATTGCAGGGCAAGGGCAGGGGCGGAATCCGCCTGAATGCGCCTGCGCTTGAAACATGCGGGCCCGGCGCACTATACTTTGTCAGGGCAACGGAGGCGCACGGGATGGCGCAGGCGGCAGACGATCGGGTGACGGGATGGCTGGGCCGTGGCGGGTTGCGGCCGACGCGGCAGCGCCTTGCCCTGGCTTCGCTGCTGGTGGGCGATGGCGAAGACCGGCACGTCACGGCCGAGGGCCTGTTCGAGATGGCCGCCGCCTCGGGCGAGAAGGTCAGCCTTGCCACCGTCTACAACACGCTGCGCGCCTTCTGCGACGCGGGCCTGATGAACGAGGTCGTGGTCGATGGCTCGAAAAGCTATTTCGACACGCGGATCGACGATCACCCGCATTTCTACTGGGAAGACACCGCCACGCTGACCGATGCGCCCAAGGAAGACCTGCGCATCGCCACGCTGCCCGAAGCGCCGGCGGGGACCGAGATCGCGCGGGTCGAGGTCGTCATCCGGCTGCGCCGGGCCTGAGGTCGGGCGCAGCCGCGGCGCGGGCGCGGTTCAGAACCACTGGCCCGGCTCCATCAGCCCGAGATCCATCAGCTGCTGGCTGTGCCAGTCGAAGGGCACCGATCCGTGCCAGCGGAAGGTTTCGATGTCATGGCGGCTGCCGGGGTTCGACCGCAGCGCCTTGGCGGTGCGGAAGGAACAGACCGCCGCGGTCAGGTTGTTGTGCCAGGGACAGGCGTAGGTGTTCAGCTCCTCGTCCGTGAAGGTGAAATCGGGCCGCAGCTTCAGGCCCTTCTGCGCCCGGAAGATCGAGACGCGGTCGATCTTGCGCCGCGTCCAGGGAACATGTTCCTCGAACCGCCAGCGCAGGCCGCCGAAGAAATCCAGCTGCCGTTCCTTCGGCGCCCAGTTCTTCGCCTCGTCCTTGCGGGCAAGGGCATAGTAGCCCGACCGGTCCAGATGCGCGTCTTCCAGCGATACCGCATTGCGGTGGCGGGCCAGATCGCCGGCATAAAGGTCGATGACATAGGTCAGCATCGCCTCGCGCCGTTCCTCGGCATGGAAGGCGGCAAGGTCGCGGAAGGTGCGGGTCTCGCAGAAGGGGAAGAACAGGTATTCGGCGTTGTAGCAGTAGTATAGCCAGAGGCCCGGCGCCGCCGCGTCCGACACCCGGGTGACCGCATCGGTCAGCGCGGCATCGGCATAGACATCGTGGTGGACGACATGGACGCGCGGTTCCAGCCCGTCGGGAAGGGGCAGGTCGGGCGGCACCAGCAGCGCCACGTCGCGGAAGCCCGCGCCAAGGTGGTGGCGCAGGGTCGAGCCAAGCTCGGCCCCGTCCTCGGCCAGGATCACGGCAAGCGGCCCGCGCGTCAGCGCGTCGCGGGCGGTATCAAGGAAGGTATCAAGGTCGCGGTAGATCATCGGCCATCGTTCTGCGCCGCGTCTGCCCGGCGATCATGCGGCAGGATCGGCCAATCCGCCGCCCGTGGCAAGCGGCATCCGCCCGGCGTTGCCCCGTGCCGGCGGCTTGTGTAAAACCCGCAGCGCAGGAGGCGCGGCATGGCCCAACCGAAGAAGCTGTTCGTCAAGACCTACGGCTGCCAGATGAACGTCTACGACAGCGAGCGCATGGCCGAGGCCATGGGCGCCGAGGGCTATGTCACCACCGAGGTGCTGGAAGAGGCCGACATGGTGCTTCTGAACACCTGCCACATCCGCGAGAAGGCGTCCGAGAAGCTTTATTCCGACCTTGGCCGGCTGAAACCGCTGAAGCAGGAGCGGCCCGGGCTGAAGATCGGCGTCGCCGGCTGCGTGGCGCAGGCCGAGGGCGCGGAAATCCTGAAACGGATGCCGCTGGTCGATCTGGTGGTCGGCCCGCAGGCCTATCACCGCCTGCCGGAAATGGTCCGGGCCCCGGGCCGCGTCGTCGACACCGATTTCCCGGCCGAGGACAAGTTCGACCACCTGCCCGAGCGCAAGGCGCTGCGCGGCCCGACCGCCTTCCTGACGGTGCAGGAGGGCTGCGACAAGTTCTGCGCCTTCTGCGTCGTCCCCTACACCCGCGGGGCCGAAGTCAGCCGCCCCGCCGCCCGCATCCTGGCCGAGGCGCGCGACCTGGTCGGCCGCGGCGTGCGCGAGATCACGCTGCTGGGCCAGAACGTCAACGCCTGGCATGGCGAGGGCGCCGGGCCGCGCGGCCTGGGCGACCTGATCCGCGCCCTTGCCGAAATCGACGGGCTGGACCGCATCCGCTATACCACCAGCCACCCCAACGACATGGCCGAAGACCTGATCGCCGCCCATGCCACGGTGCCGCAGCTGATGCCCTACCTGCACCTTCCGGTGCAGTCCGGCAGCGACCGCATCCTCAGGGCGATGAACCGCAAGCATTCCGCCGCGCAATACCTGGCACTGGTCGAGCGCATCCGCGCCGCGCGGCCCGATATCCTGCTGACCTCGGATTTCATCGTCGGCTTCCCGGGCGAGACGGAGGCCGATTTCGCGGCGACGATGACGCTGATCCGCGCCGTCGGCTATGGCGCGGCCTTCTCGTTCAAGTATTCCGCCCGCCCCGGCACGCCGGCGGCCGAAAAGACGCCGGTTGCCGCCGATGTGGCCGACGCCCGGCTGCAGGCGCTGCAGGCGCTGATCCTGGACCAGCAGCATGCCGCGCAGGCCGCCATGGTCGGGCGCGAGGTGACGGTGCTTTATGAAAAGCCGGGCCGCCGGGCCGGGCAGATGGTCGGCAAGTCGGAACATCTGATGGCGGTCCATGTCGAGGATCCTGCCGGCATGACCGGCCAGTTGGTCCGGGCCCGCGTCACCGCCGCGGCGCCGAATTCGCTTGCCGCGGTTCCCGTGACCGGCTGACCGCGCCGGCCCCGCCCGGCCGTTGCCGGTTTCGCGACGATCTGCCCGGCAATCGGGCAGGTTTGTCACATGCGCTTCATATCCCGGCGCAACATATGGTGAGGGAAATGAAATCCCTTGCCAGATTGCGGCCGCCGCCGCAGCATCCCATATAGGCCCTGACGAAGAAGGAGACCCTGCTTGGGCATCAGTGCGCTGACCCCCCCGACCAAGCCCGAGGACATGATCGAAAGCGTCCTCGAATTTCCCGACAACCGGCTTCTGATCGAGTTGTGCGGCGAATTCGACCGCAACCTCGCCCAGATCGAGCACCAGCTGGGGGTTCATATCCTGCGTCGGGGCAACCGGCTGGCGGTGATCGGCGAAAAGGCGGGCAGGGACCAGGCGGCGGCGGTGCTGCGCTCGCTTTATGCGCGGCTGGAAGGGGGGCGCAGCGTGGCAGCGGGCGATGTGGACGGGGCCCTGCGGATGGGCCGCCCGGTCAGTCCGGCGGCCGAGGGCGAGCAGATCGAACTGTTCAACGCGGGAATGGAACTGCGCACCCGCAAGAAGCCGATCGAACCGCGGACCGAGGCGCAGAAGGCCTATGTGGCCAATCTCTTCGCCAACGAGCTTGGCTTCGGCATCGGCCCGGCCGGCACCGGCAAGACCTATCTCGCCGTCGCCGTGGGGGTGACGATGTTCATCTCGGGCGCGGTCGAGAAGATCGTGCTGTCGCGCCCGGCGGTCGAGGCCGGCGAACGGCTTGGCTTCCTTCCCGGCGACATGAAGGAAAAGGTCGATCCCTACATGCAGCCGCTTTACGACGCGCTGAACGACTTCCTGCCGGCCAAGCAGGTGGAAAAGCTGATCGCCGAGAAGCGGATCGAGATCGCGCCCCTGGCCTTCATGCGCGGACGGACGCTGTCGAACGCCTTCGTGGTGCTGGACGAGGCGCAGAACGCGACCGGCATGCAGATGAAGATGTTCCTGACCCGCCTCGGCGAGGGCAGCCGCATGGTCATCACCGGCGACCGCACCCAGGTGGACCTGCCGCGCGGCACCGCCTCGGGCCTGGCCGAGGCCGAGCGCATCCTCAAGGGGGTGAAGGGCGTGACCTTCAACTACTTCACCGCCAAGGACGTGGTGCGCCACCCGCTGGTCGCCCGCATCATCGAGGCCTACGACGCGGACGAGGCGCAGGGCTGACAGCGCCGGGGGGCCGTCTGCCTCCCGGACCCCCCGAGGATATTTCCGGGCAGAAGATGGGCGGATGCTCCCGGGTTAACCCGCCGTTTACCTTGCGATGCGATCCGTGGTTCCGCGGTACAGGGAGGGATCCCGATGACCGTGGCAGGAGATGGCACCTCGTTCCGGTCCCGGGGCGGGGTGCTTTCGTCTTCTGCCCGGAAATATCCCACGGGGGTCCGGGGTGTGAAACCCCCGGCCTTGCCGCCGGCCCGGACGGGCGGTGGATCAGCGCCGGTTCGGCGCCGGCGCTTGCGCCCCGCCGGGCGCTGCGCTAGGCGCCCTGTCATGGAGCCCATGGTCGAGACGGTGATCGAGGATGCGCGCTGGTCGGCCTTCGGGCTTGACCGGCTGGCCGAACGCGCGGCACGGGCGACGCTTCTTCATCTCGGCATCGGGGCCGAGGGCTTTGTCGTCTCGCTCCTTGGCTGCGACGATTCGCGGATCGCCGTGCTGAACGCCGATTTCCGCGGCAAGGACCGGCCGACGAATGTCCTCAGCTGGCCCGCCTGGGACATGGCGCCCGACGCGCCCGGGGCCGAACCCGAACCGCCCCAGCCCGGTGATCCCGACGATCCCGAATCCCTTGGCGACATCGCCATCGCCTGGGAAACCTGCGCGCGCGAGGCGGCGGAGCAGGCAAAGCCGATGGCCGACCATGTGACCCATCTGATCGTGCACGGAACGCTGCATCTTCTGGGCTATGACCACGAGGATGAGGCCGATGCCGCGCTGATGGAGGGCCACGAGGTCGCGATACTTGCCTCTCTGGGGCTTTCTGACCCATATTGAGCGCGCCCCCGCGGGACGGGGGTTTTCAGGGCAAAGGACGGATGGGCAGTACCAGCGATGGGCCGGCGGGGGCGCAGGGCGCGCTTTCGGACCCGGACGCAGAGTCATCGGCGGAACCCGCGGGACGCGGTTTTCTCGGCCGGTTGTTTTCGGCCTTCTCCTCGGGCAGCGATGAAACGGGCGCATCGGCCGCGCCGGCCGTGCCCGCCGCCAGCGCGGGGCTGGGCGTCCTGCGGCGGATGCGGGTGGACGACGTGGCCATCCCCAAGGCCGAGATCGTCGCCGTGCCCTTGGACATCGGCAAGGACGAACTGGTCGCCGTCTTCCGCGAGCACGGATTTTCCCGCCTGCCGGTCTACAAGGGCACGCCCGACCATCCGCAGGGCCTTGTCCTTTTGAAGGACCTGGCGCTGCAGCACGGGTTCGGCGCGACGGGGCGGTTCAGCCTCAAGCGCCTGTTGCGGCCGATCCTGTTTGCGCCGCCGTCGATGCCGACCGGCGTCCTGCTGCAGAAGATGCAGAAAGACCGCGTCCACATGGCGCTGGTCATCGACGAATATGGCGGGGTCGACGGTCTGGTGACGATCGAGGACCTGATCGAGACCGTCATCGGCGAGATCGAGGACGAGCATGACGAGGAAGAGGGCGCGCTCTGGAAGGAAGAGAAGCCGGGCGTGATCCTCGCCCAGTCGCGCGCGCCCTTGACCGAGCTGGAGACTGCGCTTGGCATCCGCCTGCGCTCGGCCGAGGAGGACGAGGAGATCGACACGCTGGGCGGTCTGGTCTTCCTGCGCACCGGGCGGGTTCCGGCGCGGGGCGAGGTCGTCGCCCATGAAAGCGGGGCCGAGATCGAGATCGTCGACGCCGACGCGCGGCGGATCAAGCGGCTGCGCATCCGGCTGCCGGGTGCGGCGCTGCTGCCCGCCGGGGATGTCACCGAAGACGAGGCTTCGGGCTAGGCATGCGTCCGGCTTCCCGGCGCGAGGCGGCGCAAGACCTTGCGCTGGGGGCGGGGCTGGCGCTGGGACAGGCGCCGCTTGGACTGTGGCCGGTCGCGGTGGTGGCGCTGGTGCTGGGGCTGCGCCGGATCGCGGCGGCAGCGTCGCCGCGGGCGGCCGCCGGCCGGGCGCTTCTGATCGGCACCGGGCATTTCGCGCTGGCGCTGTCGTGGATCGTGCAGCCCTTCTTCGTCGATCCCGTTCGGCACGGCTGGCTGGCGCCCCTGGCACTTCTGGGGATTGCGGTCGGCATGGCGCTGTTCTGGGCGGTGGCCGCCTGGGGGGCCGCGCGGCTGCGGACGGGGATCGTCGGGCTTGCGCTGGCGATCGCGCTGGCCGAGCTGGCGCGGGGCCATGTGCTGACCGGCTTTCCCTGGACGCTGGTCGGCCATGTCTGGCTTGACACGCCGCTGATCCAGACCGCGGCGCTGATCGGCGGCTACGGGATGACGGCGGCCACGCTGGTGGCCGCGGCGCTGGCGGCCGGGCCGGGCTGGCGTGGCCGGGCGCTGGCCGGGCTGATCGCTTTGGCGGCGGCGGGCTGGTCCTGGCACCGGCTGTCGCTCCCTGAACCCGCGCCGCCGGGCGGCACGCTGCGCATCGTGCAGCCGGCGATTCCGCAAGAGCTGAAATGGGACCGCGACCGCGCGCGCGAGAACTTCGACACGCTCCTGTCGCTGAGCCTTGGTTCCGCGCCGGTCGATCTGGTGATCTGGCCCGAAACCTCGGTCCCCTATCTGGTGGACGGTGCCGGCGCGCTGACCGAAACCATCGCGGCGACCGTCGGCCTTCCCGTCGCCGTGGGCGCGCAGCGCGAAGCGGGGCCGCGGGCCTGGAACAGCCTGCTGCTGCTGGGCGAGGGCGGGCGGATCGACGCGGTCTATGACAAGATTCACCTGGTGCCTTTCGGCGAATACATCCCGCTTGGCGATCTGGCCTACCGCTACTTCGGCCTGACCGCCTTTGCCGCGCAGGCCGGTGCGGTCTACAGCCACGGAACCGACGCCGCGCCGGTCGACTTCGGCGCGGCCCTTGGCCCGGCCCGCGTGCTGATCTGCTACGAGGCGGTCTTTCCGGAAGAGGTTGCGACCGCCACGCGCCCGGCCTGGCTGCTGCAGATCACCAACGATGCCTGGTTCGGCACGCTGACCGGCCCCTACCAGCATTTCGCCCAGACGCGGCTGCGCGCCTTGGAACAGGGGCTGCCGCTTGTCCGCGTGGCCAATACCGGGGTTTCGGCGGTGATCGACGCACGGGGGCGTGTGGTGACCGGCGCCGACGGGGGCGCGCTGCTTCTGCCGCTGGGGGTGCAGGGCGCGCTGGATGCGGCGCTGCCCGGCGCGCTGCCCGCCCCGCCCTATGCCCGGCTGGGTGACCTTCCGCTCTTCCTGCTGTTGCTGGCCGGTTTCGCAACCGCCGCGATCGCGGGCCTGCGGCGGCGCGGTCCTTGATTGTCGCCGTCCGGGCGCGTATGCGGGCCGCATAACCCCCCACAACGGCTTCCTGGCGTGGCGGGGCAATCATAATGGAGCGCTTCCCATGTCCCGCCTGAACTACGTCTTCACCTCCGAGTCGGTCTCGGAGGGCCATCCCGACAAGGTCTGCGACCGCATCTCGGATGCCGTCCTCGACGCTTTCCTGACCGAGGAACCCAACGCCCGCGTCGCCTGCGAGACCTTCGCCACCACGAACCGGGTGGTCGTCGGCGGCGAGGTGGGCCTTTCCTCGAAGGAAAAGACCAAGGCCATGATGGCCCGGATCGACGGCATCGTCCGCGATTGCGTCCGCGACATCGGCTATGAACAGAAGAAATTCCACTGGGACAAGATCAAGGTGCAGAACTACCTGCACGAACAATCGGCCCATATCGCGCAGGGCGTCGACCGTGACGGTGCGGGCGACCAGGGCATCATGTTCGGCTATGCCACGCGCGAGACGCCGGAATTCATGCCTGCGCCGATCCAGTATGCCCATGCGATCCTGCGCCGTCTGGCCGAGGCGCGGAAATCCGGGGCCGAGCCGACGCTTGGGCCGGATGCGAAAAGCCAGCTTTCGCTGCGCTATGCCGACGGCAAGCCGGTCGAGGTGACCTCGATCGTGCTGTCCACCCAGCACACGTCGAAGCGGCAGACCTCCAAGGTCATCCGCAGGATCGTGGAACCCTATATCCGCGAGATCCTGCCCGAGGGCTGGCTGACCAAGAAGACCGAATGGCATGTGAACCCGACCGGCACCTTCGTGATCGGCGGGCCTGACGGCGACGCGGGGCTGACGGGGCGCAAGATCATCGTCGACACCTATGGCGGGGCTGCGCCGCATGGCGGCGGCGCGTTTTCGGGCAAGGACCCGACCAAGGTCGACCGCTCGGCCGCCTATGCCGCGCGCTATCTGGCGAAGAACGTGGTTGCGGCCGGTCTCGCCGACCGCTGCACGCTGCAGGTCTCCTACGCGATCGGCGTGGCCAAGCCGCTGTCGATCTATGTTGACACCCACGGCACCGGCCAGGTGCCGGATGCGGTGATCGAGAAGGCGGTGGCGCAGGTGATGGACCTGACCCCGCGCGGCATCCGCACCCATCTGGACCTGTCGAAGCCGGTCTACCAGCGGACGGCGGCCTATGGCCATTTCGGCCGCGCGCCCACCGGGGACGGCGGCTTCAGCTGGGAAAAGACCGATCTGGTCGAGGCGCTGAAGAAGGCGGTGTGATGGCCGCGTCATTCACCGACCCAACCTTGGAACAGCTTTCCGGCGTTCGGGTCGGTGACGAGGTTACGGTGGACGGGCTTCCCAGTATCGTGCTGGTGAATTTCGAGACCGGAGAGTCTGATGCAGCCTGTGGCTTGAGCGGCTGGGGTGAAGAGCCGGGTGGTCTTTTGGTCTCGACCGGCCAAGCCGGACTTGTCCGCCTTCCGCGCTTCTGTTTCGAGCATGGTTTCGAGGACGGTTCTCCTCGCGCATAGCCTGAACAGGAGGCCGCCCTCGGGGCATCGAGCCCCTCGGACGGCGTCGCCACTTGCGGGCTCCGGTCGCGCTTGACCCTGTTGCCTCGCTCTGCTTGAAGGCCCCGGATCACTTCCGGGGCTTTTCGATGACCGAGGCGGGCGAACGGCGCAATTTCTATGGCCGTGTCCATGGCAAGACGCTGCGGGCAAGCCAGAAGGATTATCTGGCGAACGACCTTGAGCCGCTGCGGCTGAAGGGCGTCACGCGCGCGGAAAACCCCGGGCGCAGCACGCTTGATCTTTCCGTCGCGGCGGGCCGGCCGGTATGGCTTGAAGTCGGATTCGGCGGCGGCGAGCATATGGTGCACATGGCCGCCGCCAACCCGCAGGCGCACCTGATCGGGGCCGAACCCTTCGTGAACGGCATCGCCATGCTTCTGGGCAAGATCCGTGCCGCGGGGGTGGTCAACCTGTCGATCCATCCGGGCGATGTGCGCGACCTTTTCGACGTGCTGCCCGGGGCTTCGGTGTCCCGCGTGTTCCTGAACTACCCCGATCCCTGGCCCAAGGCCCGCCACCACCGCCGCCGCTTCGTGACGCCCGGGTATCTGCTGGCGCTTGCCCGCGTCACCGCGCCGGGGGCGGAATTCCGCGTGGCGACCGACATTCCCGACTATGTCCGCCAGACGCTGGACGAGGTGCCGAAGGCCGGCTTTGCGCTGGAACGGCAGGCAGGCCCCGGCGAGGCGTGGGACGACTGGCTGTCCACCCGCTATGAGCAGAAGGCCCTGCGCGAGGGGCGCAGGCCGCACTACCTGACCTTCCGGCGCCTCTAGCCTGTGCCTTCTGCACCCCGGTGCCTGCCTTTCGCCCGGTCGCTTCCTGCGACCGGGCCGCGCCGACCCGCCCCAATGGGGCGGCGCGATGGCGCCACCCCGCGGGCCGGCGCAGCCCTGCGTTGTGTCAGCGACCCGTCGGGCGGGCAAACCGCTCTGGCCCCCCCTGCGCCGTTGCGCTATCTGGCGGGCGGATGCCCGAGGGGAGATGCGCATGTCCGGCCATGGTGAAGCCCAACCGATGATCTCGTCCAGGTCCGGTCCGCTGACCGGCGTGGCCGCGGTGCCGGGCGACAAGTCGATTTCGCACCGGGCGCTGATCTTCGGCGCGATGGCCGTGGGCGAGACGCGGATCACCGGCCTTCTGGAAGGGCAGGACGTGATCGACACCGCATCGGCGATGCGGGCTTTCGGCGCGACCGTCACCCGCCATGGCGAAGGCGCCTGGACGGTGAACGGTGTCGGCACCGGCGGCTTCTGCGAACCGGCCGACGTGATCGACTGCGGCAATTCCGGCACCGGCGTCCGGCTGATCATGGGCACGATGGCGACGACGCCGATCACCGCCACCTTCACGGGCGACGCCTCCTTGCGCAAGCGCCCGATGGGCCGGGTGACCGATCCGCTGTCGCTGTTCGGGACGCAGGCCTATGGCCGCAAGGGTGGCCGGCTGCCGATGACCGTGGTCGGCGCCGCCGATCCGGTGCCTGTTCGCTATGCCCTTCCCGTCGCCAGCGCGCAGGTGAAGTCGGCCGTGCTGCTGGCCGGGCTGAACGCGCCCGGCGAAACCGTGGTGATCGAGAAGGAACCGACGCGCGACCATTCCGAACGGATGCTGGTCGGCTTCGGCGCAGAGTTGCAGGTCGAGAAGACCGCCGGCGGCCATGTCATCACCCTGACCGGCCGCCCGGAACTGCGGCCGCAGACCGTGGCCGTCCCGCGCGATCCGTCCTCGGCCGCCTTCCCGGTCTGCGCGGCGCTGATCGTCGAGGGCTCCGACATCCGCGTTCCCGGCGTCAGCCAGAACCTGACGCGCAACGGTCTCTACCTGGCGCTGGTCGAGATGGGCGCCAGGATCGACTTCGAAAACCCGCGCGAGGAAGGGGGCGAACCCGTCGCCGACCTGCGTGTCCGCTTCTCGCCGGCGCTGAAAGGGATCGAGGTGCCCGAGGACCGCGCCCCCAGCATGATCGACGAATATCCGATCCTGTCGGTCGTCGCCGCCTTTGCCGAAGGGCGCACCGTCATGCGCGGGGTCAAGGAACTGCGGGTCAAGGAATCCGACCGGATCGACGCCATGGCCCGCGGGCTTGAAGCCTGCGGTGTCAGGATCGAGGAGGATGAGGATACGCTGATCGTTCATGGCATGGGGCCGGGCGGCATGCCCGGCGGGGCGACCTGCGCCACCCATCTGGACCACCGCATCGCCATGAGCTTCCTTGTCGCCGGCATGGCCGCGAAGCGCGAGATATCGGTGGACGACGGCAGCCCGATCGTCACCTCCTTCCCGGTGTTCGAGGGGCTGATGAACGGCCTTGGCGCCGCGATCCGGCGGGGATGAGATGATCTTCACCGTGGCGATCGACGGGCCGGCGGCGGCGGGCAAGGGCACGATCGGCCGCGCGGTGGCGGCGCGTTTCGGGTTCGCGCATCTGGACACCGGGCTTCTCTATCGCGCGGTGGGTGCCATGGGCGGCGATCCGGTGACCGCGGCCCGCGCGCTGACCGCGGCCGACCTGGCGCGCGATGACCTGCGCACGATGGAAGCCGGGCAGGCCGCCAGCCGCGTCGCCGCGATCCCCGCGGTCCGTGCCGCCCTGGTCGACTTCCAGCGCCGCTTCGCCCGGCGCGACGGCGGCGCGGTGCTCGACGGCCGCGACATCGGCACCGTCATCTGCCCCGAGGCCGAGGTGAAGCTTTACGTCACCGCCAGCCCCGAGGTCCGCGCCCACCGCCGCTGGCTTGAGGTCGGCGGCGACGAGGCAACGGTCCTTGCCGAAGTCCGCGAACGCGACGCCCGCGACTCAGGCCGCGCCGACGCGCCGCTGGCAGTGGCGGCGGATGCGGTGGTGCTGGATACCAGCGCGATGGGGATCGAGGAGGCGGTCGATCAGGCCATTGCGGTGGTCGCGGCCGCGCTCGCCGCGCGGCGGTGAAGGCGGCCGCCGGCCTTACACCTGCCGGACCAGCGGAAAGACCGCGCGGACCCGCGGATCACGCAGGATCAGCCCACCCCACATCACTATCCCGAGATAGATCGAGAACAGGACATGGCTGAAAAGCGGGCTGCCGGCGCGCATCTGCGTGACCATCGCGCCACCGAGGATCGCCATCATCAGCACCGCGCCCAGAAGGCCGGTCCGCGGAATCACGAACAGGATCGTGCACAGAAGCTCAAGGCTGCCGATCAGCAGGATGGGCGCCTCGGGCCAGCCCAGGGCAGCCATCGTATCGCGCGCGACGGAAAGCCCCAGAAGCTTCGGCGCCGCCGACGCCCCCAGCATGAACAGCGCGAAAAGCGCGGTCAGTATCCAGCCCGCAATCCTGCCTCGATCATGGGTCATTCCGGCATCTCCGATGATACTTATCATATTGGCTAACTATTTCGGCGCCGCCTGTCAAGCGATGCGCTTTTACTTGCCGGGGCAGGGCGAAGGGTCTATAGGGCCGCATCCCGAAGGTGCAGCGCCTTGCCGGTTTTCCGGCAGGGCCTTGCTGTTTCGGGGCCAGCATCAGACCGGCGGAGCCAACCGCATGGCCAGAAAACCGTGAAAAAGGATCAACTGCATATGTGCGCTAAGAACGCTATGGAAGAATTCGAAGCCCTCCTGAAGGAAAGCTTCGAGATCGACACCCCCGAGGAGGGTTCGGTCGTCAAGGGCAAGGTCATCGCCATCGAGGCGGGCCAGGCCATCATCGACGTCGGCTACAAGATGGAAGGCCGCGTCGACCTCAAGGAATTCGCGAACCCCGGCGAACAGCCCAACATCACCGTGGGCGACACCGTCGAGGTCTATCTCGACCGGGTCGAGAATGCCCGCGGCGAAGCCGTCATCAGCCGTGAGAAGGCCCGCCGCGAGGAAGCCTGGGACCGTCTGGAAAAGGCCTATGCCAGCGAGCAGCGCGTCGATGGCGCGATCTTCGGCCGGGTCAAGGGCGGCTTCACCGTCGATCTGGGCGGTGCCGTGGCCTTCCTGCCGGGAAGCCAGGTCGACGTGCGCCCCGTGCGCGATGCCGGCCCGCTGATGGGCATGAAGCAGCCGTTCCAGATCCTGAAGATGGACCGTCGCCGCGGCAACATCGTTGTCTCGCGCCGCGCCATTCTGGAAGAATCGCGGGCCGAGCAGCGCGCCGAAGTCATCGGCAACCTCTACGAGGGCCAGGTGGTCGACGGCGTGGTCAAGAACATCACCGAATACGGTGCCTTCGTTGACCTCGGCGGCGTTGACGGCCTCTTGCACGTCACCGACATGGCCTGGCGCCGCGTCAACCACCCGTCGGAAATCCTGTCGATCGGCGAGACCATCAAGGTCCAGGTCATCAAGATCAACAAGGAAACCCACCGCATCAGCCTGGGCATGAAGCAGCTCCAGTCCGATCCGTGGGACGCGGTCGAGAAGGCCTATCCGATCGGTTCGGTCCACAAGGGCCGCGTGACAAACATCACCGACTACGGTGCGTTCGTCGAACTGGAAGCGGGCGTCGAGGGCCTGGTCCACGTTTCGGAAATGTCCTGGACCAAGAAGAACGTCCACCCCGGCAAGATCGTCTCCACCTCGCAAGAGGTTGAGGTCATGGTTCTTGAGATCGACAGCGCCAAGCGCCGCGTCTCGCTGGGCCTGAAGCAGACGATGCGCAACCCGTGGGAAGTCTTCGCCGAACGCCACCCGGTCGGCTCGGCCATCGAGGGCGAGGTCAAGAACATCACCGAATTCGGTCTGTTCGTCGGCCTCGACAACGACATCGACGGCATGGTCCACCTCTCGGACCTGTCGTGGGACAAGCGCGGCGAGGAAGCGATCCAGGAATACCGCAAGGGCGATACCGTCAAGGCGGTGGTTTCCGAAGTCGACATCGAGAAGGAGCGTATCTCGCTCTCGATCAAGGCGCTGTCGGACGACACGTTCTCGGATGCGGTTGACGGCGTGAAGCGCGGCTCTGTCATCACCGTCGCGGTCACCGCGGTCGAGGATGGCGGGATCGAGGTCGACTACAACGGCATGAAGTCGTTCATCCGCCGGTCCGACCTGGCGCGCGACCGCGGCGACCAACGTCCCGAGCGGTTCCAGGTGGGCGACAAGGTCGACGTTCGGGTGACCAACGTCGATGCCAAGACCCGCAAGCTGGGCCTCTCGATCAAGGCGCGCGAGATCGCCGAAGAGAAGGAAGCCGTCGAACAGTATGGTTCGTCCGATTCGGGCGCCTCGCTGGGCGATATCCTGGGTGCTGCGCTCAAGGACCGCAGCTGATCCACGGACGGCAGGTTAACGCTAACCAAAAGGGGCTCCGCCGGTGGCGGGGCCCTTTCCATATCCCCACAAGTCCCCGTTTTCATTTGTCAGCACGCAAAAGCTGCCGCTATAGTCCCCCCACAAGAACAGAGTGGCGGCCGCTGCCAGGGCTGAACCACAGGGGGGACATCGGATGATCCGATCGGAACTGATCCAGAAGATCGCGGATGCGAACCCGCATCTGACGCAGCGCCATGTCGAACGGATCGTCAATACGGTCTTCGAGGAAATCATCGAGGCGCTGTCGCGCGGCGACCGGGTGGAACTGCGCGGTTTCGGCGCGTTCTCGGTCAAGGCCCGCGACGCGCGGGTCGGGCGCAATCCGCGCACGGGCGAGGCGGTGCAGGTCGATGACAAGAAGGTGCCGTTCTTCAAGACGGGCAAGCTTCTGCGCGACAGGCTGAACGGCAAGTAGCCCGGCGGGGTTCCGCGCCCGGGGTTGCAGCGCCGGCCGAAGCGACCGATATTCCGGTCGGGCCCCGGCCGGGGCGGCACAGCCAGGGACCGTGACCCATGATCCGCTATCTTCGCATCGCCTTCCTTGCCGTGACGGGGGTCGTCCTGCTGACGCTGGCGCTGGCCAACCGCGGCGCCGTCGCTGTGCGCTTCCTGCCCGAGGAACTGTCGTCGGTGCTTGGCCTTTCCGCCGCCTACGAACTGCCGCTCTTCCTGGTCATCCTCGGCTCGGTCGCCGCCGGTGTGCTGATCGGGTTCGTGTGGGAATGGTTCCGTGAACGCCGCATCCGCGGCGACGCCCGCGCCAAGACGCGCGAGGTGGCCCGGCTGGAACGTGAACTCGCGGTGCTGAAGGATGCGACCGGCACGCCGCCGCGCGACGAGGTGCTGGCGCTCCTCGACGGCAGCGCGCGCTGATGGCCGGGATCAGGGTCAAGATCTGCGGGCTGAAGACGCCGGCCGAGATGGCGGCCGTTGCGGCGGCGGGTGCGGCCTATGCCGGGCTGAACTTCTTTGCGAAGTCGCCGCGCTATGTTGCGCCGGATGTCGCCCGCGCCCTTGCCCTTGCCGCGCCCGAGGGGCTGTGCAAGGTCGGGCTGACGGTCGACGCCGACGACGCCACGCTGGATGCCATCACCGCCACCGTTCCCCTGGACATGTTGCAGCTGCACGGGCACGAAACCCCCGCCCGTGTGGCCGAGGTGCGCGCCCGCTATGGCCTGCCGGTGATGAAGGCCATCGGCGTGGCGGACGAGGGCGATCTGGCCGGCCTGCTGGAATACGCGCTGGCCGCCGACCAGATCCTGATCGACGCCAAGCCCCCGAAGGGCGCGGTGCTGCCCGGCGGCAATGGCCTTACCTTCGACTGGCGGCTGGTGGCGCAGCGGCGCTGGATCAGGCCCTGGATGCTGGCCGGCGGGCTGACGCCGGCGAACGTGGCCGAGGCGATCCGGCTGACCGGGGCGCGGCAGGTGGACGTGTCCTCGGGCGTCGAAAGCGCGCCGGGCGTCAAGGACGCGGACAGGATCGCGGCTTTCGTCGCCGCGGCCACCCGCATGGATCAGGGCGTGCCGCAGTTGCGTTGACAGGGTCGCCCGTCACGCATCCGGCATTCGGACGCGTGACGGGCCATTTCCGGCGGGCGAAGGCGCGGTCGGCGCCTCTTCCCTTACATCACCGGCAGGATCGCGATGTCGCGGATCGATTCGCCCGCGCCCTGGATGTCCCAGGATCCCGTCACTGCCCCGGTCTCAAGATCGACGGTATGAAGCCCGCCGTTCGCCGCAAGCCAGGCGGTGTTCGTGCCATCGGAGGTGGTGCCGACGTCAAAGCCGACCGGCCCTTCCAGCGTGACGCCAAGTTTTCCGATCGCCGCCAGCGTGCCGTCATTCGGCGCCGTCTGCTGGATCAGCCCCGAAATCGTCGCGTCGATGTTGAACATCGCGGTCTTTTCGGGCTTGCCGTAGCTGTTCGTATAGGCGGCGGCGATCACGTTCGGCGCTTCGCCCGCGTGCATGTCTTCGACAACAAAGGCCAGATTGCCATCCACGGTCACTTCCCCGGTGTCGGGATTGACGCGGTGGTTGGTGGTTCCGGTCATGAAACGCAGCCGATCGGCCGCCGGATTGAAGTCGACGATCACTGCCCCGTCGCCTTCGGGCAGCATCGCGGTCATGGTCGGGCCTTCGGTGACAGCGCCGGTCGCCGGATCAATTACGATGATCCTGTGATCCGCAGTGACGCCAACCAGCGTGCCGTTCGACGGGCGCAGGTCGATGCCGAGAAGACGGTCGATGCCCTGCACCTCGACCGAGCCGGTGACGGTCGCGGTCGCAAGGTCGATCCGGTGCAGCGTCCTGTCGCCGGACAGGGCGACGGCGGTGCCAGAGGCCAGGGCAGGCAGGGTGGCGGCGGCGGTGATCAGGCCGGTCAGGACAAGTGTCTTGGTCGTGGTCTTCATCGTCGGTCTCCCTTCGGGTTCAGCTTCGGTGGCACCGCAGCTACGAAAGGGCGACGAAAAGAGTTTCAGGGCCCGAGATCACGAAAGCGTCAGCGATGCGGGTGGCTTTACCGGCGCATCCTTTGAGGCTACATCCGAACCAACTGAGGAGAGGGCGCCATGGCCGAGGACGGGTTGAACAGCTTCATGACCGGCCCCGACGAGAACGGGCGCTTCGGCATTTTCGGCGGGCGCTTCGTCAGCGAAACGCTGATGCCGCTGATCCTTGAACTGGAAGAGCGCTACAACCACGCCAAGACCGACCCGGCCTTCTGGGCCGAGATGGACGATCTCTGGAAGCATTATGTCGGCCGGCCCTCGCCGCTCTACTTTGCGCCGCGGCTGACGGAACGGCTGGGCGGGGCGAAAATCTACCTCAAGCGGGAAGAGCTGAACCACACCGGCAGCCACAAGATCAACAACGTCCTGGGCCAGATCCTGCTTGCCCGCCGGATGGGCAAGAAGCGCATCATCGCCGAGACAGGCGCGGGCCAGCACGGCGTGGCGACGGCCACGGTCTGCGCCAAGTTCGGGCTGAAATGCGTGGTCTATATGGGCGCGCATGACGTGGAGCGGCAGGCGCCGAACGTGTTCCGGATGAAGCTTCTGGGGGCGCAGGTCATTCCGGTGACATCGGGCCGCGGCACGCTGAAGGACGCGATGAACGACGCGCTGCGCGACTGGGTGACGAATGTGCGCGACACGTTCTACTGCATCGGCACGGTGGCGGGCCCGCATCCCTATCCGGCCATGGTGCGCGACTTCCAGTCGATCATCGGGCGCGAGACGCGGGTGCAGCTTGAGGAACAGGAAGGCAAGGGCCGCCTGCCCGACACGGTGATCGCGGCGATCGGCGGCGGGTCGAACGCGATGGGGCTGTTCCACCCGTTCCTTGACGACCCTTCCGTCCGCATCATCGGGGTCGAGGCCGGCGGCAAGGGCGTGGACGACCGGATGCAGCATTGCGCCAGCCTGACCGGCGGGCGGGCGGGCGTCCTGCACGGCAACCGGACCTATCTGCTGCAGGATGCCGACGGGCAGATCCTCGAAGGCTTCTCGATCTCGGCCGGGCTCGACTATCCGGGCATCGGGCCGGAGCATTCCTGGCTGCACGACGTGGGCCGGGCCGAATATGTCGCCGTCACCGATGACGAGGCGCTGGCCGCGTTCCAGCTGCTTTGCGAGACCGAGGGAATCATTCCCGCGCTTGAACCCAGTCACGCGCTGGCGCATGTGACGAAGATCGCCCCCGCGCTGCCGAAGGACCACATCATCGTGGTCAACCTGTCGGGCCGCGGCGACAAGGACATTTTCACCGTCGCCCGCCACCTTGGGGTGGAAATCAAGGGCTGATCTGCCCGGATTCCGGCGAACCCGCACCCCGCGCCCCGGCGCGGGGTTTTCGTTTCGCGCCCCGATGCCCGGCATAAACCCGGGTTTACGCCGATAAACCGCAGGTCACTGGGCCCGGGTCTAAACCCCGGTGCAATTTCCATGCCGGCGCTTTCAGGGACTCTGGGCCTGTCGCCCATGGCGGCGGAACGGAAATCCATCAAGGGATCACGGACATGCAATCGAGAACCAAGCTCATGCTTCTTGCCGGCACGGCGCTGGCGATGACCGCCACGACCGCGCTGGCGGTGACGACGGCGGAACTGGTCGACCAGTATCGCTCGGGCGGCTATTCCTGGATCGAGGTCACGCAGGGCCGCACCCAGATCGAGGTCGAGGCGGTGCGCGGCACCGAGAAGATCGAGGTGGTCTATGACACCGCGACCGGTGCGATCCTTGAATCCGAGACCGAGCGCGCCAGCCCGCGCGAGCGGGACCGGACGGGTGTCGAGGTGCGCACCCGCGACCGCGACTTTGTCGATGGCGATGATCTCTTCGATGATGACCGCTATGACGACGACCGCTACGACGACGATGACCGCTACGACGACGATGATCGCTACGACGACGATGACGACCGCGGTCATGGCGGCGGCCATGGCGGCGACCGCGATGATGATCGCGACGACGACCGCGACCGCGACGACGACCGCGGCGGCGGCCGTGACCGGGGCGACAGCGACGACGATTGATGCGGCGGCGGCATCCCGGCCTTGCCGGGATGCCTGTTGCGCGCGATGAATGGCAAGGCCCGGCCTCCTGGCCGGGCGGTTCGGATGAAGGGTCCGCAATGGATCGACGCGGCTTTCTTGCGGCCCTGGCAGCCGCGCTGGTGCAGGCCGGCCCCGGCCTTGCGGCCGACGACTACGTGACCGAGATCGTCCGCCAGCTGGAACGGCAGGGCTATGACACCGTCACCGTGTCGCGCACGCTGCTGGGGCGGGTGAAGATCGTCGCGACCGGCCGGCGTGGCCGGCGCGAGATCATCGTCAACCCGTCGACCGGGGAAATCCTGCGCGACCTGCGCGAGCGCGAGGGCAGGGACAGCGGCATCCTGGGCGATGACGACGACGACGACGATGACGGCATCGACGATGACGAAGACGACGACCACGGCGGCGACGACGACGACAAGGACGACGACGACAACAGCGGTCCGGGCGGTGGCGGTGACGACGACGATGGGGGCCACGATGGCTGATCCCCTGGCCGCAAGGCGGCGGCGTTGACCGGGCGCTGGCTTCTGGTTCTTCTCTTCGTGGCGCAGTTCCTCTGCGCCGCCTTTTTCGTGTTCGACATCCTGACCTCGGTCCTTGGCATTCCCGTCGCGCCGATGCCCTGGGAATACCGCGAGTTCATGGAGCTTGGCGCGGCGCTGGGCCTGATCGCCGGGCTGGTGCTGGGCGGGCTGACGCTGACGCGGGCGCTCAGGGCGCGCCGGCAGGCCGAGGAACGGCTGCGCCGCGCCTCGGTCGCCTTCATGGACCTCCTGGAGGAACGGTTCCTTGAATGGGGGCTGACGGCCGCCGAACGCGACGTGGCGCTTTTCGCCATCAAGGGGCTGAGCGGCGCCGAGATCGCCCGGCTCAGGAACACGTCCGAGGGGACGGTCAAGGCGCAGACCAACGCGATCTACCGCAAGGCGGGCGTCACCGGGCGCCCGCAGCTTCTGTCGCTGTTCATCGAGGATCTGATGCGCGATGACGGTGCGATCCGTCCCGCGCTTGAAGCGCCGCCGCTGCAGCTACCGGCGAAATAGGCCGGCTTTCAGCGCAGGGCCGGCGGGCCGGGCTGGCGGTCGATCAGCCCGTAGCGCAGGCCGGCGCCGATGCGGTGGGCGAGCGCCGACCAGGCCGCCGCCGTTTCCGCCGGCAGTTCGCGCTGGAGCGTGGCATCGAAAAGCGCGAGCCAGGGTTCGAACATGCCGGGCCGGACATCTTCGGCCGCGCGATGCACCGCCAGCGGATTGCCGTTATAGACACGCTCCATCAGGATCGCGTTCCGCCAGAAGCGGGCGATCTTCGCCTCATGCGCCGGCCAGTCGGCGACATGGGCGGCAAAGACGGGGCCAAGGCCCGGATGGCGGCGCACATCGGCATAGAAGGCGGCGACGACCGTGGCGATCTGGGCCTCGGTCACGGGAAAGCGGGGCGGGATCATGCGGCAACCATCATCCCGCGGCCGGGCGGGGACAAGGCGGCAGTTCGTCTCAGCCGTCAAGGTCGGTGGCGTATTCCTGCAGCACCTCAAGCGGCACGATGTGCAGCGTGTTGGCATGCGTCGCCCTCAGCCGCAGCCGCGGCGCCGCGCCTTCCTGATGCGCCTGCAGGAACCGCCCGGCGCAAAGGCACCACTGGTCGCCGGGTTTCAGCCCGGGAAAGCCGTATTCGCGGCGGGGGGTCGACAGGTCGTTCCCCAGGTATTTCGACAGCGCCAGGAATTCGGCCGTCATCGTGGCGCAGACGGTGTGGATGCCCCGGTCCTCGGGGCCGGTGTTGCAGCAGCCGTCGCGGAAGAAGCCGGTGACCGGGTCGGTCGAACAGGGCTCGAGCGGGCCGCCCAGCACGTTGGTCGAGGGTTCCTTCATGGCGCCGTCTCCACGCGCGGGGGCAGGGGTGCAGTCTGCGCCGCGCCGGCCGGGAAATCCAGCCCGGCCAGGGGCGGGATCAGGTCGCCCGCCACCAGCCGCGTCAGGATGCGCGGCACCGGCCAGAGGCGCGAGACCGGCATCAGCACACGGTCGCGCAAGAGCGGCAGGATGCGGCTGTCGGACTGGTATTGCGGGGTGAAGGCCGCGCTCATCGCCTGGTAAAGCCGGACGTGCCAGCGGCGCATCGCGGCATAGGCCGGCCCCGGATCGCCGGGCGCCATGCGCAGCGCATGGGCCAGCGCCAGCGCGTCCAGCAGCGCCATGTTCGCCCCCTGTCCCAACTGCGGCGATGCCCGGTGCGCCGCATCGCCGATATGGACCAGCCCGGGCGCGAAGGGGCGGCGCAGCGTGCCGTGCGAATAGCGGGCCACGGTCATGTCGGCCGGCGCGCGGATCGCCGTCAGGAAGGGTTCGAGTTCCGGCCAGAGCGTCAGCGCTCCGGCCTTCCAGCCGGCGATGTCGGTGGCGGGCCAGCGGTCCAGCCCGGCCAGCGGCAGCGACCAGAAGACCGCGGCCACCGGACCCCCGGCCGCATCCAACCGGCCCAGCGGCAGGACGCCCGCCATCCGGCTGGCGCGGTGGTAGCGCTGGACCAGCGCGTCGCCGGGCAGCGCGGTTAGCGCGGGCCAGGGCACGGTGGCCCAGACCGCGCCATAGGGCAGGGCGCGCGCCTGCAGGGGCGACAGGACGGACCCCGCCCCCAATGCGTCGATCACCAGCGCGAAGGGGCCATGGCGGCCGCGCGTGGTTTCCAGGGTCCGCCCGCCGGTGCCGAAAGGCGCGGCAAGGATGCGGGTCGACGGCACGATGATTGCGCCCGCGTCGACCGCCGCCCGGCAGAGCGCGCCGAAAAGCGCGGCGCGGTGGATCGCCAGGCCGAAACGCGCCCCGCCCGGCCGGTCATAGGCCACGTCCAGCACCTGTCGCCCGCGCTCAACCTCGATCCCGGTCATCCGCCGGATCGGCCGGCCCAGCGCCAGGGCCGCCTCGCCTGCCCCCGCAAGCGCCAGCACCGCCTGCCCGACCGGCTGGATCACCAGCCCCGATCCCACCGGCCGCGGCGCGTCGAACTGGTCGAAGACCGTCACCCGATGCCCGTCGCGCGCCAGCAGCGCCGCGGCGGCAAGCCCGCCGATACCGCAGCCGGCAATCGCGATGTCCTGTCCCGTCATCATGGCCGCCACACTGCCCGGCCCCTGCCGCCCCCGCAACCCGCGCGCCCCTTTACCCGCCACCGGGCCGCGCCTATAAGGCCCGCCATGCAATGCGGGCCCTTCCTTCGGCGAATTAGCGGCCCGGCGCGCTGAAGCCTCAGCCGCCGGGTTAACGTCCGTCCTTCCCGCCACGCGCCCTGCGAGAGATGCCCCATGTCCGCCGACACCACCCAGACGCCCGACTACCGCGATACCGTCTTCCTGCCGGAAACCGAATTCCCCATGCGCGCCGGCCTGCCGCAGCGCGAACCCGACTGGCTGAAGCGGTGGGAAGAGATCGGGGTCTATGACCGGCTGCGCGAGAAGGCCGGCCGTCCCCTTTTCGTCCTGCACGACGGCCCACCCTATGCGAACGGCCACCTGCACATCGGCCACGCGCTGAACAAGACGATCAAGGACATCATCGTCCGCTCGCATCAGATGATGGGCCATGACAGCCGCTATGTCCCCGGCTGGGATTGCCACGGCCTGCCGATCGAATGGAAGATCGAGGAACAGTATCGCGCCAAGGGCCTGAACAAGGACGACGTGGGCGTGGTCGCCTTCCGCCAGGAATGCCGCCGCTTCGCCGAGGGCTGGGTCGACATCCAGCGCGAGGAATTCAAGCGGCTTGGCGTCACCGGCAACTGGGCCGACCCCTACCTGACCATGGACTTCCACGCCGAGGCGGTGATCGCCGAGGAATTCATGAAGCTCTTGATGGACGGCTCGCTCTACCAGGGGTCGAAGCCGGTGATGTGGTCGCCGGTCGAGAAGACCGCGCTGGCCGAGGCCGAGGTCGAGTATCACGACCATACCAGCCACACGATCTGGGTGCGGTTTCCGGTGGTCACGCCCGACGTGGAGATCGCGGCCCGGAACGCTGCCGCGGGTCTTATCGTCGATCCGGGGCTTTCGCGGCCAAGCCAGTGGGCCGGTGTCTCGGTGGTGATCTGGACCACTACCCCCTGGACCATCCCGCAGAACCGGGCCGTCGCCTACGGTCCCGGTCTGGCCTATGGCGTCTACTGCGTCGATGCCGTCGCAGAAGGCTCGACGGCGCGGGTGGGCGAGAAGCTGATCCTTGCCGACAGGCTGGCCGAAGGCGTCAGGGCTGCCGCCAAGATCGAAGGCTGGACCCGTATCCGCGACATCGCCGCGGAAGAGCTGGACGACCTGAAACTGTGCCACCCCTACCACGGCGCCGAGGACGGCAAAGGCGAGTGGGACTATTTCGTCCCCTTGCTGCCCGGCGACCATGTCACCGACGACGCGGGCACGGGCTTCGTCCACACGGCGCCCAGCCATGGCGACGACGACTATCAGCTTGGCCTGCGCTACAAGCTGCCGATGACCTACAATGTCGAGCCGGACGGCACCTATCGCGCCGACCTGCCGATGTTCGGCGGGCAGGCGATCATCCTGCCCGATGGCAAGGAAGGCCCGGCCAATGTGTCAAATATCAAGCAGCTGGCCTATGCCGGCGCGCTTCTGGCCAAGGGCAAGCTGAAGCATTCCTACCCGCATTCCTGGCGGTCGAAGGCGCCCTTGATCTTCCGCAACACGCCGCAGTGGTTTGCCGCCATCGACGTGCCCCTGGCGGACGAGATGAACACCTACGGCCGCACCATCCGCGAACGGGCGCTGACCTCCATCGCCGATCTGGTGGCCTTCACCCCGGCCACGGGCAAGAACCGCCTGCAGTCGATGATCGAGAACCGGCCCGACTGGGTGCTGTCGCGCCAGCGCGCCTGGGGCGTGCCGCTGACCTGCTTCGTGAAGAAGGGGGCGAAGCCGACCGACGCCGACTTCCTGCTGAAGAACCCGGCCGTCAACGCCCGCATCACCGCCGCCTTCGAATCCGAGGGCGCCGATGCCTGGTATGTGCCGGGCTTCAAGGAAAAGGTTCTGGCGGGCATAGTCGATCCTGAGGCCTATGATCAGGTGATGGACGTGCTGGATGTCTGGTTCGACAGCGGCTCGACCCATGCTTTCGTGCTGCGCGACCGGCCCGATGGCACGCCCGACGGTATCGCCGATGTCTATATGGAAGGCACCGACCAGCACCGCGGCTGGTTCCATTCCAGCCTGCTGCAGGGCTGCGCCACCAAGGGCCGCGCGCCCTACCGCAACGTGGTGACGCACGGTTTCACGCTCGACGAGAAGGGCATGAAAATGTCCAAGTCGCTGGGCAACACGGTCGTCCCGCAACAGGTGATCGACCAGTATGGCGCCGATATCCTGCGCCTCTGGGTGGCGCAGGCCGACTATACCGCCGACCAGCGGATCGGGCCGGAAATCCTGAAAGGCACCGCCGACAGCTACCGCCGCCTGCGCAATACCATGCGCTTCCTTCTGGGCGCGCTGAACGGCTTTGACGAAGCGGAACGTCTGCCTGCGGACCAGATGCCGGAACTGGAACGCTGGGTGCTGCACCGACTGGCCGAACTGGACGCGCAGGTGCGGGCCAGCTACCGCGCCTTCGATTTCTCGGGCGTGTTCCAGCAGCTTTTCAACTTCGCCACCGCCGATCTGTCGGCTTTCTGGTTCGACATCAGGAAGGACGCGCTTTACTGCGATGCGCCCGGGTCGATCCGCCGCCGCGCCGCCCGCACCGTGCTGGACCTGCTGTTCCACCGGCTGACCACCTGGCTGGCGCCGATCCTGCCCTTCACGACCGAGGATGTGTGGCTGTCGCGGATGCCGGGTGCGGCGTCTTCGGTCCACCTGCAGGACTTCCCCGAAACGCCTGCTGCCTGGCTGGACCCGGCGCTGGCGGCGAAGTGGGACGGCATCCGCGCGGTGCGCCGCACCGTCACCGGCGCGTTGGAGGTGCAGCGGACCGCCAAGGTCATCGGCGCCAGCCTTGAGGCCGCGCCCGTCGTCCATGTCGCCGACACCGCGGTGCTTGCGGCGCTGAAATCGGTCGCCTTCGCCGATGTCTGCATCACCAGCGGCATCCAGCTGACCGCCGATCCCGAACCGCAGGAAGCGTTCCGCCTGCCCGAGGTTCCGGGCGTCGGCGTCGTCTTCGAGAAGGCCGAGGGCGAGAAATGCCAGCGCTGCTGGCAGGTGCTGCCCGACGTGGGCAGCCACCGCCACCCCGGCACCTGCGCCCGCTGCGACGCCGCGCTGGGCTGACCGGCGGCATGCCAAGGCTGCGCGATCTGGGCCATGCGGTCGGGCGGTTTCCGCCCGGCCCACTGAACGCGATCACCGATGTCGCCGGCGTGGCGGTGGGCCATGTCACCCTGATCGAGGGCGAGCGGACCCGCACCGGCGCCACCGCGATCCTGCCGCATGGCGGCAATGTCTTTGCCCGGAAGCTGCCGGCGGCCCTGTCGGTGCTGAACGGCTTTGGCAAGTTCGCCGGCGCCACGCAGCTGCAGGAACTGGGCGAGATCGAGACGCCGATCCTGCTGACGAACACGCTTGCGGTCGGCCGCGCGCTTGAGGCGCTGGTCGCGCATACGCTGGCCCAGCCGGGAAACGAACGGGTCGTGTCGGTCAACGGCGTGGTGGGCGAGACGAATGACAGCCGGCTGAACGACATCCGCGCCCCGCGCCCGACCGTTGCGGAAATGCGCGCCGCCATCGGCGCGGCGCGGCCGGGGCCGGTCGACGAAGGCGCGGTCGGCGCCGGCACCGGAACGGTGGCCTTCGGGCTGAAGGGCGGGATCGGCACCTCCTCGCGCCGGGTCGATCAATGGATGCTGGGCGTTCTGGTGCAGGCGAACTATGGCGGCACCCTGCGGATCGACGGCCGGCCGGTCGCCGGCACCGCCGCGCATGACACGGACGGCTCCATCGTGATCGTCGTTGCCACCGACGCGCCGCTTGATGCGGGCAGCCTGCGGCGGCTGGCGACGCGGGCCTTCGGCGGCCTTGCCCGGACCGGCGCCGCGCTGTCGCACGGATCGGGGGATTATGCGCTGGCGTTTTCCACCGTCACCCGGCCCGAACCCCAGCCGGGCGAGGCGCTTTCGGCCCTGTTCGAGGCCGCGATCGAGGCGACGGAAGAAGCGATCCTGAACGCCCTTTTGATGGCCGGGGACATGCAGGGCTATGATGCGGCAAAGGGCCGGAACAGCTTTGTTCCGGCCCTTCGTCTGCGTTGAAATCCTGAACAGGTTCGCGGGGCATGTCCGGAAAGAAAGCCCGGCGCATGCCCCGCGACAAGTAACGCCTAGCCGGCCACAGGGAGCGCCCGGCCGGGCGGGAATCCGCGGAAATCCAGTGCGTTGTGGCGCGCGCGGGCATCGCCGAGGCCCAGATGCAGCGCCTGAAGGTCGCTGCGGCTAAGCCCGATATCGTCCAGAAGCCGGTCGTCCACCCGCGTCAGCAGGAACGCGGTCGAGCGGCGCATCTGCAGCAGATTGACAAAACGGTTGAACATGATCGCCTCCTGTTTCCTGACCGAATATCTAGTCGTTCACTTGACATTTCACAAACGAATAGGTTTCATGGGCATCATTTACAGAATTTATGGGTCAGATGTCCGTTCCGCTGGAAAGCGATCTGATGCGCAGCTTCCTGGCCGTGGCCGACAGCGGGTCTGTCACCGCCGCCGCCGGGCTGGTCGGACGCACGCAATCGGCGGTCAGCCTGCAGATCAAGCGGCTTGAGGACAGCCTTGGCCAGCCGCTGTTCGACCGGCTTGCCCGCGGCGTCGCGCTGACGCCACGGGGCGAACAGCTGGTGCCCTATGCGCGCCGCGTCGTGGCGCTTCTGGACGAGGCCGGGCGCGCCCTGCGGGAAAAGCCCCTGGCCGGGGCGGTCCGGGTGGGCATTCCCGACGAATATTCCGGCACCGTCCTGCCGCGCGCGCTCGCCGCCTTCGACGAACGGCACGAAGGGGTGCAGGTCTCGGTCCGGGTCGACCATTCACAGGCGCTGCTGCGCGCCATCGAGGCCGACGAGATCGACATGGCCGTGATCTACGACTGGGCCTATGTGCAGGAGGGCGAGGTGCTTTGCGTCGATCCGACGGTCTGGGTCACCTCGAACACCCATGCCCAGCACCTGCGCCACCCCGTTCCGGTCGCGGTCTACCTGACATCGGCCTGGAGCCGCGACTATGCCGAGGAATCGCTCGACCGGCTGGGCATCGCCTGGCGCATGGCCTGGACCTGTGACATGGCGGGGGGCTTCCGCGTCGCGGTGGTGAACGGCATGGCCATCGCACCCCTGTCGCGCAGCACCATTCCCGCCGGCTGCCGCGAGCTGACGGGCGCGGACGGGTTTTCCATCGTCGACAGCGCCCGCGTGGTCCTGCGCCGCAATCCGCGCGGCACCTCGGCCGCGGTCGAAGGCATGGCCACGCTTCTGCGCGAGGCGTTCGCGCCCCTTTCCGGCCCGATGCCGGGCCCCGCGCGCAGGGCCAGCGAATGACCGCGCTGGAAACGCCCTTCGGCCCGGTGTCGCTGCGTGTCCGCGACGGGTGGATCACCGCGCTCCTCTGGTCGCGCGGCGGGGATGGCGGTGCCCTTGCCGGGGAAGGCCTGCGCCAGCTGGCCGAATATTTCGCCGGAACCCGCCGCGCCTTCGACCTGCCGCTGGACATGGGCAGCGGTCTGAACGGCGCCGTGCGGCGGGCGATGGCGGCCATCCCCTATGGCGAGACCCGCACCTATGGCGACATCGCCCGCGAGGTCGATGCCCCGGCGCAGGCGGTGGGGCAGGCCTGCGGCGCGAACCCGATACCGATCCTGGTTCCCTGCCACCGCGTCCTTGGCGCGCGCACGCTGGGCGGGTTTTCGGCGCCCGGGGGCATTGAAACCAAGGTGGCGCTGCTGCGCCACGAAGGTGCGGCCGGCCTGCTGATCTGACGCGCGGCCGCCTAACGGATCCGCGCCACCCGTTCCGGCACGATCTGCTGGGCGATCCCGGCCAGCGCCAGGTAAAGCGATGTCAGGATCAGCCCCCAGTGGGCGATGCTGCCTTCGGCGAAATCCGCCCAGGCCGCCCAGGCGGCAAAGACGATCCAGCCGATCGACACCGGCAGGTTGATGTTGTGCCAGCGCGCCGTGCGTGTCGGATGGATGAACTTCAGGTTGGTGAACATCGCCACCGTCAACAGGACCACGACCGCAAGGATCACCGGCTGCGACGGGGCGATGGCGAAGAGGACCAGCACCACCATGTTCCAGCAGGCCGGAAAGCCGGCAAAGCTCTTGTCCTTGGTCTTCATCCGCGTGTCGGCGAAATAGACCACCGACCCGTAGGTGATGGCGATGATCGCGAACCAGCCGGTCCAGCCGTCCAGCAGCCCCGACTTGAAAAGCGCATAGGCGGGAATGAAGACATAGGTCAGGTAGTCGACGATCAGGTCCATCAGCACGCCGTCATAGGTGGGCCAGTTCTTCTGCACGTCGAAGCGGCGGGCGAGCGGGCCGTCGATCCCGTCAACGATCAGCGCGACGACAAGCCAGAGGAACATCAGGCTCCACTTCCCCTCGACGGCGGCCAGCATGGCGAACATCGAAAGCACCGCGCCCGTGGCGGTAAGAAGGTGGACGGACAGGGCCTTGAGACGGTCGGACATGTCGCTTTGATGGCCCAAAACGCCGCGTTGCGCAATCGGGCGGCGGTCGGGAAACGCGCCGTCAGGCCCGGGGATGCGCGCTTTCATACACTTCCATCAGCCGCGCCGCGTCCACGGCCGTATAGCCCTGCGTGGTGGAGAGCGAGGCATGGCCGAGCAGTTCCTGGATCGCCCGCAGGTCGCCCCCGGCCGACAGCAGGTGGGTGGCGAAACTGTGCCGCATCGCATGCGGCGTGGCCGTTGCGGGCAGGCCCAGCTGCAGCCGCGCCTTCTCCATCGCCAGCTGGATGATGCGCGGCGACAGCGGCCCGCCCCGCGCGCCGCGAAAAAGGGGTTCGCCGGGCTGCAGGTCGTGGGGGCAGAGCCGCGCGTAGGCGGTGACGGCCGCGATGCTGGCCGGCAGCGCCGGCACCAGCCGGGTCTTGCCGCCCTTGCCGGTGATGCGCAGCACCTCGGGCAGGGGGCATTCGGCACCGGTCAGCGACAGCGCCTCGGATATCCGCAGGCCGGACCCGTAAAGCAGCGTCACCACCGCCAGATCGCGGGCGCGCTGCCAGTCGCCCGGCGCCTGGTCGCCCGCGGCATCGACCATCTCGGCCGCGCCTTCGACCGTCAGCGGCCGGGGCAGGCGGCGGCGGTATTTCGGGCCCCGCGCGGAAAGGACGGTCGTCGCCTCGATCCCCTCGCGATCGGCGGCCCAGGCGGTGAAGCCTTTGACCGCCGACAGCGCCCGGGCCAGCGACCGGGGAGAAAGGCCCCTCTCCTGCTGCTCATGTGTCATCCACGCCCGCAGGTCCGGCCGGCCGCTCTTCAGGATCGGGCGCAGCCCCTCGGCCGCGCTGCGGTGGTGGGTCAGGAAGGCAAGGTAGCGGTGCACGTCGCGCCCGTAAGCCGCCAGCGTGTGCGGCGATGCGCCTTTCAGCGCCTTCTGGTGTTGAAGCCAGGTGCCGACCGCGTCGGCCAGCTGCGGCGAGATGGCGAAGGCTTCGGTCACGCCAGCCAGCGGCGCATCGACCGCTCGAACACGCCGGCGAAGAAGGCCAGCAGGTCGGTGCCCTGCGTCGGCTTGAAATGGTGGGGGTCTTCCGATCCGAAGACCAGCATCCCCGGCAGCCGCCCCGCCCCGAAGTCAAGCCGCAGCAGCGCCTCGGACCGGACATAGCCGGCGCGGTCGCCGTAAAGCGCCTCGCCCTCGGGCATCACCTGCCGCAATGTGACCGGGCGCAGCGGCACGTTGCGCCCGCCCGAGACATAGGTGGCGACGAAGCCCGGTTCGGCGACATAAAGCACGTCACCCAGCCGCCGCAGCGCCGGATCGTCGCCCTCGACCTTCGATTCCAGTACCAGCCGCACGCAATCGACCCGCAGCGTCGCGGCAACGTCGCCGGCCAGCACGGCAAGGAAATCCTCGAACCCCAAAGGGTCGAGCATCTGCAGGATGGCGCGATGCACCTGGTTGGTGCCGGCCAGGTTCTCGTAGGCGGCGGCGATCACCGAACGATGCGTGTCTTCCAGCCGTTCGAGCCGTGTTTCCAGCCGCTGCATGGCGATGCCGCGCAGGTCCACGACATTCGCCCCCATGGCGCGTTCGTTCGCCGCGACAAGGGCGTTCATCACGTCCCGATCCTCAAGCAGGGTTTCCGGCTCGGATAGGATGCGGTCGCGCAGGTCTGGTTCGATCATGTGCTCTTTGCCCGGCAGTTTCTTCGTGATTTGCCGGGCAGCATACGGATTTGTGGAATCCGCGGGTAGGACATTGCCGCAACAGGCGCCGACAAAGGCGCAGGCCGCGGGCCGGGATCAGAGGATTTTCTGCCCCGTCTTGGCCCAGTCCTTCATGAACTGCTCAAGCCCCTTGTCGGTCAGGACATGGCCCGCCATCGACTTGATCACCGCCGGCGGCGCCGTCATCACGTCGGCGCCGATCAGCGCGCATTCCTTGGCATGGTTCAGCGTCCGGACCGAGGCGGCAAGGATCTGCGTGCCGAAATCGTAATTGTCATAGACGGTGCGGATTTCGCCGATCAACTCCATCCCGTCCAGGTTGATGTCGTCCAGCCGGCCGATGAAGGGCGAAATGAACGTGGCCCCGGCCTTCGCCGCCAGAAGCGCCTGGTTCGCGCTGAAGCAGAGCGTGACGTTCACCATCTTGCCCTCGCCCGTCAGCACCTTGCAGGCCTTGAGCCCGTCCCAGGTCAGCGGCACCTTGACGGCGATGTTCGGCGCGATCTGGGCCAGCTTGCGGCCCTCGGCGATCATCTCGTCGGCCTTCAGCGCCACCACCTCGGCCGAGACGGGGCCTTCGACGAAGGAACAGATTTCCTTCGTCACCTCAAGGATGTCGCGCCCCGATTTCAGGATCAGCGACGGGTTGGTGGTCACGCCATCGACCATGCCCAGGTCGTGCAGTTCGCGGATGGCATCCACATCGGCGGTATCGACGAAGAATTTCATGATCATGTTCCTTTCGCGGGCCGATCCGGGGATCGGGGGTGGAGATGCCGGTTTGCCGCGGGTAATACCGCAAGACGACGCCCGGCGAAAGATGCGCGGGCCAGCTTGTGTGAGCGCTAACATTGGCCGAGAGGGTTTTCGCAGAGGGCGATCTGGTCGGGGTTCTGACGACGGAACCGCTTGACCGGCTGCTGGACTACCGCGCGCCCGAAGGCGGCTGCGGCACCGGCGATTTCGTCGAGGTGCCGCTTGGGCCGCGCCGCGTTCTTGGCGTGGTCTGGGGGCCGGGGCAGGGCGGCTGGGACCCTGCCAAGGTGCGGCCCGTGACCCGTGTCCTTGACGCGCCGCCGATGCGGCAGGAACTGCGCACGCTTCTGTCCCGTGCCGCCGACTACACGCTGACGCCGATGCCGGCGATGCTGCGGCTGGCCACCCGCGCGCCGGGCCTGGGCGATGCGCCCGCCACGCGGCGGGTCTATCGCCTGGCCGGCCCGGTGCCCAACCAGCTGACCGAGGCCCGCCACCGGGTGATCGAGGCGCTGCGGTCCTTTGCCGGCGCCCCGGTGACGCTGGGCGAACTGGCCGAGGCCGCCGGTTGCGGCACCGGCGTGGTCAAGGGCCTGGTGAAGCTGGGCGTCCTGGCCGAGGATGAGGCCCCCCGCGACACGCCCTATCCGCGGCTGAACCCCGACGCGCCGGTCAGGCTGGCGGGCGATCAGGTCGCGGCGGGCGACACGCTGGTCCATGCCGCCGCCGCCGGCGACTATCAGGCGTTCCTGCTGAAAGGCGTCACCGGCAGCGGCAAGACCGAGGTCTATCTTGAAGCGGTCGCCGAATGCCTGCGCCGCGGAAGGCAGGCGCTGGTCCTTCTGCCGGAAATCGCCCTGACCGGCGATTTCCTCGCCCGGGTCGAGGCGCGGTTCGGCGCGCGCCCCGGCGAATGGCATTCCGGCGTGACCCAGACCGAACGCCGCCGGCTCTGGCGGATGTGCGGCGCGGGCGAGGTCGGGCTTGTCGTCGGCGCCCGGTCGGCGCTGTTCCTGCCCTTCCGCGACCTTGGCCTGATCGTCGTCGATGAGGAACACGACACGTCCTACAAGCAGGAGGACGGCGTCCTCTACAACGCCCGCGACATGGCAGTGCTGCGCGCGTCCATCCTTGGCTGCCCGGTGGTGCTGGCCTCGGCCACGCCCTGCCTGGAAAGCTGGGTCAACGCCGAGGCGGGGAAATATGCCCGCCTCGATCTGGGCGCCCGGTTCGGCACCGCCGAACTGCCGGCGATGAAGGCCATCGACATGCGGGCCGAGACGCTGCCGGCGAACCGCTGGCTTTCCGAAACGCTGGCCCGCGGGGTCGCGGCGCGGCTGGCGGCCGGGGAACAGGCGCTGCTGTTCCTGAACCGCCGCGGCTATGCGCCGGTCACCGTCTGCCGGGCCTGCGGCGCGCAGGTCGGCTGTGACCAGTGCGATGCCCGGATGGTGGAACACCGGTTCCTGAAACGCCTTGTCTGCCACCAGTGCGGCGCGACGAAACCCGTGCCCATGATGTGCCCGGCCTGCGGGGTGGAAGGCCGGATGTCCGCCGTCGGCCCCGGTGTCGAACGCCTGGCCGAAGAGGTGGCGGCGCGCTTTCCGGACGCGCGGCTTGCCGTCCTGTCGTCGGACCTGTTCGGTTCGGCCCGCGCCCTGAAGGCGCAGATCGAGGAGATCGCCGCCGGTGCCGCCGACATCATCATCGGCACGCAGATCGTCGCCAAGGGCCACAACTTCCCGCTGTTGACGCTGGTCGGGGTGATCGACGCCGACCTTGGCCTGCAGGGATCGGACCTGCGCGCCGCCGAACGCACGTTTCAGCTGATGCGGCAGGTCGCGGGCCGGGCGGGGCGGGCCGAACGGCGGGGCGAGGCCTGGCTGCAGACCCATCAGCCCGACCATCCGGTGATCCGCGCCATCCTGTCCGGCGCGGACGAGGATTTCTGGCGTGCCGAGGCCGCCGAACGCCGCATGGCCGGCGTGCCGCCGTTCGGGCGGATGGCGGGGATCATCCTTTCGGGCCCCGACGTGGCGCAGGTCTTCGACCTTGGCGCCGAGCTTGCCCGCCGCGCCGAACCGCTGACCCGCGCAGGGGCCGAGGTGTTCGGCCCCGCGCCCGCGCCGATCGCCCGCGTGCGCGGCCGGCACCGGGTGCGGCTTCTGGTGAAAGCGCCGAAATCGGTGGCGCTGCAGCTGGCCCTGAAGGCCTGGGTCGCGTCGGTGAAGCTGCCGGCGCAGGTGCGGCTGACGATCGACATCGACCCGCAAAGCTTCTACTGACGCCGCCCGCAACGGAAACGGCCGCACCTTCCGGCGCGGCCGCATCATCCCCGTCCGGGGGCAGGTTCAGCCGATCGCGGCCGCCCGCACGTCGTCGTCGATATGGGCGACATACTGGCCGAAGTTCTTGGAAAACATCTGCACCAGCGTCCTGGCCTGCGCGTCATAGGCAGCCTTGTCGGCCCAGGTCTCGCGCGGGTTCAGCAGGGCGGTGTCGACGCCGGGAACCGCCACCGGCACTTCGAAGCCGAAGTTCGGGTCCTTGCGGAACTCGACCCGCGCCAGCGAACCGTCCAGCGCCGCGGTCAGCAGCGCGCGGGTGGCCTTGATCGGCATGCGCTTGCCCGTGCCGTATTTGCCGCCGGTCCAGCCGGTGTTCACCAGCCAGCACGACGCGCCGGTCGAGGCGATCTTTTCCTGCAGCAGCTTGCCATAGACTTCCGGCCGCCGCGGCATGAAGGGCGCGCCGAAGCAGGTCGAGAAGGTCGGCAGCGGTTCGACCACGCCGCGCTCGGTCCCCGGGGTCTTGGCGGTGAAGCCCGACAGGAAGTGATACATCGCCTGCGCCGGGGTCAGCCGGGCGATGGGCGGCAGCACGCCATAGGCGTCGCAGGTCAGGAGGACCACGTTCTTCGGCTGCCCGCCAAGGCCGGTCGCCGAGGCGTTGGAAATCGCCTCAAGCGGATAGGCGCAGCGGGTGTTCTCGGTCAGGCTGGCGTCGGCGAAGTCCAGGTCGAAGGTTTCCGGATCATGGACCATGTTCTCGACCACGGTCCCGAAGCGGTGGGTCGTGGCATAGATTTCCGGCTCGGCCTCGGGCGAGAGGTTGATGGTCTTGGCGTAGCAGCCGCCTTCGAAGTTGAAGGTGCCCGTGTCCGACCAGCCGTGTTCGTCGTCGCCGATCAGCGTGCGCGACGGATCGGCCGAAAGCGTGGTCTTGCCGGTGCCCGAAAGGCCGAAGAACACCGCGGTATCGTCGGGATTGCCGATCGCGTGGTTGGCCGAGCAGTGCATCGCCATCACGCCCTTTTCGGGCAGCAGGTAGTTCAGGAGGGTGAAGACGGATTTCTTGTTCTCGCCCGCATAGGCGGTGTTGGCGATCAGCACCGTCTTCTCGTCGAAATTGAGCGCGATCACCGTGTCGGTGCGGCAGCCGTGGCGGGCCGGATCGGCCTTGAACGACGGCAGGTTGATGATGGTCCATTCCGGCACGAAACCGTCAAGCTCGGCCCGGTCGGGGCGGCGCAGCAGGTGCCGGATGAAGAGGTTGTGCCAGGCAAGCTCGGTCACCATGCGGACATCGACGCGGTGCGCAGGGTCGGCCCCGGCATAGAGGTCCTGGACGAACAGTTCGCGCCCGGCGACATGGGCCAGCATGTCGGCCTTCAGCGCGGCCCAGGCGGCGGGCGTCATCGGGGCGTTGTTCTCCCACCAGATCGAGCCTTCGACCAGCGGCGTGCGGACCACGAACTTGTCCTTCGGCGAACGGCCGGTGAACTTGCCGGTGGTGCACAGGAACGCGCCGCCCTTGCCAAGATGGCCCTCGCCGCGGGCGACGGCCGCCTCGACCAGCGCGGGTTCGATCAGGTTGTAGTGCACCGGCGAGGCGCCGGTGATCCCCTGCGTCTCCAAAGTTCGATCCGGGTTCACGCGACCGGTCTTCATCCTCTGAATCTCCTCTCACCGCGCGCGGGCACCTGCGCGGCCCGAATTCCGGTTGGTCGGCGGCGCCCGGGCCAGCGGGGCCGACGGCGGCCTCTGCTCCTGCCCCCGTCTGCCGGCTATAACACGCCAAAAAACCACAGGAACAGAACGGTTTCGTGCAGTTAGCGCAACCAGATCGAAGTTAGCGCAACCAAGTGGAGACGACCGTCGCGACTGAGGCAAATTGGTCATTGATTGGAAAATTTGCACCCCGCGCACGGCGCGGCAGGGCCGGGTGATTCGCTTTTGTGTTGATTCCATTCCGCTGTTTGCAGAGAATGTGGCAAAACCAGAACAGCAGAGCAGGAAAAGAAGATGTCGAGGATCGCCCTAGTGGACGACGACAGGAACATTCTGACGTCGGTTGCCATGACGCTCGAGGCCGAGGGGTTCGAGGTCGAGACCTACAACGACGGCCAGTCCGCGCTGGACGCCTTCAACCGGCGCATGCCCGACATGGCTGTCCTTGACATCAAGATGCCGCGGATGGACGGGATGGACCTTCTGCAGCGGCTGCGCCAGAAGACCTCGATGCCGGTGATCTTCCTCACCTCGAAGGATGACGAGATCGACGAGGTGCTGGGCCTGCGCATGGGCGCCGACGACTATGTGAAGAAACCCTTCTCGCAGCGCCTGCTGGTCGAACGCATCCGCGCGCTTCTGCGCCGGCAGGAGGCGATTGCCTCGGGCGACGCCCCGGTGACCGAGGAAAACAAGATCATGGAGCGTGGCAGCCTGCGGATGGACCCGCTGCGCCACGCCGTCACCTGGCGGGGGCGCGACGTGTCGCTGACCGTCACGGAATTCCTGCTGCTTCAGGCGCTTGCGCAGCGCCCGGGCTTCGTCAAGTCGCGCGATCAGCTGATGGACGTCGCCTATGACGATCAGGTCTATGTCGACGACCGCACGATCGACAGCCACATCAAGCGCCTGCGCAAGAAGATGCGGATGGTCGATGAGGAATTCACCGCCATCGAAACCCTCTACGGGATCGGTTACCGCTACAACGAAGAATGACCGGCGCCACGCAGCGTGTTGCCATGGATGACCCCCGGCCCCGCAAGTCTGGCGAAGTGCTTCTTGGCGAGGACTGGGTCTCGCCCGACACGACAGCCGAGGAGCTGCGCGAGGCGCGGCCGAAAGGTGGCCTTGTCGGGCTGAACCGCAGCCCGCTGGCGCGCAAGATCATCATCTTCAACCTCATGGCGCTGGTCATCCTGGTGGCCGGCGTCCTGTTCCTGAACCCGTTCCGCGACGGTCTGGTCTCGCTCCGCGAAACCATGCTGTCGCGTGAGGCGACGCTGATCGCCAACGTGTTCGAGGCGCGGCTGCCGCAGGCCAGCGGCGGGCAGGCGGCGGGGTTCTCGGTCATCCTGGCCGGGGTCGAGCTTAGCCCCGGGGTCGAGGCGCGGGTGTTCGACGCGACCGGCAACGTGCTGGCGGAACGGATCGGCCCCCCGGGCAGCGAGCTGATGCCCGGCACCGGCCAGAATTCGACCGTGATCACCGATTTCCTGAATGCCGTCTGGGATGGCGTGTCGCGGCTGCTGACCCTGGGCGGAACGGTGGCCGAGCCGGTCGACGGCCTGGCCCTGGCGCGCCGTGTCGTCGCCGATGCGCAGGAAGGCCGGATCGCCGCCCATACCGGGCAGGACCCGGCCGGGGCCACGCTTTTCGCCGTGGCCGCCCCCATCCGCCTGAACGGCTCGGTGACCGGCGTCGTCGCCCTTACCAGTGCGGCGGGCGAGATCGACCACCTGATCCGCACCGAACGCGAGCAGATCCTGCAGATGTTCGTCGTGGCGCTTCTCGTCTCGGTCGGGCTCAGCCTTGTCCTGGCCTCGACCATTGCCAACCCGCTCTCGGACCTGGCGATGGCGGCCGAAATCGGCCGCGACCGCGACAGCCGCCGGGTGGCGCCGGGCCGCGTCCGCATTCCCGACCTGGCCGCCCGGCCGGACGAGATCGGCCGCCTTTCCGTCGCCATGCGCGGCATGGTGGCGGCGCTGTATGACCGGATCGACGCCAACGAACAGTTCGCCGCCGATGTGGCGCATGAAATCAAGAACCCGCTCGCTTCGCTGCGGTCTGCCGTCGGCTCGCTCCGCTTCGTCAAGAAGGACGAACAGCGCGAGAAGCTGCTGGACGTGATCGAGCATGACGTGCGCCGGCTTGACCGGCTGGTCAGCGACATTTCCAACGCCTCGCGGCTTGACAGCGAACTGGTCAAGGAAGAGGAAGAGGAATTCAACCTTCTCAAGACCATATCGAACCTTGGCCAGTATCTTGGCCAGCAGGCGGCCGAGAAGGGCGTGGACTTCATCACCGACCTGCCGGCCGACCAGATCGTGATCCGCGGGCTTGAGGCGCGGCTGGCGCAGGTGTTCGTGAACCTGATCACCAACGCGATCAGCTTCTGCGAGGAAGGCGATGCCGTCCGCGTCTGGGCGCGGCGGCGCGACAACCGCGTGCTGGTCGTGGTCGAGGATACCGGGCCCGGCATCCCCGAACAGGCGCTGGCCAAGGTGTTCAAGCGGTTCTATTCCGAGCGGCCATCCGGCGATTTCGGCAACCATTCCGGCCTTGGCCTGGCAATCTCGAAGCAGATCGTCGAGGCGCATGGCGGCGTCATCTGGGCCGAGAACATCCGCCCGACCGGCGCCCCCGTCACCTCGGAACCGCTTGGCGCCCGCTTCGTGGTGGGCCTGCCGGTGTGACCCCGCCGCCCGCCGGCCCGCTGATCCTGCATGCCAGCTGCGTGGCGCTTGACGGCCGCGGGCTGCTGATCCTGGGTCCGTCGGGCGCGGGCAAGTCGGCGCTGGCGCTGCGGCTGATCAGCCTGGGCGCGCGGCTGGTGGCCGACGACCGGACGGCGCTGACCCGCGACGGGGCTGGGCTGGTCGCCCGCTGCCCTTCGGACGCGATCCGCGGCCTGATCGAGGCGCGGGGCGTCGGGCTTCTTCGCGCGCCGGTCGCCGATGCCGTTCCGCTGGCGCTGGCCGTCGATCTGGGGCAGGCCGAGCGTGAACGCCTTCCGCCCCGCCGCAGCCTGACCCTTCTCGATTGTGACCTGCCGCTTGTGCTGCGGCCGCAAAATGACCATCTTCCCGATGCGCTTTTCCTTTACCTTCGGGAAGGGCGGCAGGAGTAGGCGGATGGTCGACCCCGTGCAGGAGCACAGGCTAGTCCTTGTCACCGGGCCTTCGGGCGCCGGGCGGACAACCGCGATCCGCGTGCTGGAAGACCTCGGCTATGAAGGGATCGACAACATCCCCCTCAGCCTGGTGCCGCGGCTGATCGACGGGCCGGGCCTTGGCCGCCCCATCGCGCTGGGGCTTGACGTGCGCAACCGCGATTTCAACGCCACGGCGCTGATCGAGCTGATCGACAGCCTGACCCGCGACCCGCGCGTCGCGATCGAGGTGCTGTTCGTCGACTGCGCGCCGGCGGAACTGATCCGCCGCTTTTCCGAAACCCGCCGCCGCCATCCGCTGGCCCCGGCCGAGACGCCGGCGCAGGGGATCGAGCGCGAGATCGACCTTCTGGCGCCGATCCGCGTGCGCGCCGACCATCTGGTCGACACGACCGACCTTTCTCCCCACGACCTGAAGGCCGAAATCGCCCGCTGGTTCGAAACCGGCGAGACGGGGCGGCTTGCCGTCTCGGTCCAGTCGTTCAGCTACAAGCGCGGCGTGCCGCGCGGCGTCGACATGATCTTCGACTGCCGGTTCCTGGCGAATCCCTACTGGGAACCGGCGCTCCGCGCGCTTGACGGCCGCGATCCGGCAGTCGCCGACTTTGTCCGCGCCGACCCGCGGTTCCCCGAATTCTTCCGCAAGCTGCACGATCTTCTGTCCTTTCTCCTCCCGGCGAATCTGGAAGAGGGCAAGGCGCATCTCTCCATCGGTTTCGGCTGTACCGGCGGGCAACACAGGTCGGTTGCCGTAGCGGAATTGACCGGTGCGGCCCTTGCGGAAGCGGGCTGGGCGGTGTCAAAACGGCACAGGGAACTGGAACGCAAGGGGGCTGCCGTCCCCCCAGCTGACAAGGTGTCTGGCGCTTGATCGGTATCGTCATCGTCGCCCACGGGGGCCTGGCGCGGGAATACCTGTCCGCCGTCGAGCATGTCGTCGGCAAGCAGGACGGCATGCGCGCCATCACGATCGAGGATGTGCATGACCGCGCCGCCAAGCAGGCCGAGATCACTGCCGCCGCCGATGCGGTGGATCAGGGGCATGGCGTCGTCGTGGTGACCGACATGTTCGGCGGCAGCCCGTCGAACCTGTCGCTGCCGGCCTGCGGCAAGGGGGGGCGGCGCATCCTTTACGGCGCGAACCTGCCGATGCTGATCAAGCTGGCCAAGTCGCGCGACATGGAACTGACCGAGGCGGTGTCGGCCGCGCTGGATGCCGGGCGCAAATACATCAACAGCCTGGATCTGGGCGGCGGGGCCTGAAGCCGGGTCCGGAGCGAATCCGAGGGGCAATGACGACACGCAGCCTGTTGATCGTGAACGAAAAGGGTCTTCACGCCCGCGCCAGCGCCCGCTTCGTCGAAGTGGTCGAGGCGCATGATGCCCGTGCGCAGGTGGCGCGCGACGGGATGCAGGTCTCGGGGGATTCGATCATGGGCCTGCTGATGCTGGGCGCCTCGCGCGGGACCACGATTGACGTAACGACCAGCGGCGCCGAGGCGGATAAACTTGCCGACGCGCTGGAGGCCCTTGTTGCGGCCCGCTTCGGAGAGGACTATTGAGCGATGATGTCCCCGGTTCAGCCCGGGGGGATGTCGGGGATTGCCGCTTCGTGACCGAGCAAAGCCAGATCGCTGCCGAACCGCGGCCCCCGGTCGCGGTTGACAAGCCCTATGACATGCGGCGGCTTTCCTATGCGGGAACGTTCAAGAACCCGTTCAAGGCCGGCACCATTCGCGCGATCGAATGGCTGACCGCCAAGGTCCGGCTCCTCAGCCTGATCCGCAGCTTCGAGAAATCGGGCGCCCCGTTCGGCGCGCCGTTCTGGCCCAAGGCCATCCGCCACATGGGCATCAGGATCGACACGCCGGCGCATGAAATCGCCCGCATCCCGAAGACCGGCCCGCTTGTCGTGGTGTCGAACCACCCGTCCGGCCTGGTCGACGGCATGGTGCTGGCCGAGATGGTCAACCGTGTACGGTCCGACTTCCGCATCCTGACCCGCTCGCTCCTGACCGGCATCCCCGAGGTCGAGGAGTTCATGATCCCCGTCCCCTTCCCGCATGAGGACAATGCCCGCGAACTGGGCCTGCAGATGCGGGAGGAAACGCTGGCGCATCTCAAGGCCGGGGGGGTGATCATCCTTTTCCCCGCCGGCAAGGTCGCGATGTCCGAAGGCTGGTGGGGTCCGGCGGTCGAGGGCGAATGGAACGTCTTCACCCACAAGATCGTGAAATCCTCGGGCGCGACGATCCTGCCGATCTACTTCCCCGGCCAGAACAGCCGGATGTTCCAGATCGCCAACCAGCTCTCCGACACGCTGCGGCAGGGCCTGCTGCTCTATGAGATCAAGCGCTGCCTCTTCAAACCCACCCGCCCGGTGATCGGCGAACCGATCCCGGCGGAGGAACTGAAGAACTGGGAAGGCAACCCGCGGGGATTCCTGGCCTGGCTTCGGGAGCATACGCTGGGCCTTGCACGCCGCGCTGCCGATCCTTCGCCGAAGGATCGTTGACCGATCCTTTGCGGAAGGATCGGTTCACCGCGTCGGCACCGGCACTTCGCCCCGGTAGTCATAGAACCCCCGCTGCGTCTTGCGGCCCAGCCAACCGGCCTCGACATATTTGGTCAGGAGCGGACAGGGCCGGTATTTCGTATCCGCCAGCCCGTCGTAAAGCACGTTCATGATCGCAAGGCAGGTGTCCAGCCCGATGAAATCGGCCAGTTCCAGCGGCCCCATCGGGTGATTGGCGCCCAGTTTCAGCGCCTCGTCGATCGACTTCACGTTGCCCACGCCTTCATAAAGCGTATAGACCGCCTCGTTGATCATCGGGATCAGGATGCGGTTGACGATGAAGGCGGGGAAATCCTCGGCGCTGGCCGCGGTCTTGCCCAGCTTGCCCACCACCCCGAGCAGCGTCTGGTAGGTGTCCTGGTCGGTGGCGATGCCGCGGATCAGTTCCACCAGCTGCATCACCGGCACCGGGTTCATGAAGTGGAACCCCATGAACTTTTCCGGCCGGTCGGTGCGGGAGGCAAGGCGGGTGATCGAGATCGAGGAGGTGTTCGAGGTCAGGATCGTCGTCGGCGCCAGATGCGGCAGCAATCCGTCGAAAATCTTCTGCTTGATCGGCTCGTTCTCGGTCGCGGCCTCGATGATCAGGTCGGACGGGCCCAGGTCGGGCAGCGCCGTCGTGGTGCGGATGCGGCCCAGCGCCGCGGCCTTGTCGGCGGCCGAAACCTTGCCGCGCGACACCTGCCGCTCGATGTTGCGGTCGATCGTCGCCAGCGCCTTGGCCAGGTTCCCGGCGTCGATGTCGTTAAGAAGGACGTCATAGCCCGCCAGCGCGAAGACATGCGCGATGCCGTTGCCCATCTGGCCTGCACCCACGATTCCGACCGTCCGGATGTCCATCGCCCCGCTCCATGCTGTGTTGCAGAAAACCATAAGGGGGGCGCTGCATCAGGGCAAGGTTGGCAAACCGCCGCAAGCCGCCCTGGCGTGCCATGCAAAAGGGGCGCCCCTTCCGGAGCGCCCCCTGTGGCCGGGCGGGCCCGGTGCCGTGGGTCAGAGTTTGCCGGTCAGTTCCGGCACCAAGGCGAACAGGTCCCCCACCAGGCCGTAGTCTGCGACCTGGAAGATCGGGGCTTCCTCGTCCTTGTTGATGGCGACGATGACTTTCGAATCCTTCATCCCCGCCAGGTGCTGGATCGCGCCCGAGATGCCGACGGCTACATAGAGGTCGGGCGCTACCACCTTGCCGGTCTGGCCGACCTGCCAGTCGTTCGGCGCATAGCCACTGTCGACCGCGGCGCGAGATGCGCCGACCGCCGCATTAAGCTTGTCGGCGAGCGCCTCGATCACCGCGAAGCTCTCCTTCGAGCCGACGCCGCGGCCGCCGGAGACGACGATCTTCGCCGAGGTCAGCTCCGGCCGGTCGGAGGAGGCCACCTTGTCCTCGACCCAGGTGGACAGGGCCGAGGGCCTGGCCGCAACCGTTTCGACCGCGGCCGAGCCACCCGCAGCGGCCGCCGCAAAGGCCGCCGTCCGCACGGTGAACACCTTCGTCGCATCGGCGGATTTCACCGTCTGGATGGCGTTGCCGGCATAGATCGGCCGCTCGAACGTCTCGGCATCGACCACCGCGGTCACGTCGGTGATCACCATCACGTCCAAGAGCGCCGCCACCCGCGGCATGAAGTTCTTGGCATAGGCCGTCGCCGGCGCGGCGACATGGCTGTAGCTGCCCGCCAGCGAGACGATCAGGTCGGCCATGCCCTCGGCCAGGCCATGGCCCGCATCCGCGGCATGCAGCACCTTCGCCACGCCCGAAAGCTTCGCGGCGTCCGCGGCGGCACTGGCCGGGCCCGCCACCAGCGCATGCACCTCGCCCAGGCCCGCAACCGCGGTCAGCGCCTTGGCCACGGAATCGGCGGCAAGCGCGCCACCGTTCACATCGGCAATCAGGAGAACGGCCATCAGAGCACCCCCGCTTCGTCTTTCAGTTTCGCAATCAGCTCGTCGACCGAGCCGACCCTGACGCCCGCCTTGCGGCCCGCCGGCTCCACCGTCTTCAGCACCGTGAGCCGCGGGCTGACGTCGACGCCGTAGTCGGCCGGCGTCTTCACCGCCAGGGGCTTTGCCTTCGCCTTCATGATGTTCGGCAGGCTCGCATAGCGCGGCTCGTTCAGCCGCAGGTCCACCGTCACGATCGCCGGCAGCGTGACCTCGATCGTCTGCAGGCCGCCGTCCACCTCGCGGGTGACCCGGGCCTTGCCGCCTTCGACCGCCACTTCCGAGGCGAAGGTCGCCTGCGCCCAGCCGAGAAGTGCTGCCAGCATCTGCCCGGTCGCGTTCATGTCATTGTCGATCGCCTGCTTGCCGGTGAAGACCAGCCCGGGCTGTTCCTCCTTCACCACGCCGGCCAGAAGCTTCGCCACCGCCAGGGGCTCGATGTCCTGATGCACGTCGGTGGCGGCCTCGACCAGCACCGCCCGGTCCGCACCCATGGCCAGCGCGTTCCGGAGCGTCTCCTGCGCCTGCTTCACGCCGATGGAGACGACCACCACTTCCGTCGCGACGCCCTTCTCCTTCAGACGGATCGCCTCCTCGACCGCGATCTCGTCGAAGGGGTTCATCGACATCTTCACATTCGCAAGATCAACACCCGTCCCGTCCGCCTTCACCCGGACCTTCACGTTGTAGTCAATCACCCGTTTCACAGGGACCAATACCTTCATGCGGCTTTCTCCGTTTCCCTTGGGCGCGGACGCGTGCGGATTTCCCCCGCGCGCCGGGACGCCCCAAAAAGCTCCCGCATGCCTGTTACACAGTCGGGCCGCGATTCAACAGATGGAATCCGACCGGCTGCGTCGCTTGGACGCCGCGTTTCTGATCCGGTTTCCCGATCAGCCGCCCCGCGTCAGCCCCGGCACCCACAGCACATCGTCCTTGCCGTCGTCGTTGGCGATGCGGCCGGCGACGAAGAACCAGTCGGAGAGCCGGTTCAGGTAGCGCAGGGCATCGGGGTTCACGTCCTCATGCGCGGCCAGTTCCACCACCAGCCTTTCGGCCCGGCGGCAGACGGTGCGGCAGAGGTGCAGGTGGGTGGCAAGCGGGCTGCCCCCCGGCAGGATGAAGCTGCGCAGCGGCTGCAGCCGTTCGGGCCGGTTCCAGACGTCGATCTCGGCTTCCAGCCGGGCCACCTGGGCTGCCACCATCCGCAGCGGGACATAGGGCAGGTCGGCGTCCTTGTCGCGGTCGGGCTGGCAGAGATCGGCGCCCAGATCGAAGAGGTCGTTCGACACCCGCGCCAGGGCCGCGTCCATCTCGCCCGCCGCGTGCAGGCGGGCCATGCCCACCGTGGCGTTCGTCTCGTCCACCGTGCCATAGGCCGAGACGCGGTCCGAATATTTCGGCACCCGCGCGCCGTTGCCCAGCGCGGTTTCGCCCTTGTCGCCGGTTCTGGTGTAGATTTTCGACAGGACAACCATCGTCAGCCCCGCGACCGCAGCCAGGCGAAGCCGACGATGACGATCACCGCCACGAACTGCGCGTAAAGCCGCCAGCGCATGATGCGGTTGGCGTTCCTGCGGTTGAACTCGCCGCCGCGGGCGAAGGTGCCGATCCCGAAGATCAGGATGCCGGCGACAACCAGCACCAGCGCGGTCGCCACCAGGAAAAGCGGGTCTTTCAGCAGCATCGGCACCTCCTGTCGGGATGACCGGGTTTAGGCCAGCGCGCGGCAAAAGCGAAGCGCCAATCGGCGTCAGCCCCTTGCCAGCATCCAGTCCAGCGCCCGCGTCGGCAGGATGCGCCTTCCGATCCCGGAAATCCATGTCGGCACGGTCACATAATAGCGCGCAGCCGGGCGGCGGCTTTCCACCGCCTGCACCAGCCGCGCCGTCACCGCCGATGCCGGGAGTTCGAAGCGGTCGGGCGCGTTGTCCGAGCGGTAAAGCCGGTGCAGCAGGCTTTGGTACTCGGCCGCCCGCGCCGAATGCTGCCAGTCCACCCATTTCTCGAAATGCGGGATGGCGTTCGCCCGGATGCGGCTGGTGACCGGGCCCGGTTCGATCAGGATCACATGGATGCCGGTGCCCTTCATCTCGATCCGCAGCACGTCGGTCAGCCCTTCCATGGCGAATTTCGTCGCCACATAGGCGCCGCGCCACTTCACGCCGACCAGGCCAAGGACGGACGAGCAGTTGACGATCCGCCCGTGGCCCTGCGCCCGCATCAGCGGGATCACCCGGCGGGTCAGGTCGTGGTAGCCGAAGAGGTTGGTCTCGAAAATCTCGCGCAGCGCGCCGCGCGGCAGATCCTCGACCGCGCCGGGGCAGGCGAAAGCGCCGTTGTTGTAAAGCGCGTCCAGCCGCCCGCCGGTCAGGGATTTCACCTCGTCGACGGCGGCGGCGATGCTGTCTTCGCTGGCATAGTCAAGGATGAAGCTTTCGAACCCCTCGGCCTGCAGCCGTTCGCAGTCTGCCGCCTGCCGGCAGGTGGCGAAGACCCGCCAGCCGCGCGCGCGCAGGCCCTGTGCCGCGTCATATCCGATGCCGGAGGAGCATCCGGTGATGAGAATTGTCCTGTCCATGGCCCGCCCGCGTTCCTGCCCGCGCTTTTGCGCAAGCCATGGGGCAAAGCGGGCCGGCCGTCAAACGAAGATCGGGCGGCGACCGGCGCGCGGTCAGTAGCCGGGGATCAGGAAGCGCGCGGCGACATAACCCTCAAGCCCGTCACCCTCGATCATGATGCGCGCCCAGTCACCCTCGACCGAGACGACGGTCACCGCCTCGCCGTTCGCCAGCTTGCCGACGACCGACGTGTCGGTCGACGGACCCTGCCGCACGTTCACCGACGTCGCCGACACCAGCCAGACGACCGGCTCGGCGCCGGTGTCGGTCACTTCGGTTGCGGCGGGAAGGACGGCGTGCGGATCGGCCCGATCCTCGCCGATCGAGGGCAGGGCGGACAAAGTGAAGACCGGCGCGGGGGTGACCTTCTGGCGCACGGGAACCGGATCGGGGACGGATGCGGCGGAAGCGACGGCCGGGGCCGGTTCGGGCGCGGCGGCGGGAACGGCAGCCGGGGCAGGGCTGGCCACGGGCGCCACCACGGTTGCGGAGAAGCGCCGCTCAAGCACCACGATCTCGCGTCCCTCGGCGACGGCTTTCGCCAGGCCAGGGCGCATCTGCCCGGAATCCTCACCCGCGATCAACAGCGCGGCAAACATCGAAAAACCCAAGAGCACCGAAAGACGAAGCATCACGAACACCAGAGATTCTTGGCAGCAGGCAGCAGCTACCTCTCTCTTCTAGCACGGTTTTCCACAGGCAGCAGGGGAAAAACACGGCAGGAATTCCCCATCCCGGCGCCCTGCGCGGCCGCCCGCGCCGCCCGTGGCGAAAACCGGCTGGACCATGAACCTTCGCGCCTTTACACAACATCCATGTCGGATGACGCCGAAGACCCCAAGACCTACGGCCAGACCGTGGCCGAGCCGCTGTCGCGCGCGATCGGCGAGCGGTATCTGACCTATGCGCTGTCCACGATCATGCACCGGGCGCTGCCTGATGCGCGCGACGGGCTGAAACCCGTCCACCGCCGAATCCTCTGGGCGATGCGGCGGCTGCGGCTGACGCCGGCGGGGGGCTTCCTCAAGTCGGCCAAGATCGTCGGCGACACGATGGGCGACTTCCACCCGCACGGCGACGGGGCGATCTACGACGCGATGGCGCGGCTCGCCCAGGATTTCAACATGCGCTACCCGCTGGTCGACGGGCAGGGCAACTTCGGCAACATCGACGGCGACAACCCGGCGGCCAGCCGCTACACCGAGGCCCGCGTCACCCATGCCTCCGAAGCGCTGCTGGAAGGCATCGACGAGACGGCGGTCGATTTCCGCCCGAACTATGACGGCCGGCTGGAAGAACCATCCGTGCTGCCCGCCGCCTTCCCGAACCTGCTGGCGAATGGCGCGAGCGGCATCGCCGTCGGCATGGCGACGAACATCCCGCCGCACAACCTTGACGAGCTTCTTTCGGGCTGCCGGGCGATGCTGGCGAACCCGGCGATTTCCACCGCCGAACTGGTCGACCATATCCCGGGGCCCGATTTCCCGACCGGCGGGGTGATCGTCGAATCCCGCGCCGCGATCGTCGAGACCTATGAGGCCGGCCGCGGCGCCTTCCGCACCCGCGCCCGCTGGCAGGTCGAGGATCTGGGCCGCGGCACCTGGCAGATCGTGGTCACCGAAATTCCCTTCCAGGTGCCGAAATCCAAGCTGATCGAGAAGCTGGCCGAACTGGTCAACCTGAAGAAGGTGCCGCTCCTGGCCGATGTCCGCGACGAAAGCGCCGAGGATGTCCGCATCGTCCTTGAACCCCGCGCCCGCACCGTCGACCCCGAGGTGCTGATGGGCATGCTGTTCCGGAACAGCGACCTTGAGGCGCGGTTCTCGCTGAACATGAACGTGCTGATCGACGGCCGCGTGCCGCGGGTCTGCGGTCTGAAAGAGGTGCTGCGCGCCTTCCTTGACCACCGGCGCGACGTGCTGCGCCGCCGCTCGGAACACCGGATCGAGAAGATCGACCACCGGCTTGAGGTGCTGGAAGGCTTCATCATCGCCTACCTGAACCTTGACCGGGTGATCGACATCATCCGCTACGATGACGACCCCAAGGCCGCGCTGATGCGCGAAAGCTGGGGCGGCAGCTTCACCCGCGCCACATCGGAACGGGACTATCGCAGCCCCGCGCCGGGCGAGGGCGAGCTGACCGAGGTTCAGGCCGAGGCGATCCTCAACATGCGGCTGCGCAGCCTGCGCCGGCTTGAGGAACTGGAACTGCGGGCCGAACGCGACGCGCTGATGAAGGAACGCGCCGGCCTTGCCGACCTTCTGGACTCCGAACGCCGCCAGTGGAAGCGCATCGGCGAGGAACTGGAGGACATCCGCAAGCGGTTCGGCAAGGGCACGCCCGGCGGCGACCGCCGCACCACCTTCGCCGAGGCGGGCGAGGCGGAAGAGGTTCCCTTCGAGGCGATGATCGAGCGCGAGCCGATCACCGTCCTCTGTTCGCGCATGGGCTGGATCCGCGCGATGAAGGGCCATGTCGACCTGGCCGCGGAACAGAAGTTCAAGGACGGCGACGGCCCGCGCTTCGCCTTCCACGCCGAGACCACCGACCGCATCCTGCTGGTGGCCGAGAACGGGCGGTTCTACACGATCCTTGGCGCCAACCTGCCCGGCGGCCGCGGCATGGGCGAACCCGTGCGCCTGATGGTCGACCTGCCGAATGACACCGGCATCACCGACCTGATCGTGTTCCGCCCCGGCACCAAATACCTTGTCGCCTCGACCGCGGGCGACGGTTTCGTCGTCCCGGGTGAGGAACTGCTGGCCCAGACCCGCGCCGGCAAGCAGGTGCTGACGGTGAAGGACGGCCTCCGGGCGGCGCTCTGCCGGCCGCTTCGCGGCGATCAGGTCGCGGTCGTCGGCGACAACCGCAAGCTTCTGGTCTTTCCGCTGGCCGACCTGCCGGAAATGGCGCGCGGCAAGGGCGTGCGGCTGCAGAAATACAAGGATGGCGGTCTTTCCGACGCGATCACCTTCCCGCTGGCCGAGGGGCTGACATGGAAAGACCCCGCCGGCCGCACCAGGACCGAGACCGACCTTGCCGAATGGCAGGGCCCCCGGGCCGGCGCCGGCAAGATGGCCCCCCGCGGCTTCCCGCGCGACAACCGGTTCAACTGACCGGCCCGGCCGGGGGTTTCACACCCCCGGACCCCCGTGGGATATTTCCGGAAGGGGAAGCCCGGGTTACCGGCATCTTCTGCCCGGCAATATCCCGGGGGGTGCGCGGCACGCGCGGGGGCAGCGCCCCCCTTCGCCGGCCGGTCCGTCAGGCCCGTTCCACCCGCAGCCAGACCCCGCCCTCGGGGCGCAGCGTCAGGATCATCACCGGCCTGGGGTTCCTGCCCGGCACCGGGGCGAAACGGAACCGCGCCAGCAGCGTGGCAAGGATGATCACCGCCTCCTGCAGGGCGAAGGAGGCGCCGATGCAGACCCGCGGCCCGTCGCCGAAGGGCAGGTAGTGGAAGCGTGGCACCGCGCGCGGGTCGGCGAAACGGCCGGGATCGAAACGGTCCGGGTCGGCCCAGAGCCTGTGGTGGCGGTGGAGCGCATAGATCGGCAGGATCACCGTGTCGCCGGGCAGGACGTCGCGCCCGCAAAGCCTGTCGGCCGCCTGCGCGGTGCGTGCAAGAAACGCCGCCGGCGGGTAGAGCCGCAGCGCCTCGTCCACGATGCGGCGGGTCAGGGGCAGGGCGGCAAGGTCGGGTGCCGTCGCCGCGCGGTCGCCCAGCACAGCCTGCGCCTCGGCCCGAGCCGCGGCCTGCACATCGGGGTCGAAGGCGCAGAGGTAGAGCGCCCAGCCCAGCGTCAGGGCTGTCGTCTCGTGCCCGGCGACGATGAAGGTCAGCAGGTTGTCGCGCAGCTCGCTTGCGGTCATCCGCCGCCCGGTTTCGGGGTCGGCGCCGGCCAGCAGCAGGTCCAAGAGGTCGGGCGGGATACGCGCGCCTGCGGCCCTGCGCGCGGCGATGGCCTGGTCCGCCAGCCGCTTCGTCATCCGCATCGCCGCGCCGGTGGCCAGGCGATGCGGCCGCGGCACCCAGGCCGGCGCGCCGATCACGTCAAGGAACGACACCCGCGCCGTCTGGCCGATATACTGCTCGATCGCCCGATGCACCGCGGCGCGGTCGAACCCCTCGTCGCCCGAGAAGGTGACATCCGAGATCACCTCGAAGGTCGCCGTCACCATCTCGGCGAAAAGATCGGCCTCGTGTCCCGCCGCCCGCGCCACCCTTTCGGCCGCCCGTTCCGCCGCCGCCGTCATCACCTGCGCCAGCGCGGCCACGTTGCGGTGGGTGAAGACCGGGGCCGCGGTGCGGCGCTGCCACATCCATTCCGCCCCCTCGGCCACGAACAGGCTTTCCCCGATCGCCGGGCCGAGGATCAGCTTCGTCACCACCGATTTCGGATAGGCCGCCACATTGTCGCGCAGGATGCGCTTCAGCGCCCCCGGCTCCATCACCATGTGCCAGCGCCGCCCGGTCCGGCCCGAGATGATCGGCGCATGGGTGGCGATTTCCGGTATCAGTTCCAGCACGTTGCGCCGCCCGGCGCGGAACGACCCCCAGACGCCCAGCGGCTCGGTGATCAGCGGCACGCGCACCGGGACCGACCCCGTTGACGCCGAACGCAGGACTGACATCGCGCACCTCCGGCCGCCACGATAGCGCGGGACGGGGCGCCGGGACAGCGCGCCGGTTGCGGATGTCCGGGCCGCGCGCTATCCCTGACCGTCACGCCTGCCCTTCGGAGCGCCCGATGTTCCTTCGCCCCGCCATCCTGCTGATCGGCCTGCTGGTCCTTGCCGCCTGTGCGCGGAACGATCTGGCCGATCCGCCGGTGCCCCTGGGCGATTTCGGGCTGGGGCTGAATGTCGCTGTGGCCGACAATGTGCAGATGGTGCCGATCTCGCGCCCCGCCGAACCCGCCGACTGGGAGGCGGCGATCGTGAAGGCGGTGGACGACCGTTTCGGCGCCAGCCGCTATCAGGGCGCGAAGCTCTACAACATCGGCATCGCCATCGACGCCTATGCGCTCGCCCCGCCCGGCGTGCCGCTGGTCGTCTCGCCCAAGTCGGTGGTGGTCATCACGGCGAATATCTGGGACGACGCGGCCGAGAAGAAGCTGAACGCGGAAGGCCGGCAGTTCACCGTGTTCGAGGGGCTTTCGGGCGAGACGCTGGTCGGCTCGGGCCTGACCAAGTCGAAGAAGCAGCAGATGGAGACGCTGGCCTACAATGCCGTCAAGCGGGTCGAGGACTGGCTTCTGGAAAACCCCGAGTGGTTCGGCATGACCAGGGCAGAGCTTGAGGCCGCCCTTGCCGCAAGGGCCGAGGCGATTGCCGCGCAAGGGAAGGCCGCCGCCGCTGCGCCTGCCGCCGAAACCCCCGCCACGCCGGCCGGGGAAGAACCGGCGGAACCCGTCGCCGCCGCCAACTGAGGCTTGATTTTCCCCGCCCCGGACGATAAGCCGCCGCGCGAGAATGGAAGGGGTCTCCATCCCGGGCCCCGCGCAGGACAAGGGTTGCCCCATGGCGAAGGCAAAGTTTGAACGCAACAAACCGCATGTGAACATCGGGACGATTGGTCACGTTGACCACGGCAAGACGACGCTGACGGCTGCGATCACCAAGTATTTCGGCGAGTTCCGGGCCTATGACCAGATCGACGGCGCGCCGGAAGAGCGGGCGCGCGGGATCACGATCTCGACGGCACATGTGGAATACGAGACGGAGAACCGTCACTACGCCCACGTCGACTGCCCCGGCCACGCCGACTATGTGAAGAACATGATCACCGGTGCGGCGCAGATGGACGGCGCGATCCTGGTGGTCGCGGCCTCGGACGGGCCGATGCCGCAGACGCGCGAGCATATCCTGCTCGGCCGCCAGGTCGGCATTCCCTACATGGTCGTCTATCTGAACAAGATCGACCTGGTGGATGACCCGGAACTCCTGGAACTCGTGGAGATGGAAGTGCGCGAGCTTCTGTCCAGCTACGAATATCCCGGCGACGACATCCCGATCATCAAGGGCTCGGCCCACCAGGCGATGATCGGTGAGCGGAAGGACATCGGCGAGGATTCGATCCGGGCGCTGCTGAAGGCGGTCGACGAATACATCCCGACGCCGGCGCGGGCGATCGACCAGCCGTTCCTGATGCCGATCGAGGACGTGTTCTCGATCTCGGGCCGCGGCACGGTTGTGACCGGCCGGATCGAGCGCGGGGTGATCAACGTCGGCGACGAGGTCGAGATCGTCGGCATCCGCGACACCAAGAAGTCGACCTGCACCGGGGTCGAGATGTTCCGCAAGCTTCTCGACCGTGGCGAGGCCGGCGACAACGTCGGCGTTCTCCTCCGCGGCATCGACCGTGACGGGGTGGAGCGTGGCCAGGTGCTGGTGAAGCCGAAGTCGGTGACGCCGCACACCAAGTTCGAGGCCGAGGCCTATATCCTGACCAAGGAAGAGGGCGGGCGCCACACCCCGTTCTTCGCCAACTACCGGCCGCAGTTCTACTTCCGCACGACCGACGTGACCGGGACGGTGAAGCTGCCGGAAGGCACCGAGATGGTGATGCCGGGCGACAACCTGAAGTTCGAGGTCGAACTGATCGCCCCGATCGCGATGGAAGAGAAGCTCCGCTTCGCCATCCGCGAAGGCGGCCGCACGGTTGGAGCAGGGGTCGTTTCAAAGATCATTGCTTGATCTTTGAAACGAGACCGTCCGCGGAAACTGCGGACGGGGGCAGCGCCGGCGTGGTGTCGAAGATCATCGCCTGAGCCAGCGGCCAGGATGCTGCGAAACAGGGGCCGCCCTTCGGGGCGGCCCTTTTCGTTGGTCGCCAGGCACCGTCCTTTCCGCCTGTGCGCAATGGCACAGCGCGGGTGCATCCTGCCCGCCTGGGGCTCCGTTCACGCAAGGCCACGGCCCTGTGATCGCGCCGCGCCGGCAGGGCAGGGACGTCACGGGCATCCGGGCGCGGACATCCCGTCAGCGCCTCACTTCAACCCCAATTTCCCGTGACGTTTCAGGATCATGGCGTGATTTCCCTTCGCGCCCGGCGCATCCCATCTTGGCGGTGTCGCGGGCAACAACGCCCCGGCCCGGCCCCGGACGGGACCGGCATCAGAAGGGAAACATCATGAAACGCCTGATCCTTGCCGCCGCCGCCATCGCCACCCTGGCCCCCGCCGCCGCGATGGCCGCGTCGAACGGCGCGCTCAGCCCCGCCGACGAGCTTGAAATCCGCCGCTATGTTCCGGGCGCCGACCTTGACGGCCTGACCCCCGAGCAGGTGCGCGCGCTGGTCGCGACGCTTTATCACGGCGACGGCGACACCACCGGCTACGAAATCCGCTCGATCCTGGCGAACTGACGGCCGCCTGCCGGCCTTGCCGCCGAACCGCCCGTCCCGGGAACCCCGGGGCGGGCGTTTCGCTTGCAGCCGCTGCCTCTTGCCTTCCGGGCGCGGCCGGGCTTTGCTGCACCCGCCGCCGCCCGCCATACCGGACACGCCATGCACCGCATCGCCGCCCCTGCCGCCCTTGTTGCCGTGCTGGCCGCCTGCGTTCCCGCCGGGGCAACGCTTTCGGCGGCGGACCGGGCCGAGATCCGGCGCCATGTCCCGGGAGCCGATCTTTCCGCCCTGACGCCGGCGCAGGCGCGCGCGCTGGAGCAGGAGTTGCACCACGGCGACGGGTTCGACGCCGCCTATCATATCCGGTCGATCCTGATGTGGTGACGGCCGCGCCCGCCGGCGAAGCCTGAATTGACCTTTGCGCGCGACGGCCCGCCACTGGCCGCCTGACCACATGGGGGAGCCAGCGATGTGTCAGATGTTCGCCGGGCAGGACCCGGACCGCTACGAATACGTCACCCGAAGGCTGCGCCTGAACGGCCGGTTCACCTCGATCCGGCTGGAACGGGCCTTCCGGAGCATCCTTGACCAGATGGCCGAGCGGGATGGATCGTCAATGCCCGCCTTCCTGTCCAGACTGCATTCCGGAGTGCCCGTCCTTGCGGGTTTGCGGGCGACACCGGATGCCCGCCCGGTTCCATCGTCACCCGCTTCACGTGCCGGCTTTGCCGCGTTCTCCGGGGCGCGCGCGGTGTGCCACAGAATCCCTTGACCTCGCCCCCGCCCTGCCGTAACCCGGGCGCCGCGTAGGGGTATAGCTCAGCTGGTAGAGCGACGGTCTCCAAAACCGTAGGTCGCGGGTTCGAGCCCTGCTGCCCCTGCCACCTTCCCGGAAAACTCGTCGGTATTTCGGGCGGTATGTCGGGGTTCACCCCGACTCTCGCGCCAACTCGCCGTGTCACGCCCCCCACCCCGACCCTCCCCCCTGGTGCGGGAGGGCCGGGGTGGGGCAGGGGCCACGGCCGGCGAATTGCGGCGGGCCCCCGCGGGCAACGGCCGCCGGCGCACGGCCACGCGCCGCCCTGCGGTTCACTTGCCCTTAACCCCGCCCGCCGGATAGGATTCCGCCAAAGGGCAGGGGCGGCGCATGGCAAATCACCTTTACTATGGCGACAACCTGGCCGTGCTGCGCGACCAGATCGCCAGCGAAAGCGTCGACCTGATCTACCTCGACCCACCGTTCAACTCGAACGCCGGCTATAACGTGCTTTTCAAGGCCCCCGACGGTTCGGGCAGTGCGGCCCAGATCGAGGCGTTCGACGACACCTGGCACTGGAACGACAGCGCCGAGGCAGCCTTTGCCGATGTGCTGCGGTCGGGCAACGGAGCGGCGGCCGAGATGCTGCGCGCCATGCGCGGCTTCCTGGGCGAGAACGACATGATGGCCTACCTCGCCATGATGGCCGCAAGGCTGATCGAACTGCACCGGGTGCTGAAGCCCACCGGATCGCTGTATCTGCACTGCGACCCGACGGCGAGCCACTACCTGAAGATCCTGCTGGATGCGGTGTTTGGGGGGAATGGCTTCCGCACCGAAATCAGTTGGCGCAGAACAAGTGCTCACAACGACGCAGCACAAGGCCGGAGCCAGTATGGCAACGTGCGCGACATCATTCACTTCTACACCAAATCGAATAACTGGACTTGGAACTGGCAATACACGCCCTACGACCAGAGTTACGTCGATAATTTCTATCGTCACGTTGAGGAAGGCACCGGGCGCAAGTATCGCCTTGGCGACATCACTGCGCCCGGCGGAGCGAGTCCTCAGAAGCGCAATCCACATTATGAGTTTCTCGGCGTCACTCGATACTGGCGCTACTCCCAGGAGCGGATGCAGGAACTATATGAAGCAGGTCGCATTATTCAGACCGCCCCGGGCCGAGTCCCACAATACAAACGCTATCTCGATGAAATGCCGGGAGTTGCTGTGCAGAATGACTGGGACGACATCCTCCCGTTGCACGCTGCGCACAAAGAAAAGCTCGGCTACCCCACCCAGAAACCCGTCGCCCTGCTCGAACGCATCCTCAACGCCAGTTCAAACCCCGGCGATGTGGTGCTTGATCCGTTCTGCGGCTGCGGCACCACCGTCCATGCGGCCGAAAAGCTCGGGCGGCAGTGGATCGGCATCGACGTCACCCATCTTGCCATCGGCCTGATCGAGAAGCGCCTGCGCGATGCCTTTCCGGCCGTGCAGTTCATCACTCACGGCACCCCGCAGGACATTGCCGCCGCCCGCGACTTGGCGAGCAGGGGCAAGTATCACGAATTCGAGAAATGGGCGCTGTCGCTGATCGGGGCGCAGCCGGGCAACATGGGGAAGAAGGGCGCGGATCGCGGCCTTGACGGTCGGCTTTACTTCGGGGCCAAGGGCACCAGCCTTGGCATCGTTTCCGTCAAGGCCGGCGACAACGTGGGCGTCAGCATGATCCGCGACCTCAAGGGCGTGATCGACCGGGAAAAGGCCGGGGTCGGCGTGTTCCTGACCCTGACGGAACCGACGAAGCCGATGGTGGCCGAAGCCGCCAGCGCAGGTCTTCACGAGGAACCGGGCTTCGCCCCGGTGCCACGCCTGCAGATCGTCACCGTCGAACAGGCGATGCAACTTCGTGAACGCGCCGTCCAGCTGCCCGCCCGCCGCGACGACACGTTCAAGCGCGCCGCGCGCGAGGAAGCCCCCAACCGCCAGGGCGCCCTCGACCTGTAGGTCGGGGTTCAGCCCGACCCTGGCGCGCACCCGCCGCCCACCCCAGCCCTCCCCCACGAAGGGGGGAGGGAGGCGCGCTGGGCGCACCATTGCGCCGCGTAGCCCCGTAGGTCGGGCTTCAGCCCGACTCTCCCGCAGCCCGACCCCGGGGCGTCCACGCGGCAGTCGTTGCAACATCCCCGGTCCACCCCCGCAACCATTTGAAATCCCTTGCGGCATGGGACGCCCCGCCCCGGGGCGCCCGCCCCCGGGGCCGGCCCGGCCCCGCCGCCGCTTGAATTTCCCCACCGATGCCCGTATCTCGGCGCCAACCCTCCTTGCCCGGAAAGACCCGATGGCCCGCACCAACCCGCTCCAGTTCCTCCAGCAGGTCCGCTCCGAGGTCGCGAAGATCCACTGGCCCACCCGGCGCGAGGTGGTGCTGACCACGATCATGGTCTTCATCCTGGCCGCCCTGACCGCGACGTTCTTCTCGCTCGTCGACCTGGCGATCCGCACCGGTCTCCGCCTCGTGATCGGGGGCTGACGCTTTTTGCCTTGATCGCCCGGGCGGCAGCGGGTAAGTCCGCCCGCGACCAAAGGGCAACCGGCGCGCATCGATTCGGGATGCGCGCTGTTTTTTGTTCCCGGGACCGGCGGGCCGCAGATGCCCGCGCACAAGAAGAAAAGGTGAAGGCAAGGCCATGGCAAAGCGCTGGTATTCGGTGAGCGTCCTCTCGAACTTCGAGAAGAAGATCGCCGAACAGATCAAGACCGCTGTTGCCGATGCGGGCCTTGAGGAAGAGATCGACGAGGTGCTGGTCCCCACCGAAGAGGTGATCGAGGTCCGGCGCGGCAAGAAGGTGACCTCCGAACGGCGCTTCATGCCCGGCTATGTGCTGGTCCACATGGAAATGTCGAACCGCGGCTATCACCTGATTTCTTCGATCAACCGGGTCACCGGCTTTCTTGGCCCCCAGGGCCGGCCGATGCCGATGCGGGACGCGGAAGTGAACGCGATCCTCAATCGGGTGGAAGAGGGCGAGGCGCAGCCGAGGAACCTCATCCGCTTCGACATCGGCGAGAAGGTCAAGGTCACCGACGGGCCGTTCGAGGGCTTCGACGGCATGGTCGAGGAAGTGGACGAGGCGTCGAGCCGGCTGAAGGTCTCGGTGTCGATCTTCGGGCGGGCGACGCCCGTCGAACTGGAATTCACCCAGGTGTCGAAAGGCATCTGAGTGTCTGCGCGGAAGGCGAGCGTGCCGGGCCCGACCCGGCATGACGGACCGCACCGCTAAACGCACCCGCAAGGTGCCGTGACAGAGGAGAGGCCAGATGGCCAAGAAGATCATGGGCAGCCTGAAGCTTCAGGTGAAGGCCCAGCAAGCCAACCCGTCGCCGCCCGTCGGCCCCGCGCTGGGTCAGCGCGGCCTGAACATCATGGCCTTCGTCAAGGAGTTCAACGCGAAATCCGCCGATTTCGTGCCGGGCACCCCGATCCCGACGGTCATCACCTACTATCAGGACAAGTCGTTCAGCCTTGAGCTGAAGACGCCGCCGGCCTCGTTCCTGGTGAAGGAGGCCGCGGGCCTGAAGCCGGTGGGCAAGCGCAACCGCACCAAGGGTTCGGCCAAGCCGGGCCGCGAAGTGGCCGGCACGATCACCGCGGCGCAGGTCCGCAAGATCGCCGAGACCAAGATGAAGGACCTGAACGCCAACTCGGTCGAGGCGGCGATGCAGATCATCCTTGGCTCTGCCAAGTCCTGCGGCATCGATGTGAAGGGCTGATCCAGATGGCCAAGATTGCAAAGCGCGTGAAGAAGGCGCAGGACGCCTTCGCCGGCAAGTCGAACCTTTCGGTCGAGGATGCCGTGAAGCTGATCAAGGGCGCGGCCTCGGCCAAGTTCGACGAGACGCTGGAAATCGCCATGAACCTGGGCGTCGATCCCCGCCACGCCGACCAGATGGTCCGCGGCGTCTGCCAGTTGCCGAACGGCACCGGCAAGGTGGTGCGCGTCGCCGTGTTCGCCCGCGGCGCCAAGGCCGATGAGGCCAAGGCCGCCGGGGCCGACATCGTCGGCGCCGAAGACCTGATGGAGACGATCCAGGGCGGCAAGATCGAGTTCGACCGCTGCATCGCCACGCCCGACATGATGCCGCTGGTCGGCCGGCTGGGCAAAATCCTTGGTCCGCGCAACCTGATGCCGAACCCCAAGGTCGGCACGGTGACGATGGACGTCAAGACCGCGGTCGACGCGGCCAAGGGCGGCGAAGTGCAGTTCAAGGTCGAGAAGGCGGGCGTGATCCATGCCGGGATCGGCAAGGTTTCCTTCACCGAGGACAAGCTGGCCGAGAACATCCGCGCCTTTGTCGAGGCGGTGACGCGGGCCAAGCCCACCGGGGCGAAGGGCACCTATGTCAAGAAGGTGTCGCTCTCCTCGACCATGGGGCCGGGCGTTTCGCTGGACCTGGCGACGACGGCTTCGGCCTGAGGCCTCTGGCGGGGTGAACCCCGCCCTACGAATTCCCGACCCTCCGGGGAAGGGATGGCGGGGCCAGACGACCGGCCCCGTCCTGTCCGAGACGGCGGGTGGCGCGCAAACGCCATAAATCCTGCCCGAGATGGGGATCGAGACGAATGTCACCCGCGGGTGATCTTGGCCTTCGGAACCCTGAACGGACCGAGACGCCGGTGCCCCAAAGGCGCTGGCGAACATGAGCCGGGGGGAAACCCCCAACTTGGAGTGAAACTGTGGATAGAGCCCAGAAAGAGAAAGTGGTCGAGGAACTCGGCCAGATCTTCGCAAGCTCTGGCGTCGTTGTGGTTGCCCACTACGAAGGCATGACGGTTTCTCAGATGCAGGACCTGCGCGCCAAGATGCGCGAAGTCGGCGGGTCCGTCCGCGTTGCCAAGAACAAGCTCGCCAAGATCGCCCTTGAAGGGAACCCCGCTGCAAGGATGGGTGACCTGCTCACGGGCATGACCGTGTTTGCCTTCTCGGAAGACCCCGTGGCTGCGGCCAAGGTCACCGAGGCCTATGCCAAGGGGAACGAGAAATTCGTCATCCTCGGCGGGGCGATGGGCGACACGGTTCTGGACCAGGCCGGTGTCAAGGCCGTGGCCTCCATGCCGTCGCGCGAAGAGCTTATCGCTCAGATCGTGTCGTGCATCGGTGCGCCCGCGTCGAACATCGCCGGGGCCATTGGCGCGCCTGCTGCAAACATCGCGGGCATTCTGAAAACCATCGAGGAGAAGGCGGCCGCCTGACCCCTCGCATGCCCTTCATGTGTTGACCACGTGACGTTGGAACCCCATCTTAACGAACGGAATGAGCAAAATGGCTGATCTGAACAAACTCGCCGAAGAGATCGTCGGTCTGACCCTTCTCCAGGCGCAAGAACTGAAGACCATCCTCAAGGACAAGTATGGCATCGAGCCCGCCGCCGGCGGTGCTGTGATGGTTGCCGGTCCCGCCGCCGGTGGCGCTGCCGCCCCGGCCGAGGAAGAAAAGACCGAGTTCGACGTCGTGCTGACCGAAGCCGGCCCGAACAAGATCAACGTGATCAAGGAAGTCCGCGCCATCACCGGCCTGGGCCTTGTCGAGGCGAAGAACCTCGTCGAAGCCGGCGGCAAGGTGAAGGAAGGCGTTGCCAAGGCCGATGCCGAGGCGATGAAGAAGAAGCTCGAAGAGGCTGGCGCCAAGGTCGAGCTGAAGTAATCGCCGATGCGGGGTTTCCCGCAACGATGATTTCAGGGCTGGGGGCAGAGCGATCTGCCCCCAGTCCGTCGCGTCTTGAAAGGGCCTTCCGCGGAAGCCCCTTTCCAGGTGCGACGCCGGTTCGGGAGCCGCCTGACGGGACAGGTGGCAGGTATGGAACCGGCATCCCCTCTCGCCAATCGGCGCAAGGCCCCGCCCCCGAGGGCGCCTTCGCGCCGGCGAAAAACGAAAGGTGACGACGAGCATGGCGCAGCAAGCGTACGTTGGTCAGAAACGCATCCGCCGCTACTACGGCAAAATCCGCGAAGTCCTGGAAATGCCGAACCTCATCGAGGTTCAGAAATCGTCCTACGACCTGTTCCTGCGGTCGGGCGATGCCGACAAGCCGCTGGACGGCGAGGGGATCCAGGGCACGTTCCAGTCGGTCTTCCCGATCAAGGATTTCAACGAGACCGCCGTTCTCGAATTCGTCCGCTACGAGCTGGAAAAGCCGAAGTATGACGTTGACGAATGCATGCAGCGCGACCTGACCTACGCGGCGCCCCTCAAGGTGACGCTGCGCCTGATCGTGTTCGATGTCGATGAATCGACCGGGGCCAAGTCGGTCAAGGACATCAAGGAACAGGATGTCTACATGGGCGACATGCCCCTGATGACGCCGAACGGCACGTTCATCGTGAACGGGACCGAACGCGTGATCGTCAGCCAGATGCACCGTTCCCCGGGCGTGTTCTTCGACCACGACAAGGGCAAGACCCATTCCAGCGGAAAACTGCTGTTCGCCTGCCGCATCATCCCGTATCGCGGCAGCTGGCTGGACTTCGAGTTCGACGCCAAGGACATCGTCTTTGCCCGCATCGACCGCCGCCGGAAACTGCCGGTGACGACGCTGCTTTATGCCCTTGGCATGGATCAGGACGCGATCATGGCGTCCTATTACGAGACGGTCACCTTCCGGCACCAGAAGAACAAGGGCTGGGTGACCAAGTTCTTCCCCGACCGCGTCCGCGGCACGCGCCCGGCCTATGATCTGGTCGACGCGGCCACCGGCGAGGTGATCCTGAAGGCGGGCGAGAAGGCCACGCCGCGGATGGTGAAGAAGTGGCAGGACGAGGGCCGGGTGACCGAGCTTCTGGTGCCCTTCGACCATATCCTTGGCCGCTATGTCGCGCGCGATCTGGTGAACGACGAGAACGGCGCCATCTGGGCCGAGGCCGGCGAAGAGCTGACCTGGGAAGTCGACCGCGACGGCGACGCCAAGGGCGGCACCGTCAAGACGCTGCTGGACCAGGGCATCACCGAGATTCCGGTTCTCGACATCGACAATGTCAATGTCGGCCCCTACATGCGCAACACCATGGCGGCGGACAAGAACTGGAACCGCGAAACCGCGCTGATGGACATCTACCGCGTGATGCGCCCGGGCGAGCCGCCGACCGTCGAGGCCGCATCGACGCTGTTCGACACGCTGTTCTTCGACCGCGAACGCTATGACCTTTCGGCCGTCGGCCGCGTCAAGATGAACATGCGGCTTGACCTCGACAAGCCCGACACCCAGCGGACGCTTGACCGCGAGGACATCATCGCCTGCGTCAGGGCGCTGGTCGAACTGCGCGACGGCAAGGGCGAGATCGACGATATCGACCACCTCGGCAACCGCCGGGTGCGTTCGGTGGGCGAGCTGATGGAGAACCAGTATCGCGTCGGCCTGCTGCGCATGGAACGCGCGATCAAGGAGCGGATGTCGTCGGTGGAAATCGACACGATCATGCCGCAGGATCTGATCAACGCCAAACCGGCGGCGGCGGCGGTGCGGGAGTTCTTCGGCAGCAGCCAGCTGTCGCAGTTTATGGACCAGACCAACCCGCTGTCCGAAGTCACCCACAAGCGCCGCCTCTCGGCCCTTGGGCCGGGCGGTCTGACCCGCGAACGCGCGGGCTTTGAAGTGCGCGACGTCCACCCGACGCACTATGGCCGGATGTGCCCGATCGAGACGCCGGAAGGCCAGAACATCGGCCTGATCAACTCGCTGGCGACCTTCGCCCGCGTCAACAAATACGGCTTCATCGAAACCCCCTACCGCAAGGTCATCGAGGGCAAGGTCACCGACGACGTGGTCTACATGTCGGCGACCGAGGAGATGCGCCACACCGTCGCCCAGGCCAACGCCGGCCAGGACAAGAACGGCAAGTTCACCGACGACCTGATCTCCAGCCGCAAGGCGGGCGAGTTCATGCTGAACCCGCCGGACGCGATCGACCTGATCGACGTGTCGCCGAAGCAGCTGGTGTCGGTCGCGGCCTCGCTGATCCCGTTCCTGGAAAACGACGACGCCAACCGCGCGCTGATGGGTTCGAACATGCAGCGGCAGGCCGTGCCTCTGCTGCAATCGGACGCGCCCTTCGTCGGCACCGGGATTGAGGCCGTGGTCGCCCGTGACTCGGGTGCTGCGATCATGGCGCGCCGGGCCGGGGTGATCGACCAGGTCGACGCGACCCGGATCGTCGTCCGCGCCACCGAACTCCTGGAGCCGGGCGAGCCGGGCGTCGACATCTACCGTCTGCGCAAGTTCAAGCGGTCGAACCAGTCGTCCTGCATCAACCAGCGTCCGCTGGTGAAGGTGGGCGACCGGGTGGCGCGTGGCGAGGTGGTGGCCGACGGCCCCTGCACCGACATGGGCGAACTGGCCCTTGGCCGGAACGTCATCGTCGCGTTCATGCCCTGGAACGGCTACAACTACGAAGACTCGATCCTGATCAGCGAGCGCATCCTCAAGGATGACGTCTTCACCTCGATCCATATCGAGGAATACGAGGTCGCCGCCCGCGATACCAAGCTTGGCCCGGAAGAGATCACCCGCGACATCCCGAACGTGGGCGAAGAAGCCCTGCGCAACCTGGATGAAGCCGGCATCGTCTATATCGGCGCCGAGGTGAACCCGGGCGACATCCTGGTCGGCAAGATCACGCCCAAGGGCGAAAGCCCGATGACGCCGGAAGAAAAGCTGCTGCGCGCCATCTTCGGCGAAAAGGCATCGGACGTGCGCGACACGTCGCTGCGCCTGCCGCCGGGGGCCTATGGCACGATCGTCGAGGTGCGGGTGTTCAACCGCCACGGCGTCGACAAGGACGAACGCGCGCTGCAGATCGAGCGTGAGGAAGTCGAACGCCTGGCGCGCGACCGCGACGACGAGCTGGCGATCCTTGAGCGCAACATCTATGCGCGGCTGAAGTCGCTGCTGATGGGGCGCGAGGCGGTCAAGGGGCCGAAGGGCATCAAGGCCGGGTCGACCATCGACGACGAACTGCTGGGCACGCTGTCGCGCGGCCAGTGGTGGCAGCTTGCCGTGGCCGAGGAAGACCGCGCCAAGGAGATCGAGGCGCTGCACGACCAGTATGAGGCGCAGAAACGCGCGCTCGACCACCGTTTCGACGACAAGGTCGAAAAGGTGCGCCGCGGCGACGACCTGCCCCCGGGCGTGATGAAGATGGTCAAGGTCTTCGTCGCGGTGAAGCGCAAGCTGCAGCCGGGCGACAAGATGGCCGGCCGTCACGGCAACAAGGGTGTCATCTCCAAGGTCGTCCCGGCCGAGGACATGCCCTTCCTCGCCGACGGCACCCCGGTCGACTTGGTGCTGAACCCGCTGGGCGTGCCCAGCCGGATGAACGTGGGCCAGATCCTTGAAACCCACATGGGCTGGGCCGCACGCGGCCTGGGCCTTCGGATCGACGACGCGCTGCAGGGCTTCCGCCGCAATGGCGACCTGACCCCGGTCAAGGAGGCCATGCGCTTTGCCTATGGCGACGACACCTATGAGGAAGCCTTCGGCGAACTGGGCTCCGATGACCTGGTCGAGAAGGCCAGCTTCGTGACCAAGGGCGTGCCGATCGCGACCCCGGTCTTCGACGGCGCCAAGGAAACCGACGTGAACGACGCGCTGAAACGCGCGGGCTTCGACACGTCGGGCCAGTCGGTCGTGTTCGACGGCCGCACCGGCGAGCAGTTCCAGCGCAAGGTGACGGTGGGTGTGAAATACATGCTCAAGCTGCACCACCTTGTCGACGACAAGCTGCACGCGCGGTCGACCGGACCCTACAGCCTCGTCACCCAGCAACCGCTGGGCGGCAAGGCGCAGTTCGGTGGTCAGCGTCTGGGGGAAATGGAGGTCTGGGCGCTGGAAGCCTATGGCGCCGCCTATACCCTGCAGGAAATGCTGACGGTGAAGTCGGACGACGTGGCGGGCCGGACCAAGGTCTATGAATCGATCGTCAAGGGCGAGGACAATTTCGAGGCGGGCGTTCCGGAAAGCTTCAACGTGCTTGTCAAGGAAGTCCGCGGCCTCGGCCTGAACATGGAACTCCTGGATGCGGAGGAAGAGTAGGGCACGAGTTTTCGACGAAAACTCGGGACCACAATTCTTCGACGAAGAATTGTGGTCGCCCCACCCTGACCCCCGCGCCCTTTCAAGGATTTGAAAATGAACCAGGAACTGACCAACAACCCGTTCAACCCGGTTGCCCCCGTCAAGACCTTCGACGAAATCAAGATCAGCTTGGCCAGCCCCGAGCGGATCCTCTCGTGGTCCTATGGCGAGATCAAGAAGCCGGAAACCATCAACTACCGGACCTTCAAGCCGGAACGTGATGGTCTGTTCTGCGCCCGTATCTTCGGGCCGATCAAGGACTACGAATGCCTCTGCGGCAAATACAAGCGCATGAAATATCGCGGCGTCGTCTGCGAGAAATGCGGCGTGGAAGTCACGCTGCAGAAGGTGCGCCGCGAACGCATGGGCCATATCGAACTGGCCGCGCCCGTCGCCCACATCTGGTTCCTCAAGTCGCTCCCCTCGCGGATCGGCCTGATGCTGGACATGACTTTGCGCGATCTGGAACGCATCCTCTACTTTGAAAACTATGTCGTCATCGAGCCGGGTCTGACCGACCTGACCTATGGCCAGCTGATGACCGAGGAAGAATTCCTCGACGCGCAGGACCAGTATGGTGCCGACGCCTTCACCGCCAATATCGGTGCGGAAGCGATCCGCGAGATGCTGGCGGCGATCGACCTTGGCCCGTTGGCCGACCAGCTTCGCGAGGAGCTGAAGGAAGCCACCGGCGAGTTGAAGCCGAAGAAGATCATCAAACGGCTGAAGATCGTTGAATCGTTCCTGGAATCCGGCAACCGCCCGGAATGGATGGTGCTGACCGTCCTGCCGGTGATCCCGCCGGAACTGCGCCCGCTGGTCCCGCTGGACGGCGGCCGGTTTGCCACCTCCGACCTGAACGACCTCTACCGCCGGGTCATCAACCGCAACAACCGCCTGAAGCGGCTGATCGAGTTGCGCGCGCCCGACATCATCGTCCGCAACGAAAAGCGGATGCTGCAGGAAGCGGTCGATGCCCTTTTCGACAACGGTCGTCGTGGCCGGGTGATCACGGGCACCAACAAGCGCCCGCTGAAATCGCTCAGCGACATGCTGAAAGGCAAGCAGGGCCGCTTCCGCCAGAACCTGCTGGGTAAGCGGGTCGACTTCTCGGGCCGTTCGGTCATCGTGACCGGGCCGGAACTGAAGCTGCACCAGTGCGGGTTGCCGAAGAAGATGGCGCTCGAACTCTTCAAGCCGTTCATCTACTCGCGGCTTGAGGCGAAGGGCCTGTCCTCGACCGTCAAGCAGGCGAAGAAGCTGGTCGAGAAGGAACGCCCCGAGGTCTGGGATATCCTGGATGAAGTCATCCGCGAACATCCGGTCCTGCTGAACCGCGCGCCGACGCTGCACCGCCTGGGCATCCAGGCGTTCGAGCCGATCCTGATCGAAGGCAAGGCGATCCAGCTGCATCCGCTGGTCTGCAGCGCGTTCAACGCCGACTTCGACGGCGACCAGATGGCCGTCCACGTCCCCCTCTCGCTGGAAGCCCAGCTTGAGGCGCGGGTCCTGATGATGTCGACCAACAACGTGCTGTCGCCCGCCAACGGCGCGCCGATCATCGTGCCGTCGCAGGACATGGTCCTTGGCCTTTACTACACGACCATGGAACGCAAGGGGATGAAGGGCGAAGGCATGGCCTTCTCCAACATCGACGAGGTGGAGCATGCGCTCGCCGCCGGCGCGGTGCATCTGCACGCCCGGATCAAGGCCCGCCTGAAGCAGATCGACGACGAGGGCAACGAGGTCTGGAAGCGTTATGAAACGACGCCGGGCCGGCTGCGGCTGGGCAACCTTCTGCCCCTGAACGCCAAGGCGCCGTTCGATCTGGTGAACAAGCTTCTGCGCAAGAAGGACGTGCAGCAGGTCATCGACACCGTCTACCGCTACTGCGGCCAGAAGGAATCGGTCATCTTCTGCGATCAGATCATGGCCCTTGGCTTCAAGGAGGCGTTCCGCGCCGGCATCTCGTTCGGCAAGGACGACATGGTGATCCCCGACTCGAAGTGGGACATCGTGAACGGCGTCAAGGACCAGGTGGCGGGCTTCGAGCAGCAGTATCTCGACGGCCTGATCACCCAGGGCGAGAAATACAACAAGGTGGTGGACGCCTGGTCGAAGTGCAACGACCAGGTGACCGAGGCCATGATGTCCACCATCTCGGCCCCCAAGTTCGACGACAGCGGCGCCGAGAAGGAACCGAACTCGGTCTACATGATGGCGCACTCGGGCGCCCGGGGCTCGGTCACCCAGATGAAGCAGCTGGGCGGCATGCGCGGCCTGATGGCCAAGCCGTCGGGAGAAATCATCGAGACGCCGATCATCAGTAACTTCAAGGAAGGTCTGACCGTCCTTGAATACTTCAACTCGACCCACGGCGCCCGGAAGGGCCTGTCGGATACCGCGCTGAAGACGGCGAACTCGGGCTACCTGACCCGCCGGCTGGTGGACGTGGCGCAGGACTGCATCATCCGCGTGCCGGATTGCGGCACCGAGAATGCGATCACCGCCTCGGCCGCCGTCAAGGAAGGCCAGGAAACCGCGCCGCTTGCCGAACGCGTTCTGGGCCGTGTCGCGGCCGAGGACGTGCTGGTCCCCGGCACCGACGAGGTGCTGGTCGAGCGGGGCGAGCTGATCGACGAGCGCAAGGCCGACCTGATCGGCCAGGCGAACGTGCAGTCGATCCGCATCCGTTCGCCCCTGACCTGCGAGGCGGAGGAAGGCGTCTGCGCCGCCTGCTACGGGCGCGACCTTGCCCGCGGCACGCTGGTCAACATCGGCGAGGCGGTCGGCATCATCGCCGCCCAGTCGATCGGCGAACCCGGCACCCAGCTGACGATGCGGACCTTCCACATCGGCGGCGTGGCGCAGGGCGGCCAGCAGTCGTTCCTGGAAGCCAGCCAGGAAGGCAAGATCGAGTTCCGCAACGCCAACCTCCTGTCCAATGCGGCGGGCGAGCAGATCGTGATCGGCCGGAACATGCAGATCGCCATCATCGACGAGGCGGGCGGCGAACGCGCGGTCCACAAGCTGACCTATGGCGCCAAGCTGCACGTCAAGGACGGCGAGACGGTCAAGCGCGGCCACAAGCTCTTTGAATGGGACCCCTTCAACCTGCTGATCGTCGCCGAGAAGGCCGGCGTGGCGCGGTTCAAGGACCTGATCTCGGGCATCTCGGTCCGCGAGGACACCGACGACGCGACCGGCATGACGCAGAAGATCGTGTCCGACTGGCGCTCGGCCCCGCGGGGATCGGACCTGAAGCCGGAAATCCTGGTGGTCGACCCGGCCACCGGCGAACCGGTGCGCGGCGACAACGGCAACCCGATCACCTATCCGATGTCGGTCGACGCGATCCTGTCGGTCGAGGACGGGCAGGAACTGCGGCCGGGCGACGTGGTGGCGCGCATCCCGCGCGAAGGCGCCAAGACCAAGGACATCACCGGAGGTCTCCCGCGCGTGGCGGAACTGTTCGAGGCCCGTCGTCCGAAGGATCACGCGATCATCGCCGAAACCGACGGCTATGTCCGCTTCGGCAAGGACTACAAGAACAAGCGCCGCATCACCGTGGAACCGGTGGATGAGACGCTGCAGCCCATGGAATACATGATCCCCAAGGGCAAGCACATCCCGGTGCAGGAAGGCGACTTCGTGCAGAAGGGCGACTACATCATGGACGGCAACCCGGCGCCGCACGACATCCTCCGCATCATGGGGATCGAGGCGCTGGCGAACTACATGATCGACGAGGTGCAGGACGTCTATCGCCTGCAGGGCGTGAAGATCAACGACAAGCACATCGAGGTGATCGTGCGGCAGATGCTGCAGAAGCTTGAGGTGCTGGATTCGGGGGATACCACGCTTCTGAAGGGCGAGCAGGTCGAGAAGATCGAGCTGGACGAGGAAAACGCCAAGGCCCGCGCCCGCGGCCAGCGCGAGGCCAAGGCCGAGCCGGTGCTTCTGGGCATCACCAAGGCGTCGCTGCAGACCCGGTCGTTCATCTCGGCCGCGTCCTTCCAGGAAACCACGCGGGTCCTGACCGAGGCTTCGGTCCAGGGCAAGCGCGACAAGTTGGTGGGGCTGAAGGAAAACGTCATCGTCGGCCGGCTGATCCCGGCCGGGACCGGTGGCGCGACCAACCGCGTCAAGCGCATCGCGACCGAGCGCGACCAGACGGTGATCGAGGCGCGCAAGTCCGAGGCCGAACAGGCCGCCGCCCTTGCAGCACCGATGGAGGTGATGGAGCCCGATCTTGACGCAGGGCTTGTCGACACGATCGAAAGCCGCGACTGATCGTTGCCCTTTCGGGTGAAAAAGAACCCCGCCGTCTGAAAGGACGGCGGGGTTTCCTGTTTCCATTGGCACAGCCTGTTGAATAGGCTCGGCCCGACCGGTTCAGGCTCTGACGATGACGGATTACATGACCGAACTGTCCATCGACCGCCTCTGCAAGGCCCTTGAGACAGCGTTCACCTGGACCATAGAGGCCATGCTGAAACAGCCCGGAATCGACCCGGCGCAGTATTGGGCGGACCTTGTGGCCTCGGGTCTGGATCAGGTCCGGATCACTGCGCTGCCCGAGGTTTCTCATTTCCAGAGGCCTTTCGACTTCGTTTCGATCCACAGGATCATTGCCGAGCGTATCGAGGTTCTGCGCGGCGGCATGATGGGCGGCCCAAACATTGATCTGCTCTTCCAACTGACATTCGAGACCGAAGAGGCGGACTTCTCGGTCGGTGTGCCTTTGGTCTTCCAGCTTGTCGAAAACACGGGGCGGATGCCGCAACTGCGTTGGAAAGAACTGCGCGACCTGAGTCAACGGTTGCTGCGCCGGACACCCGCTGGCCGCCTGGTCTTCATCTCTCGCAACGGTCCATTCTCGGTCTTCGGCATCCGAAGCGAAGGCGCCATCAGGAATCGCCTGCTTGGTGCGGCAATGGCGCAATTCGCAGGCCTCCTGCTCCCCCCGAAGCCCGTGAGCGGCCGCCAGCTCACGGATTTCTGCGTAGATCTCGCCTCGGGCTGGATCGGTGACCCGGCCTTGGGTGTCGACGCACAGGTTGATTTCGTGGAACCGTTCCTCACCGAATTCAATGTAGGCTCCATACTCCGTCTGACGATCAGCCTTGACCCGGGTGTCCCGCAACCGCCACGGCAACAGCGGACTATACTTTAGGTTCGGGCAGAGGATAAAGCTAATCAGAGACTAGGAAAGTGATGATTTTCCCTATCCAGAGTCTCGCCTACATCAATCGGCAATCACCTGGGGCACAGCGAGGGAGCTTTGCGCATGACCGTGGAAACCATCGACACGCTGGTCATCGGCGGCGGGCAGGCCGGGATCGCCACCAGCGAGCATCTGTCGTCGCACGGCATCCCGCATATCGTTCTTGAACGCGACCGCATCGCCGAAAGGTGGCGCACCTGCCGGTGGGACAGTCTGGTGGCCAACGGGCCGGCCTGGCACGACCGGTTCCCGAACCTGTCGTTCGAGGGGGTCGATCCCTTCGCCTTCGCGCCCAAGGACCGGATCGTCGATTATTTCGAGGACTATGCCCGCAGGATCGCCGCGCCCATCCGCTGCGGCGTCACGGTCACCGCGCTGACGCGCAAGGACGACGGCACCTTCCGGGCCGAAACCACCCAGGGCGTGATCGAGGCGCGGAATGTCGTCTCGGCCACCGGCCCGTTCCAGAAGCCGCTGATCCCCTCGGTCGTGCCCGAGGAGGCGGGCGTGTTCCAGGTCCATTCCGCCGGCTACCGCAATCCCGACCAGCTGCCGAAGGGCGCGGTTCTTGTCGTCGGCGCGGGCGCATCAGGCGTGCAGATCGCCGATGAGCTTCTGCGTGCGGGGCGCAAGGTCTTTCTCTCGGTCGGCCCGCACGACCGGCCGCCGATCCGCTATCGCGGCCGCGATTTCGTCTGGTGGCTGGGCGTCCTTGGCAAATGGGACGCCGAGGCGATGACGCCGGGGACAGAGCATGTGACGATCGCCGTCTCGGGCGCCTACGGCGGCCACACGGTCGACTTCCGCCGCCTGGCCGAACGCGGCGTCGTCCTGGTCGGGCGCACCGGCGGCTATGCCGACGGCCGGCTGTCCTTTGCGCCGGACCTTGCGCAGAACATCGCCGCGGGCGACGCGAACTATCTTTCCGTGCTGGACGAGGCCGACGCCTATCTGGCGGCCCACGGCATCGAACTGCCCGAAGAACCCCAGGCGCGGGTCATCGGCCCCGATCCGGACAGCGTGAAAAACCCGATCCTCAGCATGGACCTTGCGGCCGAGGGGATCGGCGCGATCGTCTGGGCCACGGGCTATGGGCTCGACTATGGCTGGATGCAGATCGACACGTTCGATGCCAGGGGCCGGCCGCTGCACGACAAGGGCGTGTCGCCGGTGCCGGGCCTTTACTTCGTGGGGCTGCCGTGGCTGTCGTGCCGCGGATCGGCGTTCATCTGGGGCGCCTGGCGCGATGCGCGGCGGATTGCCGCCCATATCGCCGACCGTCGCGGGGCCGCGACCGCCCGGCCACGGCTGGCCACGGCGGGCTGACGGGGGGGCCGAGGGCCCTTCCCGCCGCCGGCCGGGCCTGATAGCCAGTGCCCGAAGGGCGGGGGATCATGCAGCTTTCCGACAACGCGCGCGGCGCGGTCCTGATGAATGTGGCCATGGCCGCCTTCACCCTGAACGACGCGGTCATGCGCGAGGTGCTGTCCAACGCGCCGCTCTTTCAGTCGATGGCGCTGCGGGGCGTGGTCGCGACCTTTCTTCTTTTGGCGCTGGCCTGGCGCATGGGCGCGCTGCGGGCCTGGCCGGGTGGGCGGGACGGGCTTTTCATCCTGTTGCGCGCGGCTTTCGACGTGGCGGCGACCCTGACCTTCCTGGTCGCGCTGCCGCGCCTGCCGCTGGCGAACCTTTCGGCCATCCTGCAGGCAACGCCCCTGGGTGTGACGCTGGCCGCGGCGCTGTTTCTGGGCGAGAGCGTCGGCTGGCGCCGCAGCCTGGCGATCATCGCCGGTTTCTGCGGCGTGCTGCTGATCGTCCGGCCCGGGCCCGACGGCTTCTCGATCTGGGCGATCCTCGGCCTTGTCTCCGTCCTTTTCGTCGTCCTGCGCGACATGGTGACCCGCGGCATCAGCCGGGCAGCACCCTCGTCCCTGGTGGCGCTGGTGACGGCGGCGGCGGTCTCGCTCACCGGCTTCGCGGGCAGCCTGGCCGAGGGCTGGGCGCCGGTTCCCCCCGGCGAGGCGGCGCTTCTGGTGCTGGCGGGCTGCCTTGTCATCCTGGGCTATCTTTCCGTCGTAGCCGCGATGCGGGTGGGAGAGGTCGGCGCCGTCGCGCCCTTCCGCTACATGGCGCTGGTCTGGGCGATGCTGCTGGGCTGGCTGGTGTTCGGCGACCTGCCCGACGGGCTGACGCTGCTGGGCTCCGCCGTGGTCGTCGCCTCGGGCCTTTACACGCTTCTGCGGGAGGCGCGCCTTCGCCGGCGGGCCGCCATCGCCGCTGGATGAATCCCGTCCGGCATGATAGGCCGCGCATGGCCTAGACCGGACCCCGCCCCCCATGCCGCAACTCTCTGTCGTCATACCAGCCCGGAACGAGGCGCAGAACCTGCCGGCGCTGATCGCGGGGATCGAGGCGGCGATGGCCCCGCTTGCGCCTTTCGAGATCATCGTGGTCGACGACGCCTCGACCGATGACAGCGTGGCGGTGGTGCAGGGGCTGCAGGCGGCGCGGCCGCATCTGCGGCTGATGCGCCATGACCGGGCGGGCGGGCAGTCGGCCGGGGTGCATTCCGGCGTCAGCGCGGCGCGGGCGCCGGTGGTGCTGACGCTGGACGGCGACGGGCAGAACCCGCCCGAGGAATTGCCGAAGCTGGCTGCGCCGCTGCTGGCGGCGGGGTCGGCCGCGGTCGGCCTTGTCGCCGGGCAGCGCGTCGGCCGGCAGGACACGGCGGCGAAGAAATGGGCCTCGCGCTTTGCCAACCGGCTGCGCGGCTGGCTGCTGAAGGACGGCACGCGCGACACCGGCTGCGGGCTGAAGGGCTTCCGCCGCGAGGCGTTTCTGGCGCTGCCCTATTTCAACCACATGCACCGTTACCTGCCGGCGCTTTTCGCCCGCGACGGCTGGCAGGTGGTGCATGTCGATGTCAGCCACCGGCCGCGCGGCGCGGGGCGGTCGAACTATTCCAACCTGCAGCGCGCGCTGGTCGGCGCGGTGGACCTGTTCGGCGTGATGTGGCTGATCCGCCGCCGCAAGACCGCGCGCGTCGTGGCGGCACAGGAGGACTGACATGGCCGACTGGCTGAAGGATGTCTTCCACGTCGCCAGCGGGACCGAGCTTGCCTGGGTGCTGTTCGGCCTTGCGGCGCAGCTGATGTTCACCGCGCGGTTCCTGGTGCAGTGGATCGCTTCGGAACGGCAGCGGAAATCGGTGGTGCCGGTCGCCTTCTGGTATTTCTCGATGCTGGGGGGGGTGATGCTGCTGGCCTATGCGATGTATCGCGCCGACCCGGTCTTCATCCTGGGGCAGCTGCTGGGCGTGGTGATCTATGCCCGGAACCTGTGGCTGATCCACCGCGAAAGGCGCGGGCGTGCGGCCTGATCCTGCGGAAAAGGGCTGGCTGGGGCCGGTCCTTGTGCTGGTCGCGGCGGTCGTCGCGGCGCGCTGGCTGGCGCTGGCCTTCGACGGCACCGATCTTTTCGTGGACGAGGCGCAGTATTGGCTCTGGGGGCAGGATTTCGCCTTCGGCTATTACTCCAAGCCGCCGTTGATCGGCTGGCTGATCGGCGCGGTGACGACAGTCGCGGGCAGCGACGCGCCCTTCTGGGTGCGGATGCCCGGCGCGGCGCTGCACGGGGCGACGGCGGTGATCCTTGCAGCGCTGGCCGCGCATATCTGGGGCAGGGGGGCCGCGATCTGGACGGCGGCGGGGTATCTGAGCCTGCCGATGGTCACGCTCGGCTCGATCCTGATCTCGACCGACACGGTCATGGCGCCGTTCCTTGCCGGTGCGCTTCTGGCGCATCGGCGGCTGGTCGAGGACGGGCGGCTGCGCTGGGCCATTCTGGCGGGCCTGCTGTGCGGAATCGGCTGCCTTGCCAAATATGCCGCCGCCTATTTCCTGCTGGGCGCCGGCCTTGCCGCGCTGGTCTTTCCGGCGGCACGGATCGGCTGGCGCAATGCCGCTGCCCTGCTGGCGGCCTTTGCCATCGCGGTCCTGCCGAACCTGCTGTGGAACCTGACGCACGGGATGGCGACCGTCACCCACACCGCCGACAATATCGGCTGGGTGGCGGGTGCCGGGCGGCCGGCGCCGGGCCTGGCGGGCCTTGCCGAATTCTGGGCCAGCCAGTTTGCCGTCGTGGGCCCGGTCATCTTTGGCGCGCTGTTGCTGGCCCTGGCGCGGTTCCGGCGCTGGGGGGTGCTGACGGCCTTTGTCGTGGTGCCGCTGGCGGCCGTCTCGGTGCAAAGCCTGCTGGACCGGGCGAACGCCAACTGGGCGGTTTCGGCCTATTTCGCCGGCCTGCCGCTGGCGATGGCGGTCCTTGCCGCGGCCCCGAAATGGCGGCTGGCGGCGCTGGCGATCAACGGCATCGTCGCGGTGGCGCTGCCGGTTCTGACGCTGATGCCGCAGGCGCGGTTCGGCGGCGACGGGCCGCTGCTGGCCCGCTACACCGGGCAGGTCGCGCTGACCGGCGAGGTTGTCGCGCTGGCGCGGGACCACGGCGGCGTGCCGGTCTATGCCGAGGCGCGCGACGTGCTGGCCGATCTTTTCTATACCGGGCGCGATGCCGGGCTTCTCTACTACGCGCGCCGCCCGGACGGACGGCCGATGAACCACTACGAACAGACCTATCCGCTGCCGGCGGATGCGGCAGGGCCGGTGCTGGCCGTGGTTTCGCGCGACATCGGTTGCCCGGCCCTTGCCCCGGCGGTCGCCGTGGGGCGCGCGCCCGGCGCCTATGCCGACCGCGGGCTTGTCGCGGTGCTTGTCGACGGGGCCTGCCTTGCCGCAGGGAATTGATCCCCGGCTGTCGCGCGGCGCCATCGCCGTGCTGGCGGCCGCGCTGGCCGTGCTTGCGGTCTGGCCGCGGACGGACATCGCCGTGTCGGCCCTGTTCTTCGATCCGGTGAAGGGCTTCGCGCTCAACGGCCATCCCGTCGCCGAGGCGGTGCGCCGGACGATCTGGAACCTGTCGATCGTCCTTCTCGCCGCGGCGCTGGTGGGGCTGGTCGCGGCGCTGCTGCGGCGGCGGCCGGTGGCCGGCCTGCCGGCGCGGGTCTGGGGGTTCATCGTCGGCCTTTACGCCATCGGCCCGGGCCTGCTGGTCGAGACGCTGTTCAAGGGCCACTGGGGCCGGGCGCGGCCGTCGGAGCTGGTGGAATTCGGCGGAACCGCCGGTTTCACCCCGTTCTGGCAGCCCGCCGACCAGTGTTCCCGCAACTGTTCGTTCGTGGCGGGCGAGGCCGCGGGCGCCATGGCGCTGGCCATCGCCCTTGCCGTGGTCCTGGCCTGGGCCGCAGCCCGGCTGCCCCGCCCGGCGCGCATCGCCGCCCGGGCGGTGATCGTGGCGCTGCCCCTTCTGGCCGCGGTCCAGCGACTGGGTGCGGGCCGGCACTTCCTGTCGGACATCCTGGCGGCCTGGCTGGTGATCGGCCTTGTCGCGGTGGTGCTGGCCGGTTTCCTGCGCCCCCTGCCGGGGCCTGTTGACAAGGCCACCGACTCCCCCTAGAAGCCCGCTCACTCTGACGGGTCCATGGCCCGCCGGGGGTCACATGCTGAATGTGGTCATGATCCGGGCCAGGGCCCCGATCCTCTGGAATTCCGCCGCCTCGCCCCCCAAAGGGACGAATGCGGTTTTCGTGTTTTGCGATGGGCGCATCACACGGTCGAGAAGCGGCGCCCCGAAGGCAACGGGGCGAGTATCGAAACGAGGAACGTGAATGCCGACGATTCAACAGCTGATCCGGAAGCCCCGGGAAGCGAATGTGCGGAAGTCGAAGTCGCAGCACCTGCAGGAATGCCCGCAGAAACGCGGCGTCTGCACGCGCGTCTACACCACCACCCCGAAGAAGCCGAACTCGGCCATGCGGAAAGTCGCCAAGGTGCGGCTGACCAACGGGTTCGAGGTCATCTCCTACATCCCGGGCGAAAAGCACAACCTGCAGGAACACAGCGTCGTGCTGATCCGCGGCGGCCGTGTGAAGGACCTTCCGGGTGTGCGTTACCACATCCTGCGCGGCGTTCTGGATACCCAGGGCGTCAAGGACCGTCGCCAGCGCCGGTCGAAATACGGCGCCAAGCGTCCGAAGTGATCCAGGAGAGGTAGCGGAACATGTCCCGTCGTCACGCCGCAGAGAAGCGCGAAGTTCTCCCGGACGCCAAGTATGGCGACCGCGTCATCACCAAGTTCATGAACAACCTGATGCTCGACGGCAAGAAATCTGTCGCCGAGACCATCGTCTATGGCGCGCTTGAGCGCGTGCAGGGCCGCCTGAAGCGCGAGCCGGTCGTCCTCTTCCACGAGGCGCTGGACAACGTGAAGCCCTCGGTCGAGGTGCGTTCCCGCCGCGTCGGCGGTGCGACCTACCAGGTTCCCGTCGAAGTCCGGACCGAGCGCCGCGAGGCGCTGGCGATCCGCTGGCTGATCGCCGCCGCCCGCAAGCGCAACGAGAACACCATGGAAGAGCGCCTGGCCGCCGAACTGGCCGATGCGGTGAACAACCGCGGCACCGCCGTGAAGAAGCGCGAAGACACCCACAAGATGGCCGACGCCAACAAAGCGTTCAGCCATTACCGCTGGTAAGGAGCGCCCGAAATGGCACGCGAATACACGCTCGATCTCTACCGCAACTTCGGCATCATGGCCCACATCGATGCCGGCAAGACCACCACGACCGAGCGGATCCTGTTCTACACCGGCAAGTCCCACAAGCTGGGCGAAGTCCACGACGGCGCCGCCACCATGGACTGGATGGAGCAGGAGCAGGAGCGGGGGATCACCATCACCTCGGCCGCGACCACGACCTTCTGGGAAAAGACCGAGGACGGGAAGAACCCGACCTCGAAGAAGCACCGTTTCAACATCATCGACACGCCCGGCCACGTCGACTTCACCATCGAGGTCGAACGTTCGCTGGCCGTGCTTGACGGTGCCGTCTGCCTTCTGGACGCCAACGCCGGTGTCGAGCCGCAGACCGAAACGGTGTGGCGTCAGGCCGACCGCTACAAGGTTCCGCGGATCGTGTTCGTCAACAAGATGGACAAGATCGGCGCCGACTTCTTCAAATGCGTCCGCATGATCAAGGACCGCACCGGCGCGACCCCCGCCCCGATCGCCCTGCCGATCGGCGCCGAGGACAAGCTGGAAGGCATCATCGACCTGGTGACGATGAAGGAATGGGTCTACCAGGGCGAAGACCTGGGTGCCTCGTGGGAAATCCGCGACATCCGTGCCTCGCTCCTGGATGAGGCGACCGAATGGCGCGGCAAGCTGGTCGAGCTGGCCGTCGAACAGGACGACGATGCGATGATGGCCTTCCTGGAAGGTCAGGAACCCGGCATCGACGAACTGCGGGCGCTGATCCGCAAGGCGACGCTGGCCATGGCCTTCGTTCCGGTCACTGCCGGTTCGGCCTTCAAGAACAAGGGCGTCCAGCCGGTGCTGAACGCGGTCATCGACTATCTGCCCTCGCCCTTGGACATCCCGGCCTACATGGGCTTCAAGCCCGGCGACGAAGCCGAAGAGCGCAACATCGCCCGTTCGGCCGATGACGCACAGCCCTTCGCCGGCCTTGCGTTCAAGATCATGAACGACCCGTTCGTCGGTTCGCTCACCTTCACCCGCATCTATTCCGGTCAGCTCAAGAAGGGCGACCAGATGGTCAACTCGACCAAGGGCCGCAAGGAACGCGTCGGCCGGATGATGATGATGCACGCCATCAACCGCGAGGAAATCGACGAAGCCTTCGCGGGCGACATCATCGCGCTGGCGGGGCTGAAGGAAACCACCACCGGCGACACGCTCTGCGACCCGGCGAACCAGGTCGTCCTTGAAACCATGACCTTCCCGGAACCGGTGATCGAGATCGCCGTGGAACCGAAGTCGAAGGCCGACCAGGAGAAGATGGGCCTTGCCCTCGCGCGCCTGGCTGCCGAAGACCCGTCCTTCCGCGTCGAGACCGATCTGGAATCGGGCCAGACCATCATGAAGGGCATGGGCGAACTTCATCTCGACATCCTGGTCGACCGCATGAAGCGCGAGTTCAAGGTCGAGGCGAATATCGGCGCGCCGCAGGTGGCCTACCGCGAGACCATCTCGCGTCCGACCGAGATCGACTATACCCACAAGAAGCAGACCGGCGGCACGGGCCAGTTCGCCCGCGTCAAGCTGCAGATCGACCCGGTGGAACCCGGTGTCGGCTACAGCTTCGAATCGAAGATCGTCGGTGGCGCTGTGCCGAAGGAATACATCCCCGGCGTCGAGAAGGGCATCAAGTCGGTCATGGATTCGGGCCCGCTGGCCGGCTTCCCGGTCATCGACTTCAAGGTGGCGCTGATCGACGGCGCCTTCCACGATGTCGACTCGTCGGTCCTGGCCTTCGAGATCGCCACCCGCGCCGCGATGCGCGACGGGCTGAAGAAGGCCGGCGCGAAACTGCTGGAACCGATCATGAAGGTCGAGGTGGTGACGCCCGAGGAATACACGGGTTCGATCATCGGCGACCTGACCAGCCGTCGCGGCATGGTTCAGGGGCAGGACACCCGCGGCAACGCCAACGTGATCAACGCGATGGTGCCGCTGGCGAACATGTTCGGCTACATCAACAACCTGCGCTCGATGTCCTCGGGCCGGGCGGTGTTCACGATGCAGTTCGACCACTACGACGCCGTGCCCGAGAACATCAGCCAGGAAATCCAGAAGAAATACGCATGACGGTGCGGCGGGCTGAAGCCCGCCCTACCACCCCGTAGGCCGGGCTTCAGCCCGGCGCCACCGACAACCGAATGAGGAGTAGCCATCATGGCGAAGGCAAAGTTTGAACGCAACAAACCGCATGTGAACATCGGGACGATTGGTCACGTTGACCACGGCAAGACGACGCTGACGGCTGCGATCACCAAGTATTTCGGCGAGTTCCGGGCCTAT